>Ga0164241_10000452_pt1 | contig 76356 bp, 63 predicted proteins | sample OricomyardsoilBY_FD_108780 | JGI IMG/M metagenome (GOLD analysis project Ga0164241, IMG submission 108780) | Backyard soil microbial communities from Emeryville, California, USA - Original compost - Back yard soil (BY) | ecosystem: Environmental > Terrestrial > Soil > Unclassified | place: USA... | reverse complement strand
TCCTTCAGCAGCTGGAGATGGAGAGCAACGGCAAGTCGGTCGGGCCGAACGGCAAGCCGGCGGCTCGCGGCACCGCGACCGTGGTGTTCGGCGACGAGGGCACCAATGTCCAGCACGCCTATTTCCAATGCATGCACCAGGGCACGGACATCACGCCGATGGAGCTGATCGGCGTCGCCAAGTCGGATGAAGGTCCGGCCGGCATGCACGAGAAGCTCCTCTCCAACCTCCTGGCCCAGGCCGAGGCCTTCATGGTCGGCCGCTCGACCGAAGATGTGGTCGCCGAGCTGCAAGGCAAGGGCGTCTCCGAAGCCGAGATCGCGACCCTGGCCCCGCAGCGCACCTTCGCCGGCAACCGGCCTTCGACCCTGGTGGTGCTGGAGCGCCTGACGCCCCAGACCTTCGGCGCCCTGATCGCCCTCTACGAGCACAAGACCTTCGTCGAAGGCGTGATCTGGGGGATCAACAGCTTCGACCAGTGGGGCGTCGAGCTGGGCAAGGTGATGGCGAACCGCATCCTGCCCGAACTGGAAAGCGGCGCGACGGGCCAGCATGACCCGTCGACCACGGCGCTGATCCAGCGGCTACGCAAATAACTGTCATCCCGGCCAAGCGCGAAGCGCGCCGAGCCGGGACCGCCGGAAGCTCTGAGCCTGTTGCGGTCCCGGGTCTGCGCTTCGCTACGCCCGGGATGACAATTCTTCTTCCTAGAACGTCTTCCGCACCCGGATCGACACGAAGGTCCGCGGGTTGATCGCGCGGTCCTCGACATAGGCCACGGCCCGTTCCGGCGCGCGGTTCGAGAAGACCGTGCGGCGGATGGTGTAGTCGTCCCAGATGTTCAGCTGGGTGCGGATCGCCAGGGTCGTGGTCGGCTTGTACTCGACGAAGGCCTCGTAATAGTTCGAGCCGCGCCAGACATTGGTCTGGTCGACGTCATAGGTGCCCTGGCCCAGCAGCGGCAGCCAGTTGATGCCCCACTGGGTCTTCCAGGTGACGATGTCCTGCTGGAAGCCGATATTGGCCTGGGTCGGACGCACCTGGGTGATCGGACGATCCTTGCCGGTCGTCGGATCCTTCACGTGGGTCTCGTTCCAGTCGTTCTTGAACGTGAACCGGCCGCCCTTGATGCCCAGCTTGTCGGTGGGGATCACGATGTTCAGCGACAGGCGGTCCAGCGTGCCGTCGCCGATATTGCCCGTCGCCGACAGGTTGTTCGGCAGCGGCAGGCGGTCGATCACGCCGATGATCTCGTCGTGGCGATAGGCGATCGAGACGATGCCCTGGCCCCAGAAGCGGCGCTCGTAGCTGATCTCGTTGATCCAGCGCTGCTCGGGCTTGAGGTCGACATTGCCGCCATAGACGGTCTGGTCCTCCAGGTCCGACGACGCGGCGAAGTCCTCGAAGTCCAGCTGGCCCAGCTCGCGCTCGAAGCGGTAGCGGAACTGGTTGTCGGCCATCGGCGTCCACGTCGCCATGAACCGGGGCTTGGGGTAGAAGAAGCTCTTCTCGTTCTCGGCGTCGCCCGACTGCTTGATCGTCGACTTCTCCAGGCGCAGGCCGCCCTCGACCGTCAGCTTGGGGTTCACGCGCCAGGTGGCCTTGGTGAAGGCCTCGCCGCGCAGTTCCTCGACCTTGACCGAGGCGCTGGGCAGGGCCACGCCCACGCCGCCGACGCTGTAGGCCTGCTTCACGTCCAGCATGTTGTAGGCCACTTCGCCGCCCGCCTCGAGGGTCAGGGACTTGGAGAAGTCGTGACGCACCAGGCCGCGCAGGATCGATTCCGAGCTGTCGCCATCGGCGGTGAAGCGCTGCTGCGGGCTCTTGGTCCCGCTCAGGGTCTCGTCGCTGGTCGAGGCGTTGTCGAAGTTCTCGCCCGTGAACATGGCCCGCGTCTCGAGGGCCCACTTCGGCGCCAGCGGGCGGGTATAGGTCAGGCCCAGCTCGGTGGTGTGGCTCTCCTCGGCATAGTCGCTGCGGCGCAGGGCCGTGGCCGAGGTCAGCTGCTGCCATTGCTGCCAGTCGTTGACGCCGTAGCGCGCGGTGCCTTCCAGCTTGCCGCCCTTGAACGGGGTCGAGAAGTTGCCGCGGACGCCGCGCCCGCCGCCGTAGCCGTCGTTGATGAACTTCTCGTCGCGGATCAGCTTGCCGGTCCCGTCATGGCGCACATTGGTGCCCGGGCCGTTGCTGTCGCTGCTGCCCATGCCGTCGCTGAGCGTGACGCTCCAGGTCTTGTCGCCGTTGGTGTTGTTGAACTGGTAGCTGCCGCCGTAGATGTCGTGGCCGCCGTCGAAGATCATGGCGTTCCAGGTCAGGATCGACTGCTTGCTGGCGCCCTTCTTCAGGATCACGTTCACGATCACCGAATAGCCCTGCATGTCGATGCCCGGGGCGCCGCCGCGGATCAGCTCGATGCGCTCGACCCGGTCGGCCGGGGTGCGGCCCATGACGTTCGAGCCGGTGTCGTTCTTCGACGCTGGGCGGTCGCCGTTGATCAGGATGTTGCCGACCGCGCCCTCGAAGCCGCGTGTGCCCGCGCCGTCGTTGATGATGAAGCCCGGCACGCGCTGGACCATGTCTAGGGCCGTGTTCGGACGCTGGGCGGCGAAGAACTCCGGCTGGAACACCAGCACCCCGCGCTGGCTGGAATCGTCCAGCGGCGCCTTGTCGGTCGGGCCGGTCGGCACCGGGGTCTGGGCGGCTTCCTGGCCGGCCGGGACGGGCGCGGTGGCCGGCTTGTCCGCTTCGCCGGCGTGAGCCGCACTGGCGATGCAGAACATGGCCGCGGTGGCCATCAGCATGGTCTTGGTCATCAACGTTCCCCTCTGTGGGGGAAGCAGTGCCGGGCTAGGGTGTTCATCTCAAGTTACAAGACCGAAATGTGCATTACTTCTAGGTTATATTACAGGGCGTTCATGTTTCTATACCGAGCGCCCATGTGGATAAGTCTGGCCCCGATCCGGGTTTGACTTAACAATTCGTGTATAGAGGCAAGCTTCGCGCCCTCAGTCTTCGTTGGCGGGCGCTGGCTCCGGCGATGGGATCGGCGGCATCCTGGCCAATTCGGCCTCCAGGTCCTGCAATTCCTGATAGGCCAGCCGTCTCAGCATTTCCTGGCGGACCTCGATCTTGGCGCGGAGCAGGGTGACGAGCGAGCTGTCGGGCGTGATGGTCGAGGTCTTGGTCGAGGCCGGGGTCGGCTGCGGCGGGCGATGCTTGGACATGGGAAGTCTCCATCTTTCGAAGGTTGAAGGGCGCAGGTCTCAGGGCGCAGGGCGACGGTCTTCCGCCGGGAAGGCCGGCGGGCTGGGGAGGCGGCGAAGCGACCGGGTGACGCCCGGTGGAGGATAGGGAGGGAACCGTTTCGACGTGACCCGGGCGCTCCGCGCGGTCGTCGATGCGGAAGCCCTCAGGACGCGGGGTCTTAACCCGCTCCCGATGGGAGGCCTCCGGCGGGCGGGACGCTGGACGCAGCATCCCGGACCACGCGGGCGATTTCAGCCCGCGCCTGGCGCGTCCGCCGAACCTCCGCCGCCAGGGCTTCGTCCCATGTTTCAGGGAACCCGCCGCTGGATCCGTCGCGAAGGCGCCTCCGAAGAAGCCCCGACGAACGCTACCCGCTCGACCGCCCCGCACCGCCCGTCAGGTCGCCAGCTGGACGGCCTCCCCTGCGGTGGGGCGAGGAGAAGTATGGGGGTGGTTCTGAGCGCGGGGGATTGAGAGGCGCGTAAAAGTGGGAAGTGGTTGATTTCGTGGGGTTCGAGGCGGCGAACGCCGGGGATTGAGGGCGATGCATCCCCCCTGAGGGCACCCATGACCACCCCCTCCTACGGGGAGAGGGTGGTTTTCCGCATGGTGGATGATACGGGCAAAAATCCCATTCAGTAACGCAGCTGTTCTCCAATGAGCAGACAACAATGGGCGCTGGCGGCAAGCCGTCAGCGCCCGCCGATTATTGGCCGCTCTTGTGCTTCGTCGGATCGACGAGGCGATACCCTTGACCCGGTTGCGGGGTGGGCGGCAGGGGTTTGTCGCGCGTCGAAGTGACTTCAGCACCAGTGCCGCCGCCGCGCGGGCCAACGCGTTCATACTGACCCGAGCGCGGGGCCGGAGTGCCCGGCTTAAGAGGGGGCTTAGACATAGTTTTAATCCTACGGCTGTTGCGGGGTCCCCGGAGGCGCGCTAACGGAAGGCTGCTTACACACAACCACTAGCGGGTCTCGGCTTGAGCGGCAGCGCCGTTCGACTGCGTCCCAAGCCAACGAGGGCGGGTCAGACATCTGACCCGCCCTTTTTCTATTTCACCTGGGTCGCCGCGTCTACAAAAATTTGCGGATCCGCAAAATTGGATCTAATAATTGGATCCCATAATTGGATCTGAGAGAAGGATCTTGACTTTTGGATCTCTAAAAGTTAGGTCCTTCTTGGTCAGGCAGTTGTGGGCTTTGAGGCCGAAGAGGTCCGGCCAGAGCGGCCAGTAAGCCCCTATCAATCGCTCCAAGCGCGCGGCCCGATAATGTTTATCGCGTCGCCAGAACTGAGGTGCCGCGATGGCTTTGCCCACGTTCACTCCCCCAGCAGGCCCATTCACTTCCCCTCCCCGTATTCCGGTGGTTTTGGGGCCAAAATTGACCCGCGCCGACGTTCAGATTGTTTGCGGGTTCATTCCGGCGGGGGCTCTAATCCCGGACAACTATTATATCCCCTATCTGGATCCACGTACCGGCCGTGGCTATCAACGCCTTCCTCAAGAGGCGCGTGTGAACGAACTGGCTGTCGATCTGAAGAAAGGTCGAGTGGACTTACCGACATCTGTACTTCTCAATGTTCGCAATCGCGAGGCGAAGCGAGCTGTAAGGGACGGTCTCCTCGACCTGAGTTTCGTCGTCGGTGCGGATGGAAGGCTGGTGCCAGACACGAAATTCTATGTGGTTGATGGTCAGCATAGAATTCTCGCTTTGAAGAAGCTCATTGAGGACGGAGATGCTGAGCGTTGGTCCAAGTATCAGATTCCTTTCACGTGCATGTTAGGTGCTACTGAAGATGAGGAAATGGACCAGTTTTACATTGTGAACTCGAAAGCAAAATCAGTGCGAACAGACTTGGCATATGAGCTTCTACATCAAAGAGCCCAAGATCCAGCTGTGATGGAAGCGCTTATCGAGCGAGGGAAAGACTGGCAGGTTCATGCGCAAGCTATTGTCAAGCGGCTAAATGAAGATAGCCCTGTATGGCGTGGTAAGATCCGATTGGCCGCGATGGAGAAGGGCGACACTGTAATGCCTTCGGCTTCCATGGTGACTTCTTTGAAACCTATCCTAGGATCTACTTATTTCCGGGCCTTAGACTCAGATCAGCAAGTAAAAGTTCTCGACGCCTTCTGGCGCGGTGTGCGTAGTCTATTGCCCGAGGCATTCGATGAGCCGACGGACTTTTCACTTCAGAAGGGCGTAGGGGTCATCGTGATGCACACCGTCTTGATGCAAGTTGTTGAAATCGCTCGCTCTAAGGGGATGCCGCTAGCTGAGCCCGAAACCTACGCGAACGTACTAAAGAATGCTCTGGATACGCTGCAAGGCGATGACGCGACGGGCAACCCTGTTGTCGGACTCAACTTCTGGCGCGCCGCCCCGCATGGCGCGGCGGGCTCTTACTCAAGCAGCGCAGGGCGTCGTGTTCTGATTGCAAAGATCCAGACACTTCTTCCACGTATCTCAGTTCAGTAGTTGTGAGGCCCCTGTTAGCTGCAGGGGCCTTACGCCGGCGGCGGTAGGGCGCGTAGACGGCCGCTAGCTCTCGCTCACCCCTTCCCCTCACCCCCGCCATCCGCTACACCCCGCCCCGATGACCCGCCTGCCGCACCATCACGGCTGCCACCACCATCCGACCTCGCCTCGCGGGATCGGCCGGGTCCGCGCGCTCTAAAGCCGAGCGACCCTGCCAGAGCCCCGCCTAGCGGATGGGGCTTGGCATAAGCGCCATCCGTCGAAGCCTTGAAGATCTAAGGACCGACGCCGATGACCGACGACACTTCCAACGACACGACCCAGGACTTCCGCCCCGAGGCCCGCGCGCCGCGCGGCTTCGCCGACAAGCGCGCCCGCGACCTGCGGGCCGAGCGGGCGATCCTGGAGGCGGTGTCGGCGGTCTATGAGCGCTACGGCTTCGAGGCGCTGGACACCGGGGCGTTCGAATATGCCGACGCCCTGGGCAAGTTCCTGCCCGACAGCGACCGGCCCAACGAGGGCGTGTTCGCGCTGCAGGACGACGACGACCAGTGGATGGCGCTGCGCTACGACCTGACCGCGCCGCTGGCCCGGTTCGCGGCGCAGAACTGGGAGACCCTGCCCAAGCCGTTCCGCCGCTACGCCTTCGGGCCGGTGTGGCGCAACGAGAAGCCGGGGCCGGGGCGCTTCCGCCAGTTCATCCAGTGCGACGCCGACACGGTGGGCTCGGCCCGTCCGGAGGCCGACGCCGAGATCATCGCCATGGCGGTCGAGGGGCTGGAGGCCGCCGGCCTGCCGCGCGGCGCGGCGGTGCTGAAGATCAATAATCGCAAGCTGCTGAACGGCCTGCTGACCTCGGCGGGCGCGGAAAGCGCCGGCCAGAAGCTGGCCGTGCTGCGCGCGGTCGACAAGCTGGATCGTCTTGGCGTGGACGGGGTCCGGCTGCTGCTGGGCGAGGGGCGCCTGGACGAGAGCGGCGACTTCACCAAGGGCGCGGGCCTGAAGGGCAAGGCGATCGACTCGGTGCTGGACTTCGTCTCGGCCGGGGCCGGCGGCCGCGCCGCGACGCTGGACAACATCGCCAAGGTGATCGGCGGCTCGGCCGAGGGTGACGAGGGCCTGCTGGAGCTGTCGCGGATCGACGCGGCCCTGACCAGCCTGGGCATCGCCGACGACCAGGCCTTCATCGATCCGTCGATCGTCCGGGGGCTGGAATACTACACCGGCGCGGTGTTCGAGGCCGAGCTGCTGCTCAGCACCACGGACGAGAAGGGGAACAAGGTCTCGTTCGGCTCGATCGGCGGCGGCGGGCGCTATGACGACCTGGTGGCGCGGTTCACGGGGACGGCGACGCCGGCCACGGGCTTCTCGTTCGGCGTCACGCGCCTGGCGGCGGCGCTGCGGGCGGCCGGACGCGAGCCGGGCGGCGTGGCGCGCGGGCCGGTGGTGGTGATCACCTTCGACCAGGCGCACATGGGTGAGTACTTCTCCGTGGTCGGACAATTGCGCGCGGCGGGCATCCCGGCCGAGGTCTATCTGGGCACGTCGGGCATGAAGCCGCAGATGAAATACGCCGATCGCCGCAATGCGCCGGCCGTCGTCATGCTGGGCGGGGACGAGATCGCCGCCGGCACGGTGACCATCAAGGACCTCGACGCCGGCCGCATGGCCGCCGAGGGCGTGACCGACAACGCCGCCTGGAAGGCCGAACGGCCCGGCCAGCAGACCATCCCGCGCGACCAGCTGGTCGCGGCGGTCCAGAAGATCATCGGGGGCTAAGACGTGAGGCTCGAGCGTTCCATTCCGGCGGAGGCGCTCGACGCCATCCGCGCTCCCCTGCTGGCGGCCGATGCCGCCCTGACCGACGCGCCGGTGTTGCAGCCCCTGGGCCTGCTGCTCGATTTGACCGGCGAGGCCATGCGCTCGCGGCTGTTCGTCGTCTCCGGCGACGGCGGGGAGGAGGCCTGTCTGCGGCCGGACTTCACGGTCGCTGTGGCTCGCCAGCACTTCGAGAACGGCGCCCAGCCGGCGCGTCGTCGCTATGAAGGCAAGGCGTTCCGCGTCGCCCCGCGCGGCGCGGATCGGGCCGAAGAGTTCCTGCAGATCGGCGTCGAGGCCTTCGAGGCCGGCGACCCCGTGGCCGCCGACGCCGAGATCGCCGCCCTGGCCTGGGCTTCGGCGGCCGCCGGCGGACGGACGGACCTGTCTCTGATCCTCGGCGACGTGTCGCTGTTCGCCGCCTTCATCGACAGCCTGGAGCTGGCGCCGCCCCTGGCCGCCCGCCTCAAGCGCAGCTTCGCCAAGCCGCGTCAGCTGAAGGCCGAGCTGGACGGCGAGGCCGCCGCGCCCACCGCCGAGCAGTCGCGCATCGCCGCCCTGCTGGCCGGCCTGCCCGAGACCGAGGCCGCCCAGGTGCTGCAGGAGCTGTGGTCCCTGGCCGGCATCGAGCCCGTCGGCGGTCGCCGCCCGGCCGAGATAGCCCACCGCCTGGTCGAGCGCGCCGAGGCCGCCAAGGCCGGCCGTCTGGACCCGGAACAGGCCGACAAGGTCCGCGCCTTCCTCGCCGTCTCGGATCGTCCGGACGCGGCGCTGGACGCCATCGCCGCCCTTGCGGGCCCCAACGATGCGAGCCTGAAGGCCGCCATCGCCGGCTGGCGTTCGCGCCTGGAAGGCATGGCCGCGCGCGGCGTGCCGCTGGACAAGGCGACGCTGGCCGCCGCCTTCGGCCGGGCCTTCGGCTACTACGACGGCTATCTGTTCGAAGTGCATTCGGAAGCCCTTGGCGCCGAGCGGCCGCTGGCCGCTGGCGGCCGCTATGACGGACTCCCGGCCAAGCTGGGCGTCTCCACCAACACCGGCGCGGTGGGCTGCATGGTCCGTCCGGCGCGCGCCTATGCGGGAGGCGGCGAATGAGCGGCCCCATGATCTTCGCCATTCCCTCGAAAGGCCGCCTGAAGGACCAGGTCGAGGCCTGGCTGGCCGACTGCGGCTTCAAGCTGGAGATGACCGGCGGCGCGCGCGGCTATTCGGCCGAGCTGGCCGGCCTGCCCGGCGTCTCGGTGCGGCTGCTGTCGGCGGGCGACATCGCCGCCGGGCTCGACAGCGGCGACCTGCACTTAGGGGTCACCGGCGAGGACCTGCTGCGCGAGCGCGGCGACGACATGGACAGCCGGGTCATGCTGCTGCGGGCCTTGGGCTTCGGCCGCGCCGACCTGGTGGTGACCGCGCCCAAGAACTGGCTGGACGTCGACACCATGGCCGATGTCGACGAGGTCGGGCACCTGCACCTGGCCAAGACCGGCCGCCGCCTGCGGGTGGCGACCAAGTACGTCACCCAGACCCGCGCCTTCTTCGCCCGCCACGGCGTCGCCGACTACCGGATCGTCGAGAGCAGCGGCGCCACTGAAGGCGCTCCGGCCGCCGGCGCCGCCGAGCTGGTCGTCGACATCACCACCACCGGCGCGACCCTGGCCGCCAACGGCCTGAAGATCCTGTCGGACGGCGTGATCCTGAAGAGCCAGGCCCAGCTGACGGCCTCGCTGATCGCGACCTGGTCGCCGGAGCAATTGGGCGCGCTGCAACGCATGCTGTCGGTCGTGGAAGCCAAGGGCCGGGCCGGCAAGCTGGCCACCCTGGTCTGGCCGGCCGAGCAGGACGCAGCGGGGCAGGCGGCCGTGGCCGACTTCGTCGCCAAGGGCGGCTCGCGCCGGGCCAATGGCGCCCTGCTGGCCACCGGTGACCTGTTCGACGCCGCCGCCGCCCTGGCCGCCGCCGGGGTCGAGCCCGTCACCGTGTCGCGTCCGGACTATGTGTTCGAGTCGCGCTCGGCCGTTCTAGACCGCTTTACTGGCGTACTCAAAAGTCAGTTTTGACGTAACTGTCAAATCTGAGCATCGATTCACGAGGTAAAATCGACTTTTCGGTCCAAACAACGTCGGTCGCGTCAAAATTTCGGCCAAACCTTTGCGAAAAAGGGATTTGCCGCGTTGACACCGTCATGAATTTGACGTTTCTAGACGATGCAAGGACGAAACGAGCCCACAGAGAGCTCCCGTTCTTCGGCGTTTCGGGGAGGAAACGCCCGCCTAGATCGAATGATCGAGAAAATAGCCAGCCCGTCGCGATTATCCCCCGCGGCGGGTTTGGTGTATCTGGGCTATGGCTCAGTTTTTTGACGATTGAGTCAAAATAGGTTCCGGAGCTTGAGAGCGCTTCCAATGCTCCGGCGCGCGGGGCTTGGCCGACCGGTCTAAGCCCATTCATCCGTCGCGCCCGCCCTAAGATGCGCACCCGTCGGGTGGCGTCCGATTTGCCCCCTTCTCCAAAGCGCGCGCCAAAACCATAGTACGCGTCGTTGCTGAGGAGGCGCCGTCGGTATGCCAGATTGGATACGGGACGTTCTTCGGGTCGTCCTGCTCTTCGCGTTTCCCATCACCGCGTTGATCGCTGCGGGCTGGACCTACCTGATCTGCGCTTTCGGGGAATTCCCTTCCCAATCGGCGATGGCGTTCGTCTACGGCCTGTGGGCGCTTGCAGGGGCCTTCCTCGTCGGGATCTGGATCCTGCGGCCGCGACGGCGATCTCCCGACCACGGGGTGCGCAAGCTCAAGCTGATGGCGGACTACGAATGTTGGCCCCTCTGGGAGGCTTCTCCCGGCGTTGTCGGCAATGTGGATCCCGACGCGCTCCCGATCTCGCAGACCCTGAAAGATCGCCTTTTCCGGTGGGCTGCCGATTTTGACGCGACCTTGAACCGGGACGATCCTCGTCGATCCGGGTTCCCTGCGGCGCAGGACGAGGCCGAATTCCTCGAGCGTGGAGCAGCATTGGGCGCGGCGCTACAGGCTGAGCTCGGCCCGGCCTTCAAGGTGACGGTCAAGGGCGGCTAACGACCCTTTGCGACACTGCCGGTCCAGCGCACATCACCGCCGCGAACCATTGTCCGTTCTGGTGAGCGCCCGCCCTTGTGGCGGGGCAGCTTCAATCACACGCCGCGCAAGCCGCGCCGTCGTGGCGGTGGCGCCAGTTGGCCAGATGCGCGCCGGCCAGCAGCAGGCCGCCGACCACCGTCAGCACGCGCTCATAGGCCGGGGCCGGAAAGCCCAGCGCGCCGGCGATCATCAGGGAGAGGCCCACCAGCGCCGCCGCCGTCATCGGCCACGAGCGCGGTCGCAGCCGGGGCAGGTCGACGAACGACAGCACCGCCACCGGCGCGGCGATCAGCACGAACGCCACGTGCACCCACTCGGCCTGCGCCCAGAACCCCAGCACCGGCAGCAGCAGGGCCAAGGCCGGCAAGGCCAGGCAGTGGACCAGGCACAAAGCGGACAACCCGACGGCGGACGCGTCGAGGGCCTTGGCGAGGGCGGGGGTCATGAAAGCGCTCCTACTGTACGCGTCCGGGGCGCTTGGAGACGCGGCGTCCGAGGGCGCCGATCCCGGTCCTGCCTGATCGGTCTCCTATCTAGTGGTGATATAATATAACACAAGGGGCCGCTGCGATGTGCGGCCTTTTGCGTGAGGCTGGCGCGCTGAGCGGGATTTGCGGGGCGGGCTTCGGGGTGGCGAGACGAGGCCGTGAGGCGCGACGAAGGGTTGCGGGCGGCGCCGGGTTCGCGTCACGCTGTCGGATGCGCATGTAGCAGTCAGGGCGGACATGACACGGATTCTGATCATCGAGGATCACCACGAGACCGCGCGTTCGTTGGAGGATTTCCTTGTCTCCCAAGGGTGCACCATCAGTTCTACTGACCTAGGTGAAGAGGGCGTCGATCTCGGAAGAATATACAAATACAGCGCAATAATATTGGATTTGACCCTACCCGATATGGCCGGCTTGGATGTGCTTCGCCAGCTTCGGGCGGCCGGAGTGGTAACTCCAGTACTCATTATCAGCGGATCAAGTGATATCGAGACAAAGAAAGATGCGTTCTCCGAGGGCGCGGACGACTATCTCACCAAGCCCTTTCACCCGGACGAGCTACTATGCCGTCTGAAAATCGTTATCCGCCGGGTGGGGGCGCCGATGTCACCGGCGCCTGGCGGCGTGTCTGGATTGTCGAAGGAACTCCGGACGGACAAATGCAGCCGTTGCGGCCATAGGCCCTCGGTCTCTTGTCGCGTGTGTGCGGTTTGTCAGTCCGATGTTGGATACCCAAACGTCCGCCTTGCCGACACCGCAGCGGAGCGGGATGAGTTGATCGATAGGGTGCTGCAGGCGCGACAGCAGATCGAACGGGCCGGCGTCGGCCCTCAGGCCGAAATGCTGCAGGCTGCAATGGACGACGTCCATATCGTGTTCAATCGTACCTTGGCGTCCCTGCACACTTGGCTGCTATCTGATAGCCCCCAGTTCGTCTCCTTCTACAGACAGCTCACCGTGGGGCGAACGCCGACAGATAGCGTCTGGGATTTGCAGCGGAGCTCGACCGACAACACCGCCAACCCCCTCTCTTTCCCAGAGATCAGCTATGCCGCCCTCTCCTGCAACTACGGGGGCATGCCTTACTACGGTGGCTACACTGTGATCCTAAAGGAGGAAGATCTTCTTCACAGAACTAGCCTGTTTGAGGAGAACCCATTCTCTTTCTGCAAGGCGCACGGCCTGGCGGCCGGAGACAAGGCGCCGCCAGGACACCGATCTACCTGGGAGAACCGCGGAAGCCTTGCCCTCGCCAAGCTCTCCCGCAGGCTCAAGGCGGAGATGACGCCAGACGACATGGCGGAACTCATCATGGAGCCTCGGGGCGAGACCGCCGACTGCGATTTCATCGAGGCGCACATCTTCGGCCCGATCCATCGACGCTCGATCGCGATGGTGGTTGGGCCAGAGCCCACGGATGAGTTCGAAGCCCTGCTCTGGCCTTCCGTCAAGCACATGCTTAGCGAGCTCGGCGTTGAGGTGGAGGTGACCTCGTGAAAGCCTTACTGTCAGCCGACAGCGCCGTAGCCGCGATCCTAGATCCGGCCCCGCAGTTACGCCCCTTTGGCCGGCCCGCGCTTGCCGTGCGCGACGCCGAAGTGGTGTTGGGATTGCTGCGGAGCTGTCCCGATCTCATAGAGATCGACGTCGAAGACTTGGGCGCTCTGGACCGCTTGCTCGACGCCGAGGTCCGCCGATCCCGGCTAGCACACACAATCTGGATCGTCGCTCATGGCCAGGGTGGGAGCGACGAGCTTAAGCTTGCACACAACATCCTTCGGTGGGAGCGAGGTCATCCTTTCGCGATCTTCCTCACGGAAATCCTCGGACTCTGTGGGAGCACCGGCCGCCGCGCCGAAGCTTTTGTTCGCGAGATCGCCCGCAACTTCGTGCTGGAACCGCAGGCCACGATCGACGACGCCACGAAGGAGGACTTGAGGCGTCGGGCCCAGGACTTTTCTGCGGGTAGAACGCTCAGCATCCCATTGATCGGCAGTATAGCCGCGGGAACGCCGATAGAGTCGCTCGGGTATAGTGAGAGGCGAGTCTCCGTGCCTTCTGGCGCACTAGGGCCGCACGAGTACTTCGCAATGCGGGCGCAGGGCGAGTCCATGATCGAAGCCGGTATCCATGACGGCGACATCATTGTCGCCAGGCGCACAGACACCGCATCCTCGGGCGACATCGTTATTGCGCTAATCGAGAGCGAAGCAACTCTAAAGCGCTATAACTTCCGGGACGGCTGGGTGGCCCTCGAGGCGGCCAATAGGGGTTACGAGCACAGGATTTTCCCTGCCGACCAAGTCGACATAATTGGCGTCTTTGTCACGGTCTTGGACCGGGAGAAGAACTAACCGCTAGCCGGCACGAATTTCACCGTGGAGCCATCATTCGTGGCTCTTACGCTGACGGCTAAACGAGGCCCACCGGGCCTTGAGCGCGTATGCGCCAGATTCGCATTTCGCATGCCCACGTCGAGCGCCCGCAGCAGCTCGGAAGCGGACGTCAAAGTTTCTGCTAAAGCCGCCTTCACATCGCCCCATAAACTCCATTCGCTCCGCAATGTTCGGAAAAGCGGCCCATTTATCCGCTGTAGCGCCAGGCCTAGTTGAAAGGCCGTTCCCGGACTGATCGGGATCGCCACCACGGACCTCCCCCCATGCCGACGCTTTTCGATCCCATCGCGCTGGGCGCGCTGGGCGCCGCCAACCGCATCCTCATGGCGCCGCTGACCCGCAGCCGCGCGACGCCCGAGGGCCTGCCGACGCCGATGATGGCGCCGTATTACGCTCAGCGGGCTTCGGCCGGGCTGATCATCAGCGAGGCTATCGGCGTCTCGCGCCAGGGTAACGGCTTCACCTATACGCCGGGGCTGTGGTCGAAGGCGCAGGTCGAGGCCTGGCAGCCGATTACGCGGGCCGTCCACGATCGCGGCGGGCTGATCATCGCCCAGCTGGGCCATACCGGCCGGGCCGGCCATCCGACCGTGATCGGCGAGCAGCCGGTGTCGTCCAGCGCCACCGTCTCGACCGTCGACGCCTGGACCTATGACGGTCCCAAGCCCGCCGAGCGCGCCCGGCCGCTGGCGGTCGAGGAGATCCCCGGCCTGATCGCCGCCTTCGTCCGCGCGGCGCGCAATGCCCGGGCCGCGGGCTTCGACGGGGTGCAGCTGCATGGCGCCAACGGCATGCTGATCGACCAGTTCCTGCGCGACGGCGCCAACCAGCGCACGGATACGTACGGCGGCAGCGTCGACAACCGCGTGCGCTTCCTGGCCGAGATGACGCAGGCCGTGGCCGACACGATCGGCGCGGACCGGACTTCCGTGCGGCTGTCGCCCAACGGCGAGACCTGGGGCGTGGACGACAGCGACCCCACGCCGCTGTTCACCGCCGCGGCGGCGACGCTGGACGCCATCGGCATCGGCTTCCTGGAGCTGAAGGAGCACCGCAAGGACGGGACCTTCGCCAAGACCGACGTGCCGCGCCAGTCGCCGATGATCCGCGAAGTCTTCACCGGGCCGCTGGTGCTGAACGGCGACTATGACGCGACCCGCGCCCGGGCCGATCTCGACAGCGGCCTGGCCGACGCCATCAGTTTCGGCCGGCCGTTCCTGGCCAATCCCGACCTGGTCGATCGCTTAAGGGCCCGCGCGCCGCTGAACGCCGCCGATCCCGCGACCTTCTACAGCCAGGGCGCCGAGGGCTACCTCGACTACCCGACCCTGGCCGCCGCCGTCGCCTGACCCCCTCTCAAACGGAGCTAACACCATGGACTGGAACGCCAATCGCCAAGACCTGCTGGCCAATGTCGGCAAGCTGCAGGCGCTGTCGGCCGACACCGTCAAAGGCTATCTGACGGTGTCCGGCGCGGGCCGTAAGACCGCGCATCTGGACGAGGGCATGCGTCAGCTGATCTCGCTGGCGGTCGCGGTGACCACGCGCTGCGACGGCTGCATCTCGATCCACAGCCACGAGGCGCTGAAGGCCGGCGTCACCCGCGAGCAGGTGGCCGAGGCGCTGGGCGTGGCGGTGGCCCTGAACGCCGGCGCGGCGCTGGTCTATTCGACCCGCGCGCTCGAAGCGTTCGACGCGGCGACCGGGGCCTAAGGGCCCTCGTTCAAGGCGCTCCTGACCGACTCCGTCATGAACTTCACGAAGGCGGAGAGCTTGGGCAGGGGCGCCTTGCTGCGCGGCCACAGCAGGCGCAGCGCGCTGCCGCGCTTGTCGGCGCCGGGCAGCACCTCGACCAGGCGGCCGTCGCGCAGACGAGCGGTCAAGGCGAAGGACGGGATATAGGCGATCCCGCAGCCGGCTTCGGCCAGGCTGATCAGCGGCTCCAGCGAGGTGGCCGCCAGCGCCACAGGCAGGGCGACGCCCTCGGGCGCGGCGGGGTCCCAGACATTGAGCTTGCCGGTCTCGTAGAAGCGGTGGTGCAGCAGGCGATGCCGCGCCAGATCGGCCGGCGTCTGCGGCGCGCCGTGCTGGGCCAGATAGGCCGGCGAGGCGACCAGGCGGAAGGTGAAGTCACCCAGCTTCACATGCATCAGGCGGCTGTCGCTGACCTCGCCGGTGCGCACGACCGCGTCGAAGCCGTCCTCGATCACGTCGACCAGGCGGTCATTGTAGTCGAGGTCCAGCTCGATCTCCGGATAGTCGGCCAGGAACCGGCCCAGCAGCGGCGTCAGCAGGTCGCCGGCGAACGGCACGCTGACCCGGAGGCGCCCGCGCGGCTGGGCCGTGGCATGGGCCAGCTCGGCCTCGGCCGCCTCCAGCTCGCCCAGCACGCGCCGGCAGCGCTCCAGGAAGATCTCGCCCTCGTGGGTCAGGGTGATGGCGCGGGTCGAGCGGTGGAACAGGCGCACCCCCAGCTGATCCTCCAGCTTGGCGATGGTCTTGCCGATCGCCGAGGACGACAGGCCGAACTGCTGGCCGGCCAGCTTGAAGCTGCGCAGCTCGGCGGCCTGCACGAAGGCGGCCATGGCGCTGACGCTCTCGATCCGGAGGCTCATGAAGTCGTTTTGGTCCGCAATGTTCGGAAAAGCGGCCCGTTTATCCGGCTTCGCGCGGGGTCTAGTCAATCGCCGTCGCTCTCCCCGGCGACGTCACAAGGCCTTACGCCATGAAACTCTATTTCGCTCCGGGCTCGTGCGGCCTGGCTTCCCAGATCGTGCTGCGCGAGGTCGGCCAGCCGTTCGACCTGGTCGCCGTCGACTTCAAGACCAAGACCACGGTCGAGGGCGACTATCTGCAGGTGACGCCCAAGGGCTTCGTGCCCGCCCTGAAGCTGGACGACGGCGACGTCCTCACCGAGGGCGCGGTGATCCTGCAATGGATCGCCGACCAGCATCCGGCCGCCGCGCTGCTGCCGCCGTTCGGGAGCCGGGCGCGCTATGACGCGCTGGCGTGGCTGAACTTCATCGCCGCTGACCTGCACAAGAACTACGCCGTGCTGTTCTCGCCGGCCCTGGACGCGGCGGCCAAGGCGGCCTTCGCGGCCGTGCAGATGCCGAGCAAGTTCGACTATATCGACGCCCATCTGGCGACCCGCGACTACCTGCTGGGCGAGCGGTTCTGCGTGGCCGACGCCTATCTCTACAACGTGCTGAGCTGGTCGCCGCGCGTGGACCTGGACATCACCGGCCACGCCGCGATCCAGCGGTTCATGGCCCGCATGGAGGCCCGCCCTAGCGTGCAGGCGGCGCTGACGGCCGAGGGGCTGGCTCGATGAGCGGCGACTACACGCCCCCCAAGGTCTGGGCCCCGAACACCAACTATGGCGGCACGTTCGGCGCCATCAATCAGCCCACCTCCGGCGCGCGGTTCGAGCGCGAACTGCCGGTCGGCAAGCACCCGTTGCAGCTCTACTCCCAAGGCACGCCGAACGGCCAGAAGGTGACGATCCTGCTGGAGGAGCTGCTGGCCGCCGGCCATGCGGACGCCGAATACGACGCCTGGCTGATCGACATCTTCAAGGGCGACCAGTTCGGCAGCGGCTTCGTGGAGATCAATCCGAACTCGAAGATCCCGGCCCTGGTCGACCGCTCGACGGACCCGGCCATCCCGGTGTTCGAGAGCGGCTCGATCCTGGTCTATCTGGCCGAGAAGTTCGGGGCCTTCCTGCCGACCGAGCCCCTTGCGCGGACGAAAGTCTTCAACTGGCTGATGTGGCAGATGGGGACCGCCCCGTTCGTCGGCGGGGGCCTGGGTCACTTCTACCGCTACGCGCCGCTGAAGATCGAATATGCGATCGACCGCTACGCCATGGAGGTCAAGCGTCAGCTGCATGTGCTGGACACGCATCTGGCCTCGCACGCGTACCTGGCCGGCGACCAGTACACGATCGCCGACATGGCGGTCTGGCCCTGGCAGCCGGGCAGCCTGTTCGGGGTCTATGACGCCCACGAATTCCTGGGCGTTGGCGACTACAAGCACCTGATGCGCTGGTACGAGGCGATCGCCGCGCGGCCGGCCGTGAAGCGCGGCCGCGTCGTCAACCGCACCGCCTCACCGCCGGGCGAGTTCCTGCGCGAACGGCACGACGCGGCCGACTTCCTGCAGCTGCCAGGCTTCGCCTAAGCCTTCAGGGTGACGAGCAGTTCGTCCAGCTGGCCGAACTGCTCGGGCATGGCGTCCTCCATGCCGACGAACGACTCATCGAGCGCTTCCTTGGTCGGATAGAGCTCGCTGAGGGTCAGCAGGGTCTTGCCGTCGTCCTCGTCCTCGAAGGTGACGGTGGTGACGGCGCCCTGCTCTTCGCCGGCTTCGTCATTGGTCCAGACGAGGCGCTCGCCCGGGACGACCTCCAGGTACTTGCCGAAGAAGCTCATGCTGTTCTCAGCGTCGCGCTGGAAGGTGATGCGGTAGCCGCCGCCGGTGCGGACATCCATCTCGCAGCCGACCATCGGCACGCCGCTGGACTTCGGGGCCCACCACAGCTGGAACAGCTCGGCCTTGGTCCAGGCGTCGTAGACCAGGCGGACCGGGCCGTCGAAGACCCGGGTGGCGACCAGTTCGCGGTCGGATTTGCGCTCGACCGTCGTGCGGCCGTCGCTCACGCGTTCACCCATCTCTCTGTTCCTTCCGTTTCAAGGCCGCGATGACCTCGTCCAGCGCGTCGAAGCGCGCGCTCCAGATCCTGTGGCGTTCCTCGATCCAGGCGATCTCGTCCTCGAGACCGCGTTGGCCGAGCCGGCAGGTCCGCACGCGGCCGACCTTTTCGGTGGTGACCAGGCCCGCCCGCTCCAGCACGCCGACATGCTTCTTCATGCCCGTCAGGGTCATGTGGAAGGTCTCGGCCAACTCGGTGATCGAGGCTTCCGACCGGCCCAGCTGCTCCAGCACGCCGCGCCGGGTGGCGTCCGACAGGGCGGCGAAGGAGGCGTCGAGCCGTTCTGTCGAATGCCGAACCATTGGGTTCAGTATTGGCATGCGGATCGACCGTCCGCAAGGGGGCGCCCATTGCTCCTCTCCGCCAAACCCGCCACCTTGCGCCTGCGCCTTAAGGAGACCCGCCATGACCATCGAGAACGAGGACCAGCTGGAGAAGCTGCGCACCGTCGGCAACCTGGTGGCGCGGACCCTGGCGGCGATGGGCGAGGCGCTGGAGCCGGGCATGACCACCCGAGAACTGGACGGCCTGGGCCGCGCCTTGCTCGAAAAAGAAGGCGCGCGCTCGGCGCCGGAGCTGACCTACAACTTCCCCGGCGCGACCTGCATCTCGGTGGGACCCGACTGCGCGCACGGCATCCCGAACGACACGGTCGTGAAAGCCGGAGACCTGATCAATATCGACGTCTCGGCCGAGCTGGACGGCTATTACGGTGACACGGGCGCCAGCTTCGCGGTGCCGCCGGTGACCAAGCGGGTCGAGCGCCTGTGCCGCGACGGCCGGCGGGCGATGTGGGCCGGCATCCGCTCGGTGAAGCCGGGCGGGCGGCTCAACGAGGTCGGGCGCTCGATCGAAAGCTTCGCCCAGAAGAACGGCTACAGCCTGGTGCGCAACCTCGCCAGCCACGGGGTCGGCCGCTCGTTGCACGACGACCCGCGCGAGATCCCCACCTGGTATGAGCCGCGCGACCGCCGGACCATCCCCGAGGGCCTGGTCTTCACCATCGAGCCGTTCCTGTCGCTGGGCGCGGACTGGGTCGAGGAGCTGGACGACGGCTGGACCCTGCGCCCGCCCCAGCGCCAGGCCACGGTGCAGTACGAACACACCCTGGTGGCGACCCGGAACGGGCCGCTGGTGCTGACGCTGATCTAGGGCTCTGTAGCGCCCCCTCCGTCACGCTGCGTATCCGCAGCGCGCCACCTCCCCCGTTTCACGGGTGAGGAGGAAAGGGTTCTTTTCCTCCCCCGCCTGCGGGGGAGGTGGATCGGCGCGGATACGCGACGAGACGGAGGGGGCGCTCGCCTTCAGCCCTCTTCCACCACCGAGGTCAGGGTGCGGCCCTGGCGGGCCTCGAAGCGTTCGTGGGCCAGGTCGACCATCGCCTTCAGCGAGCTGAGGAAATAGCTCTGGTTGTTGATGACGTTGCAGCGCTCCTGCTGCGGGCCGCGCCAGGCGTCCATCAGGCCGGGCTCGTCGATCAGGGCCGCCAGGCGGGCGAAGTAGTCGTCGGTGTCCTTGGCGCGATGTTCGGGCGGAACCATCGAGGCCACGTCGCCGTCGTGGGTGGTCAGCACCACGCAGCCGGCCGTCAGGGCGAACATGGCGCTGTTGCCGCCGCCGTTGCGGAACGGGTTGGCGAACACGTCGACCGTGGTCAGCAGCCGGGCCAGCTCCATGTCGTGGACCAGGTAGCGGAACTGGTCGCCCAGGATCGTCCGGCAGGCGTCCAGCAGATGGTCCGGCAGGCCGCCCACCACCAGCCAGATGGCCTTGGGGTGGTTGCGCAGGATGACCTCCATGCCGGTGACGAAGGCCTCGTCCAGGTCGACGGTCAGGCGGTTGCCGACCGTGGCGATGACGAAGGCGTCTTGCGGCATATGGACCTCGGCGCGGGTGCGCGGGGCGGGCGGGCCCTGGTCGTAGAACGGCCCCGACAGGCTCTGGACGTAGTTGCGGGTATACGTGCCCGGCGCGCCGCGGCGCTTCCAGATCGGCGCGATATATTCCGGCTCGTGGAAGTACCAGAAGACGTCGGCGTACTGCGGCGGCGGCTCGTCGCCGCAGGTGAACATCACCGTCGGGCCCAGGCGGCTGGCGATGGTGATCTGCGGGGCCATGATCGGCTCGCACCAGAAGTGATAGGTGCACGGCCCCTTGCGGATGGCGTCGACCAGGTAGTCGGGGTGCTCGGCCGTCGAGATCAGCCGGACGCCCCGCTCGGCGGGGATGTCGCCCAGGCGCTCGTCGATATAGGCCTGCATGGCGTCGGAGAGCTCCGTATTGCCGTGGTGCAGGTCGATGCGCTCGATCGTCGGGTCCATGGCCAGGGCGGCGACATAGTCGATCGCGCCGCGCGAGGGCGAGTGGAAGGGGCCCATCAGGTCGCCGGCGAAGATGACGTGGGCCCGCTGGGCGGCGCTCAGCGGCACGTCGCGCGGCGGGATGGTCAGGGAGTCGGCGCCGTGCAGGTGCAGGCGGCGGGCCAGGGCCGCCACGCGGCCGGCGTCGACGTCGCCGATGTGCGGGCCGCGCCACCAGGCGATCGAGCCGAGGTCCGAGATCACCTGCACGATGAAGTCGCCGGGGTGCTTGCCGCTTTCCAGCAGGGTCAGCACCCGGTCGACGAAGGTGTAGTCGTTGACGCCGTCCAGGGCGTCCTCGCCCAGCATCAGGTCCCAGCGTTCGGCGATGATCGCGATGGATGGGGCGTATCGCTCCTGGGCGCCTTCGAGCAGGAAATCGAGCAGGGCCATCAGGGCAGGTCCTCTTGTCTGGCCATACCGGTGAGGATGGCGTGCAGGCGTGCGACGCGGCCTTCGTTGGGAGCGAAGATGCGGTCGGGGGATGTCAGGTCGTAGAAGGGGCTGACGCGGGCGCTGATCGCGTGGTCCTCGTCGAAGATCTGGCGATTGACCCGGGCGCTGGAGTCGAGGAACGCCTCGACCGCAGCCTCGTAGCCGGGCTTGACCCTGCCGGCCAGCAGCCGGCTGCAGAAGTGGCTGCGATGCGGGCTCGCCGACGGCAGGAAGGTCTGCAGCGAATAGGAGTAGCCGAAGGTCGAGGAGACCATGGCGAACGGGAAGACGTAGATCGTCCAGTAGCCCGGATAGGCGCCGTCGACCTCGAAGAACCGGCTCATCGTCTTCAGGCCGCGCAGCGTTCGGCTGTCGGTGACGTGGCCGGTATAGGTGGCGTTGAGGCCGTCATGGACCGTGGCGTCCTCCTTCAGCCCCAGCTGCGCCAGGGTCTCGGGATGGACGGCGTTGACGTGGTCGGTCTCCAGGGCGTTCTCGACGGCGACCCGCCAGTCGGCCTGGAATTCGAAGGCGTTGAAGTCGCGGCGGCCGGCGATGTGGCTCGAGACGGCGGCCAGGGGCGCGAAGGCGCCGGCCAGCTGGTCTTCGAGGCTTTGCGTGGGCGCGATGCCGACGAACAGGAAGTCGCCGCACCAGGCGGTCTGGAAGCGGCGAAGGCCGACCTTGTCCAGGGCGCCAGGCGGGAAGGTCTTGGCCAGCGGCACGCGGACCTGACCGCCGCGATAGCTCCAGCCGTGATAGGGGCAGATGGCCCGGCCGACGCCGTGGTCCTCGACGAAGAACCGTCCGCCGCGATGGGGGCAGGCATTGTCGAAGGCGATGATCTGGCCCTCGTCATTGTGCAGCACGAGGTCGCCCAGCGCCCATTGCAGGCGCAGGAAGGCGCCCGGCTCCGCCAGTTCGTTGCGATGGGCGACGAGGTGCCAGAAGTCGTTGAGCAGGGTGGTGTCGAGAGGGCTCAAAGCCGCCTCGCCGGCGCCGCGTACAGCGTCACCCCGTCCTCGCAGCCGCGCACCACGACCGCGCCTGCGCCGACCGTGCAGTCGGCGCCGATCGACAGGCGCGGCAGCACCCGGGCGCCCGAGCCGAAGAACGAGCGCGGCCCGACCGTGACGCCGCCCGTCAGGTCGACATAGCCGCTGAGGGTGACGAAGTCGCCGATGCTGGCGTCGTGGCCCAGACCCGAATGGGCGTTGATGGTGACGAGGTCGCCGGCCTTGCTGTCGGCCGAGACGTTGGCGAAGGGGCCTACGACCATGCCGCGTCCCAGCTTGGCCGAGGTCGAGACCCAGGCGCGCGGATGCAGCAGGGTGGCGAAGGCGTCGGGGCCGCCCAGGCGTCCGGCCAGGGCGACCTTGCCGGCTGGACCGGCGACGGCCATCACCAGCTTCTGGTTGGGGCCGAGCGCGTAGGCCTTGGTGTCGCCCAGTTGCGGCAGGTCGCGGCCGAAGGCGGCCATCGGCTTGTCGCCGTCGTCCAGATAGCCGACGAAGCGGTCGTCGCGGGCCAGGTCCGGCGCAAACCAGTCGTGGATCTCGCGGGCGAAGGCCCCGCCGCCGACCAGCACATAGTCCGTCATCGCGGGTCCCCTCAGCTGGCCAGGTAGCCGCCGTCGACGGCCCAGACCGCGCCGGTCACCCAGCGCGCGGCCGGCGACAGCAGGAAGACGGCGGCGTTGGCGACGTCGTCCGGCGCGCCGAAGCCCAGCGGGTGCTGGGCCTGGTAGGCGTCCATGCCGGCGTCGGAGAGGCCCCGCGCCAGGCGGGCGTGCATCTCGGTCTCGACCCCGCCGGCGGCGATGGCGTTGACGCGGATCTCCTTGGCGGCCAGTTCGCAGGCCAGCGAGCGGGTCAGGCCCTCGATCGCGGCCTTGGCGGCGGAATAGGCCATCATGCCGGCGCGGCCCCGCTGGGCGGCGGCCGAGGACATCAGCACGATCGACGCGCCGGCTTTCATCACGTTGGCCTTGCCGGCCGCACGGCCCAGGCCCAGGGCGCCGTGCACCGCCGCGCCGAACACGCCGTCGATCTGCTTGGCCTTGGTCAGGCGGGCCGGCAGGACCAGCTCGCTGCCCGCCGAGTGGAAGGCGCCGTCCAGGCCGCCGGCCTCGGCGGCGATGGCGCTGATGCGGTCGGCGACGGCGTCGGCTTCATTCAGTTCGGCGGCGAAGGCGCTGTGGCCTTGACCCTCCAGGGCCTCGATCGTGGCGGCCAGGCGCGCCTCGTCGCGGCCTGTGGCGATCACCCGGCCGCCGCATCGGGCGATCAGGGCGGCGGTCGCGCGGCCCAGCCCCGAGGAGGCGCCGGTGACCAGGATGGTGCGACCTTCCAGGGCAGTCCCAGAAAACACGCCTTGGGAAAACGTCATGCGGAGATCACCTCGGCGCAGGCCAGCGGCCCGAACTTGGCCAGGACCGCGCCCCACGACAGGCCGACCCCGAAGCCGACCAGCATCAGCGTCTCCGAGCCCGAGGTCAGGCGCTGGGCCATGTCGTCGGCCAGCAGCAGCGGCAGGGTCGCCGAGCTGGTGTTGCCGTAGCGGTCGATATTGACGGGCAGGCGCTCGGGCTCGGTCGCGCCGATCTTCTTGCCGATGTGGCGCAGCATGAAGCGGTTGGCCTGGTGCAGCAGATAGGCGTCGACGGTCTCGCCGGCCACGCCCGCATCGGCCAGGGTGTCGGCCACCAGCTTGGGGATTTCGCGCAGGGTGAAGGTGAACACCTCGCCGCCGTCCATGTGCAGGCGGCTGGGATCCAGGGTGAAGGCGCGGTCGGGATCGACGGGGCGGAAGCCGCCCTGCGGCACCATCAGCGCGTTCGCGCCGGAGCCGTCGGAACCCAGGCGGAAGCGCATGAGGGGCGCGTCGGGATCGTGCTCGATGGCCGAGGCCGAGCCGGCGTCGCCGAACAGCACGGCCGTGCCGCGATCGCTGGGATCGACCAGGCGGCTCATGGTCTCGCCCGCCAGCAGCAGCACGCGACGGCAGCCGGACTGGATCAGGCTGGCCGCTAGCCACAGGCCGTAGACATAGCCCGAACAGCCCAGATTGACGTCGAAGGCCTGGCAGTCGGTGGCCAGGCCCAGGCGTCCATGCAGGATGCAGGCGCTGGCCGGCAGCGGATGGTCCGGGGTCTGGGTGACGAAGATCAGCGCGTCGACGCTGTCGGGCGTCCAGTCCAGCCTCTCCAGCAGGCGCTGGGCGGCCGTGTGGCAGAGGTCGGCGGTGGTCTGGTCCGGGGCCGACCAGTGGCGGGTCTCGACCCCGATCATCTTGACGACGTCGGCCACGGCCTGGTCGCCCAGCGTCTCGGCGATCACCGCATTGGGCACGGGGGCGCCGGGCACGGCGCAGACCACGCCGCGCAGGGCGACGCCGGACAGGGCGTAGCCGCCCCGACGCGGACGATCACCGGCGGCAGGCGTGGCCGTCGTCATGTTCAGGCGGCCTTGGCCTGCGGGAGCAGGGCGACGATGTCGGCGGCCGTCACGCACTGCGCCAGGGCCGCGCCGTCCAGCAGTTCGCCGCAGATCTCGTCGACCAGGGCGATGGTCGAGACGATGGCCAGCGAGTCCCAGTTGTGCTCGGCCAGGACGGTGTCGGCGGTGACGTCCGACGCGTCGATTTCGAAGATCTCGGCCAGGCCGGCATAGAGGTTCTGCATGGGGAGTGCTCCTAGATAAGGGCCTGGGCGGCGGCCCAGGAATAGCCGACGCCGAACCCGACCAGCAGGACGCGGCGCGCGCGCCCGTCGCCGACCAGGGGTTCCAGCGCCATGGGGATGGTGGATGAGACGGTGTTGCCCCGATCGCGCAGGGCCATGACGAAGCGGTCCTCGGCCACGGCCAGTTTCCGGCGCAGGCGGTCGAGGATGAAGGCGCTGGCCTGGTGCAGCACGACGTTGTCGTAGTCGCCGATGGTCGCGCCGGCGCGGGCCAGCAGCTGGTCGACCGCCGCCGGGACCGCGCCCAGGGTGAAGGTCATGATCGCCGCGCCGTTCATGAACAGATGATCGGCCGAGCGCAGGTTGCCCGAGGCGTCCTCGGTGATGACGGCGGTCTCTTCCGAACGCGGCAGGCGGAAGCCGCCGGCCGGGACGATCAGGTTCTCGGCCCCCGCGCCGTCGGTGCCGAACACGAAGGGCCCGAGCGCCGGGGCGTCGGTCTCGACGGCCTCGATCAGGGTGGCGGCCGCGCCGTCGCCGAACAGGCTGCGCACACCGCGGTCCATCGGATGGATCAGCTTGGAATAGGTGTCGGCGGTCAGCAGCAGCACGCGCCGCGCCTGGCCGCTGGCGATCAGCGCCTGGGCCATCGACAGGCCGTAGACGAAGCCCGAGCAGCCGAGGTTGAAATCCAGCGCGCCGATGTCGGTGCGCAGGCCCAGGCGTTGTTGGAGAATGCAGGCCGAGGTCGGCAGGATATGGTCCGGCGCCTGGGTGCAGAAGAGGAGATAGTCGATATCGCCCGGCGTCACGCGGCCTTGTGCGAACAGGGCCTCGGCGGCGGCTTGCGCCAGGTCGACGGCGGTCTCGCCCGGCGCGGCGATGCGGCGGGTCTCGATGCCGGTCTTGTCCAGGATCTTGTCGGCCGGCCAGCTGGGATAGAGCGCGGCGAGGTCGTCGTTGCTCAGCACCTGCTCGGGCAGGTGGCTGGCGATCGCGACGATTTTACCGCTCGTGCCCACGGGACGCAGACGCTCCTCAACCGACGGCTGAGACTAGGGTTCCAAGTTCTAAAGACCGGTTAACCATAAGCCTGCGCCGATGCGGCGCGGCGTCGCAGCAGGGCGTCAGGCCAGGGCTTGCGCCAGGGCCAGGGCGACGCGGTTGACCTGCTCGATGTCCATGTCGGCGAAATAGGGCAGGCCCACGGTCGCGGACGCCAGGCGGGCGGTGACGGGCAGCGGATCGGCCGGATAAGCGGCGAAGGCGCGGCTGGTGTGGCAGCCGTGGCCCCACCAGCGGCGGGTGTCGACACCCTGCTCGCGCAGCGCCGCCTCGACGGCGTCGGCCGAGCCGGCGGGCAGTTCGACCACGCAGGTGCTGGACACCCACTCCGAGCCCCAGCCCGGCTGGAAGACGGCCGACGGGGTGTGCAGCAGGGCCATGCGCAGGCGCTGGGCCGTGGCGGCGTAGGCCATGCGGGTCGAGGCCCACTGGTCCAGGGCGGCCAGGCCGACGGCGCAGGTGTATTCGCTGAGCTTGGCGTTGTTGGCCACGAAGCGCGCCTCGCGGTCGCCCATGAAGCCGAAGCTGGTCAGGCCGCGGAAGCGAGTGATGAAGGCCGGGTCTTCCGAGGCGATGAAGCCGCCTTCGCCGACGCCCAGCGACTTGGTGGCGTGCAGGCTGACCATGGTCGGCACCGGCGCGGCGTCGACGCTGTCGAACGAGGCGGCCGCGTCGATGACCACCGTCAGGCCGGTGTCCTCATGCAGCTTGGCCCACGGCGCGGGATCCAGCGGCTTGCCGAAGGCGGCCACCGGCATCACCGCCGAGACGGGGCCGGGCGCATGGGCCAGACGCTGGCGGACATGGTCGGCGTCCAGCACGCCGGTCGCCGGATCGACATCGACGAACCACGGGACCAGACCCGCCTGGATCGCCGCGTGGGCGGTGGCGACGAAGGTCCAGGACGGCATGACGCACAGGCCGCCCGGCTTGGCGTCCAACGCCATCAGGGCCAGGGTCAGGGCCTGGGTGCCGTTGGCGGCGGTGCAGGCCAGGGTCGGCTTGGCGAACCGCGCGGCCAGACGCGCTTCCAGCTCGACCAGCAGAGGCCCGAAATTGGAGTACCAGCGCTTGGCGTCGATCCGCTCCAGATAGGGCAGGATCGTCTCGGCCGCCGGCATGAACGGCCGCGCCACCGGGACCGGAGAGTCCGAGGGCTGCGGGGCGTGGGCCGAGAGGAGGGCGGACGATTGCACGAAAGCGGATCGCTCGAGGTTGCCGGAAAGTCCGAGTAAGCGCCACGATGGTTAATCGAGGGTTGCCCGAGGCGGTCCGCAGGTGCGGCGGACTGACGCTGCGTGAGCTCGGACGCCCTGAGCGCCCCCTCCGTCACGTCGCCTATCGGCGCCGCGCCACCTCCCCCGCAAGCGGGGCAGGAGGGAATGTCTTCTCCTCCCTCGTGAAACGGGGGAGGTGGATCGCTGCGGATACGCAGCGAGACGGAGGGGGCGCTCTACAGCGCGAACACTTCCGTCGTGTCCATGCGCACGCAGCGCAGGGCGCGGGTGGATTCGTCGGTGGCGCGGTCGGTTTCGGGGCGGAAGCTGAGCAGCAGCGCCCGGCGGCGCGCGCCGACGTGGTTGCGGGTGGCGCCGTGCAGCAGGTCGGCGTCGAACACCAGGATGTCGCCGGCCTCGCCCGCGATCGTCAGGGCCAGGGTCTCGTCCGGCGCGCCGGGGTCGAGATGGCGGGGGATCACCCGCGTGGCGCCGTTGTCGGGGCCATAGGGATCGAGGAAGACCAGGGCGGCGACGGTGTTCGCGCCCAGGCCGTCGCGGTGCAGCGGTTGGTGTCCAGCGCCGGGCCGGGGCTCGCGGCCCTCGACCTGGCTGAAATAGAAGGGCTGGCCGATCAGCCGGGCGGCGGCCGCCAGCAGCGCCGGGACATGGCAGGCCCGCTGCACGACGGGATCGAGATCGACCAGGGCGTGAAGCCAGCCCGGTCCGCGCGGCGCGGGCCACAGGACGTCCGTCCCTGCCTCGAAGGCCGTGCGCAAATCCTCGCGCCAGGCCTCGGGTACGGCCCCGCGCAGCAGCAGATAGCCGTCGCGGTCGAGGGCGGCGGCCTGCTCGGCGCCCAGCGGTTCGACCTTGGTGAGGGTGTCGGTCATCGCGCGGACTGTGCCGCTCGCGGCGATCCTGCGCAATGTTGCTAAAATCCTCACTGACGAGTGAGTAAATATATGATCCAGTCCGCTCCAACGATAAGATCGAGGAGGAGCGCATGTCAGGAAACATCAGCCGCCGCGCCGTGATCGCCGCCGCAGCCGCAGCCGCAGCCGCGCCGACGGCCAGCCTGGCGGCGACACGAGGGCCCAGGCCGCTGCCCAAGGGCTTCCTGTGGGGCACGGCGATCTCGGGCCACCAGAGCGAGGGCAACAACGTCAACGCCGACACCTGGCTGCTCGAGAACCTGACCCCCACCGTCTACAAGGACCGCTCCGGCGACGCCTGCGACAGCTATCACCGCTACGCCGAGGACATCGCCCTGAACGCGGCGCTGGGCTTCAACACCTATCGCTTCGGCATCGAGTGGAGCCGGATCGAGCCCAGCGAGGGCCGGTTCTCCAACGCCGAGCTGGACCACTATGTCCGGGTGCTGGAGGCCTGCCACGCCAAGGGCCAGACGCCGATCGTCACCTTCAACCACTTCTCGGCCCCGCTGTGGTTCTCGATGCGCGGCGGCTGGGAGCGGCCGGACGCGGCGGACCTGTTCGCCCGCTACTGCCAGGTCGTGGCCAAGCGGTTCGGCGGGCTGATGGGCCGCTGCACCACCTTCAACGAGGCCAATGTCCAACTGCTGGTCCAGGTGATGGGGGCGATGGCGCCGCCCAATCCGATCCGCGCCAAGATGCTGGACGCCGCCCGCAAGGCGACGGGGTCGGACGCGTTCATGGCCATGGCCTATTCCAACCCCGAGATCAGCCAGCCGATCATGCTGGACGCCCACCGCAAGGGCTATCAGGCGATCAAGGCCGAGCGGTCGGCCCTCCAGGTCGGGGTCAGCCTGACGACCCAGGAGGTGGCCGCCGTCGGCGAGAACTCGATCGCGCCGCGGATGGAGAAGGCGCTCTACGGCGGCTGGGCCGACGTGGCCCGCACCCACAGCGACTTCACGGGCGTGCAGACCTACACCCGGCTGCTCTACGACGACAAAGGCATCGTCCTGTGGCCCAAGGGCACGGAGATGACCGCCGCCGGCTACGAGTTCCGGCCCGAGGCGCTGGCGGCGACCATCCGCTGGGCGCACCGGACGATCGGCAAGCCGATCTATGTCACCGAGAGCGGCATCGGCACGGACGACGACGCGCGCCGGATCGTCTTCATCGACCGGGCTCTCGCCGGGGTGCGCCAGTGCATCGACGAGGGCATACCGGTGCACGGCTATCTCTACTGGTCGCTGCTGGACAATTTCGAGTGGACGTCCGGCTTCGACAAGCATTTCGGCCTGGTGGCGGTGGACCTGAAGACCTTCAAGCGCACGCCCAAGCCCAGCGCGTATCACCTCGGTCGGATCGCCCTAAGCAACAGGATTTAGGGGGAAACCGGATCTAGCCGCTACAGCCCGCGCAGCCAGGTCAGCAGCTTGCCGGCGTCGGCTGGGTTGCTGTCGGACGACACGGCCTCGACCGGCCGGCGACCCTCCTGGCCGAAGCTGCGGGCCTCGCCGGGCCGCAGGTCGAAGCGGGCGCGGAAGGCGCGGCTGAAATGGGCCTCGGACTGGAAGCCGTGGGCATAGGCGATCTCGGCCAGCGAGGCCTGCGGCCCGGCGTGCTGGGCGATGACGTTGAAGGCGCGGTCCAGCCGGCGCTGCTGGATATAGCCGGCCACCCCGTGCTTGCCGTCGAACAGGCGGTAGAGCGTCCGACGCGAGACGCCCAGATGCGCGCCGACGGAGGCCGGGGTCAGGTCGCGGCTGTCCAGCTGGGAGTCGATATAGCGCCGGGCGATGGCGAACAGCCGGCCCTCGACGGCGCTGGCGTGGGTGGCGTCGGCGTCCGTCCGGCTGCTGATCAAGCCCGCGATCAGCGCGCTGGCCGCCTCGGCGCTGGCCGCGGCCTCGGCCGGGGCCAGGTCGGGCGCGGCCTGGGCCAGGCCCTCCAGGTGGGCGACCAGCAGGCGCAACATGGCGCCGGGTTCGGAGAACACCAGGCCGTGGGCGTCACGGTTGGCGGTCACGGCCTCCAGCCGCTCGCGCGGCAGGCTGAGCGTGATGGTCTCGAAGTCGCTTTCGCTGACCGCGAACGGCCGGGCCATGTCCAGCACCCGGATCGATCCGGGGCCGCCGCGCGCCTCGCGCCCGTCATAGTCGCCCTGGAAGGTCCCGGAGACCTGCAGGATCACGTGCAGGGCGTCGACGCCGTCCAGCCGGGCCAGGGCGCGCGAGCGCACCAGGGTCCGCGCCGACGACCGCACGCGGGTGATCATGGCCGAGCCCAGATGATAGCCCCGCAGGTCGTCGCGGAACTGCGCCGTGTCCGGAAGGACCACGTCGAACAGCGAGGAGACGCTGCTCCGATAGTGTTCCGCGGCCTCGGCGCCGGCCAGGGTCCAGACGATGCGCTGCACGTAGCTCTCGGAAAGCGTCGCCGTTTTGGGGCGCGCGGTGGGCTCTGAAGGCCCCTGTATAGCGTTACCCGCCATAGTTGTCATCTTTGCGTCGTCCAACCGACAGTTTGGCACGCTGGTGCAAGATTCGTGGCACGTTCAGTCAAAGACGTCGATGTGTTTTACCGGCCAAAATGACCACGGCTGGGCTAAAGTCTCAGACGTGCTTTGACTCCGGTAAGAACATACCGCGCGCAACGATGGGAAATCGAATGCTCGGCTGTATGCCGGATGTCGAGGGTGCGACACATGGGTGGGAAGAGCTGGGAAGTTTCGAAGCGTCGAATAACAAATACGTGGTCTAGATGATCTCAGCGCTGAATATTCGCCGATTAAGTGTGTCGAATGTCTAGCGTTACGAAGGTTGCGAATAGCAGTAACCCAAGGTTGAGTAGTTGATTCCCGCGTATATTCGACAAGTCGAACGAACATTGTTCTGTGGGTGAGCGCGTCTAGTCAGCGCCCGCGGAATCTTCGCCATTCAAGACAGCCCGATAGTTTTCAAGGCGCGGAGACTCGCGCCTATTCAAATACTTGGGGTTGATCCATGGCGCTTCTCTACACCAATGGCGACAATGAAACCGATGGCGGCTCGCTGGAGCTGGACGGCGCGTCCGTCATCACTTCGGCGGATGTCGGCGGGACGACCTACGTGTTCGTCGGCGGGGCCGTGGACGACGGCGTCAGCGTCTTCTCGCTCAGCCGGGCGGGCGTTCTGACGAACGTCTACAACGTCACCGACAGCGGTTCGCTGAACCTGGTGGGCGTGAGCGGCCTCACCACCGTGATGTCGGGCGGGGCCACCTATCTGGTCGCCGCCGGGACCGGCGACAACGGCCTCAGCGTCTTCCGGGTGGCGACGAACGGCGCCCTGACCAGCGTCTACAACCTCGCAGATTCCGGCTCGACCTATCTGAACGGCGTGGCGCGGATGGCCTCGGCCACCGTCGGCGGCTCGGCCTATGTGTTCGCCGCCGGGACGAACGAGGACGGCATCAGCGCGTTCCGCGTCGAGGCCAACGGCGTCCTGACTTCGGTCTCCAACACGCTCGACGGCGGCACGTTGGAGCTGGATGGCGTCCGGGGCCTGACGACGGCGACCATCGGCAGCAACACCTTCCTGTTCGCGGCCGGCAGCGTCGATGACGGCGTCAGCGTCCTGCAGATCAACGCCAACGGCACGCTGACCGAGACGAACTCGGTCACCGACAACGCCACGTACCGGCTGGACGGCGCCAGCGACGTGGCCACCGCGGTGGTCAATGGCACGACCTATCTGTTCGTCACCGGCGCGGTCGATGGCGGCGTCAGCGTCTTCTCGGTCAACAGCTCCGGCGTGCTGACCAATGTCGACAATGTCGGCGACACGGGCGGTCTGCGCCTGGCCGGCGCCAACAGCGTGACCGCCACGGCTTTCGGCGCGTCCACCTATCTGACCGTGGGCGGCACGGAGGGCGGCGTCTCGCTGTTCAAGGTCAATAGCGGCGGCACGCTGACCTTCGTGCAGAACATCGATGACGGCGGCTCTCTGGAGCTGTCCGGCACGAGCACCTTGCACACCGCCTCGGTGGGCGGCGTGAACTACCTGCTGGCGGCCGGCAGCACCGACGACGGCGTCTCAGTGCTGGGCCTGAAGCACACCGGCCAGCTGTGGGCCATGACCGACGGCGCGGGCTCGCCCGGCGCCGGCGTCGACACGCGGGTGTTCACGATCAACGGCGACGGCTCGAACCAGACGACCGTGGTCGACAACAGCAGCGGGACCAAGTTCGCGCGCGACTATGTGGCCGACATGGGCGTCGACACGGCGGCGGGCTTCTACTTCGCCATCGTCAACAGCGACGACAACGACACGGCCCAGATGGTGCGCGGCCAGATCGGCAGCTCGGCGGCCCCGACGGTCCTGACCAGCTGGGACCCCAAGTTCATCGTCAACTCGCTGCAGGTCGACGCGATCAACCACAAGATCTACGTCGCCTATTTCGACGGCCAGGACGCCAACGGCGCCATCAGCGGCATCAAGGTGTTCACCTACACCTCGGCCGGCGCGGTGACCGACACGGGCTTCCTGACGACCGGCACCACCGACAACCGGCCGCAGCTGGGCGGTTTCGACGTGCTGGATCCGCTGGATTTCGCGCTCGACACCACCAATAACCGGCTGTTCTACAGCGAGCGCGTGGACTGGCTGACGACGGGTCTCTACCGGATCGACCTGGCCAGCCCCAACAACGCCACGCGACTGGTGGCCAACCAGTTCGGCGAACCGGACGGCAGCGGCAACCCGCCCAACGGCTTCATCGGCGACGTCGAGGTCGATACGGCCAATGGCCGGCTCTATTTCACGACGTCCTCGCAGAACCCGTCCGGCACCGGCAACTACGTCGCCGGCCAGAACGCGCTATGGATGATCAGCGAGACGGCCACGGCCTCCGACAGCGCCACCCAGGTGGCCCTGGTCGGCCTGCCGGGCGGCAACAAGTTCTATCCGGGCGACATGACGTTCGATCCGGTCTCCCGCCAGCTCTATATCGAGAGCGAGGAGACCGACGCCACCGAAGGCGATGACGTCATCTACGTCTTCCAGCTGGACGGGGCCGGCACGACCGCCACCCTGATCAACACCATCGCGCCGAACCCGGTGCTCAGCCACTCCGGCGGCAATATCGAGGGCCTGGCCTTCGCCTCGCTGCCGGTGCTGAGCGTCAGCGGCACGTCCACGGCGGCGGTGGAGCAGGGCAGCGCGGTCACCCTGCTGACCGGCGCCCCGACCATCACCGACAGCGACGGCGGCTACCTGACCGGCGCCACGGTGGCGATCACCGGCGGCAAGTTCACGTCCAACGAAGCCAGCACCGCGGACGACCATCTGGGCATCAGCGGCAACGTCTCGGGCACGATCGGCGCCATCAGCTACAGCTGGAACGCCGCGACCGAGACCCTGACCCTGACGGGCTACGACACCATCGCCAACTACAAGGCGGTGCTGGCCCAGATCAGCTACTGGACCACGGGCGACAATCCGACCAACTACGGCTTCAACACCAACCGGACCATCACCTGGACGGTCAATGACGGCACCGACGCGCCTGGCGGTTCGGTCAACAGCGCCACGACGACCCTGACCATCACCGGCGGCAACGACGCGCCGGTCAACACCGCGCCCGCCGCCATCTCGGCCGCCGAGAACGGCAGCATCGCCGTCACCGGCCTGCAGGTCGCCGACGTCGACACCGCCCCGGGGGCGCAGAACATCACGGTCACCGTCTCGGCGGCGCACGGCACGGTCACCCTGCTGACCAATGTCGCGGGCGGCCTGACCTCGGGCGAGATCTCGGGCAACGGCACGGCCACGGTCACGATCACGGGCACGCTGAACGAGATCAACGCCACCCTGGCGGCGACCAATGGCCTGACCTACACCAACACCGCCTATAACGGCGGTACGGACACCCTGACGGTCGTGACCAACGACGGCGGGGCCAGTGACACCGACAACTACGGCATCACCGTCACCGCCTCGAACGACGCGCCGGTCGTGCCGCCCACGGCCACGACGGTGGGCGCCACCGAACAGACCCCGGCGATCCTGCTGGGCTCGGTGACGGTCAGCGACGCCGATCTCGACGCCCGCAACAGCAACGCCGGCGACTATGCCGGCGCCAGCTTCACGGTGCAGCGCACCGTGGCCAACGCCACGGACACCTTCAGCTTCAACACCTCCGGCGCCCTGTTCACCGTCAGCGGCGGGAACCTGCAGGTCGGCGGCCTGACCGTCGCGACGTTCACCAGCACCGGCGGCGTCCTGACGATCAACTTCACCAGCTCGGGGACCGCGGCGACCACGGCCCTGGTCAACGACATCATCGACCACATCACCTACACCAACACCAGCGACGCCCCGCCCGCGTCGGTGTCGCTGAACTACGTGCTGAACGACGGCGGCGGCCAGGGGGCCGGCGGCATCCTCACCGACAGCGGCTCGGTGACGGTCAACATCACCGCCACGAACGACAACCATACCGGCGGCGCGTCGATCACCGGCACGGCGGCGGAAGACCAGACCCTCACGGCGGTCTCGACCCTCGCCGACGCCGATGGCCTGGGCACGCTGCACTACCAGTGGCAGCACGATGTGGGCGGCGGCTACGTCAATGTCGGCTCTGACCAGTCGACCTATGTCCTGGGTGACGGCGACATCGGCGGCATTGTCCGCGTGGTGATCTACTACACCGACGCTGGCGGCACGGTCGAAAGCGCCACCAGCGCGGCCACCGCGGCGATCTCGGCCACCAACGACGCCCCGACGGGCGGCGTGTCGATCACCGGCACGACGACCGAGGACCAGGTCCTGACGGCCGACACCTCGACCCTGGCCGATTCCGACGGCCTGGGCACGCTGCACTACGACTGGCAGCGCAACACCGGGTCCGGCTACGTCAGCATCGGCGCGGCCGACCAGGCGACCTACACCCTGGGCGACGCCGACGTGGCGGGCCTGATCCGGGTGGTGGTCAGCTACACCGACGGCCAGGGCTTCGCCAACAACGTCACCAGCGGGGGCACCGCGGCCATCACCGGGGTCAACGACCCCCACACGGGCGGCGCGTCGGTCACCGGCACGGCGGCCGAGGACCAGGTGCTGACGGCGGTCTCGACCCTGGCCGATGTCGACGGCATCGGGACGCTGCACTACGACTGGCAGCGCGACACCGGCTCGGGCTTCACCAGCACCGGCGCGGCCGACCAGGCGACCTACACCCTGGGCGACGCCGATGTCGGCGGCCTGCTCCGCGTGGTGATCAGCTATACCGACGCCCAGGGCTTCACGGAATCGGCCACGGCGGCCGCCACCGCGACGGTCACCGGCGTCAACGACGCCCCGACCGGCGGCGTGTCGCTGACTGGCACGGCGACCGAAGACCAGGTGCTGACGGCCAACACCTCGACCTTGGCCGACGCCGATGGTCTGGGCACGCTGCACTACGACTGGCAGCGCGACACGGGGTCTGGCTTCGTCACCATCGGCGCGGCCGACCAGGCGACCTATACCCTGGGCGACGTCGACGTCGGCAAGGCCATCCGGGTGGTGGTCAGCTACACCGACGGCCAGGGCTTCTCCAACAACGTCACCAGCGCGGGCACGGCGGCCGTCGCGGCCGTCAACGATCCGCACACCGGCGGCGCGTCGGTCACCGGCACGGCGACCGAGGACCAGGTGCTGACGGCGGTCTCGACCCTGGCCGATGTCGATGGCCTGGGCACGCTGCACTACCAGTGGCAGCACGATGTCGGCGGCGGCTACGTCAATGTCGGGACCGACGCGGCGACCTACACCCTGGGCGACGCCGATGTCGGCGGCCTGGTGCGCGTGGTGGTCAGCTACACCGACGGCCAGGGCTTTGCGGAATCGGCCACCAGCGCCGCGACTGCGGCGATCGCCGGGATCAATGACGCCCCGACCGGCGGCGCGACGATCACCGGCACGGTGAGCGAGACCTCGGTGCTGACGGCCGACACCTCGACCCTGGCCGACGCCGATGGTCTGGGCACGCTGCACTACGACTGGCAGCGCGACTCGGGTTCGGGCTTCACCAGCATCGGCGCGGCCGATCAGGCGACCTACACCCTGGCCAACACCGACGTCGGCAAGACGGTGCGCGTGGTGGTCAGCTATACCGACGGCCAGGGCTTCGCCGACAGCGTCACCAGCGCGGCCACCGCGACCGTGAGCGCGTACAACGATCCGCCGACGGGCGCGGTGTCGATCACCGGCACGACGACCGAGGACCAGGTCTTGACCGCGGACGCCTCGACCGTGGCCGACGCCGACGGCCTGGGTACGTTCCACTACGACTGGCAGCGCAACACGGGCTCGGGCTATGTCAGCATCGGGGCCGCCGACCAGGCGACCTACACCCTGGGCGACGCCGACGTGGGCGGTCTGATCCGGGTGGTGGTCAGCTACACCGACGGCCAGGGCTTCGCCAACAGCATCAACAGCGCGGGCACGGCGGCGATCGCCGGGGTCAACGACCCGCATACGGGCGGGGTGTCGATCACCGGCACGGCGACCGAGGACCAGGTGCTGACGGCGACCTCGACCCTGGTCGATGTCGATGGCCTGGGCACGCTGCACTACCAGTGGCAACACGATGTCGGCGCCGGCTACGTCAATATCGGGACCGACGCGGCGACCTACACCCTGGGCGACGCCGACGTGGGCGGCGTGGTCCGCGTGGTGGTCAGCTACACCGACGGCCAAGGCTTCACGGAGTCGGCCACGGCGGCCGCGACCGCGGCGGTCACGGCCATCAACGACGCCCCGACCGGCGGCGTGTCGATCACCGGCACGGCGACCGAGGATCAGGTGCTGACGGCGGCCTCGACCCTGGCCGACGCCGATGGCCTGGGGACGCTGCACTACGACTGGCAGCGCGACACCGGGTCTGGCTACGTCAGCATCGGCGCGGCCGACCAGGCGACCTACACCCTGGGCGACGCCGACGTGGGCGGTCTGATCCGGGTGGTGGTCAGCTACACCGACGGTCAGGGCTTCTCCAACAACGCCACCAGCACGGCCACGGCGGCCATCGCCGGGGTCAATGACGGGCACACGGGCGGCGCGTCGATCACCGGCACGGCGACTGAGGACCAGGTGCTGACCGCGGTCTCGACCCTGGCCGACGTCGATGGTCTGGGGACGCTGCACTACACCTGGCAGCGCGACACCGGTTCGGGCTTCGTCAACACCGGCGCGGCCGACCAGGCGACCTACACCCTGGGCGACGCCGACGTCGGCGGCGTGGTCCGCGTGGTGATCAGCTACACCGACGGCCAAGGCTTCTTGGAATCGGCCACTAGCACCGGCACCGCGGCGGTGGCGGCGGTCAACGACGCCCCGACCGGCGGCGCGTCGATCACCGGCACGGCGACCGAGGACCAGGTGCTGACGGTCAGCACCGCGACCCTGGCCGACGCCGATGGCCTGGGGGTCCTGAGCTACCAGTGGCAGCGCTCGAACGGCGCCGGCTACGACAATGTCGGCAGCAACGCGACGACCTACACCCTGGGCGACGCCGATGTCGGCAAGGCCATCCGTGTGGTGGTCAGCTACACCGACGGCCAGGGCTTCGCCAACAGCGTCACCAGCACGGCCACCGCGGCCATCGCCGGGGTCAACGACGCGCATACGGGCGGGGTGTCGATCACCGGCACGGCGACCGAGGACCAGGTGCTGACGGCGGCCTCGACCCTGGCCGATGTCGATGGCCTGGGCACGCTGCACTACAACTGGCAGCGCGACACGGGCTCGGGCTACGTCAACATCGGCGCGGCCGACCAGGCGACCTATATGCTGGGCGACGCCGACGTCGGCGGCGTGGTCCGCGTGGTGGTCAGCTACACCGACGGCCAGGGCTTCGCGGAATCGGCGACCAGCGCCGCCACCGCGACGATCGTCAACGTCAACGACCTGCCGACCGGGACGGTGACGATCGCCGGCTCGGCGCTGCCGGGCCAGACCCTGACGGCCGGCAACAGCCTGGCCGACGGCGATGGCCTGGGAACCATCAGCTACCAGTGGAAGTCGAACGGGACCAACATCGCCGGGGCCACCGGTTCGACCCTGGTCCTGGCCAGCAGCGACATCGGCGCGGCGATCACCGTCGTGGCCAGCTATACCGACCAGCACGGCACGGCCGAGAGCGTCGCTTCCACGGCGGTGACGGTCGACACCGACACGCCGCCGCCGACCACGACGACGACCATCATCGACGGCGCGCCGGTGGAGACCACCAAGACGACCAATGCGGACGGCACGGTCACCCAGACGACGACCATCTCGCCGGTGACGCCGGCGGCGACGGAACAGACCGCCGACATCCCGCTGTTCACCGAGAACGGCCAGTCGCTGCTGTCGGTGTCGGCTCCGGTCGGCTTCAGCATGACCATCACCGGCAACGACAAGCCGGAGTCGGCCAACAGCTCGATCGACAACCTGGTCACGGCGATCCGCGGCGCGGGCGGCGACACCAGCCAGACCGGCGCCGGCGGTGATTTCCTCAGCACCCTGACCAGCGACTCGCGGGTCCTGGTGCAGACGATCACCCCGACCGTCGCGCCCAATGCGGGGATCAATATCCCCCTGACCTTCGAGGGCAGCCCGCCCACCAACGGCGTCTATACCGCCCTGGTGCTGGACGTCAGCCACCTGCCGTCCGGAACGATCATCAACCTCAACAACATCGACTTCGTCACCATCATCGGCGCCACCCAGGTCGGCGGCGGCGAGGGCTCGCAGATCGTGTTCGGCGACAACGAGGACCAGTACATCGTGCTGGGCGCCGACGATGACGTCCTGCACGGCGGCGGCGGCAACGACACCGTCGGGTCGAAGGGCGGCAACGACAAGATCTACGGCGACGCGGGCAACGACATCCTGTTCGGCGGCGAAGGCAACGACTTCATGGATGGCGGCTCGGGCGCCGACACCGTGCTGATGGGCGGCAACCTGAAGGACTACATCTTCGTCCACACCGGGGCGGGCCTGCAGTCGATCAGCTTCGAAGGCGACGACACCATGATCAACGTCGAGACGTTGAAGATGGTCGACGGCACGACGATCACCGACCTCAACAAGCTGGTCCAGGGCACCACGTCGGTGGCCGTGATGACCTACGAGTTCTTCACCGGCAAGACGCCGACGGCGGCGGGCCTGGAGTACCTCCTGCACGCCCCCAACACCGTCAACGCCAACGACTTGAGCGACCCCTATTATACGAAGTTCAACGTCGACAACCGCTACATCAACTTCGCGATCAACCTGGCCTCGCCCCAGGGCCAGGCCCATACTTGGTTCGAGACCAACTACGGCGCGCTGAACTTCGAGCAGACCATCACCAAGGCCTACAAGGAGATCTTCGGGGTCACCCTGACCAACGACAAGATGCAGCACCTGCTCTACGATCAGGTCGGCGGCAACATGACCCGCCTGCACTACTTCGAGCTGTTCGCCGGCTCGGCGGAGGGCGCCAAGGCCGGGATCATCGGCTGGCTGCTGGCCGCGGCGGTGCTGGAGAACACCGGCCGTTACGCGGCGGCCAACACCGCCTTCCTCAACGACTTCGCCGACGGCAACGCTCAGCTGAACGTCGACCTGGTGGGCGTCTATGGCGACGGCCATGCCTGGGGCACGCTGAACTAGGGGAGGCCCCTCCGCCCTCTGGGCGGGGACTCCCTTTGGTTCGGGTAAGGCGCAAGCGGACCGCTCGGCGGTCCGCCCCTACCGCTTCCGTGGCGGAGAGGGGCGGGCTTCCGAGCGCCCTGCCCCTCCTGCGCGAAAAGGATGTCCGCGTCGGGTGGATAGCGGACGAGGGATCGCGCTACGCTCGGTAGCGGGTATCCGAGGGTGGCATGTTCTCCAGGTTGGTCGGCTTCGTATTCGGCAGGAGGGAAGTCCCTCGCCAGGCGCCTGTCTTCGATGTGGACGCCTTCATCGCCTCCACTTCGCCGCTGACGCCTGAGGACGTGTCCCAAAAGCTGGCGGCGCTCTCGAGCGCGCGTCCCGAGGATGTGATCCACCTCGGACCTGAACTCTGCGCGTCCCTCTTCCGCCAGTACGCGCCGGATGCTGGCCCCTACGCTCTGGCGTTGATGCGTCTACACCCCCGCCTGGCCTGGCTGCTGACGTTTCACGGGAACGGGAGGCTTCGCGAGCCGGCGCTTCGAGCGCTGGACGAGCCGCCTGCAACAGCTTCCGAATTCATCGCCATCGCGCTACGGCTCAACGATTGGGCCTTGGCCGTCCGGGCATCGGCGCGCGTCGCGGCGACCAGGCTGTTCCCGCTTACGCCGCCCGATGTCGTGGCCGCCGCCGCGCCCTATCTCCTGGCCAGGCGCTTTGCCTGGACCCGTTGGGACCATGAGGCCGACGTCCTCGATGAGGCGCTGGCAAGACCCGATGTCGCCGAGCAACTCGCCAAGAGCATAGGTGAATTGAGAACCGGCCCGGGCGGCGGCATCTTGCGAATGGCCGCGCGCTTCCCGTCGCTTGATCCCCACCTCCCGGGGCTGGCGCGGCGCGCCCGGCATCCGTCGGTCAGGGCGACGGCCCTTGAAATCCTCGTCACGGGGCAGGCCCGCTGGACGACCGGCTACGGCTGGGCGTGGGTCGACAAGGTGTATGGGATCCGCAAGCGGATAGCGGTGACCGCCACGCGGCCGCTCAGCCTGACCCTCGATATCGAGCCCTTGATCCGCGAGGCGCTCACGGATCGGTTCGCGGCCACGCGCAAGGTCGCGGCCGATGCTCTCTACGAGAAGCGCGCCGGCATCGACGACGTCATGGCGCTCGCCCAATCGATCCTGGATGATGCAAGCCGAGCGGTCAGGGAGCGAGCCGAGTTTCTCGTCCGCCGCCTTTCGGAAGCGCCATAGACGTCGGTCGTCCCCACGAAAAAGGGCCGGCGTCGCCGCCGGCCCTTTCCCGTTTCCGATCGGTCGTGAGACCTACCAGATCTTCACCCGGTCCGCCGGGGCGACGTACAGCTTGTCGCCCGGCTTGATGTCGAAGGCGCTGTACCAGCCCGGCTGGTTCCGGACCGTGCCGTTGACGCGGTAGACGGCCGGCGAGTGCGGGTCGCTGGCGATCTGCTGCTTCAGCGCATCGTCGCGCGACTTCTGGCGCCACACCTGGGCCCAGCCCAGATAGACGCGCTGGTCGCCGGTGAAACCGTCCAGCACCGGCGAGGGCTTGCCCTGCAGCGACACGTGATAGGCGTCCAGGCCAAAGCCCAGGCCGCTCAGGTCGCCGATGTTCTCGCCCATGGTCAGGTCGCCGTTGACGTGCATGCCCGGGAAGGGCTCGAACGCCGAGTACTGAGCGCCCAGCTTGTTCTTCTGGACCTCGAACTTGGCGGCGTCTTCGGCCGTCCACCAGTCGCGCAGCACGCCGTCGCCGTCGGACTTGCGGCCCTGGTCGTCGAAGCCGTGGCCGATCTCGTGGCCGATCACGCCGCCGATGCCGCCGTAGTTGACGGCCGGGTCCGCGTCCGGATGGAAGAACGGCGCCTGCAGGATGGCGGCCGGGAACACGATCTCGTTGTTGACCGAGTTGTAGTAGGCGTTGACCGTCTGCGGGGTCATGCCCCACTCGGACTTGTCGACCGGCTGGTTCAGGCGCTCGACGTCGTGACGGTAGTCCCAGGCGGCCTCGCGCAGGGCGTTGCCATAGGCGTCGCCTTCCTTGATCTCCAGCTTGGAATAGTCACGCCACTTGTCGGGATAGCCGATCTTGACGGTGAACTTGTTGAGCTTGTCCTGGGCCTTGGCCTTGGTTTCCGGGCCCATCCAGTCCGACGCCTCGATGCGGGTCTTCAGGACGGTGCGGATGTCGCCGACCAGCGAGATCATCTTGGCCTTCGAGGCCGGCGGGAAGTAGGCGGCGACATATTCCTTGCCGACCGCTTCGCCCAGCATGCCGTTGACCTGGGCGACGCCGCGCTTCCAGCGGGGCTTCTGCTCGGGCTGGCCGGCCAGGGTCTTGTTGCGGAACTCGAAGCTGGCGTCGGCGAAGCGCTTGGACAGCGTCGGCGCGGCGCCGTCGATGACCTTGAACGCCTGCCAGGCCTTCAGGGTCTCGATCGGGGTGTCGGCATAGATCTTGGCGTACTTCGGGAACGAGGTGTTGGTCGTCACGATGAAGCGGTTGACCTTCGGCAGCTCGGTGCCGACCAGGTACTTGTTCCAGTCATAGCCCGGGGTCTGGGCCTGCAGCTCGGCCAGGGTGGCGGGGTTGTAGGTCTTGTCGCGGTCGCGACGCTCGACGCGGCTCCACGAGGCTTCGGCCAGCTTGGTCTCGAAGTCGACCACGGCCTTGGCGTTCTCGGCCGGCTTTTCCCAGCCGCCCAGGGTCAGCATCTTCTCGACATAGGCCAGATAGGCCGTCTTCTTGTCGGCGAACTTGGGGCTCAGATAATAGTCGCGGTCGGGCAGGGACAGGCCGCCGGTCGAGGCGTAGACGGCGTAGGCCTGCGGGTTCTTGGCGTCGGTCGAGATGCCGAGGCCAATCAGCGCCGAATAGGGCGTGGTCGCGCTCTTGCCCATCAGGGCGGTGAACTCGTCCTTGGTCTTGATCTTCTGCACGCCGGCCAGCCACGGCTTGATCGGGGCGGCGTCCAGCTTCTCGATGGCGGCCTCGTCCATGAAGGCGCGATAGGCGGCGCCGATCTTGGCCTTCTCACCGGTGGCGGTCTTGTCGTTGGCCGTGGCCTCGATCAGCGCCTTGGTGCGGGCTTCCGACAGCTCGGACAGCTTGTCGAAATTGCCGTAGCGGGTGCGGTCCGACGGGATCACCGTCCTGGCGTCCCAGGCACCGTTGGCGAACTTGTAGAAGTCGTCGCCAGGCTTCACCGAGGTGTCCATGCCCGAGATGTCGAAGCCCCAGGTCCCGTAGCGCGGGGACTCCAGCGAGGTGACGTCGCCCGAGGCGGCGCCTTCGGCCAGCGCGGGCAGCAGCGACTGGATCGTGCAGGCGTCGTTGACGCAGGGGTGTTCCTCGTGGGCCTGGGCCCCGAAGGCCGACAGGGACAGCGCGGCCATCGCCGCGGCGCCGAACCAAACTCGTTTCATGGAAGTCGCATCCGTTGGTGTGAGCTGGCCGGCAATCTGCACGGGCGCGGAATATTTGCTCCCTTAAAAAAAGTTCATGTAGCCCATTTTTTGACTCTTCAGTGACGGTGCTCGGACGCGGCCGGAGCCGGCCCGCCGGACGGCGGCGTCAGTTGCACGGCCAGGTCGATCTGGACCTTGCGGCCGTTGTCGAAGATCAAGGTTACGGGAACTTTTTGCCCCACCTTCTGGTCTGCCTTCAGGGACAGGATCATGAAGTGATAGCCGCCGGGGGCGAAGGCGATCTGGCCGCCGGCCGGGATCACCACGCCCTTGTCCAGCTCGCGCATGGTCATGACGCCGCCGGCCATGGCCGACTGGTGGATCTCGACCGAGCCCGCCGCTGACGTCTCCATGCGCTTGAGGGTCACCGGGGTCTTGCCGGCGTTGGCGACGGTCATGAAGCCCACGCCGTTCATGCCCGCCTGGGCCGGACGGCTCCAGGGCTGGCGGATGGTCAGGGCGCCGAGCTTGTAGTCGGCGGCCAGAACGGCTTGGGGGGCTGCGGCGCTGGCGGCGGCCAGGATGGCGGTCAGGGCGATGGCGAACGGACGCGACATGGGGCGCTCCTTAGTGATGGTGGGCGGCGGCGGGCGCCGCATCCGCCGGGATCAGGGTGACGACCGGGGCGGGCCGGCTCAGCTTTTCGTCGGGCTTGGCCGGGTCGGCGACCTCGGTCCACTGGCTCTCGCCCTTCTCGCAGGTCTGGACGACCGGGAAGACCAGGCGATCTCCCGTGGCGGGGAGCTTCATCAGCACGGCGAAGTCGTCGAAGGCCTCGTCGGGCAGGCGGCCGGTGTAGGTGATCGCCGTCGGCGCGGCTTTCGGATCGGCCGGTCGCTCGAGGGCATAGGTCCAGCCGGGCTTCACCTGCGGCCGGGCAGAGGCGACGCCGGCGGGGATTTCGATCCGGACCTTCAGGGTCGCATCGCCGGCCGCGCAGGCATGGCCGACGCGAAAGGCGATGGCGGTGTAGGAGCCGGCCTTGGCGGTGTCCTGCACGGCGACGACGTGGGCGGCGGCCGGAGTGGCCAACAGGGCCAGAAGAGCAATCAGCGGGGTCTTCATCTGCGTTCTCCTCAAAAGTTCACGGTGACGCCGCCGAACACGGAACGCCCGTCGCCGGGCCAGATCGTGGCGGTCGCGGCGGTCCAGGCGACGGCGGCCTGGGTGTTGGAGACATAGGCCTTGTCGGTCAGGTTCCGCGCGTCGACGAACAGCGACACGGCGGGGGTGACCTTCCAGCCGGCGTTGAGGTTGACGATCGCATAGCTGGGCGTGGCCTTGGTGTTCTTGTAGTCGATCCAGGCGTCGCTGGCCGACCACTCGACCGACGGGGCCACGAACCAGCCGCGCGGGTCGTCGTAGCGGACCTCCGAGCGGTAGAAATTCTTGGGCACGATCGGCAGGCGGTTGTCGCCGAACTGGACGTCGTCCTTGAAGCGGAAGTCCGACAGGGTCCAGGTCTGGCGCAGGCGCCAATGCGGGGCCACGGCCCAGTCCAGCGCCGCCTCGATCCCCTGGTGCACCGTCTTGCCGGCGTTGAAGGTCGAGGCCGGGATCGACGAGGTCACCGCATATTGCAGCATCTCGTCGCGCAGCTGCGCGCGATAGAACGTGACGTCGTAGGTGAACGGGCCGCGATGGCCGCGCGCGCCCACCTCGCCTGTCCAGGCCTTCTGGGCCTTCACGGGGGCGAAGCCGGTGTTGGTCGGGCTCATCGAGCTGAAGTTCGGCGGCTCGACCGAGCGGGTCAGGTTGGCGAACACCTGGTCGCCCGCCTCGTCCTGCCACAGCAAACCGACGCGCGGCGACACCCAGTCATAGGTCTTGTCGGCCTTGAGGTTGAAGGTCGCCGCCTGGCCCGGGATGGCGAAGCTGGTGTAGTCGCGTTCCGCCTGGCCCCAGGTCGCGCCGGCCACGACAGCCACGCGGTCGGTGACGAACAGGCGGCCCTCGCCGAACACGTCCACGGCCTTGGCGTTCTGCAAGGTCCGCGAGGTCGGCGCGCCGCGTGCGCCCCGATTGTTGACGTAGAAATTGCTGTCCATGTCGCCAGTCCGGTACCAGGCGCCGAAGAAGGCGTCGGCCCGCTTGCCGCCGACCTGGCCGTCCCAGTCGAAGCGGCCGAAGGCGCCGTAGTTGCGGCTCTGCTGGTCGATGACCTGGAAGATCGGATGGTCCAGGTCCTTCCACACCGCATAGACCGCGCCCTGGAACACGAGGCTGTCGTTCAGCCGCCAGCTGGTGCGCAGCGAGCCGCGCAGGCCGCGCTGGTTGCGGCCCTGGTCGCCGGAGAGGTTGCCCGCCGCCGACTGGTGCGGATCGGCCTGGAACTGGGCCAGGGTCAGGGAGCCGGGGATTTCCTGGTTGATGTTCGAGCCGTTGACGATGAAGCGGACCTCGCGGTCCTGGCCGAAGCTGCGGCCGATATTGAGCGAGCCGAACTGGATGTTCTGCTGGCTCTGCGAGCGCCAGCCCTGGCCGGTCTGGTTGGTGGCGGCGGCATAGACGTCCCAGTCGCCGATCTCGCGGGCGATGGCCACGCGCTCGCGAGCCAAGCCGAACGACCCGCCATCGATGCGGACCTGGTTCTGGAAGCCGGCGTCCTTGCCCGTCGGCGTGACCATGTTGATCGCCCCGCCCAGCAGCGCCCCGCCGAAGCGCAGGGCGTTGCCGCCGCGATAGACCTCAGCGTAGCGGGTGTTCAGCGGGTCGGCGATCTGGCTGTCGCCATAGCCGTCGGCCTCGTTCAGCGGCACGCCGTCCTGGGCCAGCAGCAGGCCGCGATTGTGGTTGGCGTTGCCGATCCCCGAGCCGCGGATCGAGATGCGGACGTCGCCGCCCCACTTGCGCTGGGCGTACACGCCGGGGGCGTCGCGCAGCATGTCGTCAAGCGCCAGGGCCTGGCGGGCCAGATAGCTCTCCTGCGAGATCACCGACACCGCGCCGGGGGTCTCCGACAGCCGCCGGCGGGCGTCGGCGACGACGGGCGGGTCCTCGGGGTTGGGACGGGCGGTGACGATGACCGAGGAGACGGCCTGGTCTTCGGCGGTTTCAGCGGCCCATTCTTTGGCTTGGGGGGCGGCGGGCGCGAGCGCGATCAGCGCGGCGGCGCCCATGAGGGCGCGGCGGAAGGTCGACATGAGATTTGGATTCCCGAAGGCGTGACGAGGCGCGCGGCGGTTCAACGCGGCGCGGCGGCAAAAAGTCAGGCGTTCAGGAAGGCGGGCGGGCCCTGGCTGGGCGGACGCGGCGGGGCGCGGGCATGGCCGCGAACGCCCAGGACGCGCTGGACGGGCGTCTCGACGAACTCGGCATATTGGACGGGCGCGATGGCCGGGACCGGGACGTCGACCGTGACCGCCAGGGTCGGGCCGACGCAGTTGGAGCACTTCAGCCCCATGAAGCCCTTGGCGGGCTCGGTGCGGACCGTGCCGTCCTTCTCGAGGATGACGACCTTTGAGCCCTCGGCCGAGCAGATGATGATCGCCGACCCGCTCTCGCGCAGGTCATGCGCCATCGCCGCGGCCGGCGTCAGCGCCTGGACGAACACGGCCAGCATCGCCGCGAGCGCGGCGAGCAAGGCTCGGAGATGTCCAAGGCGGGCGATCATGATGCTGGTTGAGTAGGGCGCGGCGGGGAGCCGGTCAATCGGACGTGGGTGAGGCGGATGGAAGCGCGGGCACTTAAGGGGGGCCCGCAACCTGACGGTGGATGCGGGATTATTGAAGCTCGGAGCGCGAGCATCGCGCCGCCTTTGAGGTCCCGCGACACATGGCCAACTTTGTCGGCACGCCCAGCAACGACGTCTTCTTCGGTGACGCCAGCGACGATATCGCCCACGGCGCGGCGGGAGACGACGAGCTGCATGGCGGGGGCGGGGCCGATCAGCTGTACGGCGATGACGGCGCCGATCTGCTGTTCGGCGACTACGGCGGCGACACGCTCCATGGCGGGGCCGGCGACGACCGTCTGTATGCCGGCAGCCTCAGTGATCCCGACGCGACCAACGACCGCAACGCCGTCTATGGCGAGGACGGCGACGACATCCTGATCGGCAGCGCGGGCTTCGACACCCTCGACGGCGGCGCGGGCGACGATCGCATCGATAGCGCGGCCGTCAGCGGTTATGACGGCTTCGGCGCCAGTGTCGACACGCTGCTGGGCGGCGACGGGAACGACGTCCTGCGCGGCAGTCCCCGGGACGCCCTGAGCGGCGGCAATGGCGCGGATGCGCTGGAAGGCGGCGCGTCGCAGGACGGCGGCGCGGGCGACGACACGCTGACCATCAAAGGCGTCAAGACCTCGGCCGGCGGCGCCGGCGCGGACATCTTCGTCATCGCGACCGGCGCGCCGGGCTATGGCGGCGCAATCGGCTGGGCGAACTATCCGACGATCGTCGATTTCAAGGCGCCCGAAGGCGACCGGCTGGACTTCAAGTTCACCTGGGGCGAGCAGGGCCTGCTGGTCTTCCGCGGCGAGATCACTTCCGACTTCGCGCTGGAGAACGGCCGCAGCTTCCCCGGCTTCTACGGTCCGGACTTCGTCGAGGTCTGGTCGTGGCGATCGGGCGCCGACAGCTTCCTGATCGTCGACGCCGACAGCGACGGCAAGCTGTCCGAACGGGACTATGTCGTGAAGCTGCAAGGCGTCACGACCCTGGGCCTGTCGGACTTCACAACCGCCAGCGCCGCCGGCTTCGCCACCAACCTGGGCGGCACGAACGGCGCCGACGTCTGGACCGGGACCAGCGCGGCCGACACCTATTACGGCCTGGGCGGCGACGACCAGCTGCACGGCGGCGACGACGCCGACCGGGTCCATGGCGGCGAGGGCGCGGACCAGATCTGGGGCGACGCCGGCGACGACATCCTCGACGGCGATCGCGGCGCGGACACGATCCGGGGCGGCGACGGCGCCGACCAGATCAACGGCGGCGCGGGCGGGGACACGATCTATGGCGGGGCCGGCGACGACATCATCTACGCCAGCCGCACCTTCACCACCGCCACCAACCCCCTAAACGAGGACGCGCCGGACGACGTCAACGTCATCTATGGCGAGGACGGCGATGACACGATCCGGGGCGGGGCGTCGCTGCGCGACCAGCTGCACGGCGGCGCCGGCAACGATGTCATCTCGGGCAGCGGCGAGCTGTGGGGCGATGCGGGCGACGACCGTCTCTCGAGCAGCAGCGGCGCGATCCTGCACGGCGGCGACGGCGACGACCGGCTGAGCGCCTTCACGAGCATCAAGCCCGTCGTGATGTATGGCGACGCGGGCCGCGACACCTTCACTGGCGGAAGCGTCGACGACATCCTCTATGTCGAGCTCGGCGACGCTGCGGCGTCCGCGGGCGTCGGGGCCGACATCATCCACATCGCCAACGTCCGGCCCGGCGAGACCGCCACCCTGACCATCGTCAACGGCGACCAGGGCGAGGACACCTTCGTGATCGACAGCGCGCTCAGCGCGACGGTGACGCTGTACGGGAACTCGAGCGAGCTCCCCGACAGCTACGACGTCGATGACGACCTGCTGGACCTCAGCGCCGCCGCGGGCGTCTCGCGCGCGGACCTGCGCCTGGCGACGGCCCAGGACGTCGGCATGGGCAGCCTGATCCTGAAGGGCATCGACAGCGTCAAGGGCGGCGACCACGGCGCGATCCTGACGGGCAACGCCGGCGCCAACCGCCTGATCGGCGGCGCGGTGGCCGACACCCTCAGCGGCGGCGACGGCGCCGACGTGCTGACGGGCGGCGGCGGCAATGACCTCCTGGACGGCGGCAAGGGGCTGGATACGGCGGCCTATGCCGGTTCGGCCTCCGACTACGCCTGGACGCGGGCGGTCGATGGGACCTGGACGGTGCGGGACCTGCGGGCCGGCGCGCCCGAAGGACAGGACACGCTGCGGGATGTCGAGTTCCTGCGCTTTGCCGACCAGACGATATCGCTGACCCGGCTGGCCGCCACGTCGATCCTGCGAATCCAGGACACCTGGGTTCCCGAGGCCCTCAACAACCGCATCGCGGCCGGGACCCTCACGCTGGACGGAGCGATCACCGAAATCGTCAACACCGCCGACGCCACGACCTCGGTCGCCTCGATGAGCTACCAGTTCTTCACGGGGAAGGTCCCGAGCCAGATCGGGATCGACTACCTGATCTCGCCGGCGGGACCCAACCCGACGAATCTGAACAGCCCCTACTACTGGCAGTTCGACACGGTGAACCGCTACATCAACTTCTCGGTCAATCTGGGCAAGAACGGCGAGGCCAGGGACAGTTTCGCGGCCGGCTACGGCTCGCTCAGCCTCTTCGACGCGACCAAGAAGGCCTATGGCGCGATCTTCGGCGCCACGCCGACCGACGCCAAGGTCCATCAGCTGATCGACACCCGCGTCGATTACCTTGCCTACTATGGCGGCGATGGCCCGGCCGGGATCGGGACCAAGGCGGCCATGGTCGGCTTCCTGCTGGCGGCGGCGGCGACCGAGAACCTGGGCGTCATCGCCCGGTCGAACGACGGCTGGCTGGCCGACCTGGCCGATGGCGCCGCGCCGTTCGCGGTCAATATCCTCGATCCCGCCAACGGCTACTACAAGCCCGACTTCATCTTCGGCGGCTAGGCGACTGACGCCGCGTCCAGCACCAGGGCCGTGCGCTCGGCCAGGTCGTTGATCACCGCCAGATACGCCTTGAAGTGCGGCGTCTCGCGGTGCGCGGCGACGTCGGTGGCGTCGATATAGAGCTCGTCCAGCACCAGGCGCTCGGGGTTGGCCTGGTCGCGCCAGATGTCCCAGCGCAGGTTGCCGGGCTCGGCGCGGCTGGCGGTCTGCAGGGTGTGGAGCAGGGCCTCCAGCTCGGCGAGCTTGCCGGGGCGGGCGGTGAGCAGGGCGACGATCTTAACGGACATCGGGGTGTTCCTTCGAAGGCGAACCGGTCTCCGGCGACGTATGCCACCGGAGACCTGGAGAGGTTAGGCTTGGGCGCGGTCCAGGGCGGCCACGAACTTGGCGGCCAGCGGGTGGTCGGACTTGGGGTTCTGGCCGGTGATCAGTTCGCGGTCCTCGATCACGTTGGGGGTGAAGTTCACCTCCGTGGTGATCACCTGGCCGCCGGCGATGGTCAGGGCGTCGGCGACGGTGAAGTAGAGCTTCGAGCCCAGGACCTTGTCCTCGACGACCTTCTCCTCGCTGTTGGAGAAGACGGTCATCTTGTAGCCGGCATACTGCCAGCCCTTGGCCCACTCGGCGGCTTTGGCCTCGTCGCCGGCGATCAGGGCGGCGCGGAACTCGCGGGCGTGGGGCAGGGCGGCGGCGACGGCGATCGGGCCGTGGCACAGCAGGGCGGTGGGCTTCGAGCGCTCATGGAAGTGGCGCAGGATCACGCCCAGTTCGGCGTCCTGCATCAGGTCCACGCCCGGCGCCTGGCCGCCCGGCACGAAGACGCCGGCGTAGTTGTCGAGGCCTTCCTCGATCACCGAGGTCAGGGTGCGGACGTTGGTCATGGCCGGGTCGGCGTCGAAATAGGCGCGGGCCTTCTCGTAGGCCGCCTGGTCGCCGCCGAAATGGCCGGCGCTGTCGGAGTGCGGGTCGATGTGCGGCTGCTGGCCGTTCGGGGTGGCCAGCACCACCTCGTAGCCGGCCTCGACCACGGCCAGGGCGGGGATGACGGTTTCGTTGAGATATTGGCCGGTGGCGCCGAAGCCGCCGCCCTGGATTTCGATCCGGGTGGCGTTGGAACCGATGACGAGAACTTTGCCCTTCGACATGACTGCCTCCGTTTGGCTGGGTTGGTTGTCCCTTTCGGACAGGCTGACCATGCTCCCGTGAGAGATATTCCAGAACTTTATTGATCTGATTGTAGATATTCGTATCAGTGATGTCTGATGCGGTACGACCTCAATCTCCTGCCCGTCTTCGTGGCGCTGATGGAAGAGCGCAGCGTCACGCGCGCGGCCCAGCGGCTGGGCATCACCCAGCCGGCGCTGTCCAATTCGCTGGCCCGCTTGCGCGTCATGCTGCGCGACCCGCTGTTCGTGCGCGAGCGCTACGGCCTGCGGCCCACCGAGAAGGCCGAGGTCATGGCGCCGGGCATCGCCGAGGCCCTGGCCCGGATCGACGAGGTCGTCCTGGGCCAGCAGGACTTCGATCCCGCCAGCGCCGACCACGCCTTCGTCGTCGCGCCCAACAGCTATGTCGAATACGTGCTGGGCCCGGTCATCGTCTCGCGGCTGGCGGCGCAGGCGCCGGGCATCAAGCTGCGTCTGACTCCGTTCGGCAACGACCTGGCCGAGACCGGGGTGATCTCCGGCACGACGGCCATGGTCTTGGGCCGCATCGTCGATCCGCCCGACAACCTGGTGGTCCAGCACCTGATGGACGAGGGTCTGGCCTGCGTGGTGCGGGCCGACCACCCGCAGGTCGGCGACACGCTCTCGCGCGAGCAGTACGAGCGACTGAAGCACGTCAATGTCCTGCCGCCTGGGCGGATGCGGACGGGCCTGTTCCAGGCGCTGGACCAGCAGGGCCTGCGCCGCGAGGTCGCCGTCTCGGTCACCCACTTCCTGGCCGTGCCGGAGATGGTCGCCGCCACCGACTACTGCGCCACCTTGCCCAGACTGATCTGCCAGCGGCTGTCGGCCGATCCGCGCCTGAAGGTGGTGGCCGCGCCGGTCGATCTGGGGACCTTCCCGGTGCAGATGGGCTGGCACGTACGCTACCGGAACGACCCCGCCCACCGCTGGCTGCGCGGGCTGATCAGCGAGGCGGCGGCCAGCCTGACCTGAGGTCGGCATTTCGCCCGCTGAGCGACTTTCTGCGACTCATTCGCCGCCAAACCCTTGACATTTCGCCCTTTCGGGCTACATTCAACCAATCTGGTTGACTTAGCACGGATGCGCGGCATGCCGCACGCCAAGATCATGTCGCCCGCGCAATGTCGCGGGGCGCGCGGCCTTCTGAACTGGTCGCAAGGCGAACTGGCCGACAAGGCCGGGGTGTCGCGGAGCACGGTCAAGGACTTCGAGACCGAGCGCCACGCGCTGCATCATAGCACCGAACGGCTTCTGATCGACGCGATCGAGGCCGGCGGGGTCATTCTGATCGCTTCGGCTGAATTCGGAGCGGGCGTTCGGCTGCGACTGGCCGGGTAGGAGCAAACAAGACAAGGAGGGCGCGTGGCGCACGAGGTTTCCCCCGGGGACTACAAGGATGTGGTCCTGTTCTTGGCGACCGCCGGCGTCGCCGCGCCGCTCTTCAAGCGCCTGAAGATCAATCCGATCCTCGGCTTCCTCCTGGCCGGGGTGATCCTGGGGCCGTTCGGCCTGGGACGCTTCATCCCCCAAGTGCCTTGGCTCAATCACGTCACCGTCGACAACCCGGCCGAGATCGCCCAGATCGCCGAGTTCGGGGTGGTCTTCCTGCTGTTCATGATCGGCCTGGAGCTGTCGTGGGAACGCCTGCGGCTGATGCGGCGGCTGGTGTTCGGCCTGGGGGCGATCCAGGTGATCGGCTCGTCCGTCGTCATCGGCGTGGCGGCCATGCTGCTGGGCCAGCCGCCGGTCGCGGCCATGGCCATCGGCGCGGCCCTGGCCCTGTCGTCCACCGCCATCGCCATTCCTGTCCTGTCCGAGACCCGGCGTCTGCACTCCGAGGGCGGCCGGGCCACCTTCTCGGTGCTGCTGTTCCAGGACCTGGCCGTCGCCCCGATCCTGATCACCCTGGCCATCCTGGGCCGCGGTGACGGCTCGTTTGCGATGAAGGACCTGCTGGCGCTCGGCCCGGCAGTGCTGGGCCTGGGCGCCATCGTGCTGTTCGGCCGCCTGGCCCTGCGCCCGATGATGAAGTCCGTCGCCAAGGCCAAGAGCGAAGAGATGTTCATGGCCGCCTGCCTGCTGGTCATCCTCGGCGCCGGTCTGGTGGCGGCGATCTCGGGGCTGTCGATGGGCCTGGGCGCCTTCGTGGCCGGCGTGCTGCTGGCCGAGACCGAGTACCGCCACGAGGTCGAGGTCAAGATCGAGCCCTTCAAGGGCCTGCTGCTTTCCTTGTTCTTCGTCTCGCTGGGCATCCGCCTGGACCTGTCGCTGATCGTGGCCCAGCCGATGATGGTGCTGGGCTCGGCCCTGGGCCTGCTGGCCGCCAAGCTGATCATCGTGTTCGGCGCCGCGCGCCTGCTGGGCGTGGGGACCAGGCCTTCGCTCGAGTCGGCCCTGGCCCTGGCGGCCGGCGGCGAGTTCGCCTTCGTTATCCTGGACAACGCCATGGGCGCCGGCGTCGTGCCGCGTCCGGTCGGCCAGGCGGTGCTGGTCGGCGCGACCCTGACCATGTTCCTGATCCCCGCCCTGACCAGCCTGGGCGCGCGTCTGGCTCGCAACAAGACGGCCCCGACCGCCGAGGCCCCGCCCGAAACGTCGGCGCACGGCGGTGAAGAGGGGCCCGATCAGGTGCTGGTCGTCGGCTACGGCCGCGTCGGCAAGCTGGTCGGCGACATGCTGAACCGCCACGAGCTGCCCTGGCTGTCGGTCGAGCGCGATGCGCGCCTGGTCGAGCAGGGGCGCCGCGAGGGGCTGCAGATCTACTACGGCGACGCCTCGCGGCTGGAGCTGCTGGAGCGCTGCGGCCTCGCGACCGCCAAGGCGGTGGTCATCACCATGGACTCGCCGGAAGCCGCCGAGGCGGTGGTCGCCGCCGCGCGCGGAGCCCGGCCGGACGTGCCGATCGTGGTCCGCGCCCGCGACGCCCGTCATGCGGCAAGGCTCTACGAGCTGGGGGCCACGGACGCGGTGCCCGAGACCATCGAGGCCTCGCTGCAACTGTCCGAAGCCGTGCTGGTCGATATCGGCGTGCCGATGGGCCTGGTCATCGCCTCGATCCATGAGCGCCGCGACGAGTACCGCAAGGTGCTGAACCGTCCCGACGCCCTGGGCGGCAAGCGCCGCCGCCTGCGCGACGCCACGCTGCGCTAGGGAGGTCCGTGGTGACGATCGAACGCATCGGCAAGGCGGCTCGCTGGAGCGACGCCGTCGCCGCCCACGGCCTGGTGTTCCTGTCGGGGCATGTGGCCGAGGAAACGGCCGGCCAGTCCGTGCTCGACCAGACCCGCGAGGTCCTGGCCCAGATCGACGACACCCTGGCCCAGGCCGGGGTGACCAAGGCCGCGCTGGTCAGCGTCACGATCTACCTGGCCGACATCGGCCAGATCGATCAGATGAACCAGGCCTGGGACGCGTGGGTCGACTCCGACAACCCGCCGGCCCGGGCGACCGTCGAAGCGCGGCTGGCCCGCCCCGACTGGGCGGTCGAGATCACAGCGGTCGCGGCGCGCTAGGCGCTGGCGATCTTGTCGAGATTGGCGATCACGCGCTGAAGCAGGCCGACCAACTGGTCGGCCTCGGCGTCGGTGAAGCCCTCCAGCACTTCGCGGTTGCCCTGGAGCAGGACGTCGACGGCGTCCGGCAGGCGCGCTTCCGCGCTCGGGGTCAGGGCGATGTGGCTGCTGCGGCCGTCGGCCGGGTCGGGGGTGCGGGCGATCAGGCCGTCGCGTTCCATGCGGGTCAGCATCTGGGCCATGGGCGGCTGCTCGACCTTGGCGAAGCGGGCCAGGTCCCGCTGGGTGCTGGCCTGGCCGTCGCGCAGCGCGACCAGCACCGGCAGATGGCCGACCCCGAAACCCAGCGGCTTCAGCCGCGCCTCGCTCAGCCGGGCGAAACCGCGCGCGGCCAGGCTGATCAGGTGGCCCGGCGTCGTCAGCACATCCATCGGCGCCTCCTCTTGCGTCGATATATATACGTGCATATGTAATTTGACGCAACGGTTACACGGAGAGGTCCCATGGACGCCGACATCAAGATCATCGAAGGCCTCTACGAGCGCTTCAATGCGCGCGACATCGACGGGGTGCTGGTCGCCCTGACCGACGACGTCGCCTGGGCCAACGGCATGGACGGCGGCCACGTCCAGGGCCACGAGGGCGTGCGCGAATACTGGACGCGGCAGTGGTCCGTGATCGATCCGCACGTTGAGCCTGTGAGCTTCGAGCGCGCGGCGGACGGAGCGATCGTCGCGCGGGTCATCCAGACCATCCGTGACCTTGAAGGCAATCCGCTGGAGGGCCAGACGCACGGCCTCACCGACAAGACGGTCGGCCACGTCTTCACCCTGCGCGACGGCAAGGTCGCGCGCTTCGACATCCAGGACGCCTAGAGCGCCTCGGCCCGATACCGCCGTCGCGCGCCAGCCACCTTCACGATGCGCAGGAAGTGCGGGCAGTCCATCAGTTGCGGGACCTTGCAGTCGGCGGCGTGGGTCAGGCCGTCGCGCATGCGGGTCAGGGTCTCGATCTTGCGGTCCAGCACGGCGGCCTTGGCGCGCAAGGTCGCGCGGTCGATGTCTGGCCCGCCGAGCATCCCCGCGATCTCGTCCAGCGAGAAGCCCGAGGCGCGGCCCAGGGCGATCAGGGCCAGGCGCTCGGTCGCATCCAGCGCGAACAGCCGCTTGAGGCCTCGCCGCCCGGTCGAGGCGATCAGTCCCTTCTCCTCGTAGAACCGCAGGGTCGAGGCCCGCACCCCGGAGCGTCTGGCGAGTTCCGATATGTCGATGTCGAACATCGCTTGACCTCAAGTGCGCTTGAACTTGCAGGATGGGCGACGACGAAGACGATCGCAATCGAGGAGACGGTGATGAGCGAGCAGGACATGTCGGCCTATTGGGACCGGGCCGGGAAGGTCTGGGTCGAGCAGCAGGGCCTGCTGGACCGGATGTACCGGCCGTTCGCCCAGGCGGTGGTCGCGGCCGCCGACCTGCGCGCCGGCGAGGCGGTGCTGGACGTCGGCTGCGGCTCGGGCGCGACCACCTTCGAGGCGGCCTGGCAAGTGGGGCCGCAGGGGCGGGCGGTCGGGGTCGACATCTCGTCGGCCCTGCTGGAACTGGCCCGGCGCCGGGCGGGCGAGGACGGGCTGGAGGGCGTGGAGTTCGTGGACGCCGACGCCCAGACCCATGCCTTCGCGCCGGAGTTCGACGCCATCGTCTCGCGGTTCGGGGTGATGTTCTTCCCCGACCCCGTGGCGGCCTTCGCCAATCTGCGCGCGGCCCTGAAGCCCGGCGGGCGGCTGGCCTTCGCCTGCTGGCGGGGTCCTGAGGACAACGCGATCTCGACCGTTCCGCTGGAGGCCGCCGCGCCGTTTCTGCCGACGACCCCGAAGTTCGAGAAGGACGCGCCGGGTCGCTTCGGCTTCGCCGATCCCGAGCGGGTGCGGACGATCCTGGCGGAGAGCGGCTGGCGCGACGTCGCCATCGCCCCGCTCGACGACCCGACCCCGGTCAGCGCCGAGGAGCTGCTGACCATGAGTCTGCGGGTGGGTCCGCTGAATCCGATCCTGGCCCATGCGGATGACGCCGTGCGCGCTCAGGTCCGCGCGGCGGTGGCGCGGGCGCTCGAGCCCTACGTGAAGGACGGCGTCGCGCAGATGAACTCGGCCTGCTGGCTGGTGACGGCCAAGGCTTGAGTTTTGGCCCATTCACCTCTAATGACTTCTGAGTCATTAGAGGTGAATGGGCATGCAAGCTGGCTCCCCAAAGTGGCGTCGACGCGCCGAAGCTAGGCCGGGTGAGATCATCCAGGCGGCCTTCGACGTCTTCGCGGAAAAGGGCTTCGCCGCCGCCAAGCTGGACGAGATCGCCGCCAAGGCCGGTATCTCGAAGGGCGCGCTCTATCTCTATTTCGAGACCAAGGAGGACCTTTTCCGGGCGGTGGTCCGCGAGGCGGTGGCGCCCAATCTCGACGTGGTCGAGTTCACCCTGGAGGCGGCCTCGGTGCCGTTTCCCGACCTGTTGCGCATGCTCTTCGCGCGCTTGGCCCTGATCATCGAAACTTCGCGACTGGGCGCGGTGGCCAAGCTCGTCATCGGCGAGTCGCGGAACTTCCCGGAGCTGGCGCGTGTCTGGCATGACGAGGTGGTCAGCCGGGCGCTGGCGGCGCTGACCAAGGCCCTGGCCAGGGCCCAGTCGAGAGGCGAGGTCCGGATCGGGGATCCTCGCCTCCAGGCCTTCAGCATCATGGGGCCCATTCTGCTGGGCGTGCTCTGGCAGGAGACCTTCACGCCGATCGGGGCGCCGCCGCTCGACCTGCGCGGCCTGATCGTGCAGCACCGCGAAACGGTTCTGGAGGGCCTGACGCCGCAACCGGTCATGCTGCCATGAAGCCCGCAAGCCGTCTCCCATTTGGCCGCATCGTCGCCGTCGTGGCGGGCGTCGGCCTGGCCGGGTTCCTCGGCTGGCGGTTGCTCGGTCCCGACGCCCACCGACCGCATCGGCTGTCGGGCTATGTCGAGGGCGAGACGCTCTATGTCGGGGCTTCGAACGCCGGCCTCGTGTCCACCGTGGCCGTGCAACGCGGCGACCGCGTGAAGGCCGGCCAGCCGCTGTTCGCGCTGGACGCCGCCCAGCTGACCGCCGCCCGCGACCAGGCCGCCGCGCAGGTGGCGATCGCGGCCGCCCAGCTGCGCGACGCCGAGAAGGGCCAGCGCCCGCAGGAACTGGCCGTCTACGACGCCGAACGCGCGGCGGCGCAGGCCCAGGTCCGCCAGGCGCAATCCGACTACAACCGCATCGCGCCGCTGGTGACCAAGGGCATCTACGCCCCGGCCCGCCTTGACCAGGTCAAGGCCGCGCTGGACACCGCCCGCGCCAACGCCGCCGCCGTGGCCCGGCGCAAGAACGTCGGTGAGCTGGGCGCGCGGCCGGACGCGGTCAACGCCGCCCAGAGCGCGGTGGCCTCGGCCCGCGAGACCCTGACCGGCGCGCAGTCGCGGCTGGACCAGATCAGCCCCAAGGCCCCGACGGCCGCGCGGGTGCAGGACGTCTTCTACCAGCCTGGCGAATGGGCCGCCGCCAACCAGCCGGTCGTGGCGCTGCTGTCCGACGACCGCGTGCGCCTGCGGTTCTTCGTGCCCGAGGACGAGGTGGCGCGGTATCGGGCCGGGGCGGTCGTCCGGTTCTCGTGCGACGGCTGCGGCCCCGAGCGCGCGGCGCGGATCAACTATGTCAGTCCCCGGTCGGAGTTCACCCCGCCGGTGATCTACAGCCGCGAGGCCCGCCAGCGGCTGGTGTTCCTGGTCGAGGCGCGGCCCGAGGGCGGCGCGCCGCTCGCGCCCGGCCAGCCGGTCGACATCGTTCCGCTGGAGAGCGATCGGTGAGCGACCTGGCCGTCGATGTCCGGGGGCTGAACAAGAGCTTTGGTCCGCGCCACGTGGTGCAGGACGTGTCGATCCAGGTCGAGAAGGGCCGCATCACCGGCTTCCTCGGCCCCAACGGCTCGGGCAAGACCACCACCCTGCGGATGCTGTGCGGCCTGCTGACCCCCGACAGCGGCGAGGGCGAAGTGCTGGGCCTGGACTTCCGCAAGGACGCCGAGGCCGTGAAGCGCCAGACCGGCTACATGACCCAGAAGTTCTCGCTCTACGAGGACCTGTCGATCGAGGAGAACCTCGACTTCGTGGCCCGGGTCCATGAGCTGGACCGTCGCCGCGAGCGGGTGACGGAGAGCCTGGACCGCCTGGGCCTGACCGCCCGCAAGAAGCAGTTGGCCGGCAGCCTGTCCGGCGGCTGGAAGCAGCGTCTGGCCCTGGCCGCCAGCGTCATGCACGGACCCAAGCTGCTGCTGCTCGATGAGCCGACCGCCGGCGTCGATCCCAAGGCGCGGCGCGAGTTCTGGGACGAGATCCACGCCCTGTCGGCCGAGGGGCTGACCGTCATGGTCTCGACCCACTACATGGACGAGGCCGAACGCTGCCACGACATCGCCTATATCGCCTATGGCCGGCTGATGGCGCGGGGTACGGCGGATCAGGTCATCGCCGACAGCGGCCTCGTCACCTTCCGCGCCGAGGGCCAGGGCGCCGACCGCCTGGCCCGTGAGCTGGCCGGGCAGCCCGGCGTGCTGATGGCGGCTCCGTTCGGCGCGGCCCTGCACGTCAGCGGGACTGACCGCGCGGCCCTGGAAGCCGCCATCGCGCCGTACCGCAAGCCGCCGCTGGACTGGGCCGAGGTTCAGCCGACGCTGGAGGACGTGTTCATCCGGCTGATGGATCAGTCCTCGGACAATTTCCAATGAGCGCGAGAGGTCTTTCCGGCGCCCGCATCCTGGCGGTGCTGATCAAGGAGTTCATCCAGCTCACCCGCGACCGGCTGACCTACGCCATGATCCTGGTCATGCCGATCGTGCAGCTCTTGCTGTTCGGCTACGCCATCAACAACGATCCGCGCGACCTGCCGACGGCGGTGCTGGTGCAGGACCAGGGGCCGATGGCGCGCTCGACGCTGTCAGCTCTGGTCAACAGCGGCTATTTCGAGATCGTCCGCACCGCGACCTCGCCGAAGGAGTTGGACGATGCGGTGGCGCGCGGCGAGGTGCAGTTCGCCCTGACCATCCCCGCCGACTTCACCCGCCGGGTGGTGCGCGGCGACGCCGCCCAGATCCTGGTCGAGGCCGACGCCTCCGACCCGGCGGCCACCGGCGGGGCGATCGCGGCCCTGGCCAGTCTTCCGCGTACGGCCCTGTCGCGGGACCTCGTCGGCGCGGTGGCCCTAAAAAGCCAAGGAGGGCCCGGCGGCGATCCGTTCGAGGTGGTGATCCACCGCCGCTACAATCCCGAGGCCATCACCTCGTACAACATCGTGCCGGGCCTGCTGGGCGTGATCCTGTCGATGACCCTCGTCATGATGACCTCGCTGGGCGTCACCCGCGAGTACGAGCGCGGCACCATGGAGAGCCTGCTGGCCACGCCCGCCCGGCCGATCGAGGTGATGATCGGCAAGCTGACCCCTTACGTGGCCGTCGGCGTGATCCAGACGGTGGTGATCCTGGTGCTGGCCAAGGCGCTGTTCGCCGTGCCGATGGCTGGCGGCTGGTTCGCCCTCATTCTGGGTGTGCTGCTGTTCATCGTCGGATCGCTGGCCCTGGGGTTCCTGATCTCGACCGTCGCGCGGACCCAGCTGCAGGCGATGCAGATGTCGTTCTTCTACATCATGCCCTCGATCCTGCTGTCGGGCTTCATGTTCCCGTTCCGGGGCATGCCGTCCTGGGCCCAGGCGCTGGGCAGCGTGATACCGGTGACACACTTCCTCAGAGTGGTGCGCGGCGCCTTGCTCAAGGGATTGGACGCGACGGAGCTGTGGCCAAGTCTTTCCGCGCTCGGACTGTTCGTGATCGTGATCTCGGGTCTGGCCATGGCGCGCTACCGCACCACCCTGGACTAGAGCAGAGTCCGTCGATGACCTGACGCAACCGGCAGGAATGTGCGGTTTTTAGGCGACGATCTGCGAATGCTTGACTGTTTCCTGTCTCCAAGCCCTTGCGCGCAAACGGTTCACGTGCGAACCCAGCGGAGCTGACGCTTATTTTCTGCGGACGTTGGCGGACACGCTCGGAAGTTGATCCTGAGGGGCGGTCATGTTTAGCTTTCCTGAGCAAAGGGCAGGGGGGCGAAACCTGACGAGTGTGTCTTTGCTGACACTGTCCCGTGGCGTTCGCCTTGGTATAACAGTGCTCGGTCGGACTCCGGCCTGGGCAGGGCAATAGAGGGCTCTTCAACGATGAAACTCAACCTCCTGGCAGGAGCTGCTCTGGTCGCGGTGTTCGCCGCGTCGGGTGCTTCGGCCCAAGAGACCGGCTGGTACGGCGCGGTCGACCTCGGTTATCACTGGCCGCAGTCCATCGGGACGCAGTCGAACCAGACGACCCCGGACGGCGAATACGCCCACTGGTCCTGGAAGACCGAGAAGGATTGGACGGGCTTCGTCCGCCTGGGCTACCAGTTCAACCCGCACGTCCGCGCTGAAGTCGAAGGCGGCTATCGCCCCGGCGACCTGAAGGGCGTTCGTGGCTCGTCGGCGCGCTCGCCGATCGGCCTCTGCACCCCCGGCGTGACCCGCACCGTCGCGGCTCCGGCCTGCGGCGCTCCGAGCGGCTCGATCGACGCCTGGACCCTGATGGCGAACGTTATTTATGACTTCGCTCCGGACGCTTGGCTGAACCCGTTCGTCGGCGTCGGCGTCGGCATCAACCGCCTGGACGTCAAGGCCCTCGGCCAATACAGCAACATCCCGGGCGCGATCACCGCGGCGAACCCGTCGGTGCAAACCCTGACGGCTGACGATGACGACATCGCCATCGCCTACCAGGCTCTGGCCGGCGCCTCGATCAAGGCCACGGACAAGCTGAAGATCGACTTCACCTATCGTTGGGCGACCGCTCAGGAACACACCTGGCAGACGACCAGCTCGGGTCCGGTGCAACCGGGCGCGTTCAAGGGCCAGTACAAGGACCAGTCGCTGACCGTGGGTCTGCGCTACTCGTTCGCGTCGCCGCCGCCCCCGCCGCCCCCGCCGCCGCCGCCCCCGCCGCCGCCTCCTCCGCCCCCGCCGCCTCCCCCGCCGCCGCCGCCTCCGCCGCCGCCGCAGTATGAGGCCCGCGAGTTCATCGTGTACTTCCCGTTCGACCAATCGGTCCTGACGACGGAAGCGCAATCGGTGGTCACGGAAGCCGCGAAGTACTCGAACGACGGTCACGCGACGAAGATCGTCGTCGTCGGCCACACCGACACGTCGGGTTCGCCGAAGTACAACGCCAAGCTCTCGGAACGCCGCGCCAAGGCCGTCGCTGACGCCCTGGTCTCGCAAGGTGTCCCGGCTGGCGTCCTCGGCGTCGACTGGAAGGGTGAAAGCGCTCCGGCCGTCGCCACCGGCGACGGTGTCAAGGAACCGCTGAACCGCCGTTCCACGATCTCGATCAACTTCTAAGATCGAATCGACTGAAGACTTGGGAGGGCCCGGCGGAAACGCCGGGCCCTTTCTCTATGTCGGGACCTCCGGGACCCGAATCCGGGCCCACGGCGACGCTTGGCGGCCGGGTCCATCGACCCCACATTCATCCAGGAGCCCGGTTTGCGGGGCTTTCGCGAGGTTCGCCCGAAAGGCGACCTGGCGAGCGCCGTCCACCGCCGACCACTATCCCTTGTGGCTGGCCTGTTAACGAACGACGTTGTCCGGGGGCGGATGTCTGAGGGCCCCTTGCGGCGTCCTGTCGCGGCTGAAAAAAGTTCGCCCAGGCAACCCCTTGTCCCGCCTACGCAAGTTCGCGCCGTTCACAGGTTGTTAACGAAAAACTCGGGGTCGAGCCGTTGACGAGTCATTCACCACTGTGGCCCCATATGTGGGTTGAGGGGGCTCCTCAGCCACAAGATATAGCGGCTGGCGGGGGCATATCCCTTCACCGGAACACGCTGATTGAGCAATGGAATTGGTCATGAACGGCAGTGAAGCGGCGAAGACGAGCGTTCGGAACGAAGCCCGACTGGCGGCCATCAAGCCCGCCAAGCGCCCGCAGCTGGCGCTGGTGCAGAAGGTGCAGGTGGATCGCTCGCGCGACGCCCTGCTGACCGACTTCGGCAAGACCACCCTGGAAGATCGCTACCTGCTGCCGGGCGAGTCCTATCAGGACATGTTCGCCCGCGTGTCGACGGCCTTCGCCGACGACGCCGAGCACGCCCAGCGCGTCTACGACTATATGAGCCGCCTGTGGTTCATGCCGGCGACCCCGGTGCTGTCGAACGGCGGCGCGGATCGCGGCCTGCCGATCAGCTGCTTCCTGAATGCCGTCAACGACAGCCTGGACGGCATCCTCAGCGTCTGGAACGAGAACGTCTGGCTGGCGGCCAATGGCGGCGGCATCGGCACCTACTGGGGCGGCGTCCGCTCCATCGGTGAGAAGGTCAAGGGCCAGGGCCAGACCTCGGGCATCATCCCCTTCATCCGCGTGATGGATTCGCTGACCCTCGCGATCAGCCAAGGTTCGCTGCGTCGCGGCTCGGCCGCCGTCTATCTCGACATCCACCACCCGGAAATCGAAGAGTTCCTCGAGATCCGCAAGCCGTCGGGCGATTTCAATCGCAAGTCCCTGAACCTGCACCACGGCCTGTCGATCACCGACGAGTTCATGCACGCCGTGCGTGACGGGACCAAGTTCGGCCTGCGCTCGCCCAAGACCAACGAGGTCCTGCGCGAAGTCGACGCTCGCGCCCTGTGGCAGAAGGTCCTGGAGCTGCGCCTGCAGACCGGCGAGCCCTACCTGATCTTCTCCGACACCGTGAACAAGGCCATGCCGTCGTTCCAGCGCGAGCTGGGCCTGAAGGTGCGCCAGTCGAACCTGTGCAGCGAGATCATGCTGCACACCGGCACCGACCACCTGGGACAGGAACGCACCGCCGTCTGCTGCCTGTCGTCGGTCAACGCCGAGACCTATCTGGAGTGGCGCGATCACCCGACGTTCATCGAGGACGTCATGCGCTTCCTCGACAACGTCCTGCAGGACTTCATCGATCGCGCCCCGGACGCGGCCTCGACCGCCGCCTACGCCGCCATGCGCGAGCGTTCGGTGGGCCTGGGCCTGATGGGCTTCCATAGCTTCCTGCAGAGCCAGAACGTGCCGTTCGAGAGCGCCCTGGCCAAGAGCTGGAACATGCGGATGTTCAAGCACCTGCGTCGCGAAGCCGACAAGGCCTCGATCGCGCTGGGCGAAGAGAAGGGCCCGTGCCCGGACGCCGCCGATCGTGGCTCGGTCGAGCGCTTCTCGCACAAGCTGGCCATCGCCCCGACCGCCTCGATCTCGATCATCTGCGGCGGCACGTCGGCCGGCATCGAGCCGATCCCGGCCAACATCTACACCCACAAGACCCTGTCGGGCTCGTTCGCGGTGAAGAACCCCTACCTGGAGAAGCTGCTCGAGGAGAAGGGCCACAACACCGACGCGGTGTGGGGTTCGATCCTGGAGCACGAGGGCTCGGTCCAGCACCTGGACTTCCTCAGCCAGGACGACAAGGACGTCTTCAAGACAGCCTTCGAACTGGATCAGCGCTGGGTGGTCGAGCTGGCCGCCGACCGCACGCCGGAAATCTGCCAGAGCCAGTCGGTCAACATCTTCCTGCCGGGCGATGTCGACAAGTGGGACCTGCACATGCTGCACTGGCAGGCCTGGGAACGCGGTGTGAAGAGCCTCTACTATCTGCGCTCCAAGTCGGTGCAGCGCGCGGCCTATGCCGGCGCCGAGGACAAGGCCGAGGTCGCTCCGGGCAGCTTCGACGTCGCGGAAAAGACCGACTACGACGAGTGCCTCGCCTGCCAATAAGGCTGGGTGCTGACAATCCGAACAAAGTGACGGCGGCGCGAGAAATCGCGCCGCCGTTTCACGTTCTCGGAACCCTATTGCTCCACCATCGGTTCAGCCCCTGTGCGCTTTCGTCACGATGGACACGTGACCGAACACGCGTAGGCTGGGCACTGAGTTAGGATTGGGGAATCCGTGATGCGGGTCGCTGGGGAGCGCGCCGTTTTCTGCCTGATGGCCGCGATCGCGGCCTTGGCGACAGGCCATGCCGCCTGCGCGGCCCAGAAGGCCGGCAAGGCGCCGAAAGCCGATAGCGCTCCCGCGCCGGCTAAACTCGCAGCTCCGATCTCCTTCCAAGTCAAACCCGAGAGCCTGCGTCCGCTGGATCCGCAGAGCGCGGCAGGCTTCACCGCCTATGACGTCGCTTCGCCCGAGGGCGAGGTCGAGGGTGGTTTCGCCCTGTCGCCCGCCGCCGGTCTGGCCGGTGACGCCCGCATCCTCGACGCCGACCGCTATTATGACGGCGCCGGTCCCGTGACCTGGCGCTCGAACGCCTTCACCCATCAGGCCCAGGCCGGCGGCCCGATCGACTCGGTGCGCGTCTCCATGGCTGGGACCGCTCCAACCGCCGCCTACGCCCCGCTGACCCTGGCCCGCCCCGACAGCGAGGACGGCTACGCCCTGCGCGAGGTCGACGTCACCGTCACCCGCGGCTGGCCCTCGGCGCTGGCGCTGAAGGGCCGCAAGTTCGCCCTGGACGTCACCCCGCACGCCGGCGTCGGCTATGGCGGGGCCGGCGGCTCGGCCGAGGCCGGGGCCACCGTGCGCCTGGGCCGCAAGAAGAACATGGGCTCGCGGGTCAATGACGCGCTCGGCGTGCAGGACGGTAACAGCACCTTCGGCGATCGCGGGCGCTGGTACATCTTCGCCGCCGCCAGCGGCCGGGCCGTGGGCCTGAACATGCTGCGCGGCCAGAACGGCGACTGGAGCCGCGCGGGCCTGACCCAGGACACGACCAGCCGCCTGATCGGCGACAGCCAGGCCGGCGTCGCCTGGCGTCGGGGCCCGATGCAGGCCTCGCTCGGCTATATCCACCGCGAGATCAAGGCCCGGGGCGAGGGCATCATGGGCCTCGCCACCCAGAAGGACGACGTGGTGGCCCTGTCGTTCAGCCTGAAACCCCAGTGGTAGGCGGGCAAAAGCCCTATTAAGCTTGTGTTCCTGGCTGCTTTCATGCAGCTAGCGCCGGTCCCGTCCACAAGCCATCCAGCGAGATCATGAGCGAGAGCGAGCCCCCGCGCCGCAAGACCCTGAGCCTCAAGAGCGCGGTCGCCGCGCCCGGTGGTCCGCCGCCGCTCGAGCGCATGGTCAAGCCGTCGGCCCGCACCACCGTGTTCACGCCCCAGGCCGCACCGCCGCCGCCCCCTCCGCCGCCGGCCCCGACCGGCGACTGGAAGTGCAAGCCGTGCGGTTCGCGCTTCGACCCGCCGGCCGAACTGGCCGACGAGGACTCGGTCCGCTGCCCCTCGTGCAACGCCCGCCTGGGCCTGGCTTCGGACTTCCGCAGCGACCCACCGAACGTGGCCAAGCTGCGCGCGCGGTGGCTGAAGAAGGCTGAGCCGACGCCGAGCTAGGCGACGGGCGCCAGAAGGCGCATGCCCTCTTCCATCTCCGCGATCACGCGGGCCACGTGCGGGTCCAAGCGTGAGCCCTCGGCATAGGCCTCGGTGATCGATCCGGGCTCGATCAGGTCCATCCCGAGCCGTTCGGCCGTGACCCCCAGGGCGAAGAGCGCGGGCGCCAGGGCGCAGTCGGCGATCGTCAGCCGGTCGCCCAGGGCGTAGCGGGAACCTTGCAGCAGCCCATCGAGCATGCTGACCCCGTTCAGCAGCTCTTCGACCGCCCGGCGCGCGCCGGCGGCATCGGTGCGCGGCTGGGCGAGGGCGACCATCGACGGCATCAGATAGAGATCGACGTGCTGCACCAGCAGCCGCGCCATCGCCCGGTCGAAGGCGTCGGTCGGCATCAGGGACGGCGCGTCCGGGAACCGCTCCTCCAGATACTCCAGCAGGACCGCCGACTCCCAGATCGGCCCGCGCTCGTCGAGCAGGACCGGGATCCGGCCGGTCGGGGACAGGTCCTGGAAGTGGCGACTGTCCCGCCAGCCTGCCGGCGGCGGGACCAGCTCGATCGGCAGCCCCTTGGCGTAGATCGCGATGCGGACGCGCGCCGCGAAGGGCGAGGCGGGAAGGCTGATCAGGTCCATGCCGCAGCCTAGCTCAGCGGCGCGGCCTCGGCGACCTTCGGACGACGGTGCTCCGGCGGCGGGGGAGGCGGCGGGGCCGGGCACTGGGTGCGCAGGAACTCTCCATGACCGGGCAGCTTCGCGGCCTGCTCCTTCACCTTCGGGGCCGAGGCGTCCAGGGTCTGGCGGATAATGCCGTAGGGCGCGGTGTCGACCAGCTGCTGGTAGCGCTTGGGCCGCACGCCCATGCCCTCCATCACCGACTGCCAGGACGGGGCGCGGAACATGTCGTCGACGCCGTCGCGCAGGGTCCCGGTCTCGCGGAACAGCTCCAGGCGCTCCTTCAGGCTCTGAGGCAACTGCACCTGCTGATACTCGCGCCAGAACGGCGTGTCGTCGCGCTGGGTGGTCTGGTAGTGCAGCACGATGAAGTCGCGGATCTCCTCGTAGTCCGCGGCCATGCGGCGGTTATATTCGGCCTGCAGTGACGGGGCGAGATCGCGGTCGGGGAAGAACCGCAGCAGATAGTCCATGCCGCGATAGATCAGGTGCAGGGCCGTCGACTCCAGCGGCTCGATGAAGCCGCCGGCCAGGCCGATCGCGACGCAGTTCTTGTTCCACAGCTTCTGACGCATGCCGGTCTTGAACGGCACCAGCCAGGTGTCGGTGATCGGCGTGCCTTCGACCTGGCTGAGCAGGACGTGGCGGGCCTCGTCGTCGCTGATGTACCTGGAGCAGAACACATAGCCGTTGCCGGCCCGGTGCTGCAGCGGGATGCGCCAGCGCCAGCCGAAGTCCTGGGCGGCGGCCAGGGTGTAGGGGTGCGGCTCTCGGATATTGTCGGTCTGGACGGTGATGGCGCGGTCGTTCAGCAGCACGTCCGACCAGTCCAGGAACGGGGTCTGCATCGCCTGGCCGTTCAGGATCGAGCGGAAGCCCGAGCAGTCGATGAAGAGGTCGCCGGCCGCCTCGTGGCCGTTCTGCAGGACCACCTTCTCGATCGAGCCGTCGTTGCGGGTGACGACCTGGTCGACGATGCCCTCGACGCGCGTCACGCCCCGGTCCTCGGCGAACTTGCGCAGGAACTTGGCCACCAGGTTGGCGTCGATGTGCAGGGCGTAGCTGGCGCTGCTGAGGAGGGAGCCTTGCAGGTTGCCCGGCAGCATGAACTTCCAACCGTCGGCCATGGCGGTGGCCGGCGCGAAGTCCTGCAAGGCCGAGGGATGGCCGGCGGCCTTGGCCCGCAGCCAGCACTGGTAGAACTCGTGCGGGCCGATCGGGCCGCCGATCTGGCCGAACGGGTGGTAGTAGACCTCGTCCTTCTTGCGCCAGTTCTCGAAGCGGATGGCCAGCTTGAAGCTGCCTTGCGTGGCCTGGATGAACTCGCGCTCGTCGATCCCCAGGCTGGCGATCAGTTGCAGGAAGGGCGGGATGGTCGACTCGCCAACCCCCACGGTGCCGATCTGCTCGCTCTCGATCAGCTCGATCGCGACGCCGGTCTTGTGGAAGAAGTGCGACAGCATCGCCGCCGAGATCCAGCCGGCCGAGCCGCCGCCGACGATGACGATCTTGCGGATGGCGTTCGGGTTGCGGTCGGTCATTTGGATACTCCCCAGGACTTTCTTGTTCTTGGTGTTGGTTCAGTCGACCGCGATCAGGGCGCGGTTCCAGGCGATCAGCGGCGCGGCCGGGTCCAGTCGATGCCGGGTGGCCGTGACGATGAAGATCGAGTGGGTCTGGGCCTCGACCACCTCGTCGATCTCGCAGGCGGCGCTGGCCAGGCCGTGGCGGTAGGTCGGCGGCGCGTCAGGATGGAGGTCCCAGCGGTCGGCCTCGAACCGCTCGTGGGCCAGGGCCGGGCCGCCGAAGCGCACGGCCTCGTCCTTGTCGGCCGCGCCCAGCAAGGCGATCGACAGGGCGGGACGCCGGGCGAGGATGTCGTGGCAGCCGGCCTCCTTGCGGACGCAGAACAGGAAGCGCGGCGGATCGACAGACAGGCCCGTGATCGAGCTGACCAGCAGGCCGCGCGGGATGTCGCCATCCCAGCAGGAGACGATGGCGACGCCGCTGGCCAGATGCGCCAGCACGTCCTTGAAGTCGGTCGAGGGCGCCGGCGACACGGCCTGGGCGGCCATCATGCCTTGGCGCCGGCCGGGATGAGGTCTTCGTCCTCGTCGGCGTTCAGCGCGCCCAGTTCGCCGCGCGCCCGGGCCTGCTTGCCATAGACCTGCTCGAATAGGGGCGAGGTCATCAGGGTGGTGACCAGGGCCATCACGACCAGCATCGAGAACAGCGCCGGGCCGATGATGCCCTTCTGCAGGCCGATATTGATGATGATCAGCTCCATCAGGCCGCGGGCGTTCATCAGGGCGCCGATGCCCAGGGCGGTGGCGTTGTCCTGGCCGGTCAGGCGGGCGGCGGCCCAGCAGGCTCCGCCCTTGGCCAGGATCGAGCCGGCCAGGATCACCAGGGCCACGGCGACCAGCGACCAGCTGCTCAGCAGGTTCATCTGGGTGTTGAGACCCGAGAAGGTGAAGAACATCGGCACCAGCAGCGCCACGGTGAACGGCTCCAGCGACTTCTTCAGCTCGCGGGTCAGCAGGCCGCGCGGCATGGCCGTGCCCAGCAGGAAGCCGCCGAACACCGAGTGCAGGCCGGCCGCGTCCATGGCCCAGGCGCTGAGCATGAACAGCATGATCACCACGCTCAGCAGGGTCGGGGTGAGCTTGCCCTCGCGCTCGGCCCATCGCCCCAGCGGGGCGAGCAGCCTGGGACCAATGGTCAGCATGAACAGGGCGAAGGCGCCGCCGCCGACCGCCGCCTTCAGGGCCACGGCCGGGCCGCCGCCGAAGCTGGCCAGCACGATGGCCAGCACCGTCCAGGCGCCGGCGTCGTCGATCGCCCCCGACGACAGGGCCAGCGAGCCCAGCGGCGTCTTGGTCAGGCCGCGCTCCTGGATGATCCGCGCCAGCACCGGGAAGGCGGTGATCGAGATCGCCGCGCCCATGAACAGCATGGCCTGGAATTGATTCACGCCGTGACCGAACAGGCCCTGGCTCATCAGCCAGGGCGTCAGGGCGATGGCGACCAGGAACGGCGCGGCCATACCCGACAGCGAGACCGTGACGGCGCTCTTGGCGTTGGCCTTGAAGTGGTCGGCGCGGAAGCCGATCCCGACCAGGAACATGTAGAGGCCCACGCCCAGCTGGGCGCCGACGAAGAGGACCGACTTGGTCTCCTTGGGGAACAGGTGATGCTGCAGGTCGGGGGCCAGCAGGCCCAGTAGCGACGGGCCCAGGATGATGCCGGCGATCATCTCGCCGATGACCTGGGGTTGGTCGAAGAACCGCTTCAGCACCCAGCCGACAGCCCGGCACGCGGCCACGATCACGGCCATCTGCAGGAAAAAGGCTACGCTCAATTCAGCCGGCGTCATGGCGTCCCCCTGTGTCGTGCGCCGCCTTGAGGCGGTCGCGTTTCATCCCTGGGACGGACGCTAACAGCGCGGAAAATCGCCTGGCAATGGCAATTCAGACAACGTTGTCATTTTAATTTTCGAGCCTACATACCTACATTTTTGGTGCTCGAATGTAGGTACGTAGCTACTTATGGTGCGACCCGAGTAACCGATCTTCACCCACCAGCGCCGCTCATCCCCGCGAAAGCGGGGACCCAAGCGGAGCGTCCAAGCTGACCCAATCTCCCAAATACACCGTCATTCCTGCCCCAGCGCTCACGGGCACCGACTGCGCGCGGAGGTGAAAGCCGCCGATGGCTTCCCGCCGTTTGCCTCCGTGCTCGTCGGACCAAGCCAGGATGGTCTCTAGATCGCCGTAGAGCGTGGCCAGAACCTGCCCCCGCTTGGGTCCGGGGACCAAGACGATCTTGTCGATCACCGCTCGCAAAGCCTTGGCGGCCTCGTCCCGCTCGTCTGGGTCTTCCAGCGCGTGGGACAGCCGCTCGACCTTGCGCCGGTAAAGTTCGGCGACATTGGGGTGAACATCTGGCACGTCGGCCGGCGCCTGGTCTAGGCGGCGCTCGATCTCGTCGGCTTCGGCCTCCAGCACCTTCAAGCGCTCCATGAGCGGTCGGCTATAGCCGCCGTCCTCGATGGCCGCGACGATGCCGGCCACGGCCCTGCGGGCCTTCTCCAGACGCTCCACCTCCGCGCCGCGATTGGCCCGGCGCATGTGGTTGAGCCGATTGGTCTCCTCAATGAACGAACGCATGGCCTGGGCGAACGCCACCGGCTCCATGAGCCGATCCTTCAGACCCACCAGAACCCGCTCCTCCAATACGTCGCGCACGATGGTGCGGCCGTTGGTGCAGCCCTTGCCCATGGTGTGGCTGACGCAGCCGAACCGATTGTTTCCGCGCTTGGCGACGGAACCGCCGCACACCCCACAGACCAACAGACCCGACAGCATGGTCTTGGGCCGGACGGTCGCGGAAATCCCGGCTTGACGGCCCTTGGCGAGGTTGGCCTCGTAGATCCCCACGATCCCTGCCTGCTGCGCCCTGGCGGCCTGCCAAAGCTCGTCGGAGACGATGCGCAGGTGCGGGGCTATGACGTGGACCCACTCACTCTCAGGATTGAATCTCGGCTCGGACCGACCGGTGTCAGGGTTCTTCATCCGGCGGCGCCGGTTCCACACCATCTCGCCGATGTAGAATTCGTTGTTGATGATGCCGGAGCCTAGGGCGCGGTTGCCCCGGATAGAACTGTCGCCCCACGTCGAGCCCCAAGGCGCGGGCACACCCTCGCGGTTCAATTCGATCGCGATCTGGCGAGGGCTCTTGCCGGCGGCGTAGTCGCGGAAGATGCGACGGACGACCTCGGCCTGCTCCGGGATGATCTCCCGCTCGCCGGTGGTGACCTTGCCCGTGGCGTCGATGGTACGCACGACACGATAGCCGTAGGCGTTACCGCACCCGACCTTGCCGGCCTCCACGCGGCCACGGATGCCGCGATGGGTCTTGGCGGCGAGATCCTTCAGGAAGAGCGCGTTCATCGTGCCCTTCAGGCCGACGTGCAGCTCGGTAATCTCGCTCTCGGACAGGGTGATGATCGTCACGCCCGCGAAGCGCAGGCGCTTGAAGGCGGCGGCGATGTCCTCCTGGTCACGGCTAATCCGGTCCAAGGCCTCGGCCACAACGATCTCGAACTTGCCGGCCAAGGCGTCGCGGATCAGGGCCTGAATCCCAGGGCGCAAGATCACTGTCGATCCCGATATGCCCGCATCCGAATAGGTCTCGACCACCGTCCAATTCTGCTTGTCGGCGTGCATCCGACAGATGCGGAATTGGTCGTCGATCGAGTGCGGCGACTGCTTGTCGTCAGAGTACCGGGCGTAGAGCGCAGCGCGGGTCATGATCGAACCTCCAAGCTCTCCGGCCTCGCCGTCATCGGCGCCGGCGTTGGCGGCCTCCTGGGCCGCATAAAACTGCTCGCGCGCCATCTGCCGCCCGAGCAGCCGGGCGAACGTCATCACCACGGCGTCGATAGCGACCTCGGCCGACGTTTCGTCGTTGGCGGCGGCGATGGTTTGGGGATGCGGACCCTGCGTGTCGTCCATGCTCGGCTCCTCGATGGCGGGAGCCAAAAGCGTTCGGCGCGTGTCGGCGACGGTCAACGCAAGGGGATGAGCTAGCTGGGCCGCCGACGTCGCCCTCACGGCGTCCAAGGGGACTTGGACGGAAACTCTCGGCGTCAACGGAGAAGGATTGGGAGGGGGTGAGATTAATCGCTTCCCGGCCCCAAGCCGCGCCAAACCGGCAACAATCGCGGTGGCCATACGCAACGATCTGGATGTCTGGTCCCAAATCACTGCGGCTAACCGCGCAACGATCCGGGCGACGCATAGACCGCGCCGCAGTCAGGACAGCAGGCCTTCGAGAGGAAGGTGTGGGCCGCCCGGATGAAGGGCCAGTCCTCGCTGTCCTCGCAGTAGTTGAGGCGGGCCGCGACCGAGAGCATGGCCGCCGCGTCCTGGATGGTCTGGGGTTTCAGCTTCGCCAGCGCTTTAAGCGCAGCGTCGCGGGCGTCATGGAGGCGGTCACACTCGGCGGTTACGGCGTCCATCTCCTTGCCCTCGGGCAAGGCGCTGATCTGGCGCTCGGTCAGCTTGAAATAGGGGTACTGGGCGATGAGCGAGGTCTCTAGCTCGGACCAGCGCCGGCCAAGCCGGTCGATCTCATAATCCCGAGCTAGCCAGTCGGCGCACTGCGCGGAGATGCTGGCGGCCTCTACGGGCGCTGCTCCCCGCGCAGGCCCCGCCAACGGAACGACAGTCGCGCTGATCACAGCACGACGTGAGATAACAGGCAGGCGCGTGCCGTCGCCCGTCTTTCGACGCTGGCCCATAGCGTAGGTCCTGATTCAGTGGGTATCGTGAGACTATTGCCTTTAGCTGCCTCAATCAATCTAAAAGTACGTTGGGGCGTACGAAAAGTACGTTTTATGATCACTGCCTCGCAGATCAGAGCCGGACGGGCGCTCGTCGATTGGACGGGGGCGAAGCTTGCCGAGGCGGCGGGCCTTGCGCTGCAAACTATCCGCCGGATGGAAAGCCAAGTTGGCCCTGGTCGTAGCTCTGCTGCCAACGTCGAGGCCGTCCGTCGCGCCCTAGAGGAAGCCGGAGTGATCTTCTTAGACACTGACGAAGCGGCCGGCGCCGGACCTGGGGTCCGCCTGAAGCTCGATCGCGGTTAAGCCGCAGGCGCGGAACGCGCCTGTCTAGGCTTAAACCGCTTGCCGAGCCCAAGCCGAGCGGAGAGCGGCCGGTCAAGGGGGCGCACAGCGCACCGCCGCAGGCGGCGACGAAGGCGCCCTTGAGGGGACGGTCTCCGTTCGGCAACCCACATTGAACGCAAATCTGACGTTTGCCGGCGGGTTCTGGCCGATGGGACCCATGGGCAGGCTTTTTAGCTTTAGGTCCCGGTCAAGAGCTTGAGTTCAAAGGCGAAATTGTCCGTGGAGGAACCTGGGGCCTGCGGCAGGTTCCTGTGAAAGCTCAACACCATCAATGACATGGGACCGCTAGGTCCCTGTCCTTTTATCTTGCCTTACGCCAAAGCTGCTTGGGCGCGACCTTCTCAACCCCGAGGTTTCCCTTCCCGCCAGCGGTGGTAGAGATCAGACAAGTTCATCGCAGCAGTCGCGCGGGCCTGGGGGCGGGATGTCAATCAAACCAGAAGCAATCGCTTCGTTTTTCGCGAACCAACCCGTTCAAAAGATCCTCGCAAGCAACTTGGACGAGGCGTTTACGGTAACCCATGGGGCGTTCCGGCAGGGCCTTGCGGTGTGGCTTTGCGAGCCCAAGCCGTTCGTTGCTGAGCGGTTCGGCTTCCAGCTCGAAGTTGCGGCGATTTATTCCCCGCACAATCGTGCGGACGCACGGCTGATTTCTATGGCCAGGTCCGTGCTAGACGACGAGCTTCGCGACCGCGTTGACCGCGTCGTTGTGCTGATCATCTACGAAGGTGAAGCTGCTGCGGTGCAAGCTTTAGCTGAAGGTGAAGCGGATCGGATTTTTGTACCCATTTCGGCTGCCGAGCTACGCAGCAAAGCGCGCGGCGCATTTTTCGTTCGGTCGAAGATAGCGGAACGAGTTGGACAGTTCGACCTCTTCGGAATGTCCTCGCCAATCACGCATGATAAATATTTCTACGGCCGAAAGCAGCTCGTTCAAGAACTTTTGGTTCGCGCCACAGCTAAGCGCGAGCACTCTGGACTGTTTGGTCTGCGCAAAACCGGAAAGACTTCTGTTTTATTCGCAATTCAGCGCCGACTTGCCGGCACAACGACACACTGCGAATACATAGATTGTCAGAGCCCCGGTATATATGGCGGCCGATGGTGGTTAGTACTGGAAGAAATTGCAATCCGACTCGTGGATTCTGCTCGGCGCGCCAACGACGCGCTTGAGTTGTCGCTCGGAAATTTCTCTTCTAGTAGTGCAGCCAACGATTTCAACAGAATTGTCAAAAGTATTTTCGAGAGCGGAACGTTTTCGCACTTAGTCTTATTTTTAGATGAAATCGAATTCCTCACGCCAGAGGTATCAAACAACCTTGGCAAGCATTGGGATTTTGACTTTCAACCGTTTTGGCAAACGATACGGTCCGTTTCTCAAGAAACCGGCGGCGCTCTGACATTCATTGCAGCAGGCGTTAACCCTTCGACTGTTGATCAGCCGAGCTTCTCTGGCTTGCAAAATCCCATCTTCCAACTTGCGGTCCCGTATTTTCTTGAACCACTTTCGTTAGAGTCCATCAGGGACATGGTCCGAACCATCGGACGGTATTCGGGAGTTGGCTTCACGGAAGACTGCTACGCTTACCTTCAGTCAAATTATGGCGGCCACCCCTATCTGATCCGACTGGCTTGCAGCGAAACGCTCAAAGGCAAGGGCAACGTGGCGGTTGATAGTAGAATTACGGTCACGGTCAATGATTTCGATGCCGCGAGAGATCAAATCCGAGCACGCTTAACCAAACCAATCAAAGATATACTGTTGTCTTTGGTGTGGTGGTATCCTGAGGAATACGAACTTCTTCGCGTTCTTGCGGAGGATGAAGATATTGGCAAGGCTTTTATCATCGACTCGCCTGAAATGGCCGCACTGTTCGCTAGATACGGGCTCGTTTCATGGCCTGAGTTCAGGTTTTCCATCGCTGATATGCAAAGCTTTCTCGTGCAGGAGGGGGAAGCCTACAAAGCGGTTATATCCCCATTCAAACGGGGGGACTTGCCACCCGAAGCGCTTCCCGATGTCCCGGACATTGAGAATCTTGCCAAGTTATTTGAGCTTAGAACCGAGGTAGAAGTTTCACTGCGCAAACTTTTAGTGATGCTGCTCGGGTATAGTTACGCATTTGACGATGTTGAGATATCCAAGCACATTGTTAAGGGGCTATCTCGCAAGGAGTCTGCTCAACTATTCGTCGGTCGGCGTCCGCAGGATGCAATCCATGAGCTTTATCTATCAGATCTAGCGCCGGTATACGCTCATAACTGGAAGCTATTCACCGCATATTTCGGGCAATCATCGGATCGATTTCGCATGAATATCGATACCATTAACATCGCTAGAAGGTTTGACTCACACAGCAAGCCGATCAGCGAAGAGGAAATGAGCGACTTTCAGAATAGTTACGAATGGTTTGCTAGCCGGTTACGAAAAGTTCCGGGCCTAAACGATAATGTCAGCGGTTCATAGACGGCTTGGAAAATGGCAGACATTACCTCAGGCCTGATCGGCGTAGTCGGTGCTCTTGTTGGCGTCACGGCTAACGAACTACTTCGCCGATTCAATCGAATCGAAACCTTCTCGGCCAAGGTCTTCGAGAGACGCTTGGAAGCGTATGAGGGCCTAATGCTGCTCCTGCAAGGCGCCTATGATGTCGCTACAGAGATTATGCAGCCCAACGACTTGTCGGCGGAAGAACGTCACGCGGCCATATCGACGGTCATACGCGAAATCGCCACCTATACCGATCAGCATACCCTCTATCTAGATTTTGAGCTTATCGGACACTGTGTGGCGACCTTCATGGGGGCTGAAGAAGTCACCGATCTGTCCGAGACGGATCAAGCACTAGCGCGCCAAGAGATTCTGAACATGTACTCCGAGGCCAAGCGAATGATCCGCGAGGATTCTGGCGTAGAGCGGATCAACCGCGTGTTCCGAAAAGCCGCCAGGCCTAAGCTGAAGGGTGCGTTCATTCAGCGCCTTCGCGAGTTGCAACGTACGCATCCGGTGAGAACCGCGGCGGCCTAGGTCCGTTAGCGGACCTCATCAAGTTCGGGCGGCGTCGGGAACCGGGCATTGAGCTACTGTCCGCAGCCTGATTAGGATTTCGGGCACATC
>Ga0164241_10000451_pt1 | contig 76530 bp, 57 predicted proteins | sample OricomyardsoilBY_FD_108780 | JGI IMG/M metagenome (GOLD analysis project Ga0164241, IMG submission 108780) | Backyard soil microbial communities from Emeryville, California, USA - Original compost - Back yard soil (BY) | ecosystem: Environmental > Terrestrial > Soil > Unclassified | place: USA... | reverse complement strand
CGAGGTCCTGGACTTCAAGACCGCGGAGCGCGTGGTCGAGAGCATGGAAAATCCCTCGGTGATCGGCACGTGGATGTCCTGCGGCGAGTCGCCGCACGACCTGGCCGTGATCAAGGGCCCGAACGAAAAACTGCACCACTTCGCCTACCACCTGGAGGACTGGAGCGCGATCCTGCGGGCCGGCGACATCTTCTCGATGGAGGACGTGCCGATCGACATCGGCCCGACCCGGCACGGCATCACCCGCGGAACGACGATCTACTTCTTCGACCCGTCGGGCAACCGGAACGAGGTCTTCGCCGGCCTGGGATACCGGGTGCAGAAGGACTTCCCGACCATCAACTGGACCGTCGACCAGCTTGCCAAGGGCATCTTCTACCACGCCCGTGAACTCAACGACGCCTTCACCAGCGTCTTCACCTGATCGATGCCCGAGGTCAGGGCCGACACCGCACTCCGGTGAGTTGTCGGCCCTGACCGACCCGCCCCCGACGTCAGTGGCGAGCCGGTCCGTCGCTGCCGAGTTTCTCCTGGATATGGGCGACATTCGATCTGACGGCGCCGATGCCGATGAACAGCTCGGCGGCCACCTGTCGCGCGTCCAGGCCGCCGCGGAGCAACCTCAGGACCGCGTCCTCCTGGGGCGTCAACCGGTCTCGGGTGGTCGGCGGTCGATCAGGACATCCGCCGGTTCGATCCACCTGTTGCCGGTCGAACTCGAGCATGGTCCCGCGACCGATCACGGTGACCAGGTGCAAGGGAGACGGGATGTCGAGCTTGGCACAGATGCGTGAAATGTGTGCGCGCAGGGCAACCGCACCCAGGAACAGTTCGGCCGCGACCTGGCGCTCGTCCATGCCCTCGACCAGCATCCGGGCAATGGTCGCCTCGCGGGCGGTCAGCCACCTCGGAGCCCTCACCTGGGGTGCCACCGAAATCCGAACCCGCAGCGGCGCAATCTCTTCCGACCCGCGGATGGCAGATCCAGCACCCGCCGACGGAGAAAGTGTTTGCGCACCGCGCCGGGAGGTCTGTGGCGGGACCTGCGCCACGGTCCGGGTCATCGGGATCTCGCCCGGGCCTGGACGCCGGAGCATCCCGATACCAGGGGCTCGCTCGGGATGACGGGCATACCCCGCTCGCGGTCCGAACGGGGATGCGGATGCCCGCGCTTCGGTTGTCCAGTCATCGTTCCAATCGGCTTTGATCGGCGTGCGGCGGAACCCGATGATACCCGCGCGGGCCATGGTCGGCAGAATCGTCCGCCCGATCCGAGCCGGATCTCGATGGCGGCGTACGGACGTCCGACCCCGGGTCGGTGCCCGGGGGCCGGGAGCGACCGGCGGCACCCGTGAATGCCCGCCGCCGACCCGGCGCCGACCGAAACGGGGTGGCCAGTGGCAGCTGAAGGTCCTCGACGGACTCGGCTGATCGAACGGCCGCCGAGGCCGTTCGCCGGAGGGCGGCAGCTGGTCTCGGACTTCGGGGCGACGTCCCTGACCAACGGCTTCATCGCCATCATCTTTTCGGTCACCGGCCCGGTGGCGGTCATTCTGGCGGTCGGGACGGAGGGCGGCCTGGGCGACGCCGAGCTGAACTCCTGGGTCTTCGGCGTGTTCGTGCTCAACGGGCTGCTGACGATTCTCGCCTGCTGGCTCTACCGCCTGCCGATGGCCTTCTACTGGACCATCCCAGGGACCGTGCTCGTCGGACCGGCCCTGTCGCACCTGTCGTGGCCCGAGATCGTCGGGGCGTTCATGGCGACCGGGGTCTTCATGTTCGTCCTCGGCCTGACGGGTTGGGTGGGCCGGCTGATGTCGGCCATCCCGTTGTCCATCGTGATGGGGATGGTGGCGGGCGTCTTCCTGCGCTTCGGCACCGGGCTGGTCACCTCGGTGCAGGCCGACGTCTGGATCGCCGCGCCGATGATCGTGACCTGGATGCTGCTCTCCGCCCTGCGCGGCCTCGGTCGATACCTGCCGCCGATCATCGGCGCCCTGCTCGTGGGTGTCGTGATGGTCGTCGTGCTGGGTCGGTTCGACCCGGCCCCGGGTGAGGGCACCTTGCTGGCCCAACCGGTGGTGGTGGTTCCGCAGTGGTCGATCCAGGCGATGGTCGAGCTGGTCATCCCGCTGGCCATCACCGTCCTGGTCGTGCAGAACGGCCAGGGGCTCGCAGTACTCAGGACCGCCGGCCACACCGTTCCGGTCAACGTGGTGACGCTGGCCTGCGGCGCCTGGTCCGTCCTGGTGGCGGCGGTCGGCGGCGTCTGCACCTGCCTGACCGGCCCGACGAACGCGCTGCTGGCCGCCTCCGGCGAGCGGACCCGTCAGTACACGGCAGGGATCGTCAACGGCCTCCTGGCGATCGGCTTCGGGCTTTTCGCCCCACTGTTCACCCGGGCGATGCTCGGCATGCCGACGGCGTTCGTCGGGGTGCTCGCCGGCCTGGCGATGCTCCGGGTCCTGCAGGTCGCGTTCGTCACGGCGTTCGGCGGACGGTGTTCCCTCGGCGCGCTGGTGACCTTCATCGTCACGGTCTCCGACATCACCATCCTCAACATCGGCGCGGCGTTCTGGGGTCTGGTGGCCGGCATGGCCACCTCGCTCATCCTTGAACGGCAGGACTTCCGGTACCACCGCGAGCAGTAGCCTGCGCCTGCATTCGTTGCGGGTTCGCTGATCATATCCGGGTCCAACGAGTCAGATCCGGGGCCAGAACGCGGAAATGATCAGCGAAGCCGCCCTCAGGACGGCGGCGAGCTTCCAGGCCGGAGTCTTCGTGGCACCGGCCGGCGCCACGAAGCCTCCGGCCTTGCGTCAGGTGATCGGCGGCAAGGCCGGCCCGACGGTACCCAACGTCTCCTGCGCGACGATCCGTTCAACCGGCCAGGTGATGTTGGCGGGCGGCCATTTCTGGCCGGTCTTGCGCAGGAAGTCCGCCGGCGGCTCGTAGATCGGCGGCGGCAGATCCTTCGGCAACAGGCTCTCCCAGGTGACGTCCTTCGTGCGCTCCGCGTGCTCGGCGCGAACCTTGGCGAGCAGATCCGGCTGCTGGACCAGGTCGATCGCGGTGGCGGCCAGGTATCGCGCCGCGGCCAACAGGCCGGCGTGGGCGATGTTGCTGCCACTGGAGGCCGTGGTCGCCCAGTTGTGGAACGGAATACCGGGAGGCCAGATGGCCGCGAAGAACCCTATCCGCGGGGTGATCCAGCTCACGTCCCCGACATCCGACGACGGCCCGCCGAGAAACGTCGGATTCGGCGGCGCGAGCTTGACGATCTCTTGGGGCAGACCGACTTCGTCACGACCCAGTGCCTTCTGCAGCGCCTTGGCGAACGCGACCTCGTCCGCTCCGACGGTCGGCGGGCCGATGGCGACCATGTTGTCGTAGACGATCTCGGCGCCGGCCTTGTTTCCGAGCGTATTCCAGATGCTCGAGTTGAGTCGGTAGGTCAGCTTCGTCTGACTGGCGGACGCCGCCGCCTCGGCGCACTTCACCACCTTGTCGTACAGAATCTGCGTGCGGGCCGGGCTGCCCTCGCGGATGTAATACCAGATGGCGCACAGGTCCGGCGCGACATTCGGGCCGCCCCCACCGTTGACAATCGCGTAGTGCATTCTCGCCGACGGCGCGACATTGTTCTGCCGCAAATACTCGGTCATGTGCGCCATCAACAGCGCGCCGTCCAGGCCGCTCTTGTTCCCCAGCGGGCTCCCCCCGTGACCGGCCGCACCGAGGAACCAAAAGGTGGCCGACGTCAACGTCGCCAACGGCACCCAACTGGCGTCGGTGGTCGGGCCCGGGTGCCAATCCAGAAACACGTCCAGGCCCTTGTAGTAGCCGTCGCGAACGGCATACGCCTTGCCGACCAGCTGTTCCTCGCCGCTGGACCCGAAATATTTCAGCGTCGCGTTCAGCCGGTGCTTTCGCAACGCCTTCGCGGTCGCGATCGCCGCGCCCGCCGTCGCCGCACCCAGGGTGTTGTGCGCGTCGCCGTGGCCGGGACCGTAGGTCGGGGCGTAGGGGTCGTAGTTGTAGATCAGCGGGTCGTGTTCGGACGATCCCTGCCGTTGCGACAGCCCCGGCAACGCGTCGTACTCGCCGTTGAAGCCGAGCACGGGGCCCCCGGACCCCTGCTGGAACGTGGCGATGAACGCGGCCGGCAGCCCGGCCGTCCCCCACTCGATCTTGAACCCGTTCCGCGACAGGATGTTCGCGATCGCGAGCGACGACTGCCATTCGCGAAGGGACAGCTCGGCGTACTGCCAGATCTGATCGCTCAGCCCGGTCACCGCGGCCGAGTTGTCGTTGATCCAGGCCAAGGCGGTGTCCTTGGCCGGTGTCTTCCCGGCGATGCCTCGAGGGGCCTGGTAGTTCCCGGCCACGTACCCGTTGGCCAGGTCGTATCCGGTGGTCGCCGCGTAGACCGGATCAGAGGTCGTGAGCCCGAGGACGCCGGCCCCGGCCGCCAATCCCACTCCTTGCAGAAGCCTGCGCCGATTGACCTCATGCGCGGCTACGGCTCGGATACTCTCCAGATCCACTGCGACCTCCTCACTGAGGTTCGGCGCTCCGCTGCCCGGATCGGAATGGAATGATCAGCCGAGGGGAGCACCACTTCGATGCGTGCGAAACAGCCGCCGGGCGCGAATATCGCTCATTGCGACGTGACCCGGAAGACCCTTTCTTCGATGCTATCCTCAGGCCGAGCCATTTGCCTAGTGGGACGCCGTTCTCACTCGCCGAAGTCCTGCTCCTCCACGTCATCGAGATCCCGGAACTGCGCGGCCAGTTCCGCCCGCGAGTTGATGTTCAGCTTCGCGTAGATGTGGGTCAGGTGGAACTGGACGGTCTTGATGCTGATGAACAATTCGGACGCCACCTGCCGATTGCCCATCCCCATCGCCACCAGTCGGGCCACCGCGGACTCCTGCGCCGTCAGCCGGCTCGGATCGAAGGTGCTGCGCTTGGCCGGTGCCAGGCCGCAGGCGGCCAGCTCCCGGTCGCACCGTTCCAGGTACGGGTTGGCCATCAACTTGCTGAACCGGTCCCGGGCCCCCTGCAACTGGTGGGCGGCGGCGCGGCGCTGGCCGGCTCGGCGGAGCACCTGCCCGTACGCGAACTCCAGCAGCGCCCGCTGGAAAGGCAACGGCAGCTTGTTGATCTCGTCCAACCCCCGGGCGAACGCGACCTCGGCCGCGGGCAGGTCACCACGCGCCGCCGCCAGCCGACCGCGCACCCGCGCGAGCCTGGCCATCATCGAGCGGCGACCTCGCCGCACGGCGGCGTCCTCGTGGACGGCCAGGAACTCCTCGGCCTCGTCCAGGCGTCCCGCGCTGACCAGCGCATCGCCGTAGAGGTCCTGCCAGGGCCAGAACCCCGACTCGTCGACACCCTCCCGCCGCGGCAGGTCGACGATGGGTTCCAGTGCCCGCAGGACGGTCTCGTGATCGGCCCGGGCGACCGCCAGATTCGCCTGGGCCAGACCCGAGGCCACCTGCATCAATTCGTAGTCACCCGGGTGCGCGACGGCCAACTGGGCGTGCTCCTGCGCCGTGGTCCACTCGCCACGGGCCGCCGGCACCAGCATCGCCGCCAGGTGGGCGAGCGGTCGGAGCCACTCGTGGCCCGACTCCTGCAGCAACGACACCGCCCGTGACGCCGGCGCGGTGGCGTCGTCCCACGCCCCGAGGGCGAAATCGGCGTGCGCCAACCAGACATACGACCAGACGGCGATCCGTACCGTGCCGGATCTGAACGAGTCCGCGGCGGTCGGCCCGAGGATCGCACGCGCGCCGACGACCTGGTCATCGACCAGCCGTAGCCAGCCGGTGGCCATCCGGACCCGCTCATCCTGCGGCGGGTACCGCAACTGGCCCAGCTCGGCCAGAACCGACTCGTACGAGCGCAACCCGTCCTCGAGATCGCCCTCCAGGCCCAGGCCCAGGCCCAACAGCGCCTCCGCCTCGACGCGCACCGGATCCTCGCGCGAGGACATCTCGATCGCCAGCCGGGACCACTTGGCCACCTCGGCCCCCTGCAGCCGGCCCACCGAGTGCAGTGCCAGGCGCTGGCAGACCACCGCGGCCACGCCGGGATCGCCGTTCGGGTCGGCACTGTCCCAGGCGGCCCGGAGCAATTTGTCCGCCTCGCCCAGCCGTCCGCGCAACACGGCCAGGTAGCCCATCGTGGCCTGGCTCATGGTGTTCGGCTGGAATCCGACGACCTCCTCCGCGAAGACCTCGGCCTGTTGCAGGTCTCCGGCCCCGATCATCGCGTCGACGGCCTTGAGCAGCAGTTGCTCGCGTTCCTCGCGGCCGCCACAGAGCCGGGCCGCCTCCAGAAATGCCGACGCCGCGGTGGCCCATGCGCCCACGGCCGCCCGGCCGCGGGCGAAGGCCGACAACTCGATCACCAGTTCGGGATCCGGCCGGGTGGCGGCCATCACCCGATGACGAAGAGCCGCCGCATCTTCGCCGACCAGGCGAGCGGCGGCCAGGTGCAGCTGTACCAGGCGGGCCGGACCCAGTTGACCGTAGATCGCGGCACGCACCAAGGGATGGACGAAGGTGACCGCCGCCAGGCCCGGCTCGTAGTCGGCGAGTCGCAGCAGGTTGAGCTCCACGGCCTCGTCGAGGGCCGGAACGACGTCATCGACGCCCGCCAGGTCGGCCAGATCGGCGAGCGAGGCGTGCGCGCCCAGCACCGCCGACGCTTCGACCAGACGGCGGGCCTCCGGCGAGCATGCCTCGACTCGCCGCAGGACCTGCGCGGCAAAGGCCCGAGGAGCCGGCAGCACCGGCTCCCAGCTCTTCCATCGGTCCCTGGGCACCTCCGACAGCAGCGCGGTGATGTACAGCGGGTTCCCGTGGGTGTGCTCGTACAGCCGGCGCGCAGCACGTCCGGAGATGGCCGGCACTCCGAACAGGGCGGCCAGGGTCGGAATGTCGGAAGCCGCCAGCGGCGCCATCTCGACCGTGCTGCCGGTGCGGCCACCGGCCAGCCGGCGCAGGCCTTCCGGAAGTCGTTGCGCATCCTCGGTTCTCTGCACCAGCAGGGTCAGGACGCGCACGTCGACCAGTCGCCGCGTGACGAACAGCAACGCCCGCAGGGAGTCGAGGTCCGCCCAATGCGCGTCGTCGACGACCACGACCACCGGTGCGGTGGTCTCCAGATCCTCGATCGCCTGCAGGACGCGCTGGCCGACCCCGACCGGCTCCTCGGCCGGCAGGGACTGCTCACGATCGGCGAACAGTCGAGCCCGGCTGATCTTGGTCGACCGCATCAACTGGTCGATGATGCCGAACGCGACAAACGCCTCCCACCGCTCACCGGTCGCCCTCAGCACGGTCAGGTCGGACCTACCGACGAGCAGGTGGTCGACGATCGCCGATTTGCCGATCCCGGCCGGTCCCTCGATGAGCACCACCCGGGACGAGCCGGCGCGCGCCGCCGCCAACTCGTTCTCGAGGACCTCGAACTCAGCGGTCCGCCCGACGAACGAGTCCGGGTGGCTGAGAACCTGCATGTCACTCCTAGATCCATGGCGTCGGCGCGCACGATCCGCCGGTCGACGGCGAGACGACTCCGGGGCGATCCTCCGGGGACCGCCGGGTCGCGCAAGTCCGAGCACCTTGGTTGCCCGCCGAGGTGGACGGCTGGTCGGCGATGCGCTCGACCCGGACCCGCGGATGGTGACTCCCATCAGCTCCACCGTCGACTCTAGCCCGGATCGGCCCGGTGTGGTCACCGCCCGTCATCGACGGCGGACCGCGCAACCAGAAGGACGCCGGTCGGCACCTCACCGCACCGTCGGCGACCGACCCGTGGAGTTTCGTCGATCGAGCCACTGGATCGATCCGACATCGTCGACGGGGACGGATGCCGGCCCGCCCGTCCGTCGTGGTCCCCGACGGTCGGTCGGCTGCGCTCGAAGCTCGCTGCGATCCTCACCGCCGGCCGCCAGCGTCTGACAGTGCTCGCACGGGCGCTCGAACTCCCTGGACAGGCCGGCAGCGGCCACCGACAACGCCGGACGAACGCAGTCCAACGCGCTCACCCCATCACCGACGTCCACCTCCAACGCCGCGACGATGCGACCGCCGGCGCCGAAGATCGGAGCGGCGATCGCCGTACTGTCCGAACGCAACTCACGGTCGGCCACCGCGAAACCGTTCACCCGCGCCTTCTTGAGCACCCACCGGAGCTGATCGGGATCGACGATGGTCCGCGACGTGAATGCGGTCAGCCGGCGGTTCAGGATCTGTCGAAGCTCGCGATCGGGGGTGAAGGCCAGCAGCACCTTCCCACCGGCGGTGGCATGCATCGGCAAGGTCGCCGCGGGTGAGAACTGGCTGACGGCGCAGCCCCGACGCTTCTCGATATAGCTGACCGCACCGACTTCCGGGATACCCAACCGGACATCCGCATTCACCGCCCGATGCAGGTCCTCCAGCCAGGGCGCCGCCCGGTCACGCAGATTCCTGGTCAGGCAACAGGTGCTGGCCAGCAACGACTTCAGCGCCAGACCGGGTCGATAGGTCCGGCCGTCGCAGTCCTTCTCCAGGACCAGCCAATCGGACAGGTCGTTGACCATCCGATGGGTCGTCGAGATCGGCAATCCCGACAGACTGGCGATTTCGGACAAGCTGTGGGACCCACCCTGCCGAAAGGTCATCAGTATGGCGCTGAACTTGCTGACCACCGATCGCCCGGGTTGACTCGAGTTTCCTGCCATCACATACCTTTCCACCCCGCCGGCAGCGACACTCACCGAATCCACCAGCAGTCAGTCCGGCGGTCGGGCGAGCAGGATCGAGCAACGAGGCTGCTGCCGGATGACATGGTCGGCCACCACCGACCCCCGATAGTGCTGGTAACCGAGCACGATGATGTCGACCTGCAGTTCCCGGGCCCGCTGAACGATGACCTCGGCGGCATCGTGTTCGGTGGCATTCACCAGCTCACCGTGCACCGGGATCCCGGCCTTGGCCATCTCGTCGACGGCACGCTGGACGATCTCGCGCTCGTGCACGTCGACGTCGTCCTCGCCCGGGAGCACACCTAGCCCGGATCCGGCATTGATGTCCGAAGCGACGACATGGCCGCGGGCGACATGCAACAGATGGACGGTCCCGCCGGACATCTTGGCGAACGCAATGGCCCGATGCATCGAGTTGTCGGGGCTGTCCAAGGCCGTGTCGATGGCAATGAGCATTCGGTCATACATCGTCAAGTCTCCTGTCACGCGCTAGGAAGTTCCCACATCGCCCGAGCGATTCCGCCGTCAGGAACTGACCGCCACCGACGGTTCGATCGGCGTGGAGTGGATCTCCATCGGCCGGTTCGAGCGCTGCACCAGCAGGGTGATCACCGCGCCGACCAGACCGATCGCGGCCAGGACGATGAAGATGGTGTTCACGGCCAGGCCGGCCGCCAGCAGGAAACCGCCGAGAAGCGGTCCGGCGACGCCGCCGAGCCGACCGAAGCCGGCGCACCAGGCCACCCCGGCACCGCGCATCGGGGTCGGGTAATAGCCGGCAGTGAAGCCGTAGATCAGGATCTGGGTCCCGCTGGTCCCCAGACCGACGATGGCCACGAACACCAGCAGGATGCCGACCGGCACGCTCAAGGTCATCAGGAGCATGGCCCCGGCACCGATGACAAAGCTGGCCACCACGACGGGCTTGGGCCCGAATCGGTCCGCGACCCGCGAGCCGATCAGCGCGCCGACGATGGCCCCGCCGTTGAGCACCAGCAGGAACGACAGCGATCCCTTGGTGTTGAAACCGGCCCCCTCCATGAGGACCGGCAGCCAGGTGTTCAGCGCGTAGACCAGCATCAGCGCGGAGGCGCTCATGAAGCCGAGAAGGACGGTCGGGAACCAATAGCCGCGGCTGAACAGTCCGGCAAAGCCGACCTTCTCGCGTTTGGCCGCCTCCTGAGCGGCGGTCGGCGCCTCCGGCAGGGGCACGCCGGTCCGTTCCGAAAGCGCGCGTGCCTGATCGATCTTGCCGCGCGAGACCAGCCAGGCCACCGACTCCGGCATCCGGAATATGGCCAGCGGCAGCAGGATCAGCAGGGGCGACGCGCCGATCGCGAACATGCCGCGCCAGCCGATGGAGTCCAGCAGCAGGATCGCCAGCAGGGCCGACAGCAGGCTGCCGACCGGGACCCCGGAGTAGGTGATCGCGTTGCAGAGATTCTTCTTGCCGGCCGGCGCGATCTCGGCGACCAGGGCCCCGGTGGTCGCCACCAGCGCACCGACACCCAGGCCGGTGATGAACCGCATGATGCCGAACAGGGTGGCGGTCGTCGTCAGCGCGGTGATCAGCATCCCGATGGAGAACCAGGCGTATGCGGTCAGCATCACCTTGCGCCGACCGATGATGTCGCCGACCGAGCCCGCCAGGAGAGCCCCGACCAGGGTGCCGATCAGCGCATAGCTGCCCAGGGTGCCGGCCAACGCGGGGGTGACCTCACCGATCTGGCTCGGGTCCTTCAGGAAGGTCGACACGACCGCGCCGTAGACGACCAGGTCGTACCCGTCGAAGATCAGACCGATGGTCGCGATGGTCACCACCCAGACCACCGTTCGGTTCCGTTTGGCGTTCTGCGCGTCCTCGACGGACTTCTGGGCGGTGGTCATCGTGCCTCTCCCTTGGCTGTGGCGGGGCAGGTCGGCCGCCGACAGCGCACCTCGGCCGGCGGTCGATCCTGTTCGAGGGTGGAGTCGAATGCCGTATCCAGGTATCTGGGTCCGACGCGGCGGTGGGGTCGGGTCCGCCCGAACAATGGGGACTGGCTCGGTTTCGCGCAAGACGTCTTTCCGCCGAACGGAACGGTCGTCCATCGTTCCCTGGACGGATCCGGTTTTCCGTTGGACGGAACGACGACTTGATCACGCCGACCGGTTGCCTGCATCGTCGGCCCGGGGCCGCTGCGCCCGACCGCGACGCCCGAGGGTCAACCGACCGCAGGACGCCGTCCGCAACAGGCATGCCACGACGAAGGGATTGACACAGATGGCCGACCGTACGTACGCGATCACCGAGATCGTCGGAACGTCGACGACAGACGTCAACACCGCGATCCGCAATGGTGTGGCCCGTGCCAACCAGACCCTGCGTCACCTGGACTGGTTCGAGCTGGTGAACGTGCGCGGTGCGATCTACGAAGGCGAGGTGAATCACTACCAGGTGACCATCAAAGTCGGGTACCGACTCGAGGAACCCGAAAGCTAGCCACCACCACGATCTCCGGCGGTCACCGACATGACGACATCTATCACCAAGCAGTTCCGGGTGTTCCGCGGTCCTTCGGCCGTCGTCAACGCGATGGGCCCCAACGTCCTCGCCCTGGCCGGCTTCGACGGGGTGCACATGGGACATCAGGCGCTGCTTCGTCGGGCCGCCGAGGAAGCCGCCGAACGTGGGCTTCCGGTCGGCGCCGCCACCTTCGACGACCGCAAGCGCGCCCGGCGCGGTGTGTCCACCACCCGAATCCGAGAACGGCTGGTGGTGGGCGATGTCGAGGCCGTCAACCAGCTCCTGGGCCGGCCCTATGCGCTCACCGCAACGGTCCGGGACGGTACCGGCGGATGGACCGACGCATCGGTTCCCGCATCGCGCGTGATCCCGGCGGCCGGCGACTACCGCGTCGCCCTCGAGTTCACGTCCCGTTCCGACCGAGCACTGGTCGAATCGGTGGCCACCGTCTGCGCGACCGGGGCCGAGGCCTCCGGCCGGGTGAGAATCGCCCTCGACCACCCGGTCGATCACGGACGGCTGCGTCTCGTCTTTCTCGCCCGGTGTACGGCGACCGAGGTCACCAGACCGGCAAAGCACCGATTCGAGCCGGTCGTGACGGCGTCACCCCGGTATGAAGTGCGCTGAGCAGGGCCCGAGCAGCGTCGTCGCGCGGGTGGTCGCCGAAGGTCGCCGACCTGGCATCCGCGATCCGTCGGCGTTCGGGCCGGACCGCAGCGACGGCACCGGAACATGAACGGCCTGCGGTCGACTGACCACCGCATCATCCCGGCGTGACCGAACTTCAGTCCGCCGTCGCGACCCACCGTCCGCCGCTGCTGGAGAACCCCTGCTTGGGGCCGGTTTCCAGCTCGTCGGGGTCGGGGCCGAGCCGACGACCGGCGTCGAGCCCGCGTATCGCGGCCATGTCCTCGTCGTCCAGCTCGAAGTCGAGAATCTGAAAGTTCTCCCGCATTCGTGCCGGCTGGGTCGTCTTGGGAATGACCACATTGCCCAGCTGGAGATGCCAGCGCAGGATGATCTGCGCCGGGGTGCGATCGCGTCGCCGCGCGATGGTCCCGACAACCGGATCGTCGATCGACGTGGATTGTCCGAGCGGGCTCCAGGCGACCGTGACGATGCCCCGTTGATCGTCGTAGCGTCGCACCTGGTCCTGCTGCAGGAAGGGGTGCAGTTCGACCTGGTTGACCGCCGGTACCACCCGTGTCTGCTGCGCCAGGTTCTCCAGATGCCCCGGCTGGAAGTTGGAGACGCCGATCGCCCGCGCTCTCCCGGCGTCGGAAAGCTCCTCAAGCACCTGCCACGTCTGCACGTACAGACCTCGTGACGGCTTGGGCCAGTGGATCAGATACAGGTCGACGTAGTCCAGACCCAGCCGGCTCAGGCTGGACTCGAAAGCCGCGGCGGTCCGCTCGCGACCCTGATCCTCGTTCCACAGCTTGGTCGTGACGAACAGTTCCTCGCGCGGAAGTCCGCAGGCGGCGATCGCCCGGCCGACACCCTTCTCGTTCCCGTACAGCGAGGCCGTGTCGAGGCTGCGGTATCCGGATTCGATCGCATCCAGCACGGTCCGCTCGGTCTGGTCGTCCGGAATCCGGAACACGCCGAAACCGATCTGGGGCATGGGGATTCCGTTGTTCAATGAAACGTTCGGCACCGGTGTCGCCATGCAGGCAATGTACCCGGACTCAACCCTGCCTCGCCCGGCCGCGGCACAGGCTCGATAACCTCGACCGGTGGCCCGCCGATCCCGCAAGCGTGACTACGGCGCCGAGCACGTACCGCTCGACGTCGAGGCGATGACCCGCGGCTGGGCGCGGAGGCAGACCGGGGCCGACGGCCGGGAGTGGGTGGTCCGCGCCGTCGCCGGCGGCGACAAGCCGTACCGATGCCCGGGGTGCCAGCAGCAGATCGAACCCGGCTCCGGGCACCTGGTGGCCTGGCCCGCCGACCACCTGTTCGGCGACGGGGCCGGGCTGGACGAGCGGCGGCACTGGCACACGTCGTGCTGGCGAGGTCGGCGATGAGGCGGCCGCGGCGGGGCCGGTCCCGCAGGGTGAACCCGCGTTTCGGCGCCTGACGGTGGCACGCAACGCTCCGAGATCCACAGGAGCAGCTTTCTTCGACTGCTGGTGCGGATCTCGGATCGGCTTGCGCGGGCCGGGCTGACCAGGTCGGCGCCGGCGCGCCCTCGATCCGGGGGGATCGCGGTCAGTGCCGGTCGTCCGGCCGGACCACCACCACCGGGCTCGCGGCGTGCACGATCAGGTGCTGGCTGGTCGACCCGAGCAGGGCACCGGCCACGCGGTTGCGTCCGCGACTGCCGACCACCACGAGCTGCGCCTTCTTGCTCAGCCGTTCCAGGCCGTCGGCGGCGTGCTCGGTGAGCAGCGTGGTGTCGACCGGCACATCCGGGTAGCGCTCGCGCCACCCGGCCAGCCGTTCGGCGAGCACGACCCGCTCGACCTGTGCCAGATCGTCCAGGGTCACCCGGCCGACGCGCGCCTGCGCCGCCTCCGGGTCGTACGCCCGGTCGGCGTCCCACGCGCGCACGGCCAGCAGCGACGTGCCGTGCACCGACGCCGCCTCGAACGCGAAGGCGAGTGCCTTCTCGCTGACCGGCGAGCCGTCGATGCCGACCACGACCGGTCCGCGCGGTTCGGCCAGGTCGATGCCCGGACGTACGACGACGACCGGGAGATGGGCCCGCGACGCCACGCCGAAGGCCACCGAGCCGAGTGCGACGTGGCTGAGCCGACCCGCGCCACGGGTCGCCACCACCAGCATCAGGGCATGCTCGGACTCGCGCAGCAGCAGGGGGATCGGCTCCTCGTAGGCGACGATCCCGGTCACCTTCAGCCCCGGGTGCGCCTGGATCAGCTCGGCCTGGACTTGCCGCTGCAGCTCCTTGAGTGCGTCCTGGTGGGCCAGGCCGGGCACGACGTCGGCGACCCCGGTGCTGATCCGCGTGGGGTAGGCGGACACCAGGTGCAGGGCGGCGTGCCGGTGGGCCGCCTCCCCGGCCGCCCACCGCGCCGCCGCGCGGGCGGCGTCGGACTCGTCGATGCCGACGACGATGAGGTTGCTGGACCGCTCGTGGACGTCGATGTCGTTCATGGTCATCTCCTTGGGGGCTGTCTCCACCTTCACCCGCCGAGCGGGGGTCGGGCCAGGGTCCAAGGTCCCGCACCGGCGCACAACGGGTGGCCGGCATCAGCCGCGGCCGGCCATCCGGAGCCGCAGCCCGCTGGCCCGGGCCGCGGGACGGCCGATGGCGGCACGCAACTCGGCCTCGGTGCCGATCAACTGCACCCGGGTCTGCGCCCGGGTGAGCGCGGTGTACAGCAGCTCCCGGGTGCACAGGGGTGAGTCCTGTTCGGGCAGAACCACGCTCACCCGATCGAATTGGCTGCCCTGGCCGCGGTGGACCGTCATGGCGTGCACGGTCTGCACGTCGGCCAGCCGGCCGGGGGCGTAGGCCACGATGCGGCCCTGCTGGCTGAACGCCACCCGCAGCTGATCGCCGGCCGACACCGCGACACCGACGTCGCCGTTGAACAGCCGCAGCGTGTAGTCGTTCGCGGTGACCAGCACGGGCCGGCCCGGGTACCACAGGTGGTGCAGCGGCAGCAATTCGTCGGTGGCCAACCAGTTCTCGATGCGACGGGTCCAGTCCGCGACGCCCCGTGGGCCGGATCGGTGCGCACAGAGCAGCCGGTGGTCGTCCAGCAGCCGGAGAGCCTCGCCGGCGTCGCCCGCGTCGGCGGCGGATCGCACGGCCGCGGCCGTGCCGACCACCTCCGGCCGGACCGCGGCCTCCACGAGAGGGCCTGCGCCCGAGGCTTCTTCGGGCGCGATCAGGTTCACCTGCGCCCCCGGTCGGGCGAGCACGGCGAGCGCGGTGTCGGCATCGCCGGATCGCACCGCCGCCGCGAGATCGGCGATGTCGCCACCGAACCGCCAGGTCCGGTCCAGCAACGCCACACCCGACCCGCCCTGTTCCGCGATCGACGACGCCCCGGTGAGCCCGGCGACCAGGTCCGCCAGCACCGCACCGGCCTCCACCGAGGCCAGCTGGTCTGGGTCGCCGACCAGGATCAGCCGGGCGTCCGGCCGGACGGCCTCCAGCAGCCGGGCCATCATCGTCAGCGACACCATGGATGTCTCGTCGACCACCACCACGTCGAACGGCAGCCGATTGTCCCGGTCGTGCCGGAACCGCTGGCGGCGCCCGGGCAGCCAGCCCAGCAGCCGATGCAGGGTGGACGCGGTCAGGCTGGGCAGGTCGTGCCGGTCCGCCGGGTCCAGGTCCAGCGCCTGGGCCTGCACCGCGGCCTGCAGCCGGGCCGCGGCCTTGCCGGTCGGTGCGGCCATCGCGACCCGCGGCGGCGCCCCCGGCTGCCCCATCAGCAACGCCAGGATCCGGGCAACGGTGGTGGTCTTGCCGGTGCCGGGGCCGCCGCCGATGACCGTGGTCCAGCCGGTGGCGGCCGACTCCGCGGCTCGTCGCTGACCCGCCTCGCCGCCCGCGAACAGGCGGTCGAGGCCGGCGGCCAGGGCCGCGTCGTCCACCAGCGGTGGCGGCTGTGCCCGCCGGGCCAGCAGGTCGTCGCGCACCTGCTGCTCCTGCGTGCGGTACCGGTCCAGGTACAACAGGTCGAACTCCCAGGCCAACGGCCGACCCGGGCCGACCAACGGGCTGGACCGGACCGCGTCGCGCCAGCCGGACACCTGCGGCCAGGTGCCGTCCGGGTCGGCGAGCAGCAGGGTGGCCAGAGCCTGGTCGAGGTCGACGCACACGGACCCGCTGCGCACCCCGCGGACGGCCATCGCGACGGCCAGCCGCACGGTGTCGTCGGTCTCCCCCGCCAGCTGCGCCAGCCGGGTGGCCACGTGCACGTCGGCGGCGGTCAGCACATCGGCGGCGTTCGCCGCGCGCAACAACCCGGTCGCGCCCAGCGCGAGCCGCCGGTCGTAGGGATCCTGGGGGCGTTCGAAGACCTCGGTCACGGCCGCCGCCGGTCGATCGGATCGGTGCCGTCGAGCAGGTCGGACAGGCCGGTGATCAGCTCGACCGGCGGGGCCCAGCCGAACACCCCGCAGGGTCGGCCGTCCACGGCCGGGGTGTCCGGGCCGGCCATCCCGCGGACGAAGAGGTAGAGCACGCCGGCGATGTGGCGGGCCGGGTGGTAACCGGGCTGCCGCCAGCGCAGGAACCGGTGTAGCGCGACCGTGTAGAGCATTGCCTGCAGGGGGTAGTCCGACCCCGCCATCACCGCATCCAGAGCCTCCGGGCGGTAGTCCCAGAGCGACAGCGGCGCACCGGTGTCGAAGTCACCGAGCCAGTTCGTCTTGTAGTCGGCGACCAGATAGCGCTCGCCGGGCAGGCGGAGCACGGCGTCCAGGCTGCCGGTCAGGTAGCCGCGGAGCGACAGCCCGGCGAACGCCGGTGACGCGAGTCGCTCGGCGTAGCCGGCGAGCGGATCGTCCGCCGGCAGGCCGCGCCGGATCACCGGTGCGAGCCGGCCGAGGGTCAGGTCCGCGCCATCCCGATCAGCACCGAGATCGCCACCGGCCAACGGCAACTCGAAATCCAGCTCGGTCAACCGGTCCCGGGTGCCCAGGTCGGTCAGCGCCAGTCCGCCGGCGAGGGGGCCGAGCGGCGTGCGCAGCACGGGCACCAGTGCGGCGGCCAGCGCTCCCGGGTCGAGCGGGAAGCCGACCCGGGCCAGCTGTTCGGTGCACCGCGCCCGGACCTCGGCGGGCAGGTCGACGGCCCGCGGATCGGTGGTCTCGAACACGGCGTGCACCAGCGTGCCGAACGCCGCCCCCACCGGCAGGTCCCCCATCGGGGAGGGCACCGACCGCAACTGCGCCGCCGACCCCTCCTCGACCGGGACCGGCAGCGGCGCGGTGACCTCCTCGTCGTCGCGCTGGATGAACTCGGGTTCGCTGGCCACCCCCGTGCCGGCGACCGGCTGGGCGACGTCGCTCGCCGCCCCCGGCCCGAGCAGCATGCCCGACGAGCCGGCGGCGGCGAGCGAACTGTAGGACACCCGGCGCCACCGCTGCCCCAGGTCGCGGTCCAGCACCGCGACCGCCAGGTCGGTGTGATCGACGGTGGGCGCCGGCCGGGGACGGGTGGCCGCGATACCCGCCGGTTCGAGCGCCAGCGCCCCCCGCTGCTGCCACCCGGTCAGCCGGGTCGCGGCCACCTCGTCACTGGGCAGCCGGACCACATCGGGTACGCCGCCGTCGAAATCGCGCTCGCCGAACAGCACGCGGTGCAGGCCGGAGGCGACCGTATTCTTGGTCGGCGCCCACCAGGTGACGACCTGGGACTGCGCGCGGGTCAACCCGACATACAGGTGCCGCAGCGCCTCCCCCGCCTCCTCGGCCAACGCCTGGTCACGGCGGCGACCACGACCCGGTGTGTCCGGGCCGCCGACGTCCAGGATCCGCCGACCATCCTGATGCAGCAGCAGGACGTCCGGCTTGTCGTCCACCCACCGGTCGAACGCGAACGGCAGATACACGACCGGGTACTGCAAACCCTTGCTGGCGTGCAGGGTGACCACCTGGGTGGCCGCGGCGTCGGTCTCCAGCCGGCGCACCCGGTCGCTGGCGATGTCCACCCGATCGTCGGCCCGGCGGCGCCGGAGCCATTCGGCCAGGGCGGCGACGCCCAGGCCCTCCTCGAGCGCTGCGGACTGCAGCAGCTGCCCGACGTGCCGCACGTCGGTCAGCAGCCGCTCGCCCCCGACGATGCCCAGAACCCGTGCCGGCAAACCGGTCTCGACGCTCATCACCTCCAGCAGGGCGGCCACCCCGCGGCTCGCGAGCACCCCGGCCCAGCCGCTGATCAGCACGCTGAGCTCGTCCGTCGTCTCCTCGCCGCCGGCGACCAGGTTGGCCGCGGACCGGCCGACGAACGCGGTCAGCGCGGCGGCCCGGACCCGGGGCGCCCGATGCGGCTGCTCGAGCGCCTCGAGCAGGGTGGCCCACTGGTCGGCGGCCTCGGTCCGGAACACGCTCGAACTGCCCGCGACGACGGCCGGGATCTGCGCCGCGAGCAGGGCGGCCCGCACGAGGCGGGCCTGCCGGTGAGTGCCGACGATGACCGCGACGTGCCCGGCCCGCACCTGTTCGCCGTCGAAGGTTGCGCCGGAGCCGAGCAGGTCGGCCAGATCGGCGGCGAGGTCGCGGGCGACCATGGCGCGGGCCCGGTCGATCGGGATCGCCGCGGCCGCGCCGAGTCCGACATCGTCGCGGCGGATCACCCGCAGCCGCAGCGGCGCCGCGGACGGCGCGCCCAGCAGCCTGGTTCCGGGCAGCGCGGAAACCACCGGCCGGACCCGGATCTCCGGGCTACCCAGCGCCAGGTCGTGCAGCAGCACCTGCAGGGCGGCCACCAGCGGCGGGTCGGTGCGCCAGTTGCTGGCCAGGGTGGCCCGGGCCCGGCCGGCGGTCCGGGCCGCGGCCAGGTAGGTCTGCACGTCACCGCCGCGGAAGGCGTAGATCGACTGCTTGGGGTCGCCGATGAGGATCATGGTCGCGTGCCCGGTGAAGGCGCGGTCCAGGATCTGCCACTGCACCGGGTCGGTGTCCTGGAACTCGTCGACGAGCACGCACGACCACCGGCGCCGCATCCGGGCCCGGGCCGGCGCGTCGCCCGGTTCCAGGGCGGCGGCCAGCCGGACCAGCAGGTCGTCATAGCCGAGGATGCCGCGCCGCCGTTTGCGTTCCTCGAGCTCCCGGCGCACCCGCTCACCGAACCGCACCCGCCAGGTGGCCCGGCTCCCCGGATCGGCGTCCAGCGGCTGCAGGTCGGCCTGGGGATCGTCGATCACCCTGCGCGCCAACGCTAGTGCGGTGCCCCGGGAGAAGACCGGCTCCAGCTCGCGCCGGGCGAACGCGCCGACATACAGGTCGTCGACCACCTGCACGACCAGGTCGTCCAGGGTGTCCACCAACTCGACGTCCGGGTCGGCGTCCCCGGCCACACCCAACCCGGTCAGCACGAACTGGCAGAACTGGTGGGTGGTCAGGATCGTCGACGCGTCGTAGCCGGCCAGGGCCCCGCGGAGCCGTTCCCGCCGCGCCCGGACCAGCTCGTCGTCGCCGTCGGCCAACAGCGCGTGCACCGGATCGTCGCCGGCCCGGGCCCCGGCCGGATCGGCCAGCGATCGCTCGGCGCGCACCAGGTGCCCGCGGACGCGTTCGCGCAGCTCCTGGCTGGCGGTGCGGCCGAACGTGATGACCAGCAACTGGTCGGGCCGGACCACCCCTTCGGCGACGTACCGCGTGACGAGATCGCCGATGGCGTGCGTCTTCCCGGTGCCGGCGCTGGCCTCCAGCAGGGTGGTGCCGGTGGGCAGCGGGCCGCCGGCGTCGAAGGGCGCGATCGGATCGGTCGGGTCTGCGCTCACAGCGGCCCCCCGCACGGGGCGCTCGCAGGCTCCGCGCCCCCGCCCGGGGCGCCGCCGCGGTGTTGATGATTCGCTCGCTGGCGCTCGCTCATAGCGGCCCCGCGGTGTTGATGATTCGCTCGCTGGCGCTCGCTCATAGCGGCCCGCGCTGCTCGTGCTGCTGCAGCGGCAGCCACAGCCGGGCGGCGAGGTCGACGAACCCGGGGGAACGGTTCTCGTCCAGCAACACGTCGAACGACGCGTCCCGACCCCACACCCGCACGTTGGCCGGATCCTGGTTCTCCCCAGGGACCTTCGCCGTGCCGACCCAGATCTCCGCCGCCCAGGACAGCGCCCTGTCCGGGTCGATGCCGCGGCCGCGGGCATCGGCGTACTTCTCGCCCGTCTTGAGCGGCAGCGGCAATGGCGACGCCAGGCCCTGCTCGTACACGGCGACCAGGTCGGCGAGCAGGTCGCGGGCCCGATCGCCGGACAGGGGCGGCAGGGTGGCGCACTGCGGCCGACCACGATCGCCCCGGCCGACGGCCGCCGCGGTCCAGCCGACCGCCGGGTCGGTCGCGGTCAATGCCAGCAGGCCCAGCCACGACCGCAGTCTCGCCCGTGCACCCAGCCTGCTGTAGGACACCCCGACCGACGTGCTGCCGTGCACCCCGCCGACCGTGCCGCGCAGCCGCCGCCCACCGGGCAGGGCCACCGACACCTCCACCGTGCGGCGGGGCGCCGCCCGCAGCGAGACGGTGCCGTCCACCAGCGGCCGCACCTGCGCCAACACCGCGTCCAGGGCCCGGCCGCCGAGCCGAGCGGGCGGGAGCAGCCCGCGACGCCACTCGGCGTGCCGGCATTCCTCCTCCGGCACGCCGGCCAGCCGGTCCTGCAGGATCCGGTCGCCGATCTTGTACAGCTCCAGGCCGTCCAGCTCCACCGGCAGGTCGTCCGGCGGGTCGTCCTGCTCGAACGGCACCGCGACCTCGAGTCGCCGGCGCAGGAACCCCTTGGCCGGGTGGGTCAGCACGTCCGCCACCGCATCGAGCTCGACATCGGGCGGCGGGTCGGCGATCGGGAGCGGCTCGGGCGACAGGAGTGTCGCGGGCCGGCGCGGACCGGACAGCGCGACCGCCCCGCCGAGCGCGACCGGGTCGAAGGTGAAGGGTCCGGACCGGCCAAGGGCACCGGCGCTGACCGTCCGGGAGTCAAAGGGCTGCAACGGGTGCCGGACGACGACGGCGTCGCGGAGCAGCCCGCCGCCGGGGGCGGTGGCGGTGTCGTCCAGCGCGTCCAGCAGCTCGCCGACGGGCACCGCGGGCGGGCGGAGCGCGCCGGTGCGTTCGTCCGCCCCGGAATAGGTGATGACGAGCTTGTCGGTGGCGGCGACGATCGCGTCGAGCAGCAACTGCCGGTCCTCGGACCGCAGATCCCTTTCTCCGCAAGCCGGTTCACGACTCAACAGGTCGTCGCCGTCCTCCCGGACGGCCCGGGGGAACACCCCGTCGTCCAGCCCGAGCAGGCAGACCACCCGGTGCGGCACCGACCGCATCGGCATCATCGTGCACACGGTCAGCGTGCCGGTCCGGAAGTTCGCCCGGGTGGGCCGTCCGGCCAGGGCCCCGGCCAGCAGCGCCCGGATGTCGCCCAGATCCAGCCGCACGTCGGTGGAGCCGGCGGTGGCCGCGTGCCGCTGCACCGCCGCCAGCTCGGCACGCAGTTCGGCCAGTTGCCAGGACGCGCGGGGGGGCACCGAGGTCAGGCTCTGCACCCCGGCGAGCAGCTCGACGCACCACTGCACGACGGTGTGACGGCCGGCCAGGGTATCGATCGCGGCGCCGAGGCGGGCGATCAGCTCGGCCAACCGGCCGGCGAGATCGACGTCGGCGCTGCCGATCTCGTCCAGCGGAAGGGCGGTGTCGAGCCGGTTGCCGGGTTCGTCGGACATGCACACGCCCAGCAGGATCCGGTCCAGGGCGGCCCGCCAGGTGTTCTGGCCGAACTCGGCCAGACCGTAGCCCCGGCGGTGCTCTGCGTCCAGGCCCCAGCGGGCACCCGCGGCGGCGACCCAGTCGGACAGGGTGGCCAGCTCGTCGTCGTCGAAGCCGAAGCGGTGGCGGACCGGGCTGAAGGCGGCGAAGTCGAGCACGTCGGAGGCGGTGACCCGGCCGCCGGTCAGGTCCAGCAGCCGCTCAAGGGCGGCCATCAGGGGGTTGGTCTGGCGCAGGGCCCGATCCGCCAACCGAACCTGCAGCCGGTGCGCCGGATGCCCGCCGGGCACGGAGTCGACCAGCCCGAACGCGCCGTGCAGCAACGGGGCGAACGACTCGATGTCCGGACACATGATCAGGATGTCCGACGGGTGCAGCGTGCGGTCGTCGGCGAGCAGGCCGATGACGACGTCGCGGAGCACGTCCACCTGCCGGCCGGGTCCATGGCAGGCGTGCACCCGGATGCTGTCGTCGCCGGGGTCGACGGCCGCCCGGCCGACCGGCCGGCGGTTGCCGGCCAGCCCCTGCTGGATCAGGCCCAGCATGGAGGCGGGCGGCCGCCCGGCGGGATGATGGGTGTCGTGGTCGATGCGGCCGGCGAGCACGGTCTGCAACTCCCGCACGTCACGTCCGAGCGAGGCCAGCAGCGGGTGGGCGGCCTGGCCGGCGCCCGGGTCGCCGCGCCGCCGTAGCGGGCCCGGAGCGTGCGGTCGGCCGACCCGCTTCCACAGCTCGGGCGACGGGTGCGGCAGCCACAGATGCACCTGCCGATGCGCGGCCAGTGCGGACAACAGCCGGATCTGCCGGGCCGGCAGGGCGGTCGGCCCGAACAGGCTGACCCGGGCCGGCAGCTCGACCGAGCCGGGGTCACCGGACAACCGGGCCGCCGCCGCCTGCAGGGTGGCCACCGGGTCGGGGGCGTCGATGCGATCCCGCAGCCGCCGCCACAGCGGCGGTTGCCACGCGAGATCGGACGGCACTGCGGCGCCCCACCCATCGGTGTCCTGCCCCTGGGACCAGGCGACGAGCATGTCCGGCCGGTGTTCCGCGTACCCGTCGAACAGGCCCGCGATGCGGCGCGCCACCGCGTACCGGCGGCCCCTGCGGTGCTCGGCCCGCGGGTCGTCCGACCGGTAGCCCAGGTGCTCGGCCACCATCGCGCACCAGGCCTCGTCGGCGGTGTCGTCGATGACGGACAGCAGCGGCCACACCGCCGCCTCCGGTGCCCAGGGGTCGTCGGCGCGGTCACCCACCAGGTCGGCGATCAGCGCGGCCGGGCTCGGGAACCGGACCGCGGCGCAGACCCCGTCGGCCCGGCCGTGCCGAGCCCCGAGCCGATGGGACAGCCGCTGGGTGAGCCACCGCTCCACGCCCCGGGTGGGGACCGCCACCACGTCCACGGCGAACGGGTCGTCGGGCGGCTCGACCAGAAGTTCGCCCAGCGCGCGGGCCAGGGTGTCCGCCCGCTCGGCGCGGTGCACGTGCAGGCCCACACCGCCACCCCCTCCCCGCCGTCGCCGCCGAACCGGTCACAGTGTGGCGGACAGGTCCGACAGTGCGGCAACTGCGGCGCTGTTGCCGGCGGGAAGGCTCAGTAGGACGCCAGGTCCGGCACCCGCAGGTGCGGCATCACCTCGTCGAACTCACGGACCTGGATGACGTTGGTCTCGAGCAGGCGTCGCCCCTCGGGTCCGTTGATCCGGCGATCCATGGCGTCGCGGCTCTCGTAGGCGATGGACACCGCGGCGCGCCCCCAGTCCGGGTTCGTCATCAGACTGGTCGAGCTGATGCCGCGGGTGGCGTCCAGCGCCGGGATGACAGCCGCATGGAATTCGGACACCAGGGCATCGACGCCGCCGGACTGCAGGCGCAGCCAGACCACTCGCGCGCAGACCGGATGCCCGGCATGGGGCCGCCGGTGCATGGCGGCGATCTGCCATTCCTCGAGTTCGGCGGTGCCGCCACCGATGGCCTCGGCGGTCTTCTCCCGGATCGGACGGATCTTGACCACGCTGGCGTGCATGTCGGCCTTGGTCTCCCAGGCCGTGCTGATGACCGCCAGCCCGGTTTGTCGGCTGGCCAGCACCGACATGCCGACACATGTCGGCATGTTGAGAATGGTCGGTACCGCGGTGTCCCGCAGGTACGCGATGCATGCGTCGACCCGCTCCGGCCGGCCCTGATGCACCGCGGTGCGCGCGAAGACGGTCAATTCCGCACCTCACCTCCACTCGGGTAGTCCTACTGTTCCCTACCGGCGACGTTATAGCGACAGTAAACCCCACTGTCACACGGACGCTCAGCAAACTCATGGGCACCGACGCCGTTGCATGGCGCCGTCTTGGATGGGCAGGTCGATCGGCTCCTGCCACAGGTGGCTCGAAGCACCACCTTGTCGCGAGCAAATGTGTCGCAGGCGCACATAGGTCTGCGGAGTTCTCCGCGTAGCGTCCTGACCGAACTTCTGTCACCTCGACGAGGAGGACCCTCACCATGAATCGCCGACGATTCTCCGGCCGGATCGCTGCCGGAACCCTGGCCGCCGGCCTGTTGCTGGCCGCCTGCGGCAGCCCCGGCTCATCGTCATCGTCGGAGACCACCACCACCGCGAGCGGGTCCGCCGACGCGTCCGGCAGCGCCCAGGCCTCCGGCGAGCCGATCAAGGTCGGCATCGTGACATCGCTGTCCGGCCCGCTCCAGTCGTACGGGCAGATGTACCTGGACGCCTTCAACGTCTGCCTGGACCACGCCACCGACGGCTCGGGGGCGGTCGACGGCCGGCCGATCGAGGTCGCGACCGCGGACGACGCCGGCGACCCGGCCAAGGCCACCACCGCCGCGACCGACTACATCGGCCAGGGATACAAGATCATCGCCGGGTCCGCGTCGTCCGGGGTCGCGCTGCAGGTCGCCCCGCTGGCGGCGGAGAACCAGGTGCTGTTCATCTCCGGGCCGGCCGCGACCGACGGACTGACCGGGGTGAACAAGTACACGTTCCGGTCGGGACGCCAGACGTACCAGGACATCCAGACCGCGGCGTCGTTCGTCGGCGACCTGCAGGGCAAGACGGTGACGATCTTCGCCCAGGACAGCGCCTTCGGCCAGGCCAATGTCGCCGCCGCCTCGGCGGTGTTCGGTGCGGAGGGGGCCATAGTCACCCCGTTGTTGGTACCGGCCACCGCCACCGATCTGGTCCCGTTCGCCAAGCAGGCCGCGGACGCCGACCCGGACCTGCTGTTCGTCGCCTGGGCGGGCACGAACGCGACCCAGATGTGGGAGGCGATGGGCCAGCAGGGCGCGTTCGACGGGACGACCGTCGTCACCGGACTGGACATCAAACCAACGCACACCGTGTTCGCACCGGTCGCGGACAAGCTGTCGTTGCTGGCCCACTACTTCGACGGCGCCACCGACAACGAGGTGGAGCAGGCACTGGTCGCCGGCCTGCAGGCGGAAGGCAAGACCCAGGACCTGTTCTCGCCGGACGGCTGCAACGCGGCGCTGATGGTGGTGCGGGCGGCGCAGGAATCACCGGACGACGTCGACGGCATGATCACCGCGCTGGAGGGCTGGGAGTTCGAGGGGCCCAAGGGCACCACGACGATCCGGGCGCAGGACCATGCGATGCTGCAGCCGATGTTCCAGACCAAGCTGGTCGACGTGAACGGCACGCTGACCCCGGAGCTGGTCAAGGAGCTGGCGCCGGCGGACACCGCCCCGGCCGTCACGCCGTTCAAGTGAACCTTCCCGAATCGGATCCCGCCGGCCGGGTCGCCACCTCCGTGGCGGACCCGGCCGTCCGGGTCCGCGATCTCGGCTTCACCGTCGGCGGCGCGGTGATCCTCGCCGACATCGACCTGACCATCGCCGGTGGCGAGCTGCTGGCCGTCATCGGACCCAACGGCGCCGGCAAGTCCACGCTGGTGAACATGATCTCCGGGGTGGCCCGGCCGACCTCCGGCGAGATCCGGTTGAACGGCACGGATGTCACCCGGCTGTCGGTCCGGCACCGGGCCCGGGCGGGGATGGGCCGCACCTTTCAGACCTCCTCGCTGTTCAACGGGCTCAGCACCGTGCAGAACGTCTGTTTCGCGGTCCAATCGGCGGCACCGGGATCGCTGAATCCGTTCCGGCGGGCCAGCTCCCGCGCCATCGTGGAGTCCGCGATGGAGTTGCTGGAGCGGGTGGGCATGGCCGATCGCAGCTCCTGGCCGACCGCCGCGCTCTCCCACGGCGACAAGCGCAAGCTGGAGCTGGCCGTGGCGATGGCCCGCCGGCCCACCCTGCTGCTGCTGGACGAGCCGATGGCCGGGGTGGCCATGGAGGACGTGCCGTCGCTCGTGCAGCTGATCGCCGACCTGAACGCCGACGGCGTGACGATCTGCATGGTGGAGCACCACATGCACGTGGTCCTCGGCCTGGCCCACCGAATCGCGGTCCTGCACCACGGTCGCCTGCTCGCCGTCGGTACCCCGGCCGAGGTGACCGCGAATGCCGAGGTGCGCCGCGCCTACCTGGGGGACTCGCTGTGAGCGCAGAGCGGGCGGGCGGGTCCGTTCTCAGCCTGGCCGACGTGACCGTGCGGATCGCCGGCTCGCACATCCTGCACGGCATCGACCTCGACGTCGCCGAGGGCGGCGTGACCGCCCTGCTCGGCCGCAACGGCGTCGGCAAGTCGACCACCCTCAAAGCGATCCTGGGCATCGTCGCGTCGGCCGGTCGGATCGAGTTCGACGGGCGCGACATCGCCGGGCAGCCCACCCACCGGATCGTCCGCGCCGGCATCGGCTACGTGCCCGAGGACCGCGACGTGTTCGCCGGCCTGACGGTGGCGCAGAACCTGGAGCTCGCCGAGCAACCCGGGGTGGAACCGGACTATGACACGGTGCACGAACTGTTCCCGGAGCTGCTGGAGCGGCGCAAGCAGCGGGCCGGCACGCTGTCCGGCGGGCAACAGCAGATGGTGGCGCTGGCCCGGGTGATGCTGAACCCGGCCCGGCTGCTGCTGGTGGACGAGCCGACGAAGGGTCTGGCGCCCAAGCTGGTCGAGCAGGTCGGCGACGCGTTGGCCCGGATCGCCGAGCGCACCACCGTGCTACTCGTCGAGCAGAACCTGCCCCTGGTGCGGCGGATCGCCCGGGACGCCGTCGTCCTGGACACCGGCCGGGTGGTGCACCGTTCACCGGCCGCCGAACTGATGGCCGACGAGACCCTGCTGGATTCGCTGCTGGGTGTATCCGCGGCTGTTCCTGAGGCGGGAAAGGCGGTGCGGGAGTGATGAGCACGCTGATCCTGATCCTGGTCACCGGCGTCGGCCTGGGCGCCCTGTACTTCCTGGTGGCCTCCGGCCTGTCCCTGATCTACGGGCTGATGCACGTGCTGAACTTCGCACACGGCGCCTTCCTCACCGCCGGCGCCTACGCGGCGTGGGTGGCGATGGGGTACCTGTCCGGCCTGGGCGGCTGGGCGTTCCCGCTGGCGATCGTCATCGGCATGGTGGTGGGCGCGATCATCGGCGCGGCCGTGGAGTTCTGCCTGATCCGCCCGCTCTACCAGCGGCACATCGAGCAGGTGCTGGTGACGGTCGGTCTCGGCCTGATGGCGGTCGCGCTGTTCACCGGCATCTGGGGCGCCGATCCACAGCCGTTCCCGCGGCCGGAGTGGACCCGGCAGACCACCGACATCGGCGGCGCAGCGATCCCCAACGACCGCTTTCTGCTGATCCTGGCCGCCGGGCTGCTGCTGGCCGGGCTGATCGCGCTGCTCAAATACACCCGGATCGGCCTGGTGATCCGCGCCGGTGTCGAGAACCGCACCATGGTGCAGGCTCTGGGCATCGACGTGCGGCGCACGTTCACCCTGGTGTTCGCCCTCGGTGGGGCGGCCGCCGCGCTCGGTGGGGTGCTCGGCTCGGTTTACCTGGGATCGGTGTCGCCGGGCCAGGGCACCGCGCTGCTGATCTTCGCGTTCATCGTCGTGGTGATCGGCGGGTTCGGGTCGATCGGCGGCACCGCGATCGCCGCGCTGCTGGTCGGGCTGGTGCAGCAGATGGCCAACTATTACGTGGGTTCCGGGATCGGTGACGTGTCGGTGGTGCTGCTGCTCGCGGCGGTGCTGCTGGTCCGCCCGGCCGGCTTGACGGGCAGGACGGCATGACGGACCTCGCACAGAAGCTGACCGATCGGGCGGCGAAGGCGACCGGTTCCGCCGCGTCGGGACGTTCCGGCTGGCGACGGTGGCTGCCGGTGGCGATCCCGCTGGCCGTGCTGGCGCTGCTGATCTTCCTGCCGTGGATGCGGTTCCCGGTGCCCGGGGTGTTGCCCGGTGTGGTCAACTCCCCCGGCTCGATGCAGCTGTTGGCGCTGTGCCTGGTCACCGCCGGGATCGCGCTGAGCTACGACGTGCTGTTCGGGCGGACCGGGCTGCTGTCCTTCGGGCACGCGCTGTTCGTCGGCGCCGGCGCCTATGCGGCGGCGATCGCGCTGGGCAAGTGGGGCGCCTCCCTCGGCCTGGCTGTGCTGGTGGTCCTGGCCTGCGCGATCGTGCTCCCACTGGTCGTCGGCGCGATCGCGTTGCGGGTCAAGGGGATCGCGTTCGCCATGGTCACCCTGGCGTTCGCGCAGGCGGTCGCCATCACCGCGGCCCGCAACCCGGGTGGGCTGACCGGCGGCGAGGAAGGGTTGTCGTTGAACCGGTCCGCCCTCCCGTCGTTCCTGTCCGGGGTGGTCAACGCCCCGTACCGATACTGGCTGGCGCTGGGTTTCCTGGTGGTGTGTGTGTTGGTCGTGCTCTGGCTGACCACGGCGCGGACCGGGCACGCCTGGGCGGCCGTCCGGGAGAACGAGGACCGGGTCGAGGTGCTCGGCATGTCCGCCTACCGGACCAAGCTGACCGCGGTCGTGGTCGCCGGATTCCTCGGCACCCTGGGCGGTTTCATCCAGCTGATCATCATCGGCGGCGCGAACCCGCACCTGCTGTCCACCGAGTTGACCCTGTCGTTGCTGATCATGGTGGTGTTGGGCGGGGCCGGCAGCCGGTGGGGCGCGGTGATCGGCGGGGTGGTCTACGTTCTGCTGGACAACCGGCTGCAGGAACTGTCCACCTCCTCGACGATCGCGGAACTGCCGTCGTTCCTGCGGATCCCGCTGAGCCAGCCGGTGTTCGTGCTGGGCCTGCTGTTCGTGCTGGTGGTCTACTTCGCCCCGGGCGGGCTGACCGCCGTCGGCGGCCGGGTGAAGCGGTGGGTGGCCGGCCGCCGGAGTTGAAATTCTGGTCCGCCCACAAAATGGCTGGCCTGCGGGCGATCGGCTCGGGCAGTCTTCCCGGCTGTGAAGTACACCTTCAGTCTGACGGCCGGTGAACGACGTTTCGAGATGACCAGCAAGAGCTCGATGCGCTCGGGGCGCCGATTCATGGACTACGCCGTGGGCGGGCGACCGCTCCACGGACTCCTGCTGAGCTCGGAGCGAGGGTCGTTGGCGGATGACCTGATTCCGGTGCTGGTGTACGACTGGCCGCCCGAGGACGACATCGACTCGTTGCTGGGCGAGCGCAGGTCCGACCTCGACGACGGGCGGGTCCCGCTGTACGTCTGCCCGGAGTGCGGTGACCTCGGTTGCGGGGCGATCACCGCGGTCGTCGAGCGAAGCTCGGAGACGGTCGGGTGGCGCGAACTGGGCTATCAAACCAACTACGAGCCGTTCGACGACGACCAGCGCCTCACCGATGTCGGCCCCTTCGAGTTCGACCGATCCGAATACGAGGCCGCTCTGGTCGAGTTCCGCGCCGGGTGGGCGGTCGGCGCGGCGCAGCGGGCGGCCGAGGCCGAGCTGGAGCGACCGCCGTGGAAACGGTCGCGCCTCAAGCTCTTCGGCCGCCGGCAACGCTGAACCTCAGCCGGCGCGAGGCCGGCCCGGCCATTGCATGTCGAATTCGATGATCGGCATCCAGTGGCCCGATCGCGGTGGTCGGGGTGCCCGGCTCGAATACTGCTGGCCGGTGGGTGTCGTCGTGACGATGGTGCCGTCGCGGACGATGGTTGCCCAGCCGGCCAGATCCTTGGTCAGGTTGCACCGTGCGCAGCGGCCGTTGCCGTTGCGCAGGTCGGTGACACCACCCTTGGTGACCGCGAGAGCGTGGTCGGCGTGCCGGATCGGCGCCCCGCAGTAGGGCGTACGGCAGATCTGGTCCCGGGCGGTGAGGAAATCCCTGGCCACGTCGGGGAAGCCGCGGCGGCGGGCGTCGGTGCCGGCCAGCTCTCCGGTCGTGGCGTCGGTGTAGAGGCGGCGGACCCACACCTTGGTCTTCTTGTCGGCCTTGACCAGGTCCCGGGCGACGGGGGCGGGGATCGGTCCATAGCCGACGACCTGGGCGGGTTCGTCGTCGGCGTCCAGCAGGGTGCGGTCGGTCATCACCAGGTGTACCTCGACGCCGGGCACCGTCGGTTCGCCCGCGGCCGGGGACAGGACCCGGTCGATGAGCGTGTCGGCCATGATCTGCCCCTTGGAGCGGTGCTCGTCGGGGTCGACCGCGCCGGCCATCGCCGCGCGGTGCAGCGCCCCGTAGGCCGCGACGCCCTCCTTCATCGGCAGCAACGCGGTGAGGTAGGTCATGCAGTCCGGAGTGGGCCGGATGGTCACCCGCCGATCGTTCTCCGCCTTGCGGGCCCGGTCGGCGGCACCGTGGGCGTCCAGGCGCTGCGCCCAGGCCCGGACCTCCCGTTCGGTGCGGGCATCGCCCCAGGCGTGCAGCTGGTCGGCGATGGCGGCGTCGATCTGCGCCCGCTGCTCCGGGTTCAGGTGCGCGGTCTCCCGGGCGATGATGGTGCACCGCCACTCGCTGGTGTCACCCCGCCCGAGGGCTGCGAGGACGCGCGGCATCTCGTGCACCAGGGTCGCCGCCAGGCCGACGTGCCGGCTGCCCTTGTGCGGGCTGTCCTTGCGGGCCAAGGCGACCTGCGCCGTGATCGACCGGCTCGCGTCCTGACTCTTGGCTCCGGCCTTGATCAGCTTCTCCCGCTGGGACACGGCGAACGAGTCGGTGATGCGAGCCTGGGCGGCGGCCGCCGCCGACTTGATCCGCTCCAGCCAGGTCAGCGACTCGATCCGCTCCGCATCGGCCGCGGCCGCGTCGACAGCAGCCACGTTCGCGACGATCGCGGCGTACCGTTCAGCTGTCGACATACGTTCGATCATAGGTCATGCCGCCCGCCTGGACAATAGTTGAGCGGCATGTGAATCGATACTTTTCGAACATATAGACAGCCCTTGGACGCGTCCGCCTGCCCGGCGATCTCGCAGACCGAGTTCGGCGGGCGCACCGGGCGCGAGCGCCGACTCGGCCGCGCCGAGGGCATCGGTGGCTGCCATTTCGCCGGCCAACCGGCGCGCGACCCGATACCGAGGATCAGCCCTGGCCGGCTCGACGGCTCTCAGGACGGCAGGAGCTTGCGCAACTGCAAAGCGAGTTGGATCTGCAGCGCCCTGTCGGGGCTGGACCAGTCCTCCCCCAACAACGTGGCCACTCGGGACAGCCGCTGCCCCACCGTGTTCGGGTGCAGGTGCAGCACGGCGGCCGTCCGGCCGAGATGTCCGCCCTCGCCGAACCAGGCGTCCAGGGTGGCGGACAGGTCGGAGCCGCGCGCGGTGTCGTAATCCAGCACGGGGCCGAGGGTGTCGTGCACGAACCGTCGCCCCGAGTCGCCCGCGGACAGCAGCACCCCGACGAACCCGAGGTCGGCGGTCGTCGCCCCCTGCCCCTCCCGGCCCAGCGCCAGCATGGCGGCCAACCCCTGCCGGGCGGACCGGTGCGCCCGGGTCAGCTCGGCCCCCCGGGACGGCCCCGCGGCGACCTGTTCGCCGGCCGCGGTGACCGGACCGCCGAGCACCCGGGCCAGTCCGGCGGCGGCCTCGCGAGCGGCCGCCCCGGGGTCGGTCCCGGGCACCAGCAGCACCAGGTGTCCGTCGAGCCGGGCCGACAACCCGCGCCGCTTGCCCGCGTAGAACGCGGCCGCCTGTTCCGAATCGACCCGGTGACGCGGCACCGCGCAGACCACAACCACCAGATCACCGGTCAGGTCGGCGTCCAGATGGGCGGCCCGGGCGCCGATCTCGTCCGGGTCGGTGACCGACCCGGTGAGCAGGTCCTCCAGCAGGTCCCGCCGCCCCCGGTTCGCCATCTCGGCCAGATGCCGGTTGAACAGCAGCAGCAGCGCGGTCACCACCGCACCGCGCTCCAGCACCCGCAGGTCGGCCGGCCGTGCCTGTCCCTCCCGGGTGAGCACCAGCCGGCCCAGCAACTCGGACCCGGTGGCCACGTCCACCGACGACTGACTCGGCCGCAGTGGATCCGACATCTCCGATGGGCCTTGCAGTTCCACCGTGCCGCCGAGCACGTCGGCCAGTTCCGCGGCCACCTCGGCCACTCCACCGCCGCGCAACACCAGTTCGGCCAGCCGGTCGTGCGCGATCACGGCCAGCTCGGTGTCCCGGCTCTGCTCCCGCAGGGACTCGTTCGCCCGCTCGAGACTGATGAGCGCGGACCGGGTTTCGGCCAGCAGGCGGGCGTTGTCCAGAGCCACCGCGGCGTGCGCGGCCAAGGATGACAGCAGCGCGACTTCGTCGCGGGAAAAGGCTCGACGCCGACGGTCGGCGGCAAACAGCACGCCGATCACCTGGGCGCCCCGCTTGAGCGGCACGCCCAGGATGGACACCAATCCCTCCGAGTGCACCGCGGAGTCGATGGTGCCCAGGTGGTGGAACCGATGGTCGGCGAAATAGTCCGCCGAGGCGATCGGCACGCCCTGCTGGGCGACCAGCCCACCCAGGCCGCCGCCCAGCGGCAGCCGGACCGCCTGGAACTCGGCCGACACCGACCCGTCGGTGACCCGCATGTAGGTGTCGCCGCGCTCGTCGTCGTTCAGGCACAGGTAGGCGATGTCCCGACCCAGCAGGGCGCGGGCCCGGCGGACGATGGCCGCGAGGACGTCGTCCACGCTGGTCAGGGCGGCCAGGTCGGACGCGGTCTGGAACAGGGCGGCCAGTTCCGCCTCGCGCCGCCGGTGCGCCTGCAACTGGTCGCGCACGCCCAGGGCGACCTGCTTGGCGCGTTCCAGGGCGTCGATGTCGGCGGCGGGTAGGCCGGCGGTCCGGGCGTCGACGACGGGCCGCTCGAACTCGACCGCGGAGGCGTCCCGGGCCAGCAGGTCGAGCAGGTGCGCGACCCCGTCGGCCACCCCCAGGTGCGGGCCGGCCTGGAGGGCGATGGCGCGCGGCGCGGTCAGCGGGCGCCCCAACCGCCGTCGAGCACCAGATCCGAACCCGTCATCGAGTTGCACGCCGGTGAGCACAGGAACGCCGCGGCCGCGGCCACCTCGGCCGGCTCGATCAGCCGTTTCACCGGGGAGGACGTCAGGATCACCTTGGCCAGCACCTCCTCCTCGGGCAGCCCGTGCGCCACCGCCTGGTCGGCGATCTGCTTCTCCACCAACGGGGTTCGCACGTACCCGGGGTTGATGCAGTTGCTGGTGACGCCCTTGCCCGCGCCCTCCAGGGCGATCACCTTGCTCAGCCCCTCCAGGCCGTGCTTGGCGGTGACATAGGCGGACTTGAACGGGCTGGCCCGCCGGCCATGCGCGGAGGAGACGTTGACGATCCGACCCCAGCCGCGCTCGTACATGCCCGGCAGCACGGCCCGGGTCAGCACGAAGGGAGCGGTGAGCATGATCCTCAGGATCGTCTCGAAGGTCTCGACCGGAAAGTCCTCGATCCGTTCGACGTGCTGGATGCCGGCGTCGTTGACCAGGATGTCCACGGTCGACGCGAACTCGGCGATCGCATCCGCGATGCCGGCGGTGTCCGACAGGTCGACGACCAGCGGCGTGGCACCCGTGTCCGCGCAGACCTTGCCGAGCCGGTCGGCGTCGCGGTCGAGCGCGATCACCTGGGCCCCGTCCCCGATGAAGCGCTCGGTGATGGCCCGGCCGATGCCGCTGGCCGCCCCGGTCACCAAGGCGGTACGACCGGAGAGCGCTCGGTTCGGCTGGTTCGTGGACGGCTGTGTCATGCGGGTCAGCGTAGGCCGGGCCCCGACCGGTCAGCTATGGGTGCTTCCCACACCTCGTGGTCCGGTCGATGTGCGCTTCAAACACCTGGGTCAGTCGTTGTCGATCGGGACCGCCAGATAGCGCACACCCTCGGGATCGGTGATCCGGTAGGACACCACCGCCCGCCCGGACGGCACCGTCAGCTCGGTGGTCGCGCCCAGCACCGGGGAGGCGTCGGTCGGCACGCTGCCGTCGACGGTGTAGCGGACGTCACCGCCGGTCGGCCGGGCGGCGATCCGCGCGGAGGGGGCGGCAGCGACGGCCGGCCGGGTCGGGTCGAGCACCCAGTCGCCGGCCACCAGGTACAGGGTGAACGGGGTGAAAAAGCCGAACTGGTCGGCGTAGGCCAGGAACTCGTTGACGTCGATCCGCCGAGCGATGAAGTGGTCGATGACGCTGCCGGTGGCCTGGTCGTCCCAGGGGATCCGTTTGGTGAACCGGCGAGCCGCCACGGTGGAGGACACGCCGTTCGGGTCGATGGCCACGAACGAGACGACGGCGTCCTGGTTGATCGTCGCCGACGCCCCCGACGTCCAGTGCTCGGCGTCCAGCGAGTGGTAGATCGTCGCCACCTGGCTGGACGCGGTCGCGGTGACCAGCAGGCTGCCGTCGAAGGGTTCGCTGCTGTCGGTGACGATGGTGACCTCGACGCGGAGCACCCCGACCCAGTAGGTCGCCTGCTGGGGGACGGCGCCGACCGCTTTCGCGGTCACCTCCCAGACGCCGGCGACCGTCAGCGAGACGCCCCCACCGCTGCGTACCGTCGCGTCGATCGTCTCCTGCACCGTGCGGACCAGGTAGCCGTTGGCAAACTCGGTGACCACCCGCTCCGCGGTGATCGTCACGTCCCGGTCGGGATCGACGGTCACGGTGACGGCGACCCCGGGCTGCTGCGCACCGGCGGGCGGCTGCAGGGCCAGCCGGACCGGCGGCGCCGGCGCAGTGGAGTTCAGCAGCGGCCGGAAGTCGTCGAAGACGGCCTGACTCTCCTTGATCGCCTGATGCCCCTGGGTGCCCGAGCCCAGGTTGTAGGAGCGGTTGACCGCCCCGTCCAGCCGGCCGGTGCCCGGGTTCTGTGCGTCGACGAAGTCTCCCGCGGCGATGGCGCAGAAGTAGGTGATGGTGTGCGGCTGCGCTCCGCCGGTGGCCGGATCCCCGGCCCCGAACGGCGTTTCGCCACCCCCACCCTCGGTCTCGGCCAGCAGCTCGGTCATGAACTCGCCGCCGGTGCGCCACTCGCCGATCGAGGAGGTGCCCAGCCCGTGGAACGCGCCGGCCAGCGCGACGAAGGTGCCGAGCCGGTCCCACCTTTTCGGCTGGTCCCAGACGATCGGCGACGTCTGCCGCTTCAGGCCGCGGGCCACCGAGTACACCAGCGAGCAGCCCAGGGAGTGGGCGATGACGTCGACCACCGCGACGCCCAGGTAGCCGCACACCGCCTCGAGGTAGCCGCGGACGTCGTCCACGTTGTCCGTGTGCGGGGTCTGCAGGTCCACCGTGCCGGCGCCGAGGTAGCTCGGCGCCCAGATGATCTCGTCCGTGTAGCCGGCGGTGAGCAGGAACCGCTTCTGGTCCAGCAGGTCCCAGGGTCGAACATCGGCCGCTCCCCCGTTGCCGTGCACCAGCAGCACCGGCGCCTTGCCCAGGTCGGCCACAACCGCGCGGTGCGCGGCCCGGTCCGCCAACGGGTTGCCGCCGAACCCGCCGATCGGTGAGCCGGCGCCGGGGCCGCCGGCGTCGACCGGCACGGAGAAGTCAACGGGGTAGGTCACCGGGCCAGTGTGGTTCAGCCGGCCGGCCGACCCGTCGTTGGGGGTCAGTCGGGCCGGCCGGCCCGCTCGCCAGGTCAGCCTCGGTCGAGCCTTGGTCCGATCGCGTTAGGCGGATGCCGAACCAGGCCACCACCGCTCGATCGGGTAATTGAAAATCATCCAGAAGGTCCATCGGAAATGGCAAGTCGCAACCCGGCGCTGGCAACTGCACTGAATACCGATTCGCTGACCAGGCAGCTGTTGATCCCCGTCCAGGCTCAGGTGCTCGTTGAGATACTCTGCAGCACAATGTACTTCAGGACATGTGTGCGCACGACGACTCGGGTCACCCATTCGGAAGACGGTCAACCATTCGGGATTGCCGGCCGATTACCAGGTGTGACACTCGTCCGGAAAAAGCGAGTGACAGGCGCCGGACCATCCACAAGAATCGGCACGGACGCGGGTCGTCGAAGGGGGAACAGTGAATTCTCGGTACGTCTTGCTCGTGGTGTGCGACGTCGAGGACTGGAGCAGCCGGCCGGCGGTCGCTCAACAACGCATACAGGTTGCCCTCAGCGGGCTCATGAACAGGGCCCTCACCCGGATCGGAATCGACGGATCGACCGTTCCCCGTGGGCGACGGGGGGACGGGATGATCCTGGCGCTTCCCGGCACCATGGACAAGGCCAGGGTGACCACCACACTTGTCGACGCCGTCCGGGAGTGCCTGTTCTCGTACGCGATCGACGCGGGCGACGACGAGCAGATCCGGCTCCGGCTGGTGCTGCATGCGGGCGAGGTCGTCGTCGGGGACGGCGAATTTGCCGGTGGGTCCGTTGTCCAGGCCTGCCGATTGGTGGACTCCCACGTCACGCGGCAGGTGTTGAACGCGTCGCGGGGTGCGCCCGTCGTCCTGGCGGTGTCCGACGACTGGTACCGGGCGACCGCCGGCGAGGGGTACGTGCCCAAGACCGGATTCGAGCAGGTCACGGTGCAGGAGAAGAGCTTTCGCGAAACCGCTTGGATCAAGGTGCCCGGCCTGTCAAGTGTACCGGGGCTGACCGACGACGATCGAGCGGTCGCCCCACCGGCGCGGCTGCGTGCAAGTCAGGGCGACAGGCACGGAATTCCCTTCATCGGAAGCATCGGAAAGGTCGAGGGGGATATCGTCCACGGGGACAAGAACGGTAGCGTCACCCATCGAACGGTCTACTACGGTCGGACCGCGGAATGACCGCGGACCCGGCCGCACCGGCTCCCCCGGCCGCACCGGCCGCACCGGCCGGTGCACCCGCCGGCAACCAGTCCTCCGTCGGAAAGCCGTCCCCCGCACCAGATCCCGGTCGACCGGCCGGCGCCGGGCCCGCGGCGAACGGCCTCGGTTCACCCCCACCGGGTGCCCCCGCCGCGCCCGGTCCCGTGGCTCCGGCCGCGCCCACGCCAAGCAGCCGCGCGCAGGCAGCGGCGTCCCGGGCCCGCAAGTCGGACATGTTCGTGGCGGCCGAGGCAAGGGCGGCAGAACGGCATCTGGACCTCGCCACGGCTGACGGTGACGTCGTGATGGGCGACAAGACCGTCCGATACGAACTGCGTTTCGGCGCAGCGGGTTCGACCTTTCAGGCATATCGGGTGTCGGCCGAGGAACGAGCCAGGGCCTTCGTCGAACCCTTGGAGTACGCCGACCTGGAAAAGTCGGCCGACGGTCAGGTCATCGTCGTGCTGTCCGCGCCCGCCGGACACGGCAAGAGCACCCTGTTGCTGCGCCTGCTGACCGGCGGCCCCTCGGGTGCCGATGCAGTCTTCCGGCTCGACCCGACCACCGATCTGGCGACCCTGGTCTGCGACGAGGTGCCCGAGGGCGCGGTGTTGCTGCTGGACGACCTGGCCCCCGAGCGGCTCCGTTCGCTCGAAGGCTACGGGATCAACCGCCTTTTGGATCAGCTGGGCGACCACCGTTGCCGTCTCGGGATCACCACCACGGCCGTCGGAGTGAACCTGGCCGTCGGAACCGTGCTGCGCCTGTACGACCGGCCCGAGCCGCGCGCGGTCTTCGACCGACACATGGCCCAGCACATGCTGGGTCGCAGGGATCAGTGGCGAGCGCTACGCGACCGATCGGACTTCCGTGAGCTGCTCGACGAGCGCCTGGACAGCCGGCAGCATCTGGCCATGGCAGCCGATCTGGCCCGGCGTTTCGCCGAGGTCGCCCACGAGCCGGACACCGCGGTCGCCCGGGTGCGCCGGTCCTTCGGGGACGCGACCGAGGAATGCGTCAGGTGGTTCGCCGAACTGGGCGACATCAAGGCCCACTGCTTCGCGGTCGCGCTCGCCGTGCTCGACGAAATGCCACGGGAGACGGTCGCCCGAGCAGCGGAGGCCCTGGAGCATCTGGTCGCGCCCGAGCCGGAGAACGCCATCATGCCGGCGAAGGCGCCCAACCCGTTCGCCGTCGCTGCAGTGGTCTCGCCCACCAGGCTGCGCGCCGAGATCGTCGGCCGAACGAGGGCGACGGCGGTCGGCGACGTCCGGGAGCAGGTGATCCGCTACCTGAACAAGGACTATGCGGGCCTGGTCCTGCGCCATGTCTGGCATGAGCACGACTGGATTCGGCCGGCGCTGCTCGACTGGTTCCGGCACCTGGGCCGGCATCCGGACGGGCGGGTGCGGGTGCGGGCGGCAACCGCAGTGGGCGTGCTGGGGCGCGAATCATTCAATCTCGTCGTCAACGACGTCATCGAGGTGTGGGCCCACGAGGACAACTTCGACTGGCAGGACAGCGCGGCGGTCGCCCTCGGCCCACCGTTGACGGACCCGATCCTGGACACCACGGTGCGCGAGCTGGTCACCCGATGGAGCCAGGCCCAGGGCGGCGAGGACGACGTCCGACTGCGCGCGACCGCGGCCCGTGCCTACGGCGCCACCATCGGTGCGCGGAGCCCCACCGCCGCGCTGCGGGACCTCGCCAGGTTGGCCGAGGACGAGGAGTTCGACGTCTCGTACGCGGTCGCCCGCAGCTACCGCGAGCTGGCGACCGAGTCGACACCTGCGCTGTCGGTGCGGGTGCTGGGCGAGGTGAACCGGCTGGCGGCCGACCGAAAGCCGGAGCGGCAGCTCACCGCAGCGCTGACCTGCGCGGACCTTGCGGGGCGTCGAGGAATGCCGGAGGGCACCGGTGACGCAATCGCCCGACCGGCATGGCCTTCCATGGTCGTGCTGGCCGCGCAGCGACCGCAGACCGCGCCGCAGCTGGCGGAGCTCCTGGCCCGAGGACTGTCCGACCGCGACTTGGGCGGTCTGATCGGCAACCAGCTCGAGGAATGGGCCGCCGATGCCGAGCGCGATTCCGACCTGGCGTCCGCGGTCGTGGAAATGCTGCTGGCCGCCGCGGCGGTCGATCAGCGCACGGCTGTGAACATCTATCGCCGGGCCCAACGGTGGACGGCCCGCGACGGCCGGGCCCCGATCACCGGACGGTCCGTACTCCGCCGGTTCGGCTGAGCCAGGACCCACGCCATCGGGTCATCGACCCCCGAACGAGAGGCACCCCATGAACGCAGGTCGATCGATTCTCCAACGGCACGAGTCGGGTTGGCTGACGTCCGCGCCGAAGGTCGGAGCGACCGAGATCTACGTACTGAGCTACCACGACGGCCGGCTACAGTCGTTCGTCCGCCGCCCGGGCTTCGCAGAGCGAGCGGGCAGTCGTTACTGCTACGTGATCGACACCTCGGAACAACGGACGGCATGGTCCTTCACCGCTCCCAGCCGCCGGGATGCGTACTACTTCACTGTCTTCGCGGACGTCACGTGGCGGGTCAGCGATCCCGAGGAGCTGGTGCGGTCCGGCACACAGGATCCGGTTCAGGTGATCCGGACTTCGATCGAGGACGAGATGTGGTATATCGCACGCGGTTTCCAGCCCGATGATTCGGCCGGCGCGGAACGGGCGTGCCGGCAGGCCGCGGCCACCCTGGACACGCGGCCCGCCGGTCTGGTCGTGAGTCGCGCCGTGACGCGGGTGACCACGGACAAGGGCCTGACCGACGCCAACCGCCAGACGGGCCAGGAGCTCCACCGCAGCGACCTCGACCGGATTCATCGTCAGCTGGAGGAGGACCGGGTCAACCATCTGAGAGCGCTGATGCAGGACGACGATTCGATGATCCTGCTGCACCTGGCCAACAACCGGGGCGACACCGGAGGCGTGATCAACATGCTGATGGACGCGCGGCAACGGGGTGAATCGGCCCGCGGCGAGCTCTTCGACAAGATGGTCAACAATGGATTCATCCAGGACAGCGACGTGCAGGGATTGCGCACCTCGCTGCTCAGTTCCATGGGACCGCGCACCCCGGCGCTGCCCCAGCTCGGACCGAACATGCCTCAACCGCCGGCCATCCCGGCCCTGCCCGCGCCGCGGCCGCACGTCAACTCCGGTCCGGCGCCCGCACCCGAGGATCCGCCCAGGGACCAGCTCGGACCGGCCGACGACCCGGATCCGGCCGGGCAGGCCGGTGGAGTGCGCGGGTGGAAGCCGCTGCCCGGGCGCGCCGGCAACTGAGGTGAGCAGTCCTGTCGAAGCCGCCGCCCCGGTGGAACGGACGATCATCCGGCTGACGCCGCTACTCGTCACCGCTCTGGGCACCGCGGCGGCCGCGGGCGTCGGCGGCTACGCGGTCGCTGCCGGCGGTCCGACCGTTGTCGCCCTGGTGGCGGCCGGCGTCCTGGTCGTCGGGCTGGTGCTCATGGCCGTGCAGTTGGCCCGAATCCGTCGACGCCACACGGGAAGGGTTTCGCGCGTGCGATCGCCAACAAGGTGGTTCGGCCGCCGCGGCCGGAAGCCGAGACTGCCGAGCGGACCGCACCGTTACGGCCCCGGCGCCGCGGACGCCCGAGCAGGTACCGGCATCCCGGACGTTGTCGCACCGTCGTCTGCGGTCGTCGCGGTCCCCGACCGGGCGCACCACGAGCCGCCTGCGGGCGAGTCCGTGACCGAGGTGATCCCGGTCGGCGCGCCGCGCGCGGCTCCCGCCGACACCGTTGCCGGTGTCCGGCAGCCGAACCTGGAGCCGCCCGGAGCCGCTGCGCCGGAACCGGTTTCACCACAGTTCGAGCCGAGCACGTTTGACGGGGGATCGACGGCCGGACGCGCCCAGTGGCACCTTCCGAAGGGATTCGCGCCGCCGGGGCTGAGCGCGGACGGCCTGCGCCTGGGCGATCTCGACGCGCGCGCGGCCTCCGTCGTCGGGCCGGGTCACCGGTGCCAGGAGCCGGCGATCGCCCGCCAGGACGCGTACCTGCTCCGCCGCACCGACGACGGCGATCACCTGATCGTTGCCGTCGCCGACGGTGTCTCGCAGAGCCGCCTGGCCGATCTCGGCGCCCGGCTGGCCGTGAGTGCCGCCGCCCGCGGCGTCGCCGCTGTCCTGGACGGCGGGCGCGGTATCCGGGACATCGACCCGGTCACGCTGTTCACGGCGGTGGCGGGCGAGATGATCGGCACGGCGCGGAGCCAGTCGCACGCGGTTCCGGACGTCTACGCCATCCTGGTGGTCGCGGTGATTCCCACCCATCCGGAGCCCGACGGCCGGCGGACCATGTGGACGGCGCAGATCGGCGACGTCTCCGTCTGGATCCTGCGATCGGGAACGCTGACCCAAGCGACGGGTCCCGACAAGGCGGGAATGGACAAGAACAAGCTGGAATTCGTGCTGCCGGCCGATCCCGGCGCCGCCCGGGCGGCGCTCGTCGAGTTGCAGCCGGGCGACACGGTGGCGGTGATGACCGACGGGTTGTCCGAGTCCCTGGCCAATATCGCTGCGGTCGCGGACTTCTTCTCCCGGCACTGGGCCTCGGGACCACCCCACCCGGCCGCCTTCCTGCACCAACTGTGCTACGACGCGCCGGGTCAGTCCGACGACCGGACCGTCGTCACGACGTGGGTCGGCGCCACGGACGAAACCATGACCGCACCAGAAGGGATCCGAACGTGCCGAACAAGGTGAATTGCCTGCCCGTGTACATCGCGATCGACACCTCCTACTCGATGTCACCGGCTGAACAGCTGCTCAACGAGTCCATCGAGAACCTCTACGACGTGCTGATCACCAGTCCCCGTATCTGTGATTTCGCGGAGGTGTCGATCATCAGCTACAACACCGACGCGCAGGTCATCATGGACATGACGTCCATCCAGTCGATGACCGCGCTCCCGGACGTCAAGTGCGGCGGGGTGACGAACTTCAGCGCGGCCCTGAACCTGCTGCGCTCACGGATCGACGCCGATGTGACCGCGCTCAACACCTCCGGCCGGGAGGTGCTGCGGCCGGTCGTGTTCGTCCTGACCGACGGCGTCCCGACCGATTCGCGGGGCCATGCGTCGGACGATTGGAAGGCCGACTTCGCCAGGCTGGTGGACGCCTCGTGGCGCCGGCACGCGAATGTGATCCCGTTCGGCTACGGCGGCGCAACCCCCGACGGCATGCTCGAGATGGCCACCATCCCCGGAGCCGCCTTCATCGCCGAGAACGGCGGTACCAGTGACGCTCTGCGCAACGTCATCCCGGCACTGCTGAACACCCTGGTCGCCTCGGCGCGCGAGCGTGAGCTCCGCCTGCCCGCCGAGGTGGACGGCTTCATCCGGGTCTCCCCGGAGGTGGTCGAATGACCGAGGACGTCGGGTCCCGGACCGCTGCCCAGGATCTGTTGGCCCGGACCCGCAGCGAGGTCTCGCTCGCCGACAACAAGGCGTCCATCCTGCTGGCCGGTGTGCTGGCCGCGACCGGCGGTATCTCGGCGGCCCTGGTCGCCGGGGGTTGGACGCCCGCCGACGAAAACGGGCTGACCGCGAGCCTGTTCTGGGGCTGCATCCTGTTTCTCGTCGGCACCGTGCTGTGCCTGGCGTTGGTGGTGTATCCGCGACAGATCGGCAACGCGGGGCGCCCGGGCAAGGTATTGGGGTATTTCGGCGACGTGGCCGCACTGCCCGGGCCGGACGCCCTCCGCAAGGCCTTCGCCGACGACCGGCGGGACCACTTCGAGGTCGTCGTCGACCAGCTCTGGCGGATCAGCCGGATCGTTGCCCGCAAGTACGGCTTTCTGCAGCTCGGGATGCGGCTACTCGCGATCACCTTCGTGCTCGGCGCGCTCACCGCCACGGCCGCCCAAATGACCTGACCACCAGATCCAGATGCCAAGGGGGGCAACAAGGATGACCGCTCCGACCGCCGACTGGCGGCACAGTCCCTTTCCGCGGATCATGTCACCGGACCAGATCCGGGTCGCCGGGGACTCGTTGGGCTCGGGAGGTGAATCGTCCGGAGTCCACCGGCTGGCGCCTCCGCACCAGGACTGGGTCTTCAAGCGCTACTCGACGCCCGTGCCCTCCCTCCCCCTCGCCCGATTGATCGACCATCCCGGCCGGCTCACCCCGGACCGGCGCAGCGTCGTCGACCACCACACAGCCTGGCCGGTCGCGCGCGTCGACGACGACAACGGAATGTCTGTCGGCGTCGTCATGCCCGCCGCCCCGGATCCGTACTGGGCCACCATCCGGCCGCCGTCGGGAAGGTCCCGCCGCCGGCTGCTCGACGTCGACCTGCTGGCCCGTGACGGCACCCGGCAGCAGCAGCTGGGCCTGCCCGCGCAGACCCTGACCGACCGGCTCGCCGTCTGCGCGTCCTTCACCTCGATTGCCGCGCTCCTGGAAGAGGCCGGTCTGGTGTACCTCGACTGGTCCTTCGCCAACGTGCTGTGGAGCACCGCCGATCACACCGCCTATCTCATCGACATCGACGGCGCCACGTTCGGACCCAGGCAGCAGATCGGCACCCACATGTTCGACGACCCGCTGGTGCCGATGAAGGCACCGGCCGGCGTCGAGGTCGACCGTTACCGGGTCGCGCTGCTGGTCGCCTGGTGCCTGACCGGACGCAGTCCCGACCGGCAGCGGATGCTCGAGGACATCCACACGCTGGCCACCACGACCGGCCCGGCCACCGCGGCCGCCACGCTGATCGAACGGACCATGCAGGCCACCCGCCCACAGGACCGGGTGCGGGTCCAGCAACTGCACGACGCCCTGCGGCAGGCGACCATGTCGCCGGCGGACGGATGCCTCGTCCTGCCCCGCGACGTGGTCGCGTCGGGTGAGCCCGAGCCGCCCACCGCCGGGAGCGGCGTCGGCACAGGTCCAGGACCCTTCGCCCGCCCACCGGTTCCGGCCGCACGACCGGCCGGGCCGACCGGCGGGGCGGCCCGCCGCACACGGCCCGGATCCGCCCGACCGGCGCCAGGCCGGAAGTCCCTGGCAGGCCTTGGCCTGGTTGCCGCGCTGGTCGTGCTGCTCCTGGTGGTCGTGGGTCTGGTGCGCGACCGGACGAGTTCCGCGGGATCGACCGCCGCTACACCGGCGACGGCCCAGCCGACAGCTCCGGCGACAGATCCGGCGGTGCCGGACACGTCCAGCGTCGAACCGGCGCCCACGACGTTCGTCGAGGCGCGGGTGAGGCCGGCCGGGGTCGCCGTGCCGGCCACTGCGGAAACCGGCAAGGACGACGCGGGCAGACCGGTCGGCTATGGCGGGGAGAACTTGTTCGACGGCAACCCGTCGACCTGCTGGCGGATGAACGGCGACGGCACCGGCCGAACCATCACGATCGACCTCGGCAGACCGACGACGGTGACGGCTGTCGGACTCGTTCCGGGATACGCGAAGACGGATCCGACCACCGGCGTCGACCGATTCGGCCAGAACCGTCGGATAGTCACGGTCAGCTGGACGACCGACGTCGGCGCGACGGCCACGCAGGTGCTGGCCGATTCACCGACCATGCAGACCGTTTCGACGGCTTCGTCGTTGTCCGTGGCCACCCGGTACCTTCGGCTCACCATCGGCGGGGTCACCGCGGACGGCGGACGGGACTACACAGCCATTTCGGAGATCGAGGTGACCGGCCACGCATGAACCGGGCCGGTTTCGTCAGGCCGCGGTGTGGTGCGGGTTCTCCCAGATCATGGAGCCACCCTGGCCCAGGCCAACGCACATCGCGGTCAGCCCGTAGCGGACGTCCGGCCGCTGCGCGAACTGGGCGGCAAGCTGGATCATCAGCCGGACCCCGGACGCGGCCAGCGGATGCCCGAGGGCGAGCGCGCCGCCCCACGGGTTGACGCGCGGGTCGTCGTCGTCGATGCCGAAATGGTCCAGCAGGGCGAGCACCTGCACGGCGAACGCCTCGTTGAGTTCGAACAGGCCGATGTCGTCGATGCCCAGACCGGCCTTGCGCAGCGCCTTCTCGGTCGACGGGATCGGCCCGGTGCCCATGATCTCGGGCCGCACCCCGGTGAACGCCCAGGACACCAGCCGCATCTTGGGGGTCAGCCCGAACTCGTCGATCGCGTCGTCGCCGGCGAGCATACCGATGGTGGCCCCGTCGGTCAGCGGCGACGAGGTGCCGGCGGTGACCCGCCCGTTCGGCCGGAACGGCGTCTTCAGCGCGGCCAGCCCGTCCAGGGTCGTGTCGGGCCGGCGTCCTTGGTCGTCGGTGACCAGTTCCGCGGCACCGTCGGGTCCGGTGACCTCGACCGGGATCAGGTCCGGCTGGATCCGGCCGGCCTCGTAGGCCGCCTGCGCCTTCTGCTGGCTGCGCAGCCCGTACCGGTCGGCCCGCTCCCGGGTCAGCTGCGGGTACAGATCGTGCAGGTTCTCCGCGGTGACGCCCATGTTGAACGCGTCGTCGTCGATCAACCCCTCGGCGGCGAAGCGCGGGTTCAGGTCCTCGAAGCGGACCGGATGGTGGCCCATGTGCTCGACGCCGCCGGCCAGCGCCAGGTCGACCATGCCATGGCCGATCTGCCCGGCCATCAGGGCGACGCTGGTCATCGCGCCCGAGCACATCCGGTCGACGGCCAGGCCGGGCACGGTGACCGGCAGGCCGGCCAGGATCGCCGCGGTGCGGCCCAGGGTCAGGCCCTGGTCGCCCTGCTGGTTGGTGGCGGCGATCGCCACGTCGTCGATCCGCTCCGGCTGGACCCGCTTGTTGCGTTCCATCAGACCGGCGATGGCCGTGGCGGCCAGGTCGTCGGCCCGGGTCTGGGCGTACACGCCCTTGCCGCCGGCCCGGCCGAACGGCGTGCGCACGGCATCGACGAGGAAGATCTGTGACATGTGGTTCTCCGGTCGTGGTGGGGACCTGGCGGCTCAGGCGAACGCGCCGACGCCGGTGATGTCCCGGCCGACGATGAGCGTCTGGATGGTCTCGGTGCCCTCGTAGGTGTGGATCGCCTCGATGTCGGCCATGTGCCGGATCACGTGGTACTCCAGGAGGATCCCGTTGCCGCCCAGCAGGTCCCGTGCTTCGGCGATGACCTGGCGGGCCCGGCTGGTGTTGTTCATCTTGGCGATCGCGGCGATCGTGTCGGTCAGCGCACCCTCGTTCTGCAACCGGCCGAGCTGCCGGCAGATCAACTGCATCGAGCACACCTCGGCCAGCATCTTGACCAGCCGGTGCTGCACGATCTGGAAGCCCGCCAGCGGCTGCCCGAACTGCTCCCGCTGCCGGCAGTAGGCCAGCGCGATCTCGTAGGCGGCGGTGGCGTGGCCCAGCGCGGCCCAGGCGACCTCGTTGCGGGTGCCCGCCAGCACCCGGCCCGCATCCTTGAAGCTGTGCGCGCCGGGCAGCCGGTTCGACTCGGGCACCCGCAGCTCGGTCAGGGTGATGTGAGCCTGCCAGATCGATCGCAGCGAGACCTTCCCGTCGATCCGCTCGGCGTGGTAGCCGGGGCTGCCCTTCTCCACCAGGAACCCCTTGACCCGGCCGTCGGCGGTGTCCCGGGCCCACAGCACGACCACGTCGGCCAGGGTGCCGTTGCCGATCCACTTCTTCTCGCCGTCGATCACCCAGGTGTCGCCGTCACGGGTGGCGGTGGTCTCCAGGGCGACCGAGTCCGAGCCGTGCGTCGGCTCGGTCAGCGCGAACGCGCCGAGTTTGGTCAGCTTGGCCATGTCCGGCAGCCACCGCTGCTTCTGCTCCTCCGAGCCCAGCATGGCGATGGACTGCATGGCCAGGCCGGCCTGCACCCCGACGAATGTGCCCAAGCTGCCGTCGCCGCGGTTGAGTTCCATGGCCACCAGGCCGACCGCCACCGGGCTCATCGACGGGCAGCCGTACCCATCGATGCCGGCGCCGACCAGACCCAGCTCGCCCAGCCGCCGCAACAGCGGCCAGGGCAGCTCGGCCTTCTCCCAGTAGCCGCCGATCACCGGCAGGACCTCGTCGTCGACGAAATCCCGGGCGCGGCGCCAGATCTGGAGCTCCTCGTCGGTCAGCTGGTCGGCGATCCGGAAGTAGTCGGTGCCCAGCGAGCGACCGATGTTCTCGTACTGCATTGGTAGGCCTCTTTCTCGTCAGGGTGGTCAGCGGGCGGGCGTGGGGATGACGATCTCGCGCTTGAGGATCTTGCCGGTCGGGCCCTTGGGCAGGGCGTCCAGCTTGACCACGTGCCGCGGATACTTGTAGGCGGCGACCTGCCCCTTCACGAATTCCCGCAGTTCCTCGACGGTGACGGCGGCACCGGGCTTGAGGGCGACCGCGGCCGCGACCTCCTCGCCCAGGCTCTCGTGCGGGACGCCGACGACGGCGGCCTCGGCCACGGCGGGGTGCTCGTACAGCACCTCCTCGATCTCCCGCGGGTAGACGTTGTAGCCGCCGCGGATGATCATGTCCTTGCACCGGTCGACGATGAAGAAGTAGCCGTCGTCGTCCATCCGGGCCAGATCGCCGGTGCGGAACCAGCCGTCGACGATGGCCGCCGCCGTGGCATCCGGCCGTCCCCAGTAGCCCTTCATCACGTTGTGGCCCCTGATGACGATCTCCCCCACCGCACCGGCCGGAACGGACCGCCCGTCACCGTCCACGACGGCCATCCGCACGCCCTCGATCGGGGTGCCGATCGAGCCGGGCTTGCGCGGCCGGTCCGGGTGGTTGAACGAGGCGACGGGCGAGGTCTCGGACAGTCCGTACCCCTCGAGGATCGGGCTGCCGAAGCGGGCGTCGAACGCCCGCAGCACCTCGACCGGCAGCGCGGCGCCGCCGGACAGGCACACCCGCAGCCCGGACGGGTCATAGCCGGATCCGTCGACCGCGGCCAGCAGCGCCCCGTACATGGTGGGCACGCCGACCAGGATGGTGACGCCGTGCTCGGCCATGATCGACAGGGCCCGGGCCGGGTCGAACCGGGGCAGCAAGGTCACGCTCGCGCCGGCCAGCACCGCGGCGTTGAGGGTGACCGTCTGCCCGAAGGAGTGGAACAGCGGCAGACCGCCGAAGATCACGTCGGCCGGGGTCAGCCGCAGCAGGTTGTGCGCGGACACCTCTGCGTTGCGGGTCAGGTTTGCGTGGGTGAGCTCGGCGCCCTTGGGCCGGCCGGTCGTGCCGGAGGTGTAGAGAATCACCGCGGTGTCGCCGGCATCGCGGGGGGTCACCTCGTTGTGCGGTTCGTCGGTGAGCGAGCCCAGGAACTCCGAGCCGACGATGATGACCCGGGCGCCGGTCAGCGCCGCGCCGGCCCTCGCCTCGTCGGCGACGGCCTCGGCGGCGAAGATCACGCCGGCCTGCGCGTCGGACAGGTGGTACGCGACCTCGCGGGCCTTGAGCAGCGGGTTCATCGGCACCACCACCCCACCGGCGCGCAGGACCGCGTAGTAGGCGACGGCGAAATCCGGGGTGTTGCCCAGCATGACCCCGACACGATCGCCGGGAGCGAGCCCGTCGCGGCGCAGCCGGCCGGCCAGCCGGGCGCTGCGCTCGTCGAGATCAGCGTAGGTCAGCACGGTGTCGCCCAGCCGGAGGGCGGCACGGTCGCCGTGCCGGGCGGCGGTGCGGACGAGAATGGACGCGAGTTGCATCATCGGGACTCCGTTGTCCGGTCGTTGGTGACGGTCGAGGCCGGGCGATCGATGGCGCTGCACCCCGACCACGACCAATTCTCGGCGATGCCGGTCGCCGGGGTCGATGGGCTCCGGACCCGAAAGTCCATCGACCTTTTGTGCTCATGCACAACCAGCCGCTACGATCACGATCGTGGACGGTCCGGCGCGGGTGGCCCCCGGCATCGCCGCGATCAGCCTCGACATGCTCGACCAGGTCGACGAGCTGGGCCGGCGGCTGGCCGATCTCATCCTGGCCAGCGAACCGGCCTACCGGGACGACACGCTCGTCACCGTCGAGGATCTGAGCCGCTCGTGCCGGGGCAACCTGGAGTTCGTCTTCGCGCATCTGGCCGGGCGGGACGAGCCCGGCCCCGAGGCCGCCTGGCGGACGGGCCTGCGCCGGGCCGAGCAGGGCATGGCCCTGCCGACGGTGCTGCGGGCGTACCGGATCGGCGGCCGGTTCATGTGGCAGACCCTGCGGGAAGCCTGGGGGACGCGACCCGAGGGCGACGGCCCGCTGCTCGATGCCTCCGCCCAGATCTGGACGCTGATCGACGTGCTGTCCGAGGGGGTGGCCGACTCCTTCCGGGAGACCGCCGCGGAGACCGCCCGCCACGACACCCAGGTCCGGATCGCGCTGCTGGACCGGGTGCTCAGCGGAACGGTGGTGGACGGACCGGTGCTGTGGGAGATCGCCGACCAGCTCCGGATGCCCCGGCAGGGCCGGTTCGTGACCGTGTGCGCCGAGCGGCCCCAGCCGGGCGAGGAGGCCCTGCCACGCATCGAACAGACGCTGCGGATCCGGGATGTGCCCTCGGTCTGGCGGCTCGGCGGGTCCTACCAAGTGGGCATCGTGGCGCTCCGCGCACGGGTCACCGCGGCGGAGCTGGCCCTGGAGATCGGCCGGACCGCGCAGGCCCGGGTGGGGCTTAGTGACGAGTTCAGCCGACTCGACGAGGCGCCCACCGCCTTGCGCCAGGCCACCGTCGCCTGCGCCGCGGGCACCGCATCGAGCAGCGAGATCGTCCCCTACGACGCCGGTTCGGTGGCCGTGCTGCTGGCCGCCGACGCCCGGGCGGCCGGCGAACTGGCCGCCGCCGTGCTGGGTCCGGTGCTGGGCCAGCCGTCGGATGACCGCGCCGCGCTGCTGGACACCCTGCGCGGCTGGTACGCGCACGGCGGCTCGCCATCCGCGGTGGCCGCCCAGCTGCACATCCATCGCAACACGGTGCGCTACCGGCTGCGCCGGATCGAGGAGCTCACCGGGGTGGGCCTGGCCGACCCGGTGGGCGCCGCCACCGTCTGGGTCGCCCTGGACGCGATCCGGGTGCTCGGGGTCGACCGGGTGGCAAGTTCTTGACGACGAGCCGGTCCTGATCGGCGTCGGGCGAACCCGGCCGGTTGCAACCGCGTCGAGATCCGATCGCCTAGATGGTTCACACCCCGACCTCACCGACCGGCTCCCCGCTGCGCCGGTTTGTCGGATTCGAGTTCGAACTCAACGTGTCCGTATCCGGGAAGGGATTCAGCGTCGAAGGCGCACACGACGAGATGGATCCCACCTACGAATTCGTCACCGGCCCCGGGCTGAAGGAAAAGACGCTCATCAAGGACGTGGGCTACGACACCGGCGGCGCGCCCTCACCGAGCAGACCGACGGCTTCAGCGAGCCGGCACTGCCAGCGCTGGACACGCTGCCGGGCGGCCGGCGGGGGCTGCCCCTGGAGTTCCGCTCGCTGCGGGCGCACCCCGAACCCGGGCAGATCATCGCTGCCGCGCTCCAGGTCGTGCAGAAGGTCCAGAACACCAACCAATGAGGTCCCTCGGCCGACCCGGGCGAGAACCCCTGTGATACGCCGCACATCGAATCGGTCGGCGTCATCCGCCGGCAACGGTCGGGTATCAGTTCCACCCAGCCGGACCTCTTCAGAGTCACACCATCGTGACCTGCGCGTCATCTCGAAACCTGTTAGCACTCAGGGGGTCTTGTGTGCTAACAGGCGTGTCATTCACGATTGGGCCATCCGGCGGACCGGCGGAGGACAGGAGGTTGACATGCGCGAAAGCGAGAACGTCTCGGTCGAGGTGTCGCCGTTCCACGCCGATGGACTGCTCAGTGGGTTCCTGGTGTCCGGCCGGTGGCCGGCCAACACGGTGGAATGGGCACGGTTCCTGCTGCTCGCGGTTCGGGTGGCCAGCGTGCCGGGGATGCTGCACACCAGCACCGTGTTCCGGGTCCGCGAGGAACTCCCCGACGAGCCCGCCCCGGGCACCGTCGGACTGGTGCTGGCCGAAGGACCCGTGGTCGGCGACAACGCCGTGCTACCCGGCCAGTTCGCCGAGCATCAGCCGCCGGGCCTGCTCGTGCTCCATCCGCCCAACGAGATCCGGCCGTCGCTGCCCGAGCAGGACGAGGTCGCATCGGGCTGCGTCCTGCTGCCCGGCATCCCGCACCTCGGCCTGGATCACCGGGCGGCGTGGGTCGAGGCCGACCATCGCGGCAACATCACGAGCATGATCAGCCGCGCCGGCATCAATCCGTTCGACGACGCCGACACCGCGGTGCTGGCGCTGTTCCTGGCCGCCTGACCGCACCCGGCCACGGCGTAGGCTCTGCGCGTGCCCAGCGGTACCACCGCACGGGGCGGGCCTCACGATTGGCTCGCCGAGTACACCACGCTGAGTGGTCTTGCCCAGCAATCGTCGCTGTCCTGTGCGGAACTCGAGCGCCTGGCCGTCGCGGCGTTCCTGACCGGCCGCGACGACGAGGTCACCGGCCTGCGGGAATGCGCAGTCGATCGCTACCTCGCCGACGGCGACGTCGACCGGGCCTTCCGGTGCGCGTTCTGGCTCGGATTCCACCTGGAAAACACGGGTCAGCATGCTCGTGCCGCCGGTTGGCTTGCCAAATTCGAACGACTGATCAGCCAGGACCCGGGGCTGTTCGAGTCGCCGGACGGCCTGCTCATCCTGGGCCGGGCGGCGGGGTTGATGATGACCGGGCGGTTCGACGAGGCCCTGCCGCTGTTCGAGGTGAGCCGGGCGCACGCGCAGCGGCACGGCGACGTCGACGCCGCGGTGCTGGCCGGGTCGGGCGCCGCTAATTGCACCGAGATGCTGGGCCGGCCACTGGACGCGATCGCCATGCTCGACGAGGTGATGGTCGACGTGGTCGCCAAGCCGGTCGCGCCGCAGGTCGTCGGCCTGGTCTACTGCTCGATGATCGCCCTGTGCATGAAGTACCTGGACATCGGTCGCGCCCGAGAGTGGACGCAGGCATTGGCCCAGTGGTGCGACGAGCAGTCGGGTCTGGTGCCTTACCGAGGTGCGTGCACCGTTCATCGCGCGGAACTGCTTCAGTTCGAAGGCGCCTGGCCCCAAGCCGAGGCCATCGCGCAGACGGCGAGCCGGCCGCCCGCCGACCCCGCCGTCGCCGGTCTGGCGCACTATCGACTCGCGGAGATTTTCCGGCTCCGCGGCCGGCTCGACGCTGCCGAGGACGAATACCGGGCCGCCGCCCGGGACGGCTGCGAGGTACAACCGGGCCTGGCCCTGCTGCGGGCCGCGCAGGGTCGGCTGGCGGCCGCCCAGTCGGCACTGGACCGGGTCGGCAGCGGGGACGGCGGATCGGGCGCCCCGCCCGCGGTGGTCGCGGCACGGATCGAGATCGCTTTGCGCAGAGGCGATCTGAACGCGGCGGGGCGGGCCGTGGACGAACTAGCCGGACTGGCCGACGCACCCGGCACGGCGCCGTATCTGCGGGCCCTGGCCGCCCATGGCGCGGGCTCGCTGCTGCTCACCCAGGGTCGTGCGCGGCCGGCGCTGGCCGACCTGCGTCGGGCGGCCGCCCTGTGGTCAAGTCTGGACGCGCCGTACGAGGCCGCCCGCACCAGGGTGCTGATCGCCGATGCCTGTGACGCGCTCGGCGACGCGGACACCGCGATGCTGGAACGTGACACCGCCCGCGAGGCCTTCAACGAGCTGGGTGCCGCCGGGGATGTCCGGGCGATCGACGCCGGCCGCACCGCCGGGGCCGGCCTGAGCCCCCGGGAGATCGAGGTGCTGCGGCTGCTGGCGACCGGCGCCACCAACCGGGCGATCGCCGAGAGCCTGACGCTCAGCGAGAAGACCGTCGCCCGGCACGTCAGCAACATCTTCGGCAAGCTCGGGATCAACAGCCGCTCGGCCGCCGTCGCCTACGCCTACGAGCACGACCTCGCCTGACGGGCAAGAGGCCACTACACAGTTCGACCCATCGGCCCGATGCCGGGAATGGTCAGTTCTGCCGATGTGCCACCGCCACCGGCCCTCCTACCGTCGAAGGACGGACAGCGAATGATCAGACAAGGGAGTGGACGATGCCACGGCGGACGACACCCGGCGATGCCAAGCAGATCCAGCAGCCGACCCATCAGTCCCGGGCGCGGTCGGGCCGATCGGAACGGTTCCGCACCATTGTGGTCGGCGGCGGCGCCGCCGGTCTGGTAATGGGCTACTACCTGCGCCGAGCCGGCGAGCCGTTCCTCATCGTGGAGGCCGACCCTCGGGTCGGCGACACCTGGCGCCGGCACTACGACTCGCTCCGGTTGTTCAGCCGTCCGCGGTACGCGAGCCTGCCGGGCCTGCGGATCGGAACTCGAGACTGTCCCACCGCGGCCGAGATGGCCGACTATCTGGAGCGCTACGCCGACCATTTCGATCTTCCGGTGCGCGCCGGCGAACAAGTCACCCGGCTGACTTGCCACGGTGATGCCTTCACCCTGCGCACCGACCGTCGGGAGTACCTGGCCGACCGGGTGGTTGTCGCCGCCGGGGCGCATCGCCGGCCGATCATTCCGGCCATCGCCACCACGTTGGATCCGCAGGTCCGGCAACTGCATTCGCTGGAATACCGGCGCCCGGACCAACTGGCTGCCGGGGAGGTGCTCGTCATCGGTGCCGGCAACTCGGGCACCGATATCGCCCTGGAAGCAGCGGCCACAGGTCACCGCACCTGGCTGGCCGGGCGTCATCCGGGCCAGATCCCGGTCGAGCTGGATTCGCCGGCCGGCCGAATCGGCACACCGGTGATGATGTTCATGTTCAAGCACGTGTTCACGCAGCGCACCCCCATGGGCCGCGCGATGCGGGACCGCGATCGGGATCACGGAGAGCCGTTGGTGCGCAACAAGCTGGCGCACCTCGACGCCGCGGGCATCAACCGCGTCGGCCGGATCGTGGAAGTCCGCGACGGCCGTCCGGTGACCGACGACGGATTGGTTCTCGACGTGGCCACGGTGGTCTGGTGCACCGGCTCCCGGCCCGACCACGGGTGGCTCGACCTGCCCGTGTTCGATGACGCCGGCCGCCCTCGCCAGGACCGTGGGGTGTCCACCGATGTCCCCGGGCTGTGCTTCCTGGGGCTGGAGTTTCAGTTCGCGGCCGCCTCCGGCACGATCCAGGGCCTGGACCGGGACGCCAGGTACCTGCTGCGCAGGCTCCGCACGCAAGCCGACGTCGGCAACGTCACGCCGGTCCCCCTGCGCCGGGCCGCCTGAGATTCAGCGCACAGTCGCCAGCGTCGGGTCGGTGATGTCGTACTCTGTGCCATCCCGGACCGCCAGCAGCGCGGGCAGCATCTGCATCTTCTGCGCGTTGTCGGTGGGCTCACCCCAGATCACCTTCTTGCGATCGATCAAGGTCAGCTCGACGTCGAACCCGGTCCGCGCCGACAGCACCGCCACCTGCGACCGGAAGTCCGGGGTGAGCGCCTGCACCACCGACAGGGCGGCCGCCGTCGCCGGATCGTTGCGTCCCGGCGCGGCCAGTTGCACGGTGACCAGCCCTGGCGGCGGCGTGTCCACCGTCAGGTACGGGTCACCGCCGGCGTCCAGCAACCACAGCTGCCCGTTCGCCGACGTCACCGCGATCGGCACCCGGGGGGTCACCGTGATCGCCACCGTGTCCGGCCACTCGCGGGCGACCTCGACGTCGGCCACCTCGGCCACCCCCTCGACGGTGGCGGCAACGGCATCAAGGTTCACCCGTGCCAACGGAGTGCCGGTGGGAACCGACACCACGGACCGCACCTGCGCGGTCAGCGCATCGTCGGCGCCGGTGATGGTCACCGACGTCACCGCCAGCAGCGGGCTGAAGAACACCGCGTAGACGCAGCCGGCCAGCACGGACAGCGCCGTCACCAGGGCAACGATCCACGGCCACCGCCGCTGGTGCCGCGGCGGAAACGACCTGGGCGCGGCCGTGTCCCGGCTGGTCGCCGTATCCACCCCGATCACCCTCCCTCGGTGCTCTGCGCGCCCGGATCAGCCAGCAGCGCCAGCAGCTCCGGGCCGATCGCGGTGACATCGCCGGCGCCCATGGTGATCACCAGATCCGGGGACTGCACGGTGTCGGCGACGAAGCGGGCGGCCGACGCCCGGTCGGGGTGGTACCGCACCGCCGGACCCGCGGGGACGGCCGTGGCAACGAGCTCACCGGTGACGCCCGGCCGCGGATCCTCCCGGGCGCCGTACACGTCCAGCACCACCACCAGATCCGCCGCGGCCAGGGCGGTCCCGAACTCGGCGGCGAACGTCTCGGTACGCGAGTACAGGTGCGGCTGGAACACCACCACCAGCCGACCCCCGGCGGGCACCACGCCGCGGGCGGCACCGAGCTGCGCCGCCACCTCGGTCGGATGGTGGGCGTAGTCGTCGTACACGGTGACCCCGCCGGCCACCCCCTTGAGTTCGAAACGGCGCCGGACGCCCGTGTAGCCGGCCAGCCCGGCGGCCAGCAGTTCGGGATCCACGCCCAGCTCGACGCCGGCGGCCAGCGCGGCGACCGCGTTGAGCAGCATGTGGTCGCCGGGCACCGTCAGCCGCAGCGCGACCCGGGCGCCGTCGGCCAGCACGACACCGGGACCGGGCACCATGGGGTCGTACACCAGCCTGACCGTGGCGGACTCCGATCGCCCGTAACTGACCAGCCGGCGCAGGCGGCTGCGCCCGGCCAGCGCGGCCGCGCCCGGATCGTCGGTGCCGACCACCAGGAATCCGCCCGGCTCGATCCGGTCGATGAACTGGTCGAACACCGCGGTGTAGGCCTCGGGCGTGCCGTGATGGTCCAGATGGTCGGGCTCGATGTTGGTGACGATCGCGCCGTGCGGGCTGAACGACAGGAACGACCCGTCGGACTCGTCCGCCTCCGCCACGAACACGTCGCCCGCGCCGTGATGCGCCCCCAGGCCGGAACCGGTCAGCTCGCCGCCGATCGCGAACGACGGATCCAGCCCGGCGTGCTGCAGGGCGACGGTGAGCATCGACGTGGTCGACGTCTTGCCGTGGGTGCCGGCCACGCAGACCGCGCGCCGGCCGGTCATCAGCGCCGCCAGCGCCTCGGCCCGGCGCACCACCGGGATGCCCGCCGTCCGCGCGGCGGTGACCTCGGGGTTGTCCGGCCGGACGGCGGTGGACACCACGACCGCGGTCGGCCCGCCCTCGAGCAGGGTCAGGTTGGCCGGAGCGTGCCCGACGGCGGTGCGCACGCCGCGGTCGGCGAGCCCGGCGAGCACCGGTGAGTCACGGGCGTCCGACCCCGACACCGCGAACCCGCGGTCGGCCAGGATCCGGGCGATGCCGCTCATCCCGGCGCCGCCCACGCCCACCAGGTGCGCGCGCTCCAGGGAGGCGCCCTGCTCGGTCAGCGGCGCGCCCGAGGACACCGTCATCACTCCCGACCCCCCGCCCGCACGGCATCGAGCACCATGCGGGCCACCCGCTGGTCGGCCCGCTGGGTGGCCAGGCCGGCCGCCGCGGCAGTCATGCCGTCCCGCACGATGCCGTCCGCGGCCAGCGGGATCACCCGCGACAGGACCGCGGCCCGGTCCAGTTCGGCGTCCTCGACGATGATCGCCGAGCCGGCCGCGACCTGACCGGCCGCGTTGAGCCGCTGCTCGCCGTTGCCGTGCGGCAGCGGCACGTAGACCGCGGGCAGGCCGACGGCGGCGATCTCGGCCACGGTCATCGCGCCGGAGCGGGCCAGCACCAGGTCGGCCGCCGAGTAGGCCAAGTCCATCCGGTCCAGGTACGGGACCGCGGTATAGAGCCGGGTACCGACCACCGAGGGCGGCACCTCGAACTCGTTCTTCTTGCCATAGGCGTGCAGCACCGCGATCCCGGCCGCCGCGAGGTCGGGCTCGGATGCCGCGAGCGCGGCGTTGATCCGCGCCGCACCCTGGGAACCGCCGAAGACCAGCAATGTCGTCGCGTCCGGAGCGAGTCCGAAAAACTCCCTGGCCTGCGCGCGCAACCCGGCCCGGTCCAACTCGGACAGGCTGCGCCGCACCGGGTTGCCGACCACCGCCGCGCCCCGCAGGCCCGAGCTGTCCACCGCGGCGGCGACCGAGACCGCCCACCGGGCACCGATCTTGTTGGCCAGGCCGGCGCGGGCGTTGGCCTCGTGGATGACCACCGGAACCCGCCTCCGGGCGGCCAGGTAGGCGGGCAGCGCGACATACCCGCCGAACCCGACCACCACGTCCACCCTCCGCTCCGCCAACACCGCGCGGGTCGCCTTGACCGCGCGACGCATCCGGGCCGGCAGGGTCAGCAGGTCCGTCGACGGCTTGCGCGGCAGCGGCACCGCGGGGATGAGCCGCAGCTCGTAGCCGCGGTCGGGGACCAGGGTGGTCTCCAGCCCGCGCTCCGTGCCGAGCGCGGTGATGGTGATCGACGGATCCGCGGCCACCAGGGCGTCGGCGACGGCGAGCGCGGGTTCGATGTGCCCGGCGGTTCCGCCGCCGGCCAGCAGCACGCTGATGCTCACCGGCCGCCTCGGCGAGGGGCGCGACCCCCTGGGTCGGGATTGCGGTTGGCCGCCCCACCCGTCCGCGGACTCGCCGATCGGGAGGTGGACCGCCGAGCCGGCGGCTCGGCCGATCGACCCGTGGCCGTCGGCCGCGACCCCGACGGCACCGGCCGGTTGCCCGGCGCCTCGGACGGGGCGGCTCGCGGCGGCCGGCGTGGGGCGGGACTCGCCGCGGCCGTGCGCGCGGCCGACGCCGCCGCGCGCCGCGCGGCCCGAGGGGGGCGGCGCCGCCGCAGCACCTTGCGCCCACCCGCGCCCGCCGGCCGCAGGCCCAGGAACTGCGCGATCCGGCTGCCACCGGCGGCGGCCAGCGCGATCTCCGCCTCCCGTTCCCGCCGGGCGAAGTTGGCCAGCAGGCCGAACACCACCATGGTGATCAGCAGCGAGGTGCCGCCGGCGGAGATCATCGGCAGCGGGATACCCGTCACCGGGAGCAGCCCGACCACGTAACCGATGTTGATGCAGGCCTGGCCGACCAGCCACACCGTGCCGGCGGAGGCGACGATCTTGACGAACGGATCGGAGTTGCGGCGGGCGATCCGCAGGCCGGTGTAGGCCAGCAGCGCGAACAGCAGGATCACCAGGAAGGTGCCGACGAAGCCCAGTTCCTCACCGATGATCGCGAAGATGAAGTCCGAATCGGCGTTGGGCAGGTAGCTCCACTTGGCCCTGGACTGCCCGAGCCCGACGCCGAACCAGCCGCCGTTGCCCATCCCGTACAGGCTCTGCAGCAGTTGGTAGGAGGTGTCCGGGTGGGCCTCCGGGTTGATGAACGACAGCAGCCGGGCCAGCCGGTAGTTCGCCGACACCGCCAGGTAGAAGATGCCGGCGAGGCCGGCGCCGGCCAGGCTGGCGAACATCCACCACGGCGCGCCGGCGAAGAACAGCACCGCCATGAACACGATGGCCAGCGAGACCGTGGTGCCCAGGTCGGGCTGCATCATGATCAGCGCGGACATCAGGGCGAACACCGGCAGCACCGGGATGAGCAGCGACTTGGGCGAACCGAGGGTGGATCGCCGCGCCGCCAGCACCTGCGCCATCCAGAGCAGCAACGCCAGTTTGGCGATCTCGCTGGGCTGGAACTGGAACCCGCCGAGCCGGATCCAGCTGCGGGCACCGTTGACCAGCGCGCCGATACCCGGCACCAGCACCGCGATCAGCAGGACCAGCGACACGATCACCGAGATCAGCGACACCGACTTGAGGGCCTTGACCGGGATGTACTGCGCGCCGAGGAAGCCGATCAGCCCGATCACCGCGTAGGTGGCCTGGTTGATGAACGTCGAGAACGACGAGCCACCCGTCCGGTAGGAGGTGACCGCGGACGAGGAGAGCACCATCAGCAGACCGATGCCGAGCATCAGCGCGAAGATCGCCAGGATCAGGTGCAGCGAGGTCATCGGGCGGTCGAGCCAGTCGACGGTGGTCCGCCGCAGCGACCCCGCGGTGGCCCGGATCCGCGCCGAGAACCCGTCCTGGGACGAGCCGGTCGAGCGGGCGGAACCTGACGGCCGGCGGCCGCCGCTCCGGTGCGGTTCGGTGACGGTCACGGGCCGATCGACCCCGACCGGTCGGCGCTGTCGGCGTCGGCACCGTCGTCGCCGTCGGGCAGGTCCAACGCGGCCGCGGCGAAGGCGTTCCCCCGCGCCGAATAGGAACTGAACATGTCCAGCGACGCGGCGGCCGGGGCGAGCAGCACCACGTCACCGGGGGCGGCCATCCGGGCGGCCGCGCTGACCACTGAGCGCATCACGACATCGTCCGTCCCGGGCACCGGCAGAACCGGCACATCGGGGGCGTGTCGGGAAACCGCGGCGTGGATCATGGGCGCGTCCACCCCCAGCAGGACCACCCCCGCCAGCCGATCGCGCACGGCGAGCACCAGCTCGTCCACCGACGCGCCCTTGAGCTGACCGCCGGCCACCCAGACGACCCGCGGATAAGCCAGCAGGGAGGCCAGCGCGGCATGCGGATTGGTGGCCTTGGAATCGTCGACGTAGCGGACGCCGGCCCGACGGGCAACGAGCACGTTGCGGTGCCCGCCGGGTGCGAACGCCGCCAGCCCGGCGGCCACCGCAGTCGGATCCACCCCGACCGCCAGGGCCAGACCGGCCGCCGCCAGCGCGTTGGTGACGTTGTGCGCGCCGGGCGGACGCACCTCGTCGGCCCGGGCCAGCGCCCGCGCCGGGTCGGCGTAGGCATGGTCGGTCAGCACCTCGTCGACCACACCGAGCGCACCGACGGGCGGCGGGCCGCTCCCGATCGGGACCGTGCGGTCGGCCGGTGAGCGGGCCAGCAGCGCGGCGGCGCCGGGGTCGTCGACGACGGCCAGCGCGACGTCCCCGCTCAGTGCCCGGGCCTTGTCCCGCGCGTAGGCGGCCATCGAGCCGTGCCAGTCCAGGTGATCCTCGGCCAGGTTCAGCACCACGCCGGCGGCCGGCCGCAGGCTCGGCGCCCAGTGCAGCTGGAAGCTCGACAGTTCGACCGCGATGACGCTCTGCCGGCCGGGCGGCTCTCCCACCGCCCCGGATCCGGTCGGCGGCAACTCCTGCGGTTCGCCCGCCAGCACCGCCTCCAGCACCGGCCAGCCGATGTTGCCGCAGGCCCGTACGTCGTGCCCACCGGCCCGCAGGATCGACTCGAGCATCCCGGTCGTCGTCGTCTTGCCGTTGGTGCCGGTGACCACCAGCCAGGGACGGGGTGCGCCGCCGGTCGGGGTCGCCGCCCGGTCGATCCGCCAGGCCAGCTCGACCTCACCGATCACCTCGATGCCCGCGGCCGCGGCCGCCGCCAGCAACGGGTCCGTCGGCGGGATGCCCGCCGAGGTGATCACCAGGTCGGTGCCGTCGGGGGGTGCGGCGAGGTCACCGGCGAAGATGACGTCCCCGTCGATGGCGGCCAGCTCGACCGGGGCCGCGCGGTTGGCGGTGACGACCACCCGGGCGCCCCGGGCGGCCAGGTACCGGACGACCGGCAGACCGGTCACCCCGGCGCCCGCGGCCAGCACCAGGTCACCCGGCCCCGGCAGGCCCGCCCCGGTCATCCGCCGCTCATCCGCCGGTCAGCGAGAGCCACTCGGCGTAGAACAAGCCGAGGCCCAGCGCCGCGGACATCGCGGCGAGCAGCCAGAACCTGATCATGACGGTGGTCTCGGTCCAGCCGGACAGTTCGAAGTGATGGTGGAAGGGCGCCATCTTGAAAACCCGGACATGCCTGGTCCGGAACACCGCGATCTGGATGACGACGGACAGCATCTCCACCACGAACAGCCCGGCGATGACCACCAGCAGCAGTTCGGTCTTGGTCAGGACGGACAGCCCGGCGATGAGCCCACCCAGGGCGAGCGAACCGGTGTCACCCATCATGATCCGGGCCGGGTGCGCGTTCCACCAGAGGAAGCCGATGCAGCCGGCGAGCGCGGCCGCGGCGACCACCGCCAGGTCCAGCGGATCCCGCACTTCGTAGCAGCCGGTCTGCGCGGCCGTCGAGAGCGGCATCCAGCAGGCGTTGCGGAACTGGAAGAAGCCGATCGCGACATAGGTGCCAAGCACCATGACCGACGACCCGGCGGCCAACCCGTCCAGTCCGTCGGTGAAGTTGACCGCGTTGGACCAGGCGGCCACCAGCAGCCAGCACAGGATGACGAACCCGATGGCGCCGATGGAGAAGAAGGTGAGGTCCCGCACGTAGGACAGCGACGTGGACGCCGGAGTCAGCCCGCCGACGCCCGGGAAGAACAGGGCGCCGATGCCGAAGGTGACGGCGACGAAGGTCTGCCCGAGGAACTTCATCCGCTTGTTCAGGCCGAGGTTGCGCTGCTTGCGGAGCTTGATGAAGTCGTCCAGGAACCCGACCAGGCCCATCCCGGTGGTCAGGTAGAGCAGCAGCAGGCCGGACGCGGTGAACCCGTCACCCCCGCCGCTGATCCAGTCGACGACCTTGGCGGCCAGGTAGCCGCACCACATCGCGATGAGGATCGCGGTGCCGCCCATCGTCGGGGTGCCGCGCTTCTTCATGTGGTGCTGCGGGCCGTCCTCGCGGATCTCCTGACCGAAGCCCTGCCTGGAGAACAGCTTGATCAGGTACGGGGTGAACAGGATGGAGACCGCAAGCGCGACGAGCGCGGCGACGAGGATCGCCTTCACGCGGGCCCGCCCTGCCCGGCCGCGGCACCCACCGGGCCGACCGCCTCGATCAGTCGCAGCGCGACCCGCTCCAGCCCGGCCGACCGGGACGCCTTGACCAGCACCACGTCACCGGCTTCCAGCTCGCTGCGCAGGACGGTGACAGCTGCCTCCACGTCGGGCACCAGCTCCGACTCCCCGCTCCAGGAACCCTCCAGGTGCGCACCCAGGTGCAGGGCCCGCGGCGCGGTTCGCCCGCCCACCGCGGCGCCGGTGGCCGCGCCGGGGCCGGCGACCACGAGCAGCCGGTCGACCCCCAGGCGCACCACCAGCCGGCCGATCTCGTCGTGCGCGGCGGTCGCCTCGTCGCCCAGTTCGGCCATCTCGCCCAGCACCGCCCAGGTCCGGCGGCCCCGGCCGATCGTCGCCAGGGAGTGCAGGGCGGCCTTCATCGAGTGCGGGTTGGCGTTGTAGGCGTCGTTGATCAGGGTGACGCCGTTCGCCAGTTCGGTGACCTCCATCCGCCAGCGGGACGCGGGCCCCGCCGCCGACAGAGCCGCTGCCAGGGCCGGCGTCGCCATGCCGACCGCGCGGCCGACCGCCGCCGCGGTCAGCGCGTTGCCGATCTGGTGCGCGCCGACGACCCGCAGGGCCACCGGCGCCGAGCCCTCCGGCGTGACCAGGGTGAACCTGGCCCGGTCGGCGTCGTCCTGACCGATCTGTTCGGCCCGCACGTTCGCGCCGGCGGCCGTGCCGACCGTCACCACCTGCGCGTCGGTGAGCTCGGCCATGGCCGCGACCAGCGGATCGTCCGCGTTGAGAATGGCCACCCCACCCACCCCCGGCCGGTCCGAGGCCGGCGGCAGCGCCTGCACCAGCTCGGACTTGGCCTTGGCGATCGCCTCCACCGAGCCGAACTCCCCGATGTGCGCGGAACCGACGTTGAGCACCGCACCGATCCGCACCGGCGCGACCCGGGCCAGCGCGGCGATGTGACCCACTCCGCGCGCGGACAGCTCCAGCACGAGGAAGCGGGTGGTCTCGTCGGCGCGCAGCGCCGTATAGGGGTGGCCGAGCTCGTTGTTGAACGACTCGGGTGGGGCGATCACCTGCTCCGGGTCGCGCACCGCTGCCCGCAGGACGGCCGCGATGAGGTCCTTGGTCGACGTCTTGCCCGACGAACCGGTCACCCCGACGACCTGCAGCCCGTGGTCGCGGATCAGCGCGGTGACCGACGCCCGGGCCAGCGTGGCCAGTGCGTCCAGCACGCCGGCGTTGTCCGGTCGATCGTCGACCCGCAGCAACGGCAGCGGCGCATCGACCGGCGCGCAGCCCAGGACCGCGACGGCGCCGGCCCCCGCCGCGGCCGCGGCGAAGTCGTGCCCGTCCACCCGGTCACCGCGCAGCGCCACGAACAGCGCGCCCGGCCGCACCCGCCGGGTGTCGAACTCGACCGACCGCACCTGCACTTGCTCGGCACCGTCCGGCGGGAACGCGCCGAGCGCCGCCGCGACCTGGGCCAGCGTCATCGCGATCATCGGTCGGCCACCGGGGTGCGGTCAGTCGGCGCATCGGTCACCCGGAGCAGGCTAGACGATCGATTCGAAGGTCTCTTGTCGATGGCGCGGACCGCACGCGCGGAACATCCGCTCGCCCCCAGCGCCGCACTGTTCCGCGGTCGCGACCACTCACGACCCACTGACTCAGTCATCTGGTCGGCCCGTCCGACAGCGGCTGACCGGTGCGGGCCGCAAGCGCGGCCCGCAGCGCGTCCCGGTCGGAGAACGGGTGCACGACCCCGGCGATCTCCTGACCCTGCTCGTGTCCCTTGCCGGCCACCACCACCGCGCCGCCGGTGCCGGCGAGCTGGACGGCCCGCCCGATCGCGGCCCGCCGGTCGCCGATGTCCAGCACCGGCACCCCCCGCTCGGCCGCCACCGGGCGGGCCCCGGCGAGTACCTGGGCGCGGATCTCGGCGGCCACCTCGGAGCGGGGATTGTCGTCGGTGACGATCAGCACATCGGCCCGGGCGGCGGACTCGGCCCCCATCAACGGACGCTTGCCCCGGTCCCGGTCACCGCCGGCGCCGATGACGACGATCAGCGGCCCGGTCAGCCCGTCGGAGATCGCGGCCAGGACGGCCGCGACGGCACCCGGCTTGTGGGCGTAGTCGACCACCGCGAGGAAGTCCTGCCCGGCATCCACCCGTTCCATCCGCCCGGGGACGACCACCGTGGACAGGGCGTCCGCGGCCTGCTGCACGTCCCGGCCGAGCGCGTCCACGCAGGCGATGGCCACCGCCGCGTTCGAGACGTTGAACGCCCCCGGAATGGCCAGGTCCAGGGTGACCGCACGGTTCCCCGGCCCGGCCAGGGCGACGTGCTGCACGCCGTTGGCCGCCACCTCCAGCGATGCGACCGACCAGTCGGCGGCACCCGCCCGATCGCTGACCGTGAGCGCCTCGGGATGCAGTGCCGCGAGCCGGGCGCCGTACTCGGTGTCCACGTCGATGACGTGCCGCCCGGCGCGGCCGTCGAAGAGCATGCGTTTGGCCCGGAAGTACTCCTCCATGTCGTGATGGAAGTCCAGGTGGTCCTGCGACAGGTTGGTGAAGGCACCGACCGCGAAACGGGTGCCGCTGACCCGGCCCATGGCCAGCGCGTGCGAGGACACCTCCATGGCCACCGCGCCCACCCCGCGCTCGAGCATCACCGCGAGCAGCGCCTGCAGATCAGGCGCCTCCGGCGTGGTCAGCGCGCTGGGTGTCACGACGCCGTCGATCCGGGTCTGCACGGTGCCGATGACGGCGCTGCGGGACCCGTCGGCGGCCAGCGCCGCCTCCAAGAGGTAGCAGGTGGTGGTCTTGCCGGAGGTGCCGGTCACCCCGACGACCGCGAGCCGGGCGCTGGGATCGCCGTAGATCCGCCGGGCGACCGGGCCCAGGTGGTCGCGTGGGCGATCGACGATCAGCAGCGGGACCCGAGCGCCGGCCAGCTGATCGGCACCGGCATCGTCCGTGAGCACCGCCAGGGCGCCGGCGTCCATCGCCTGCCGGGCGTACTGCGCGCCGTGGGCCCGGCTGCCGGGCACGGCGGCGAACAGGTCCCCCGCCCGGGCGTCCTGGGCGCGCAGGGTCACTCCGGTCAGCCGTCGCCCCTCGGACCCGACGAGCCGGGCGCCGGTCAGCGCGGCCACCTCACCGAGCGTGGCGCCGACGGGGTCCCGCGGACGGGGCGATGACGGCGCGGCGGAGGAGCCCACGGGCGGCAAGACTACCGTCACCGCCGCGGCCGCGGCGGGCGCGCGACGAGCACCGGGACTTCGTCAGTCCACATAGAGGTCGACGATGGGCGCCTCCTGGGCGGACGGCGGCACGTCCGCAGCGCGCATCGCGTATGCGGCGATGTCGTGGAACAGCGGGGCACAGCTGGTGGTGCCGGCCGGCGAGTTGCCCTTGGGATTGTCCAGCATGATCGCGATGACGTACTTGGGGTTGTCGGCCGGCACGATGCCGGCGAACGTCGAGGTGATCGCGGTCTTGGAGTACTCCCCGGTGTCCTCGTCGACCTGCTGCGCGGTGCCGGTCTTGCCGGCCACCTGATACCCGGTGATCGCCGCCTGCGGGGCGGTGCCGCGGTGGTAGTTGTCGCCGCCCTGGATGGGTCCGTGCAACATCTGGATCAGCGTCTTGGACGTCTGCGGGCTCATGGCGACGGTCTGCGCGCCCAGCGGCGTCGGCGTGGTCACCCCGTCGACCGTGGTCGACGCGACCAGCGTCGGCGTGATCCGGACCCCGTTGTTGGCGATCGCCTGGTACATGCCGGCCAGCTGCAGCAACGACTCGGACACACCCTGCCCGATCGGCAGGTTGCCGAAGGTGCTGGACGACCAGGTCGACTGGGCCGGCAGCCGGCCGGAGGTCTCCGCCGGCAGCTGCAGCCCGGTCTTCACGCCCTGTCCCAGCTTGCGGGCCATGGCCATGAACGCGTCCGGACCGACCTGCTGGGCGATCATCAGGGTGCCCACGTTGGACGACTTACCCAGGATGCCGGTGGCCGTCATGTTCTGCGGCCCGTGCGCCCAGGCGTCGTGGATGGTCGCGTCGCCGACGTCGATCTGCCCGGGCACGTTGAACACGGTGGTCGGGGTGATCAGGCCCTTCTCCAGCGCGGAGGCCATGGTGACGACCTTGTTCACCGACCCCGGTTCGATCTGGTCGGTGACGGCCTTGTTGCCGGTCTCCCGGGGCGACAGGCCAGGGGTGTAGCAGGCCATCGCCGGCACCTGCGCGTCGGCGACCTGCATGATCACCACGCACCCGAACTTTGCCGTCGACCTGTCCACCCAGGAGGAGAGCATCTGCATCGTCGTGTACTGCAGGTCGGCGTCGATGGTCAGCGCGACGTTCATGCCGTCGACGGTCGGGGTCTCGTCCCGGGCGCTGCCCGGGATGATCAGATGCCGGGCGTCGACGTCGACCACCCGCTCGCCGTCCTTGCCGGCCAGCTTGGTGTCGTACTTGGCCTCGAACCCGGACAGGCCGTTGCCGTCGTAGTCGGTGCTGCCGACCACCGCCGAGGAGGCCGACGCGTCCGGATACTCGCGGACGTCCTGACGTTCGGTGATGACCGCGTCCTGATGGTCGTCGTCGAACAGCGGCGCGATCTTCTCCATGATCGCGTCCGCCTGCGCGGGCATCAGGTCCCGGGCCAGATACACGTAGGTCTTGCCGGACGTCAGCTTGGCCATGATCTCGTCGGCGGTCAGCCCGCTGCCGACGTCGGCGACCAGGATGTCCGCGACGGCCCGGCGCTGGCCGTCGTCGGTGAACAGGGCCGGCCGGGCGGCGACCGCCCGGCCTTCGACGGTCAGCGCGAGCTGGACCCCGTTGCGGTCGGTGATCGTGCCGCGCTGGGCGGTCAGGGTCAGCGTCCGGGTGCGTTGCGCCTCGCTCTTCGCCGCGTACCCGCCCAGGTCGACCACCTGGACGGTGGCCAGCTTGATGGTGGCGACCGCAAGCAGGCTCAGCAGGGCAACCAGGGCGATCCGACCCCGCTGACGGGGGTTGCCGACCGCGGCCCGGGGTCGGCGGGTGCGGCGCCCCCGGATCGAGCGCGGCTTGCGGGGCGGCTGCGCCGACCTCGGACGGGGCGCGCCCGCACCCGGGTCACGGCGACCGCCGGCCGGCGCGGCGGGGCGGGCTCCCCGCGGCGGCCGCGGGGTACGGCGGGCCGCGGACGCCGACGCGGGGCGGGAGCCCGGGGTGCCGGTCGGTCGAGCGGTGGACCGCCGACGGTCGGACGGCTGGCCCCCGGTGGGTCGACGGTCCTGCTGATCGGTCACCGGCCGGCCCCGGCGCGCTGGGCGGCTCCCCGGCTCGGTCGGGCCGCGGCGGCGGCCGCACCGCGCGTTCGGGTCGCGGTCACGGTCGCGCGCAGCCGGCACCGATGATTCATGGGCGAAGGCTCGCGCATGCGAACGGTCCGCACCGCTCCGACACGCCGGGCCGACCCCGATGTTCGGCCGGCTTCGGTCACTGCCCCGCGCCCTGGGGCTCCCCCGCCGGTGCGGTGGTGACCGCCGCGGCCGCCTGATCCGCCGGCGCCTGGGCCGCCGCATCGGGCTGGGCTGCCGCATCGGGCTGGGCTGCCGCGTCGGGCTGGGCTGCCGCGTCGGGCTGGGCTGCCGGCGCCTGGGCCGCCGCGTCGGGCTGGGCCGCCGCGTCGGGCTGGGCCGCCGGGGCGGCGGCGCTGGTGGGGGCGGCCGGCGGGGAAGGCGCGGCCACCGCGGACGGCTCGCCGACCACGGTGCCGGCACCGGAGCCGTCCACGACAAGCATCGCCGAGTCCCCGGCCTGAACCATGCCCAGCGCCCTGGCCTGGTCGGCGATTCTTGGGGTCGCGTCCAGCATGGCGACGTCCCGGCGCAGCTGCTCGATGGTCAGCCGCAGGTCGGTGGTCCTGCTCTTCGCCGTCGAGGTGCGCATGCCCGCCTCGTCGGTCAGCGTGTTCAGCCACAGCACGGCCGTGACGCCGAGCCCGAGCAGGGCGATCAGCGCGATCACGAACGGGGCCCGGTTGAACGCGACGGTGGGGACCTTGCGGCCCGGTCGCACCAGGCGGTCCTCCGACATCTTCTGCCGGCGCCGGATCCGTCGTTCGTAGGCGCGACGTGAGGACGCGGTGGTGGCCGACGACCAGCGGCCGGTCTCCGACCCGAGCGCGTCCGTCGCGGTCGCGGTGGCCCGCTGCACCTCCGCGGTCCGGGTCCTGGTCTTCGTGCTGGTCCCGCTCACGATGCCGCCTCTCTGATGCGCTCGGCCGCCCGCAGTCGCGCGGACGCGGCCCGGGGATTCGCCTGGATCTCGTCGTCGGTCGGCGCCTGGGCGCCCCGGGTCAGCCAGCGGAACTCCGGCTCATGACCGGGCAGCTCGGTGGGCAGGTCGACCGGGGTCCGGGACACGGTCAGCGGCGCGATCGCGCGCTTGACGATCCGGTCCTCCAGTGACTGGTAGGACATCACCACGATCCGGCCCGCCACCGAAAGGTGGTGCAGAGCAGATGGAATGGCCCGTTGCAGGGCGCCGAGTTCGTCGTTGACCTCGATCCGCAGAGCCTGGAAGGTGCGCTTGGCCGGGTTGCCGCCGGTCCGCCGGGCGGCGGCCGGGATGCTGGCCCGGACCAACTCGACCAGCCGGGCGCTGGTGGTGAACGGCCGCTTGGCGCGTTCGGTGACCACCGCGCGGGCGATCCGCTGGGCGAACCGCTCCTCCCCGTAGTCCCGCAGGATCCGGGTGATCTCGGCGCCCGGGTAGGTGTTGATCACCTCGGCGGCGGTGATACCGCCGGTCGGGTCCATCCGCATGTCCAGGGGCGCATCCCGGGCGTAGGCGAAGCCCCGATCGGCCTCATCGAGTTGCACCGACGAGACGCCCAGGTCGAACAGCACGGCCTGAACCCGCCCGGACCGAACGGTGGATGCGATGACCTCGCCGATCCGGTCGTAGACCGCATGGACCAACTCGACCCGCTCGGCCAGGCCGGCCGCCGCGATCCGCTGCTCGGCAATCGCCAACGCCTGCGGGTCGCGGTCGATGCCGACGACCGTCAGGGCCGGGTGGGCCCGCAACAGGGCCAGCGTGTGACCGCCCATCCCGAGGGTGGCGTCGACGAGCACGACGTCGGTGGCGCCGTCCGCGGTGGCCGCCTCGATCGCCGGCGCCAGCAACCCGTCGACCCGGTCGACCAGCACCGGGATGTGCCGACGGTCGTCGGGACCCGTCGCATCGTCGGTGAACCGCTCGTCACCGTCGTCACCGGCCACGCCCCGCATCGGCGGTTTCCCTTCTGGCCGGGGCGCCCGGAGAGGGCTGCGCCTGGTGATCGCGGACGGTTGATGCGAACGGATGATTCCGGTACGGCGGTGGTTCCGTTTCCTGATTCCTGGTCCCCATCCGCGTGGGTCCTGGCACGGGGGAAGTCGTGTCAGGGCCGGGGTCCTGGCACGGGGGAAGTCGTGTCAGGGCCGACGCGGATGTGGGCCGGGCGTCAGGAGCCGGTGCTGTTCGTCAGGGACCGAGCAACCCCCGCTCCGGGGCCGCGTAGGCCGCCTCCTGCTGCGCCTCGTAGGTCGCCCACTCGTCGGCGTCCCACAGCTCCATGCGCAGGCCGATGCCGGTGATGACCAGATCCTTGGTCAGCCGGGCGTACTCGCGCATCCGGGGAGCGACGGTGATCCGGCCCTGGGCGTCCGGACGCTGTTCATCGGTGTTGGCCAGCATGTAGCGCTGGTAACCGCGGGCCCTTTCGTCGGTGATCGGGGCATTGATCGCCGCATCGGCGAATTCCTCGAACCCCTCCGGGGTGAACACGTAGATGCAATGGTCCTGACCCCGCACCAGCATCACCCCGTTCCTGAACGACTCCCGGTACTTCGCCGGCAACGTGACCCGCCCCTTGTCGTCCATCCGCGGCGTGTAGGTGCCGTAGAAGCCCTTGGGCATCCGACGAACACCTCCTCGCGACGGCGGATTGTTCGGGTCCCGCGCCGGTCCCGGGGCCCGCCGTCCCCACTCTCAGGTCCGGTCCCCCAGGCCCCTCCACTCTAACCCACTTTCTGCCACCGCGGACCCCCAAGTCCCCCATCCGGGGCGGGTGTCGCGAGGAAAACCGCACGTCATCGCGGTGTGTGACGGTCGGGTGGCCGGCGCTTGCCGATCGCTTCGGCCGGCAACGGTGAGGTGCTTCGCGAGATCCACTCGACGGCCGATCGGACCGCGCACCCGTGCCCGCCCGCCTCCGGCCGGCGGAAACCGCAGGTCACAGCCTTGTCACGGGCGGATCACGGAACAGTCAGGACATGCCCGCTGCCATGAACCCGGGTTCCGGGGCGATCAGTGGGGCGATGTGGGGGCCCGGGTGGGGGTCAAGGCGCGGTTCTGCCGCGCGGACGAAGTCGTCGGCTCCCGATCACGCCGGAGACCAACGGCGTCGGTTCAGTCGCGCCGGCGCGGCTGAATGGCGCGGGCACCCGGGCTCGGTTCGCTCAGATGATTGATTCCAAGGGATCCGTGGTCGCGAGCGGGTCGCGAGCGGTTTGGGCAGGCCGAAACGTGCCGGTCGGCCGGGAGTCGCGGAACATTGAGTCGCTGGGGGCGACCGGATGTTCCGCGCGAGCGGTTTGGGCGGCCCAAAGGCGCCGGTCGACCGGGAGTTGCGGAACTTTCTGTCGCTGGGACCGACCGGAAGTTCCGCGTGGGCGCTTCGCGACATGAGAGCGCACTCCACAACAGGCGAGCGCAACTCGTGACACTCAACTCAGCGCCGCTTGTGTGCGACTCGCTCCCGCTCCGCGCCACGTATGCGCGGGTCGCGCCGGGGATTCGTGGCGCGGCCTGCCGACAAGTGGCGCGAACCGTACCGAACCTTGGCGCGAACCCGCGTCCCGCGAGCCGATCTTCCGTCCACGGACCAGGGAGTCTGGGGAAGTCTGGGGCAAGCCGATTTCCTCGAGGGCCGGCCGCGGCGAGTCGTGCCGAGGCATCAGGCCAGGCCGGGCTCCGCCCGGTGGGTGAAAACGAACCGCTTGTAGGCCCAGAACCGGAACGCGGTGCCGGCGAACAGGCCGACGACGTTCGCCGAGATGTTGTCGGCCAACGGCGAGGTGAAGCCCAGGAGGTAGTGCGACACCCACAGGCAGCCCAGCGCGATCAGCAGGCCGATCATGCACATGACCAGATACAGGACGAATTCGCGGGTGGCATCCGGCCTGCGATGATGCCGGAACGTCCAGTACCGGTTGCCCAGCCACGCCACGACGGTCGCGACGCCGGTGCTGATGACCTTCGCCAGCAGCGGCTGGCCGGCCAGCAACGGCGTCGACCCGGCATAGCTGAGCAGGTTGAACAGGCCGACGTCGACGACGTAGGCGATCCCGCCGACCACGCCGAACTTGGCCAACTGGGCGATCAGCGCCGCGGCGGCCGCGCGGAGACGACCCGGCGGACGAACCTCCGGGTCGGCGGTGGTCGACATTGGTCCAATGCTACCGAGCCGCGTGTGACCCGCTCGTGAACACACCGTGACCCACCAAGAATCCCATCGGGGACCCCTACCGGGCGCCGATGAAACCGAACTGGTGCGCGAGGCTGGCAGACTGGTCGAAAGAGCTTGCCCCGGGCCGTGCGCCCCGCAGAAGGGAATCAACCGTGGCACAGCGCGTCGACGTGGACCCGATGCACGGTCCGCGCGCGGGCGGACCGGTGAGCACACCGGCAGAGCTGCCCGACCTGGACACCGTGCGCCGAATCGGCGGACTGATCGGCTCGGCGATTTCGCAGGTGGTGCTGGGCAAGCCCGAGGTGATCCGGCTGGCGCTGATCGCCCTGCTGGCCGAGGGTCACCTGCTCATCGAGGATGTACCCGGCACCGGCAAGACGGTGCTGGCCAAGTCGTTGGCCCGCACCGTGGATTCGACCGTCAGCCGGGTCCAGTTCACCCCCGACCTCATGCCCAGCGACGTCACCGGGGTGAGCGTGTACGACCGGCAGACGTCGCAGTTCGAGTTCCGGCCGGGTCCGGTGTTCGCGAATATCGTGGTCGCCGACGAGATCAACCGCGCCTCCCCGAAGACCCAGTCGGCCCTGCTGGAGTGCATGGAGGAACGCCAGGTCACCGTCGACGGGTCCACCTATCCGCTGGCCCGGCCGTTCCTGGTGCTGGCCACCCAGAACCCGGTGGAGATGGAGGGCACCTATCCGCTGCCCGAGGCCCAGCGGGACCGATTCCTGGCCCGGCTGTCCATCGGCTACCCCGACCGGGCGGCCGAGGTGGGGATGCTCGCCGACCGTGACCGGGTCGACCCGTTGGACGCGCTGCGCCCGGTCACCGACGCCGCCACGGTCGCCGGCCTGGTCGACGCCGTCGCCTCGGTGCATCTCGCCCCGCCCCTGCGGCAGTACGTGGTCGAGATCGTCGCCGCCACCCGCGCGGTGCCCGAGGTCCGGCTGGGCGCATCGCCCCGGGCCGTGCTGCACCTGGCCCGGGCGGCCAAGGTCGCGGCGGCCCTGGACGGCCGGCCTTTCGTGGTGCCCGACGACATCCAGCGGCTGGCCATCCCGGTGCTGGCCCATCGGCTGCTGCTCACGGTCGAGGCCCACGCCGCCCGGCGGTCGGCCGACGAGGTCATCCGGGTGCTGCTGAGCCGCCTGCGGGTGCCCCGCGGTGGTTGACCGCCGCCGCGCCGGCCGGCCGCCGGGTCTGCGCGGGCTCACCACCCGCGGCCGATGCCTGCTGGCCGGCGGGATCGCGGCCGCGATCTGCTCGCTCCTGCTCGACGAACGGGACCTGTTGCGGGTCGGCATCTTCGCCGTCGTCCTGCCGATCCTGGCCACGATGGCCGCAGCGATGCACAGCGTGCGGCTGTCGGTGGACCACCGGGTCACGCCGGCCCGGCTGGTCCCGGGCAGCCAGGGCCGGGTGCAGCTGACCATCACCAACACCGGATCGACCAGGACATCGGTGTTGGAGGTCGCGGAGCCCGCCACCGCGGATCTCACCAGTGGGTTGCGTTGCCTGATGCCGCCCCTGCGGGCGGCGCACCGGGCCCAGACGGAGTACCCGATCCGCCCGACGCGCCGGGGACGGTTCCTGATCGGCCCGACCGCGGTCCGGGTCGGCGACCCGTTCGGTCTCTGGGAGGACACCAGGACGCTGGACGGCCGGACGACGGTACTGGTCGTGCCGGCCCTGGTCGACCTGGCCGGGATGCCGCTGAGCGCCGGTCAGCGGTCGGCCGCCGCGGACCGGGCCCTGTCCGGCAGCTCAGGCGGCGACCCGGACGTCGGTGTCCGGCCGTACCGCAGCGGTGACGACATCCGCACCATCCACTGGCGGGCGTCGGCCCGGCACGACGAGGAGCTGATGGTCCGGCTGCAGGAGCCGGTGTCACACGGCGGCGCGGTCGTGATGTTGGACCACCGCGCGGCCGCGCACCGCGGGACGGGCCCGACCGCCAGCCTGGAGACCGCGATCAGCCTCGCGGCGTCGATCAGTGTGCATCTGCTCGCCGCGGAACACCAGATTCGGCTGACGACTCACACCGGCGGGGTGCTCGCCGCGGGCCGGGACATCGAGGACGACGTGCTGGCCGCACTCGCCGTCGTCGAACCGGACACCCGGACGATGAACGCTTCGTCGATCGCCGGCACCGGGCTGGTCATCGCCGTCCTGGGGGGCCTGGACACGCCATCGGCCCGGCTGCTGATGGCCGCCCGGCGGCGGGGCACCACCGGTATCGCGTTCCTGCTCGACACCACCACCTGGCCGGCTGCCGCGGGCCGCGGGCCGGTCGGGGCCACGGGTGATTCCCGCGCACCGGCCCTGCTTCAGTCGACGGGATGGCGGGTCGTGCCCGTCCGGCGGGGCGACAATCTCGCCGAAGTGTGGAGCCGGGCCTGCCACGGCGAAGCATCCCGGCCGGGCGCGCCGGGCCGGCCGACCCCGATTCCGGTGATCGCGTGAGTGAGGCTTGCCGAGCGAACCATGGGCGCAGGCGGCGGCACCCCCGGCTGGGCGGCCGAGCCTGCGAGGCCGGCCCGGGGGGTGGCGCCGTGAGTGAGGCTTGCCGAGCGAACCATGGGCGCAGGCGGCGGCACGCCCGCGTCGTGAGTGAGGCCGAAATCGCAGGGTGGGCCCGATGACCACCATCTCGCCGCCGCGCGGGCCGCAGCGATCCGGTCCGGCCGATCCGGCATCCCGGCGGCCGACCCCGAGCGTCCCGGCGCCGCCGATCACCCCCACCGATGCGCTGCCGGCACTGCTGGGGGCGCTGTCCGTGCTCGGCGGGACGCTGGCGATCCCGCCGATGATCAGCGGTGGCGGCTGGTTCCTCGAGACCGCCGAGGTCGTCCTGGTGATCTGGCTGGTCGGGGTCGGCGCCCGGCTGGCCCGGATCCCCGCGGCCGCCGTTGTGCTGCTCCAACTGGCTGCCGCGGCGATCGCGATGACGGCCCTGTTCACCGTCCGTGGCTATGGCGGGGTGATTCCGAACGGTGCGGTGATCCAGGAGGCCGCCGACCTGCTGACCGGTGCCTGGGTCCAGATCCGCACGACGGTGTCCCCCACCCCGTCATCGACCGAACTGTCGTTCCTGATCTGCCTCTCGGTGTCGGCGACCGCATTCGTCGTCGACCTGCTGATCACCGTATGCCGGGCCCCCGCGCTGGTCGCCCTGCCGCTGCTCTGCCTGTACGCGGTGCCCGCGTCGATCGATGTGACGATGCTGCCGTGGTCGGCCTTCGCCGCGCCGGCCGTGTTGTACGCGATGCTGCTGGTCGCGTCGGGTCTGGCGGGGCGACGCGCGGGGACTGCCGGCGCCGCCCAGGTCGTAGCCGGGCTGAGCCTGGCGTGCGTCGCCACCGTCGTCGCGATCCTGCTGGCGGACACCGTCACCGGCATCGGTACGGCCGGTCGGCTACCCCGCACCAGCGACGGGACGAGTGCCGGCATCGGGTTGTCCAAGCACACGTCCCTGGCGGGCAGCCTCGTGCGTGGTGAACCGGTGGACATGCTCCGGGTCACCGGTCTGCCCGGACCGGCGTACCTGCGCACCGTCGGCCTGCAGCGGTGGACCGGCGACGGGTTCACGACCAACGGCCTCGCGGCCGGCGATCTGCCCGACGAACCCCTGGTGGCCGGTCAGACGCAGGTCACCGTGACGCCACTGGCGTACCAGGACGACTTCCTACCGGTGTACCGGGGGGTCACCGCGGTGGCCGACGTCGACGCCGGGTGGACCTTCGACCGGGCCCTGATGGCGGTTCACCGGGACGAACCGATCTCCCCGGACCCGTACCTGGTCACCGCGGTCTTTGCCCAGCCGACGGCCGATGAGCTGCGGGCGGACACCGCCAGCAGCGGCGGCGAACTGCTGGAGACCGGCAACCTGCGCCCGGAGGTCATCGCCGCGGCCACCCAGGCCACCGCCGGCGCGACCACGGCCTTCGACAAGGCGGATCGGCTCCGGTCGTTCCTCAGCACGGCGAACGGCTTCGCGTACGACGACGTGGTGCCGGTGGGGACGAGCGGGGACCCGCTCCTGGATTTCCTGGAGAACAAGCGAGGGGCCTGCCAGCAGTTTGCCTCGGCGATGGCCGTGATGCTCCGGGCGGTCGGGGTGCCGGCCCAGGTCGCAGTCGGTTTCACCCAGGGCACCCGTACCTCCGCTGGCGACTACATCATCACCAGCAACGACGCGCACGCGTGGGTGGAGGTGCCGTTCGATCGGGCCGGCTGGGTCGAGTTCGACCCGACCCCGGTCGACAACGGTCAGGGTGGGCAGCAGGGCTTCTCGGACGGCACGAGCCAATCCACGCCCAGCCAGTCGGCCGGCGCGTCCGCGTCGCCGAATCTGGGCGAGGAGCAGCAACTAGGCCGCGATGAGATCCCCACCGGGGCGGCGAGCAGCACCCGGTCCGCCGCGGCCGACGCGGCGGGCGTCGACCCCGGCCCGGTGGTCCCGTCCGGGGTGTGGTGGGCGCTGGGCCTGGTAGCGATGCTGGCGGTCGCGCTGGTCGGGCCGACGGTGGTCCGACGACGACGCCGGGACCGGCACCTGGCCCACGCGGACGCCGGTGGACCCGAGGCGGCCGCCGCCGCGTGGCGGGAGATCGAAGACCTGGCGATCGACCACGGCATCGCCCTGGACCCGGCCCAGTCGGCCCGGGCCTGCGCCAATCGCCTGGCCAAAGCTGCGCACCTGAGCGAGACCGGCCGGGCCCAGTTGCGGGTCCTGGTCTCGGCCGCCGAGCGCGGCTGGTACGCGGGCGGGCCGGCGGACGCCGGGACCGGTCCGGTCGTCACGCAGGAGCGGCTGGGTGACGCGCCGCGCACGCTGGCCGTCGAACTGGCCCACGCCGCACCCCTGTCGCCGCTGGAGCGGTTGGTGCCGCGATCGGTGCGGCCGGGGTGGTGGCGGGACTGACCCCGGGCGCTCTGACGCCCGGCGCTACGGTCGGCTGCCCCGGCGATCGATACCCAGCATCCGGGCGGCCCGCTTGTTCCGCGCGGGGGCCTGAGCCGGCCCACTCGCCCGCCCGCCAACCCGGCGCAGGACGCCCGCCAACCCGGCGCAGGACGCGGCGACGCCGCGACCCGGCGGGCCGCGGCGTTGGTCTGGTCGTCCTACTGGTTCGGGTCGTCGAAGCGGCGACGGAAGCGTTCTTCCATCCGGTTGCCCAGGGTTGGCCCCGCCTTGCCGGCGTTCTTGTCCATGCCCTTGGCCGCCCGGGCGCCCGGCTGCCCGAACACGAAGAGGCCGACCGCGCCCACCATCGTCAGAAAGCCGACGACGCTGACGGCGACGCCGACGGCGAGCAAGCTCTGCGTCGCGATCACGCCGACAACCAGACCGACGAGACCGGCAACGAACAGGCACCCCGCGACGATGGGGCGGCGACGTCGGATTCGACTCACGTTGACGCTTGTTGCGAACTTGGGGTCGTCCTCGTAGAGCGCGCGCTCGATCTCGTCTAGCATCCGCTGTTCGTGCTCGGAGAGCGGCATAGGTCCCTCCTCCGGCACCTGGCCACCAGAAAGTGTG
>Ga0164241_10000450_pt1 | contig 76661 bp, 65 predicted proteins | sample OricomyardsoilBY_FD_108780 | JGI IMG/M metagenome (GOLD analysis project Ga0164241, IMG submission 108780) | Backyard soil microbial communities from Emeryville, California, USA - Original compost - Back yard soil (BY) | ecosystem: Environmental > Terrestrial > Soil > Unclassified | place: USA... | reverse complement strand
TAACCGTGTAGACCCCGGGAGTGCTCGTTCCCAATGTGATCGCGCCGGTCGACGCACTGATCGTAAGGCCGGTCGGACTTGCGCTGTAAGTCCCGCCTGCACTGCCTGTCCGTGTCATACTGGCTGGGCCAGCACTGCTGCAATAAGGTGATCCGTCATAGGAGATCGTCGCGCTCGGCGCAGCGGTGATCGTCACCGATGCCGTCGTGCTGAACAACGCACAGCCACCGCCAGCAGCGATCGTGTAGGTCACCGTGTAAACGCCAGCAGTGCTCGAACCGGGTGTGATCGCGCCCGTCGATGCACTGATCGTTAATCCAGTCGGACTTGCGATGTAAGTCCCACCAGCACTGCCTGTCCGTGTCACGCTTGCTGTCCCTGCACTGCTGCAATAAGGCGTGCCAGCATACGAGATCGTCGCGCTCGGCGCAGCGGTGATCGTCACCGACGCCGTCGTGCTGAACAACGCACAGCCACCGCCTGCCGCGATCGCGTAGGTCACCGTGTAAATGCCAGCAGTGCTCGAACCGGGTGTGATCACGCCCGTCGACGCATTGATCGTTAGTCCAGCCGGACTTGCGCTGTATACTCCACCAGCACTGCCTGTCCGTGTCACGCTTGCTGTCCCTGCGCTGCTGCAATAAGGCGTTCCAGCATACGAGATCGTCGCGCTCGGTGCTGCGGTCACAGTCACCGGAACATCCGCAGCGACATGCCCACACGCATTGGTCACCTCCACATGATAATTTCCCGTTGTCGCTCCGGTCACGGTGACGTTCTCCGAATTGGCATTCGGCGAGAAGGTACCGGACCCGGTCCATGCATAGCCCAACGGAGCCGTACCTGATGCAGTCACGCCAAGCGTGAGCGCACCCGTGGAGCAGACAGGTGAATTGGTGGTCGTGCCGGTAATGGCCGGAGGGGTACATGTCGAGGTACCAATGCATACACAACCTGCACTCCAAGTATCATTCGTGGTGTTCGGATCACCATCGTTGCACGGAGTACCGGGAAGCGCCGGCCCACTTTGAACACCATTGCAATCCACCACGCATGCTCCCGCACTGACAGGCCCACCGATGATCACGCCCGTGACATCCTGACCATTCATGGACATGTAGTAATTCCGATTCTGGGTACCGGTCCATGCGTCATTCCCCAGGGTAAAAGCCGTGCAGCTACCGATGACCGGAATGGTGGTCACTGTGAACCACTGCTCGGGTACCAGTGTCAAGCCGCAGCCTCCACCACCTACCGGGTCTTCCAGGAAACTTAAGCCGAATCCACTGTAGGTCCGATAGGCGATACCGGCGTTATCCACCTCCGGAGAAGCAAAAAATGGACTCCAGTTATTGCAGAAGCTCGCGCTGGAACCAAGGGATGCACCGGACGCTGCATCGTAGCGCACCGTGACCGTGATCGCGCTGAGCAATCCCCCGAAGTTGGCGGAACTGTGCATCTTCAACTGCAAGAGCAATTGGTCCGCAGAGGCTCCTTGCACCAATCGCATGTCCACCGACGACGGAAGGATATCGGTCTGCGCATAGGCCGCAGGAACCGTAAACAGCAGGAGGATCAGGATCGGCAGAATACGCCAAAGGCGAGGCCAGGAAAGTCGATGCATTATTTGCGTGAACTTGATCTTGGCAGCAGCCATAACTAGCAACAGATCCTTCGTCCATAGTGACAAGGCTGCGCTAATCTACAACGCTCGCCTGTGCGAATCAATAATTGGTCGACAATGAAAGTGGGGTTCGTCGAACTTCAGCTTTCCCTCCAATCCATGGGATAGTGAGCCACCGATATTGACCAAAATGGACCCTGATCCTTCCCTGCTGCCATATGGCAGTCAAAGTCGCCCATGAAGTGATCTCCAGTAGCGTGTCGCGCTCCATACCGAAGCGATAACGGACGGATCTCTCGAAATCGAACACCAGTCCCAGGACCGGAGGTCTTCACAGTGCGATTCTGTGCGCTCAGAGCAACTCGCGGACGATGCGCTCCACCGTCACCCCTTCGGCTTCCGCCTTGTAGTTGCGCACCAGGCGGTGCCGCAGGATGGGCTCGGCCACGGCCTGCACGTCCTCGATGTCAGGGCTGAAACGGCCGCGCACCAAGGCATGGCACTTCGCACCGATCACGAGGTACTGGCTGGCCCGGGGACCTGCGCCCCAACTGATGTGGTCCGTGATGACCTTGGGACTTCCCGCCGTTCCGGGCCGCGTGCGGGTCGCCAATTTCACGGCATACTCCATCACGTTGTCCGGTACGGGGATGCGGCGCACCAGGCCTTGATAGAAGAGGATCTCCTCCAGGCTCATCACGGGTTCCACCTTGGCGTCGATGCCTGCGGTGGTGGCCTTCACCACGGCCAGCTCATCCGCATAGGAGGGGTAATCCACCCAGATATTGAACATGAAACGGTCCAACTGGGCCTCGGGCAACGGATAGGTGCCTTCCTGCTCGATGGGGTTCTGCGTGGCGAGCACGAAGAAGGGCTCGGGGAGTTTGAAGGTCTGGCCTGCGGCGGTGACGGACTTTTCCTGCATGGCCTCCAGCAAGGCGGCCTGCGTCTTGGGCGGGGTCCGGTTGATCTCGTCCGCCAGGATGATGTTGGCGAAGAGCGGTCCCTTCACGAAGCGGAACTTGCGATCCTGATCCAGCACCTCGGAGCCGATGATGTCGCTGGGCATCAGGTCGGGCGTGAACTGGATCCTGTTGAAGGTGAGGCCGAGGGCACCGCCCACGGTGTTCACCAAAAGTGTTTTCGCCAGGCCGGGCACGCCTACCAGCAAGCAGTGGCCCCGGCTGAAGATGGCGATGAGCACGTCGTCCACCACCTTGTCCTGGCCAATGATCACCTTGCCGATCTCCTCCTTCAAGCGGCGGTACTTCACACCGAACTCCTCCACCGCCCGCACGTCGTTGTTCTCTCCGCTCATTTGCTTGTCGTTCGTCAAAATTAGGTTCAGTGCGCGGCCGGCGTGATCCACGGGTGCTCGAAAGTGCAGCCTTCATAATCCGGGATGATCTTCACATAGGTGCCGCTGAGTTTCTCACGCACCCACTTGTCCACGCTGCGCTGGCGAAGTTTGTTCTCGGTCGCCGTATGTACCAGCGGATAATCCTCCACGAGGTCCATGCGGTGGGGATCGGTATGTTTCAGCAGGCGGTACACGCGGTAGCCCTTCTTTCCGTCGGGGTCCTCGAAGGCCTGCGCCTCACTGATCTCGCCGACCTTCAATTTGTCGATCACCAGGAAGGCCTTCTGGTCCAGGTCGCCGATGGCCCAGTGCGGGCTGTTGCTGTTGGGATCGATCACCACGCCATTGGTGCCCTTGGTGTCATCATCGTCATTGTCCTCGGTGGCCACTTTGCTGAAATCCACCTTGCCGTCGCGCACGGCGGTCATCAGGCTGTCCAGGCGTTGCTTCGCGTCCTGCTGGTCGGCGAGGCTCACCTTGGGGATCAGCAGGATGTGCCGGGCATTGTACTCTTCGCCCTTGCGGTCGATCATCTCCATGACATGGTAGCCGAACTTCGTCTTGAAGACCGGTGAGATCTCGCCGTCCTTCAGGCTCATGGCCACGGCATCGAACTCAGGCACCATCACGCCTTGGGGCACCATGCCCAGTTCACCGCACTGGCTGGCCGAGCCCGGGTCCTCGCTGTAGAGGATCGCCACGGTGCAGAAGTCCTTCTCCCCTTTCACGATGGCGTCGCGGTATTCCTCCAGTTTGTTCTTCACATGGCGGTCCTCATCCGCGGTGGGCGTGGCATAGATGGAGATGCGCGCATACTCCACGCCGGCGTTGATGAAGGGCAGGCTGTCCTTGGGAATGGCATTGAAGAACTGCTCCACCTCCTTGGGCGTCACCTGTGCATCACCGGTGATCTTCTGCTGCATCTGCTGGCTGAGGAGCTGGTCCGCCACTTGGTCGTGGAAGTCCGCCTTGATCTCGGTGACGCTCTTGCCGTAGAACTTCTCCAACTTGTCGCGGCCGCCGATCTGCTGCTCGAAATAAGCGATGCGCCGGTCCAGTTCCTGTGCGATCTGGTTCTCGTCGGGGACCACACTGTCGATCCGCGCCTGTTCCAAAAGCAGCTGCTGGTAAAGGAGGTCTTCCAGATCGCTGCAGGCCAGTGAATCGGTGATCTTCTCGCCGCCTTGCCGGGCCTGTTCCAGACGAGAGGCCAGGTCGCTGTAAAGAATGATCTTGCCCGCCACGTTGGCGATCACCCCATCAATGTATTGACCTTGAGGGGCCGGGGCTTGAGTCGGGGATGAGGACGGGGCCTGTGCATGCAGGCCGCCGGCCAGCACGCACGCGAGGACGGCGATCACCTTAGGGGAAACGGACATCCTTGTCGGCCAGCGCATGTTGATAGAGGTCTTCGCGCAGGCGCTCCACGAGCTTGAGCTTACGCTGGTTGATGAGGATGGCCCGGATACGGTCGGTCACCATGTCGATGGGCGATGTACTGTCTTTCAGGCGTTGGTCCAGGAAGTCGACAAAGTAGGTACCGCTCTCGTCATCCACGATCACCTTGCTTTGGTGTTCGAGCCAGTCCGTGGGATTTTCAGGATGCAGGGGCACTTGCTGTTGCAGGGCCTTGAATTCGATCCAGTCGTCGCGCGTGTCCGTGATGGCGGCCCCGTGCTGCGCGAGGAGCACCTCCAACTTGTGGGTGTCCTCTTCCTTGTCGCTTCGCCACAGGCCCTCCACCTTCTTCAGCAGTTTGCCGTCCTTCTCCGTGAGCTTGAACCAGCGCACGCGGACGATATTGTCCTTCAGCTGGAAATTGGCGATGTTCTTGTCGTAGTAGTCCTGGACCTGGGAGCCGCTTACGGCCGTGTCCAGGTTCTGAAGGACCAAGGCCTGCTCATAGGCGAAGGTGAGCAGACTTTCCCTGTACGACCGGATCTGCTGCTCCACGTTCTTGTGGGCATCGTCCAGGTTCTCATTCGCCATGTGGACCATCACCCGGTCCCTCGCCCAGTTGTCCAGAAAGCGGCCCGCGATGGCGGCACTGTCCGCAGGGCTGGCATCCATGGGCACCACGGGACGCAGGTCGCTCCAGTAGAGTTTTTCGCCGTAGGCCTCCGCCACCACACGGTCCTTCGGATCGTGCTTGTCGCCGCACGAAGCAAGCAGAAGGGCGGCGATGATCGCCGCCCTTCCAATGCCGGTCCCATGCTGGAAGGCCATTCTGGGGTCTACTTGATGCTGTGCAGCACGTCCTGGTCCACGGTTATGGGATACTTCGCGCGCAGTTCCTTGATCCAGTCCTTCTCCAACTGGTCCTGGTAGGCGGCGGTGACCAGGCCGCGTGCCTCGTTCAATGGCTTCGGCGTGGGCTGCACCACTTTCTTCAGGTCCATGAACATCACCTTGCCGTCCACCGTGGTGTCCGCAGTGAGGCCGGGCATGGTCACGTCCTTCAACATGGGCTTGTCCTCTTTGGTGAAAACACCGTTCTCGATGCTCAACGCCGCGGGATCCTTCTTGTTCACCACCGCCAGGAGGTCCTTGCCGGACTTGCCCTTGGCCAGTAGCGCGCGCGCCTGCTTGGACACTGCGGCGTTGGCGCAGGTATAGATGTCCACATCGTAGCGCACCGGGTACATGAAGTCATACTTGTGCTGGTCGTAGTACTGCTGCAGTCCCGTGGTGTCCTTCACCGCCTTGCTCCACACCTTCTCATCGGTGAGCTCAAAGAGCAGGATGCCGTCGCGGTATTCCTTCATCAGCATGTTGAATTCCGGGTATTTGGTCTCCAGGCGCGAATCCTCATAGGCCAGCAACCGGTCATCCACGAACTTCTGGAAACGCTCCTGCACGTAGTCCTTCATGGGCCGCACCGGCTCGCGGCGCTGTTTCTCCTGGATGTAGCCCAGCAACTGCTTCTGCGTATAGCTCATGCCATCGATGGTGAAGACCGGCTTGGTGAGCTTGGCGTTGCGCACGGAGTCGTTCACCCAGCCCACTTGAAGATCGCGTACCACCAAGGTGTCGTTCGGCGAGAGCTCCATGCCTTCCGGCTGGCGGGCGTTCGGGCTGGTGGGCTTGCCATTCTTCAGCACGCTGTTGATGGAGCGCTCATACTTCTGCCCGTTGTGCATGACGATGCCTTCCTTGACGTCCTTGCGCATCAGGGTGTCCAGGACCGTATTGCCCTTCATGAAGACCGTTGTGTCCAGCGCCTTCTCCACCGCGGTGAGGTTCTTCGGAAAATCCTTGTAGTGGTATTCGGTGCGCAGCCCGGCCAGGAACTTCTGGCGCGTCACTTCGGCGCGGCTGTCGTGGGAGATCCTCGTCTTCAGGTCGGATTTGGCATCCTCGAAGGAAGGCAGCGGCTTGTAGCTGATGCGCTTCACGATGTGCCAGCCATAGGGCGTCTTGAACGGTGCGCTGATATCGCCATCGTTCTTCAGCGCGAAGGCCTGGCTCTCGAACTCGGGGATCATCTTGCCCGTGCCAAAAGGAGGCAGTTCGCCGCCCTTGGTGTTGGTGGCGGCATCGTCGCTGTACTTCAAGGCCGCATCGGCGAAATTGATCGTGCCGCTCGTGAGGTCCTGGTATGCCGCATTGATCTTCTTCTCCGCCGCTGCCTGCTTCTCCGGGCTGTCCTCCGAAGTGCTGCGGATCATGATGTGCGCCGCAGTGACCTCACCGTGCGCGGGCCTGCGGTCCGTTACCTTGATGATATGGTAGCCGAACTTGGTGCGCACCGGCTGGCTCACCTGCCCCACCGGCGTGTTGTAGGCCGCGTTCTCGAAGGGATAGACCATCTGGAGCACGCTGAAGTAGCCGAGGTCGCCGCCGTTGTCCTTCGCACTGGGGTCCTCGCTACCGGTCTTGGCCACAGTGGCGAAATCCTGGCCGCCCATCACTTGGGCACGCAATGCGTTGATGCGCTTCCAAGCCACGAGCGTGTCCTCCGGGGAGGCATCCGGCGCGAGTTTCACCAGGATGTGGCTGGCGCGGATCTCTTCGCCCATGCGGGAATAGGCCTCCTGCATCAGCTGGTCGTTCAGTCCGCGGTCGATCAGGTAAGGACGGGCCAACTGCTGGCGGTAACCGGCCAGTTCGCTCTTGAACGAACCCACTGTGTCCATGCCGAGGTCCTCTGCGGCACGCACCTTCAGCTTGTAGTTCTCGAAGAGGTCCAAGTACTGGTCCAGCGCTTCCTTGGTGACGGGCGCGTCCTTGTTGTTCTTCTTGTAGATGCTCTCGAACTCACTGCGGGAGACGGGCTCGCCGCCCACGGTCATCAAGGTCGGGTCCGGATTGGTCTGCGCCTGCTTGGCCTCTTGGGCCTGGGTGGTCAGGGTAAGCGCGCAGAGGGCGGCGCCGAATACGAGATACTTCATTGTTGGATGGTCCGGTTGTAAAGGGCGTCAAATGTAACCGGATCGCCTTGTGACGCGGGCCGACCACCGGAAGGGGGGCGTTAAAAAGATCCAAGCAACGCCGGAAGACCATGATCGGCGCGGGTTATGGCGCGAGAGCCAAGCCGATCTCAGCGGTGGTGCTGCCAAATCCAGTCCTGAACAGCTACTAGTAACTCAAGCGTATGGAGAAGCTTCGGAAATGACTGCTTGTGCTAATGGGCTGGGGCTGCCAATTGGGCTTCTCCAATTATCAAGTTCTGCATTGGAAGGCTCCAACATGATGTTGTCCGGGAAGCGGTATGTCTATCTCATGCAACTTGTCGCAGGAGAGAAGACCTTCAGCCAGCGCGTGGTGGTGGGGCGGTAGTCGCAAATGGTAAATGACCAGCGCGTGTGATACCGGGGCAAGCCCGGCATGACAACGGGTGTTCGCGCCCCCTCCCCGCCCTTTGCCTACTTTGCCTGCCCACCGAAGCACCCTATATGGCGAACCCCCTCTTCCGCAAGAAATCCGTGGAGCGCATCCTGCGCGAGCATGCGCAACGCGAGGCGGACGGCCATCAGGGGATGAACCGCACCCTTACCGTGCGCGACCTCACCTTCATGGGTGTGGCGGCGGTGATCGGCGCGGGGATCTTCAGCACGGTGGGCGCGGCGGCCTACCAGGGCGGCCCGGGCGTGGTCTTCCTCTTCATCATCACGGCGGCGGTGTGCGGCTTCACGGCCTTGTGCTATGCGGAGTTCGCCGGGCGCGTGCCGGTGAGCGGCAGTGCGTACACCTATAGCTATGTCACCTTCGGCGAGGTGGTGGCGTGGATCATCGGCTGGGCGCTGATCCTCGAGTACGCCATTGGCAATGTGGTGGTGGCGATCTCGTGGAGCAGCTACTTCACCAACATCCTGCGCGCCTTCGGCATCAACATACCGGCATGGCTCGCAGCGGACCCGCTCAGCGCGAAGGACGCCTTCGACCAAGCACTGGCGAGCGGCCAGGCCACGGATGGCCTCGCGTGGGCCACGGCTCCGGTGATCGGTGGTTGGCATGTGATCATGAACATCCCCGCCGCGTTGATCGTGGTGGCGGTGACGGCACTGGTCTACATCGGCATTCAAGAAAGCAAGAAGGCCGCGAACCTGATGGTGATGGTGAAGCTGGTGATCCTCGGCGCGGTGGCGCTGATCGGCCTCTGGTACATCAAGGGCGCGAACTATGTGCCCTTTCTCCCACACGGCATGGGCGGCGTATTGAAAGGAGTGAGCGCGGTGTTCTTCGCGTACATCGGCTTCGACGCCATCAGTACCACTGCTGAAGAATGCAAGGACCCGCAACGCGACCTGCCGCGCAGCATGATGTACGCGTTGATCATCTGCACGGTGATCTACTGCGTCACAGCGCTGGTGCTCACCGGCATGGTGCCCTCTGCAGAATTCAAGAACGTGATGGACCCGCTGGCCTTCGTCTTCAACAAGATCGATCTGCCGATAGTGGGCTTTGCGGTGAGCATCGGCGCGGTACTGGCGGCCACGAGTGTGCTGCTGGTATTCCAATTGGGCCAGCCGCGCATCTGGATGAGCATGAGCCGCGATGGGCTGCTGCCGCCGCGTTTCGGATACCTGCACCGGAAGTACGGCACGCCGGCCTTCGCCACCATCGTCACCGGTGTGCTGGTGGCGGTACCCGCGCTCTTCGCGCCCAGCGGCATCATCACGGACCTCACGTCCATCGGTACGCTCTTCGCGTTCACGCTCGTCTGCGGCGGCGTGCTGCTGTTGCCCCGCACGGACGCCTTGGATGCCAGCGGCCGCAAGCGTTTCAAGATCCCTTACATCAACGGGCGCTTCCTTCTGCCGCTATTGGTACTGGCCTACTTCGTGATCGACCGGGAACGCCTCCTCAACGCGGTCACCAGTATGCACATGGACCGCCAAGCCATTCTGTTGATGGCCTTCGCGGTCTTCGCGCTGGGCACGGCGGTGCAGGCTTTCCGCCGATCCTACTCATTGATCCCCTGCATCGGTATGTTGAGCTGCGCCTACCTGATGATCGAGATACCGGCGGATAGCTGGGTAGTGTTCTTCGGCTGGATGGCGGCGGGCTTGCTGGTGTATGCGCTTTATAGCAGAAGGCACAGCAAGCTGCGGGGGGAAACCGTTGATCCTTGAAAGAGAAAAACCGCCGATTTCGCCGATGGACGCCGATAACTGAAAGAGAAACAGCAGAGGACGCTGGCGCTTGAAGAGAGAAAACCGCCGATTACGCAGATGAACGCCGATAGCTGAATGAGAAACCGCTGAGGGCGCTGGCGCTTGAAGAGAGAAAACCGCCGACGACAAAAGAAAAACCGCCGATTACGCCGATGAACGCCGATAGCTGAATGAAAACCGCAGAGGCACTGCCGCTTGAAGAGAAAACCGCCGACGACAAAAGGAAAACCGCCGATTGCGCCGATAGCTGAATGAGAAACCGCTGAGGGCGCTGGCGCTTGAAGAGAGAAAACCGCCGATGGCACCAGTGAACGCCGATAGAACCGACCAGATGGAAGAGCATGACCACGAGACCTATGCCATCATCGGCGCTGCGATGGAGGTTCACACGCAGTTGGGGTCGGGGTTTCTGGAAAGCGTGTATCAGGAAGCTTTGACCGAAGAGTTGAGACTGGGCGCGGTGCCCTTCGAAAGCGAGGTGCGATTGCCGATCCTTTACAAGGGAAGGCTGCTGGCCACGGTCTTCCGTGCGGACCTGATCTGCTTTGGCAACATCATAGTTGAGTTGAAAGCGATCAAGGCGTTTACGAGCATCGAGGAGGCCCAACTCTTGAACTACCTCAAGGCCACCGGCATGGAACGTGGTCTCCTCTTGAACTTCGGCGCACAAAAGCTCCAAGTGAAACGGATGGTGTGCACCAAGCGCCCTTCAGCCAAGTGATCGTCACCTCTTGCGATATCGGCGGAGGCGGTTATAATCCTATCCGCACGTTCGCGTTATCGGCGCAATCGGCGTAATCGGCGGTTCGCATTCCCACCCGCACGTCCGCATTATCGGCGCCATCGGCGTAATCGGCGGTTTGTATTCCCATCCGCACGTTCGCATTATCGGCGCCATCGGCGTAATCGGCGGTTTGTATCCTCCACGGATCACAGCGGACTGTCATCGTCCTCTTCCTCATCCATCGAAAGGACCGAGCTCATCACATCGCCGAAGAGCACGCCCGTGGCATAGCTGGAGCGACCGATGCGGCTGTGTTCCGCTAGGCCGTGCAGGATGAACTCCATCCAGAGGAGCCGCTCCTTTTCATCGATCGGCGCGGGATGTACAGTGAGCACTTGGGCCAAGCCCTTTACACTTTCCAACGTCGACCGATAGCTCTTCGCATCGCCTTCCAATAGCACGTCCGCCTCGTTCTCATTGAACCAGGCCACGACGTCGGCGTAGTGGTCCACGCCTGCTCCGCGGCGCTTGGGCGAAGGGTCTGAGAAGAGGTCCTTGAAGGTCTTCCGCAGCGCGAGGCTGATCAGGTGTTGCGCCACTTTCTCGGGTCCCTCCTGCTCGCCTTCATAGACCAATTCGATCTTGCCGGTGATGGCGGGCACCACGGCAAAGAGGTCGCCGATGCGCACCATGGTATGCTTCTCCTTATTGTACAGTGCGCGTCGCTCCGCCGCGCTCACTACGCTTTCCAGCGCACCGATCGCCAAGCGTGCGCTCACGCCGCTCTTGCGGTCCACGAACTCGCTGTCGCGCGCTTCCATTGCGATGCGCTCCACGAGCACACGCATCAGGTCCGGCACATCCACCGTGGCGCGCTGCTCCTCGGGCGAGCGCACTTCCTGCGCGGTGATCTTCATGCCCATCTCGATGTTCTCCGGATAGTGCGTGAGGATCTGGCTCTGGATGCGGTCCTTCAGCGGCGTGATGATGGCGCCGCGATTGGTGTAGTCCTCCGGGTTGGCGGTGAAGATGAACTGGATGTCCAGCGGCAGGCGCATCTTGAAGCCGCGCACCTGCACGTCGCCTTCCTGCAGAATGTTGAAGAGCGCCACCTGGATCCGCGGTTGCAGGTCGGGCAGTTCGTTGATCACGAAGATGCCGCGATTGCTTCTTGGCACTAGGCCGAAGTGGATCACGCGCTCATCGCTGTAATCGAGCTTGAGGTTGGCGGCCTTGATCGGATCGCTGTCGCCGATGAGGTCCGCCACGGTGACATCGGGAGTGGCGAGTTTTTCCGTGTAGCGTTCATCGCGATGCATCCATGCGATCGGCGTGGCGTCACCCTTGGCGGCCACGAGGTCCTTCGCGTAGCGCGAGACCGGCGCGAAGGGATCATCGTTCAGTTCGCTGCCCTCCACCACGGGCATCCATTCGTCCAGCAGTTGCACGAGCGAGCGGGCCATGCGCGTCTTCGCCTGACCGCGCAGGCCGAGCAGGTTGATGCTGTGGCCCGCGAGGATGGCGCGTTCCATGGCGGGCACAACGGTGTCGGCATAGCCGTGGATGCCCTCAAAAAGTGGCTGCCCGGCGCGGATGCGTGCGATGAGGTTGGCGCGCAGCTCCTGCTTCACGGTGCGCGGTTTCCAGCCGCTCTTCTTCAGTTCGCCGAGGGTGATAGATTTCATGTTGGGGCGGGAGATCTCCCGCCCGTACGGCGGGGAATTAAGGATGATTTTCAGGAAGCTTTTCGATTGTTCGCATGATCGCGGAACACCATGTCCGCGAGGCCTTGCAGGCCGGTGTAGAAAGCCCGGCCTTGATTCACTTCAGTAAAGCGCTCGATGAAGCGTTGCAGATAGGGATCCTGCGCGATCATGAATGTGGTGATGGGGATCTTCGCTTTGCGCGCCCTCATCGCAGCGTCCAGCGTGCGGGCCACGATGAAGTCATCCAGCCCGATGCTGTTCATGTAGTACTCGCCGTCGCGCTTCACGCAGCTCGGCTTGCCATCGGTGATCATCACGATGCGGCGGTTCTTCAGCTTGCGACGGCGCAGGATGTCCATCGCCAGTTCCAAGCCCGCGACGGTGTTGGTGTGGAACGGTCCCACTTGCAGATAGGGAAGGTCCTTCAGGCTAACCTGCCACGCATCGTTGCCGAAGACCACGATGTCCAGCGTGTCCTTCGGATAGCGCCGTGCGATCAGTTCCGCCAGTGCCATCGCCACCTTCTTCGCGGGTGTGATGCGGTCCTCGCCATAGAGGATCATGCTGTGGCTGATGTCGATCATCAGCACGGTGGCGCAGGCGCTTTGGTGCTCGGTCTCCACCACTTCGAGGTCGTCCTCGCTCATGCGCAGCTCGTCGATGCCACGCTGTTGCGCGTTGCGGATGCTGTCGCTCATCGCCACTTGTTCCAGCGCATCACCGAAGCGGTAGGCGCGGCGGTCGCTGGTGGTCTCGTCGCCTTGCCCGCTGCGACGCAGACCATGGCTGCCGCGATCGCTCTTCTTCAATTTGCCGAAGACCTGATCCAGCGCGCGCTCGCGGATCAAGCGCTCCGCCTTGCCGGTGAGGCCGATCTTTTCACCTGCCGTGGGCACGCCCAGAATTCCTTGCTTGAAGAGGTCTTCCTTGAAGTTCTCGAAGGTGTAATCCGGAGTGAACAGGTGATGTTCCTTGTCCACCTCCTGCATCCAATCCAGCGCCTCTTCCACATCACCACTGGTGTGCGTGAGGATCTCCAGGAAAATGGGCAGGAGCTTTTCGAAGGGCGTGCGATCGTCCTTCGGCGGCAGGAATTTTTCGAATCGGATCCCAAGCATCAGCACATGCACCATGCACTTGGCAGCGCAGGGGTACAAAGGTAGAGGCGACCGGAACGGCCTGCCCTACTGGATAACCACCCGCTGCGTGCCGCGCTGGCCGTGGTCGTCGGATACCTGCAACAGATAGATCCCGGCGGGAAGATCCTTCACATCGAATTCGCTGCGCTGAATGCCCGAAGTAGCGGTCGTTGTGTTCTGCGTGCGCACGGCACGCCCGGTGGCATCGAACAACATCAGGTCCATGGCGTGCCCGCCTGCCACGCCGTACGTCACGTTCAGGATATCCTGCGCGGGGTTGGGCCATGCGTCCACGCCGATCGCCTGCTTGAGGTCCTCATGGATCCCCGCAAAAGCTGACTGGGCGAGGTAGTACATGCTGCTGCCGGTCTGGGGCGCCCCTCCGTTCAAGCTCTGGCTCACTCCTGTGGCGCTAAGCACATAGTAGTGGATACCGGGCTTAAAGAAGTACACCTGATCTACCGCCCTCACATACGATTGCCCCGGAACGATCTCCGTCACGGTATCGATGTCGGACAGCTTCAACACGTTGTAGATCGTGTCATACGGCAGCACCAGTGTGCCGAAGCCGTCAGCGATGTAGGAGCTGTTCCCAGTGCCCTGCGCAACTTCAGTACCGCTCTGCCCAACGAAGCTGTAGTTGTACGCATAGGGATCGGCATAGGCGGTGTTGTACGTGCAGGGATAAGGCATGACCAACTGCTCATCCGTATAGTGCAACTGGATGTTCTGCTGTGCGACCAGCTGATATACACCAACGACATAGAGACCGCTTACATCATCGCGCATGTACGTGATGGTGCTGCCGGCATCCAACGCAATCGTCGCTGTCGGATAGACATTGCCAAAGGCCGTGGCATCCGGCGATTCGACCGGAAGGGTGGTCACCTCGGAAGCACCGATCCCGGAAAGGTCCCAAAGCACATCGGCCCCGCCAGAGGTGATCGGCGTGTAACTGCCCGTGACGTAGGGGAAAATATCGTCCACCTGCGGCGCGTCGGACTGGTCCATTACCGGCTGTGCGACAAGTGCCGCGGGAAGAAGGAGAGCGCAGAAGCAAGGAACCGTGTATGCGAAGTGTCTCATTGCTGAAATATGGAAGGTCGACGGCCAGATCAATGTGAGACCACCAAGCGGCGTGTGCTGCGCTTGCCATCGGCGGCGGTCATCAGCACTTGGTACACGCCGGCTTTCCAATCGCCCACGTTGAAGCGCTCCGTTTGGTTGCTTCCCTTAGCGGCCACATTGCGATGGAGGACGATCGCACCGCGCGCATCAACCACCTCCAGCGCCAATGCACCATGCTTGCCTCCATCAAAGGTGATCTCCGCATCCGTGCTCACCGGATTCGGGCTCACCCGCAGACCAAAGGCATCGGCATCCACAGTGGCGATGCCCAACGCGGAAGCGTCCAGCCATTCAGTAAAGCGGCTGACCTGTGTGATGCCGGAGGAAGTGACCGAATCGGCCACGGTACGCATCACGGGGAACTTGCCCCAAAGCGGATAATAGGCCACTACATCGCGCTTATGTGATATCGAAATGAAGCCGATCACATTCGTTTCATCCAGGTGGGTTGTCACACGCAGGATCTCGATCGGGTCCGTCGCACCGGGGATGAGGATGGTCCCGTGGGCATCGGCATTCCCAGTTATCGACCCGGACCTGTAGGCAGCATTGCCATCCACTTCATAGGTGGCATTGTCCGCGTCCGTCCATGTTCCTGCATAGGTCAGGGGCAGCTTCAACTCAAGCGGGCCATCCGTATAGGCCGCCGAGACCTGGTAGTTCGAGCCGAGCAGCGAGACCAGTTGGCTTTCACCCACCCGTTCCAGGCCGCTGGTGGTGGTGTGATAGAAAATAGTGTCCGGGCCGTTATTCACCAACATCAAGGTGGCGTTGGGAAACATAGCGGCGTTGGGGCTCTCTGCTGGATCACGCCAGTTGTATGTGTTCGTGGCCGTGTCCACCAAGGCGGAGAAATCGTAGGCCTGCCATTCGCCGCCGTTACCGGATGCGGTCCAAGCGCCAGCATGTACTTGAAAGGTACTGCCCACAACCGGCACGTTGCCGGGATCGACCAAGGTGATCTGTGCACCGGCCATCAAGGCGCTGGTAAGGGCAAATGCGGAAAACGCGTAACGGATCGAGGCCATGGGGAGATGTTGATTTGGGTCCGCAAAGTAAGACATGCGAAAAAGGACCATCGCTGCCTTTGTTCAACGGCCCTCATTGCGGATGTTCGGCGGGGCGGCAATTCCTGATCGCATTCTGCGTCTCTTTGCGGCCAAATAACGTGCGATGCGACATAGCGTGAGCGAGATCACCGATACCATTCAGGACCGCCGGACGATCCAGCCGAAGGACTACTCCCGGCGCGAGGTGCAGCGGGACCTCATCGACAAGGTGCTGGGCAATGCCATCTGGGCGCCCACCCACGGCATGACGCAACCGTGGCGCTTCACCGTGTTCACAGGAAACGGCAGACAACAACTCTCTGAATTCCTCGGGGCCGAATACACGCGGCTCACGCCACCCGAGAAATTCATGCCCCGCAAGTATGACAACCATGTGCAGCGTCCCTTGCAGACGTCGGTGGTCGTCGCATTGGGCATGGCCCGCGACCCGAACCGCAAGATCTCCGCGCTGGAAGAGCAGTATTCCGTGGCCTGCGCCGTGCAGAACATGCACCTCACCTGCTCGGCATACGGACTGGGCGGCTTCTGGAGCACGGGTGCGGCGATCACCGGCAAGGGCATGTGCGCATTCCTGGGCCTGGGAGAAGAGGACCAGTGTTTGGGCCTCTTCTATATGGGCTATCCCGCAACGGAATGGCCGAAGGGCTACCGCAAGCCGTTGCCGGATTTTGTCCGCTACGTGGCCGAGTAGTTGTCCGTTGTCAGTTCTCAGTTGTCCGGCTACCGACTGCTAACTGCTTCTGCCAACTACCCCTGTCTCGTTCACTCACCCGCGTCCCTGGCCACGGCCACGGGAGGCGATTCCCGAAAAATATCCTCGCGCTCCAGCGGGCGCGCCGCCACATTCCAAATGAAGCCTTTCAAGCGCAGGTCCTCCGCAGGCGCCTGCTCCAGGGGATAAAGCACGGCATCCGGCGCTGTGATAAAGGAGACGGTGCTCACCTTCCCGCTATCGAGGCCCACCTCGATCCGGCTGCAATCCGCGCGGTTCAGGCCGGTGGTACGTTCCACGCCGTCCTTCTTCTCCTTCGCGAAATAGGCGGTGCGACTGTTTCCTTCAGCAACCAATCGTGCAAGTCTGTCATCCTGGAAAAAGCCGGTCATGCTCGTGCCGGTCACTTGGTCGAAATGGATGCTGTCCGCTTGCGAGATGAGGAAAGCGTTGCCATCCGCAAAGAGGCGGTCCGCATGGCCGTTGCGCATTTTGATGCGGATGGTATCGCCGTTGATCTGATCGGTGTTGCTCCATAGGAACGGGGTACCGCGAAGGACGATCAGACTGTCCCGATCGGAATAGGTCATCGTATCGCAAACGCCTTGCAGGTCGCTTTTGAAAAAGCGCACGTTGCGCCGGGCGATCACACGCTTTCCGCGAATGCTGTCCTGTGTGGCGAAGAGCGTGTCCGCGTGCAGGAAGAGCGAGTCCTTGCCCATGAGCATCACCAGTTCAGCACGGCCCGTGATCATGGACCTGCCGTCCTTCTGTAGATGCCTTCCCCGTTCTCCGCGCACGATCATGTCGCTGGCGGTATCGGTCACTTGCACATGGCCCCAGCCCAGACCTTCACCTGTTTCACGGTCATAGTGCAGGCTATCACCGGTCAGCGTCTGGCCATTCGAGATGATGCGCGCCGCCTTGGTGAATCGACCACTGCCCGCACGCGTGTCGTAGCTGCCACGCTCGCAGTACATGTTCGTGGTGCCTTGTATGATGTGTGTGGGCCCGAAGAATTGCGCGATGCCGGTAGTGGTGAAATAGTGCAACGTGTCCGCCGTGATGGTGCGGTCCGGGTGCTCGATGCGGACATCCCCACTGAAGATGAAGCGACGCTCGCTCGCGAGATAGGCCCCGTGCACACTGGTGAGTGTATTGCCGTCCCTCGCGCTCACGATCTGTGCGCCGCTGTCGTAATCGGCGCGATGGCTGCGCATGTCGTAGCGAAGTGCTTCGGAAGTGAGCACCATGCCGGGATCGCTCAGCTTCACATGGCCCGTGATGGTGGCGGTCCTGTTCTGGCCGGAATAGGTCAACCGGTCGCCTGTGATGTTCAGCGTGTCGCCTTGCTGGATGCCCACATGGCCGAAGGCCTCCACCCGTTGGTCCTGATAGAGGTAGGCGCTGTCGCAATGCATCAACGCATCCGCCTGCTTGAAGCGCACTTGGCCGATCAGCCGCTGGGCGCCGGGAGCGATGAAATTGTCGAATTCCCAGCGGTCCGCGTTGAGGATCTCCACCCGGTCACTCTTCGCGTTCACAGTTGTTTGGCCCAGCGCTGCGGCCCCGCCAATGAAGAAGGTGAGGATCGCGACGGTGGGACGGAGCTTCATCGTTCTTGGATGCCCGGTCTATCGGCCCCGGATCACATGCCGGCCGGATGAAGTGGCCTACTTGGCCGTACCCGCCTTGCTTGCGTGATGGCGTTGGTTCAATCCGTTGACCACCTCAGCGGTGATGTCCAGTCCTTTGTTGCCCACCCAGATCTGGCCGCCGTTCTGGATGCTGAAGATGTAATCGTATCCCGCCGTCTTGTTATAGTCCTCCAGGAACGTCTGGATCTTCGCCGTGATGTCCTGCAACATCCGCGTCTGCATCTGGTCCAATTGGTCCTGCGAGCTCGTCCGCATGTCCTGGATCTTCTGGCCCAACTGCTGCACTTCGGCCTGGTCCTTCTGCATGTCCGCCTGCGTGCTGTAGGTGTGGTCCTTCGATGTGAGTTCGTTGTAGCGGGCCTGCGCCTTTTGCATTTCATTCTGCAGCGCGGCCTCCATGCGTTTCCCCTCGCTCTGGAAGCGGTCGGTGCTTTCCTTCACCAGATCGTACTTCGCCTGCACGGTGTCCATGAAGAAGAAGGCGATGCGGCCTTTGGCCAGTGCTGCCGTGTCGCGCGGCACGGGCGCAGGGGCCGGAGGCATGCTGTCGTTCAGTTCCGTCAGTTGGCTCTTCAGGACCTTCATCGGTACCCGCGCACGGACGAGTGACCAGACGATGGCCGCGGTCAGCAGCACATTCCAAAAGACGAGGACCAGAAGCAGTGAACGTTTCGACATGGTGCAAAAAAGATGGCGCGAAGTTAACCTCCGCGCCATCCATCCATTTCCGTTCCGGTTCAGTGCTGCACCACGAAGCGCCCGGTGAGGTTGCGTTGGCCGACCAGCACGCGCATGGCATAGGCCCCATTGGCCAGTGCCGAAGTGCGCAGTTGCCATTGGCCGCCATTGGCCACTCCGGTCCCGAACTGTACGCGCTCGCCCCGCGCATCGATCACTTCCCACGACAAATTCCCTGCGGGCAGCCCGGTCAAAGTGAGCAGGTCCTGCGCCGGGTTGGGCATCATCGTGAGTTTGGCATCCGCTTGCTCGTGGACCCCGGCCAGCACATCGATGCTCACGCAACTTGAATCGTTGTAGGAATGCGTATCCGTTGCGGCAGAGGTCCACACGCAGAATTGGCCCGTTGTCTCCGTCTCGGTGAGGTAGAGCGGCACGGTGAAATTCACCAAGGCGGATGCGCCCGGCTGGATGGGGACTCCGGAGTAGGTCTGCGAGATCACCAGCCCGTCGTTGAACTGATAGTGCGCGGGAACGTTGTTCACCGGCGTATTGCCATAGTTCTGGATCAACGCGCTCACGGGCGTGGCCGCGCTTATGGTCTGCCCATCGGTAACGCCGATGATGCCTGAGACGCCCATATCCACGAAGGGCGGCAGCGCGATCTGTAGCCCGATGTGGGGATCCTCGATATCACGGTAGCGGAAGTTCGCCCACACATTCCCGAGCATCTCATAACTCCGCAGGGAGAAAGGCGGCACGATATCGACGGCGATGTTCACAAAGGTCCCTTGCATGTACCATTGCACATAGTAGCCCCCGCTGGTCACTTGAATAGGCGTGCCCAACGGATAGAGATGGTCACCTGCAGCGGCGTCGGTACCGGAAATGAACGCACTGTCCAACAAGGTTCCTGGACCACCGTCCACACCATCGTCATCATAGATCTTCATCGTGAAGGCGGAACCGCCGGTATTGCTGGCAATACGGATCGTGGTACCCGTGATCTGGCAGGGATAAGAGGGGGGCAGGATGTAGGCTCCCACGCCACCATCTCCACCATTCCAGCCCAATCCAAGGCCATCATCCAGGTCTCCCGTCCAATCCACCAAGTTGACGCTGGCGGTGGGATCATACACATCCACTTCGCGCGTCATGGTGTTGTTGCTGGTACTGTACTCATCGGGGATGCCCGTCACGGTAACGACATGCTCATAGGTGCCCGGTACTGTGGGCGTGAAGATCTGCGTGAATGCGGGATCCACCGTGGAGCCGGCTGCCATGGTGGGCAAGGGCAAGGTTTCCGTTACCAGCGTTACACCTGAGGGTGAGATCACCGAACTGATCACACTGGCCCCGGAATATTCCTGGTTGCCGGTGTTCTGGATGCGCGTGTACATGGGCATATTGTCGCCAACTGAAATAGCAGCGCCACCCGTGTTTTCTTCGCCCACCCACACCACGGAAGCGTCAGTGACCTCCAGCAGGGGGTTGGCCGGGTTGTAGAATCGCACAGCATAGTTGGCCGATGGAAGGAGTGCCTGTGAGCGGGCAAGGCCAATATCACCGGTCACACTCTCGATGCCCACCACGGGGCCGTTGCTTCCATTTGTCCCCGAGCAGCCTTGATACTGCATGGTGATGGTGCTGTCCGCCTTGTTCAGGATCAGTTGAAAGGTATTGCTGCCCGTATAGCCCGGGGAGACCGCCGAAAAGAAAGGAACGTTGATCCAGGAGATCACGAGTTGCTGCGGGGTGTCATAGGTATAGCATTGTGCAGGGTTTCCCACTCCGCCAAAAGTGAAATCCGCCATGTATGCAGCGACGTAATCGTTTGTTCCCCCGCTCGCCGGCAGTGTGGGAAAGTTGGCGGCGATGTTGCCCGGGTTGAAGGCCACATAGCCATTGCTACCGATCCAGACGTTCTTCACCGTATACCAGTAGTAGGGCATATTGCCCGTCATCACCAAGGGACCCACCACGTTGTCATCTCCCAACCCAGTGACCAATGTGCCATCGGTGGTGATGTCGATCCAGGAATAGACCGGGCCCGTGGGCTCAGCGCTGTCCTTCCATATGTAGCCGTATTGGTCGGGGCCGCCGACGGCCGCGAGAAGCATGCACGGAAAAAGGACCGCAGGAACGAGAGAGGAAAGTCTGTTCATGATGGGGTGATTTGATCGACAAGGTATACACGGAAACAGACCTCCGCATACCCCACCGTAATTCCCCGAACAAGATTTCTCCGACGGGCTGATCCGCCGAATGCCGATGCCGACCCTCGCCGATCAAAGGCTCATCAGCTCCTTGAAGCGCAGGGCTTGCCTTCTGCTTACCTCCACGACCTCGCCTGTTGTCAAGGTGCAGTTCAATCCGCCGCTGAACCAAGGCTCGATCTTGTCCACATACGAGAGGTTGATCATCTGCTTCCGGTTCGCACGGAAGAACACATGCGGATCCAGTTTCTTCTCGAGGTTGTTCAGCGAGCGTAGCACCAAGGGCTTGTTCACATCAAAGCGGACACGCACGTAGTTGCCCTCGCTCTCGAAGAGCCGCACATCCTTCAGCGCGACGAACCAGCACTTCTCGCCGTCCTTGAGGAAGATCCTGTCCTCCGGTCCCAACTGGTCCCGTGTCTTCCCCTCGCCTTGCACTGCATGGGAGAGCTTGCTGATCGCCGACTCCAAGCGCGCGGGGTCGATCGGCTTCAGCAGATAATCCAAGGCATTCACTTCGAAGGCCTTCACCGCATGTTCATCGTAAGCGGTCACGAACACCACCTGTGGCGCGGGGTCCAAGGCTTCCAACAACTCGAAGCCATCACGCCCGGGCATGTTGATGTCCAGGAACAGGAGGTCCGGATGCAAAGCGGCGATCTGCTGCTCGGCCTCGTCGGCGTTGGCGGCCTCCCCCACCACCTCGATCTGTTCAAAAGGTTCCAACATGCGCATGAGTTCCTTGCGGGCCAAGCGTTCGTCATCGATGATCAAGGCTTTCATTGCTCCGGAATTAAGGGGTATCCGTTGTCGACCTCATCACGGGCGGGAAATGGCAAGCGCACTTCACAAAGGACAGTGCCACGGTCGTTGCGAATGTCAAGACGGGCCTTCTTCCCATAGATGTGGGCCAACCGCTGTCTGCTGTTCCTCAATCCGATCCCGTCGCCGGACCCGCGGGCCTTGGAGTATTGACCCGTGTTGCGCACGGAAAGCACCATGGTGCGATCATCGATGCGCGCACCGATGGAGACCTCCCCTCCCTCCTTCTGCCTCGCGATGCCATGCCGGATCGCATTCTCCACGAGCGTCTGCAGCATCATGGGGGGCACCGGCTCCCGTTCCAACTTCGGATCCACATCAAATCGCACACGGAGCCGCTCTTCGTAGCGCATGGATTCCAGGTCGAGGTAGGAACGCACCACATCGATCTCTTCACCCAGTGGAACGGTGGTCCTTTTCACGGTGGCCATGGCATTGCGCAGAATGGCGCTCAGCAAGGTGATGGAGCGCTTCGCCCGCTCGGGATCCTCCTCGATCAACGCCCGGATACTGTTGAGCGCATTGAACATGAAATGAGGATTCAACTGGCTGCGGAGGTTCGCCAATTGGCCCTCCCGGTTTGCTGTTTCCACGCGCAGGCCACGCAATTCCTCAAGCCGACTGCGCACGATGTAGTGATAGGCGACATAGACCACCGCCCAGATGAAAAGCTGCAGCATCCAACTCAGCAGGATCTCCAGCAAGCGCCGACCCCCACTCCCGAGGACATGCTCCGCGGACGGGAAGGCAATGTCGTGGAGGCCTGCCTGTAGCAGGCCCGCCACCGTGCCCAAAACAGCAGCTCCCAGCAATATCCGCAGGAAAAGACGGTCCATGCGCAGGGCCATCCATCCCCATTCCATGAAGCACGCACGGAACACATGGCTGCTCACGATACCGATCCCAGCCATGGCCGCCAATACGAATGGGTATTCCTGGCGATAGGGGCCGGACAGCCAAGCAGGCAGACCGAGCAGCACCATGTAGACGGTCCATGCCGCCACCTGGGTGGACCAGTAGGCCAATAGCCGTGGACGTTTTGCCGCCATGGCCGCAAATTACCGGCACGGACGGCCTGCATCCTCCACCGATCCATGAACGGCCGCAGAAGCCGGTCGTCCGGTTTCGAGGGGCCAGCCCGAAGGTGGCCTGACTTGGGGGATCGCGGTACTTTGCGTCCGGCATGAACTTTTTAGGGCATCTGCTCGTATCCGGAAATGACCCGATGACCATCGTCGGCAATTTCATGGCGGATGGTGTCAAGGGACGCGACCTGTCCGCCTATTCCGAGGGTCTGCAAAAAGGCATTCGCATGCATCGCCACATCGACAGCTACACGGACGGCCATCCCCTGACCCTGCAAGGGCGGGAGCGCTTGCGTGCGCACTGCGGCAAGTATGCGGGCGTGGCGTTGGACCTGTTCTACGACCATGCTATCGCCCAGCGATGGAGTGAGCTGAACCCGGAACCCTTGCCGGATTTCACGCAACGCATGTATGCGCTGCTCACCGAACATGAGGCGCTGATGCCGGATCGCGCAAGGAACATGCTGCCGTATATGGTGCAGTATGACTGGCTGAATTCCTATACCACGATCGAGGGCATCGGACGTGCGCTTCTCGGTCTCTCGCGCCGCACGCCCGCCGGTTCGTTGTTGGCCGGTGCCGAAGCGGTACTCGAGCAACATCATGCGGCATTCGAACGCGAATGCCTTGAGTTCATTCCGCAACTGCGCGCCCACTTGAACTCCGAACATGCGTAGCGCGGAACTCCTCGGCACTGGCGGCTTCGCCGTGTTGATGGCCCTCATGGCCGTCCCTCGTGATCCTGCGCAAGGGCAGCGGGGTTCTCGTGGACCGGTTTGGGATAAGCCGACCGTTTCCCGCGACCTTTCCCAGATTCAAAAAGATACACTGCGCATTCTGGTGCTTCGCGACCCGCTTACTTGGGAAGTGCGGCCAAGCGCCATGACCGGTCTTGAGTGGGAACTGATGGAGCGCTTCGCCAAACGGCAGAAGTTGGCCATCAAGGCCATTCCGGTCGACGATCCGGACAGCATGCTCGCCATGCTGCAAAATGGACAAGGCGATATCCTCGCGGCACAGCTCTCACCAAGCGGATGGGCGGCGCCTTACGTGGCGTGCACCCAAGCCTATCGCCGCGTCGCATCGGCGAAGGCAGTGACACGGATGGTCGGCATCGATCACCCATCCACGGCCGCATTCGCGAACAGTGATACGCTGCTCGTCAGCCGCTGGTCGCCCTTCCTGGATACGCTGGGTCGCCTCACCGTGGGCGATACTGCATGGGTTGCGAGGATCACGCCGGAGACGCCACAGCAGCTCTTGGACAGCGTTGCGGTGGGCCGCCAGAACGACATTCTCGTCAGCGATGCCTGTGGCTCGCTGGAAGCCAAACGACTGCCCTTGATTGAATTCAAGGCGCGCGTCGGCCGCTCCGTTCCACTGGTATTTGGTGTTCGGACGAACAGTGAACACCTGCTTCACGCTTTGGATACTTGGTTGGCACTGGCCCGCGAACGCGATGCCCGCAACGCAATGATCGCGGCGTACGACAATGGTCTCGATACGCGCGGGCCGATCCGCTCCTTCACCAGCAGGGAAGCCGGTTCGGATGCCATATCGCCGTATGACAGCCTCTTCCAAGCGCACGCCGACAGCCTTTCCTGGGACTGGAAACTGCTCGCCGCCGTGGCCTTCAAGGAATCCAGCTTTGACACTGCCGCCGTCTCCTACATGGGTGCGGGCGGCCTGATGCAGATGATGCCCGCCACTGCCGCGCTGATGGGCGTGACCGCGGAGAGCGGGCTTGACGGCCACATTCAAGGCGCTTCCCGCTACCTCGGAAAGTTGGATGCCATCTGGCGTGCGGAGATCCCTTCACCTGCACAACGCTTGAAGTTCGTGCTGGCCGCCTACAACGCAGGACCCGGCCACGTGAAGGATGCGCAACGCTTGGCCAAGCAACTCGGCCTGGACCCCTGCCGCTGGGACAACAATGTGGACCGCGCGATCGTGCTGTTGAACCGTCCCGATTTCTACACCCTTCCACTCGCCCGGTCCGGCTATTGTCGCGGACAGGACACCTACTGGTATGTACGCGATGTGGTGACGCTCTTCGCCTGGATGCGCGGCAAGGACATCCGTTGAGGCACGGCTTCCCACCTCAATAAAATGAAGAAGCCCCTCCCGGTATGGGAAGGGCTTCACTCATTATGACCTGGTCTATTTGCCCAGCTTCTGCATCTCGTCGTCGAAGGTCTTCTTGAACTTCTCGTAGTCGTAGTCCACCTTCAGCTTGTCATCCGCACTGAGCCGCTGGTTGTATGCGGCGAGCAGGTCCTGCGCGCTAAGCTCGATGGCCACGTAGGTCTTGTAATTGCCCGTGGCATCGACGCGCACCGTCTTCTCGCAGATGGTCTTCGTGCCTTGCAGCTGCTGATCGACCACTTCGCGGGAAAGTCCCTCGAAACGCTCGGCCACTTCCTCCTTGTTGTTCAGTTCGCTGCTGTTCACGTAGTTGTCGATCACGCTCTTCACCTGTGTATTGATGGCACTGGCCAAAGCGGCGCGGGCATTGGACATTGCCTTCTTCGCAGCCGTGGCCTGGTCCATGCTTTCGCCGAGGCTGTTAGCGCGGAAGTTCTTCTCGTCCGTGAAGTAATCGGGGCCGGAGCAGAGCACGTTCACTTCCGTTTCGCCGGTAGGGGGCTTTGCAGCTTCGGCAGCTTTCTTCTTCCCTCCGCAGGCTGTCAAGCCGCCCATGACCATCACGGCCGCAACGGCGAGGGAAAAAGTCTTGTTCATCGTAGTGGTTTTCATCGTTGATCGGTGTTGATGGTTGTGTTGTCGTTTTGCTTTCCAATGGTGTGCCAAAGTCCGAAAGTTACCGTCATTGCTGAAGAATGGAATTCATCAGCGCAGGGACCAGATCGTTCTTCAGGCCCTGACCGGCCTTCTTGTAGGCATCAAGCCCGGCCTTGATGTAGGTCAGCTGAATGCCTTTCACATTCTGTCGCCCCCCCTCATAGATCGTTTCACCGCTCTTGCGGTCGCGAACAAGAACAGAGGCATCAAGGTTGGCGGTGAAGAAGCCATTGCTCTCTCCCATCTCACGGGTGTCGGCCGTCACTGTCATTTCCATGTCCGCACCTGTTGCACTGTCGGTAAATCGGAAGCCTTGAGAGGTGAGCGCTTCCTTGATAGCGAGGGTAAAACCCGCATCCGTCAGCGGCTGGCCGAGGTTCTTCTCAGTCGAACGGATGAACACTTTCGGCATGGTGCGATCGATCGGCACATGCGCCTCGGGAATGGTGAGGCTGCCCACCAATGGTGTGGTGAATGCAGGATCGAGGTCCTTGCTGACCAAGGCGTCCACGTCGGGGCGTACTACCATCTCCGGAGCGGCAGCGGCCAGGTCCACCCGTTGAACGGTTGTGCGGGCGCGGCCATCGCCATCGGTGTTCCTGCTTTCCGTGATCGCACCGCTCGCGCCCGGATAGGTGATCACGATCGGCAATTGGGCCAGCGCGTGCCCACCATCCGCATACGTCGCGGTGATGAGCATCTCGCGTTTGAACTGATTCGCGTAATCCAAGGCACACCGCTCCGGAAGCACCGCCAAACGTACACCGCTGGTCATGGCCTGCAGGTCGCCAAAGAGTTCGTTGGCCAAGGGGATCTGGTTGCCGTTCACCGTGACCTGATCGCTTTCGCCCCAGTAATCCTTCATGGCGATCAACGCCCGCAGGTCCTGGTCGAAAGCACTCTTCAGATCGCCGGCGGCGAGGCTTGTGTTGGCACGGCCATAAAGATCCGTGGCCTGGTCGATCGCCTTCTGTTTCCGCGCCGCCTTCAGTTGCGCATACGCCGCCTTGTCCAGCCGATAGTAGGTCCAGTAGTTGCCGTTGCCGTCATAGCTGTCCACCAGTTCATATCCTTCCAATTGCTCGTTCGTGCGGGTCTTGATGGTGCTGGTGTACTGCTCATCAAAGCTCTGCTTGCGGTCCAACGTGTAGAGCAGACTGTTGCCTTCCACATTGACACTGATCTCGCTGGCCAGGTCATTCAGCGCGTTCTTCTTGGCGGTCTCCTGATAGTCATCGCGGCCCTTGGGGCATTGGCCGATGCCGATGTAATAGGTATCGGTGACGGGACGTGAGCGCACCCACGCTGGAAGTTCAGCCTCCGTATTCACCGGCACCTCCACTTGTGTAGCAACCTGTTTGGACTTGCACGCGCCGAGCAGCATGATCACCGAAACGAGGCAAGCAAGAATGGGCAACGACGATGAGCGAAATGAAACCGCGTGCCGACGTTCGGCCCCGCCTTTTCGAGGATGGAGCCTGATCATGGCAACTTATTGGCCAAGACCTGTTCGATGGCTGTCGCCATGGTGGCCGATGTCGAGCGAAGTGCCTCATTGCCCAACTGCGCAACGGGCTTTACTTCCTGTTTCCCATTGAGCAATCCGGCGAGGTCGCGGCGCGCGGCCGAGGTCGTGTTCAAGTTGCCATTCAGCGCCGGATACAGCGCATTGGCGTTGCCCGAATAGGTGGCGTAGCTGGCACGGTCGCAGGCCTGCTGATCGACCACCTTGCTCATGAGCACCTCGCCCGTTTCCAAGGAGACCAGCTTGTAGCTGAAGGACACCGTGGCGGTATTCTCCTGATAGTACTCGGTGTATTGCACCGGCTTGTACTTGGTGACGTACACGTATTGGTTCGACTCCGTGTTGAGCTGCTTCACCTGATAGCTCTCGTATCCGTTCCTGGTGTTCGCGCGCAATTTTCCGGGATTCTCCTGATAAGCGATCACCGTGCCCATGATCACCGCCTGCGCGCCGACCAACTTGCCCGCGCTGACGGCCGTGTTCTCATCCACCACGCCGCTCATGCCGAGGCGCTGCTCATCGAGGATCTTCTGGATGTTGTCCCGGTCCACCACGGTGAGAAAGGGATCGTTCAATCCGGTGAGCGCCTCGGTGGCATAGGCCTGCAAACTCGCCGCTTCCGCCGCATAGCCTTTGCGACTATCACTGGCCACGCTGAAGGGCAGCACCGCTATCGCGTAGCGGCCCTTCTCGACGCATTGCTGGCGCAGTGCTGCCGCATCCTTGTAGCTCGCCGATTTGACCACCACTTTGTTCAGGTCCTCATAGCTCTTCCTGTATTGCCCCGCGTCCAGCGCCGCCTTGCCGGATATGTACAGCGGCTCCAAGTAGGCCACTTCCTGCAAGCTGCCCGCATCCTTATATCCGGGCTCCAATTTTCCGATCTTGGCGAACACGTCCTCGGCCGTGGTGTAATCCTTCTGGTCAAGCAGGTCGTGGCCCTGCGTGTAAAGCTGCACGAGGTATTCGCCCTTCACCTGCTTGAAATCCGTATCGTAGCTATCGGGGATATCCAGGTTCACACCGGCCCTTTGCACGCGGTCCTGATAGTCCTTCGCATCGAGGTAGGCATTCACTGCGGCCTCCTTGTCACTGCCCATGTTGAAGGCCTTGAAGAAGGTGCTCAGCTTATCGTTCAGCACTTGCTGTCCCGTCTTCTTCAGGCCGATCTTGGCATCGATGTTCTTCACGTTGCGCACAGCGCTTTGCAGGTACATGTCCGCCGCTTCCGCATACATGCCGCTGGCATCGAGCTTCGCGCCCCGCTTGGAGAAGGACTTTGACCCCGAGCACGAGATGATCAATGGGAGGACCAGGGACCCGATGATGGCATAGCTGAACTTCATGCGGCAAAGCTGACACTTTCGATCAACGGCTCTGGATGTATGCGTTCAATTCATCAACGGAACTGGAAAAACCGAAGGCATCGTTCACCTTGAAGTAGTTGCTCACATCCGTGGTGTGGTCGTAGGCGAACTTGGCAAAGTCCAGCTTGCTGTCCTCAAATCCGAAAAGGCCCATGATGGTCTTCACCTGCGCGGCCGTGAAGCAATTACTTCCACCGATCTGCTTGGCCAAGGTGAGCTTGGTCTCCTCGAAGCCCTTGCCCTTGATGCTCGTGACAGCATCGGCGAAGTCAGTGGTGCCCATGGCCTGCGTGCAACCCGAGACCGAGGTCGTGCTGACGACCTCGGGTGCGGTGGGGTCCTCGTTCATTTCCGCAGGAGGTGGGGGCATCGTAGTGGTAGTGGTTGTCGTGGTGGTGGTGGTGGTGTTTCCGTTCATCCCATCCACGGACATGCTCACATTCATGCCGTTCACATTCACGTTCACATTCTGTCCACCAACACCGTCGGTCGTGGTGACGGTAGTGGTGCTCTGCACCCCATCGCCGTTCATGGTTGTGGACTGGGAGCTATTGTCCACAGGGACGTCCTCGGTGAAATTCGCGGGCGCAGGCCGGTCAGGCACAGCGGAGGCCGTGCCCAAGGGCGCCTGTCCTTGCGGACGCAGCACCCGGACACCCTTCTTGTTCATCGTGATGCGCAACGTGTATTCCTGACCGGGTTCCAAGTATCCGTTCTGTCGGATGGAAGCGATGCCGGCATCAGCGAAATTCACCACGAGCATCGGCGTGGCATTCTTGATCCCCGGGGCCACTACCCGGGTGGCGGGTGCGGCGTTCTTCACGTCGCCATCGATGACCAATGTGAATTTTTCACCGGCGTCGGAAAAGACAACGATGTCACTGGTCTGCGCGAAGAGACCTCCAAGGCTGAGACAGGCTGTGAACGCAAAAGCGGAGAGACGATCCATGGTGGTGGTGTTTGAATACGAATGTAAGCGCGGCCCCCGATGGCAATCGGTGTGCCACTGTTAGACTTCATTCACCGCGCATGGTTGAAATGCCGGTGCGCGGCGCGATACGCAAGACAGCCCCTGAGGGTTCAACCGGAGATCCCGCAATTTGTCAGGGCAGGCCGCTCCCCCCGCCACTCAACCGTTCATGTAGGCGCATCATGTGATCTTGGGCCGCCCGGTACTTTCGTACCATCCTCGAGCATGCTACAACTGACGAATATCCGTAAGGCCTACCGCATGGGGAGCAACACGCTCCAAGTGCTCAAAGGCATTGACCTTCATATCCGCACGGGCGAGATGGTGAGCATCATGGGTTCCTCGGGCTCCGGAAAGAGCACGCTGCTCAACATCATCGGCATCCTCGACAACGCGGACAGCGGGGAGTATCTGCTGGACGGCCGATCGATCAAGAACCTCAGCGAGACGCGCGCGGCGGAATTGCGGAGCAAGTACATCGGCTTCGTGTTCCAAAGCTTCAATCTCATCTCCTTCAAGAACGCCATGGAGAACGTGGCGTTGCCGTTGTATTACCAGGGTGTGCCGCACCGCAAGCGCAACGAACGCGCCGTGGAGATGCTGGCCAGCGTGGGCCTGAAGGACTGGGCGCACCACATGCCGAACGAAATGAGCGGCGGGCAGAAACAGCGCGTGGCGATAGCACGGGCATTGATCGCGGACCCGAAGGTGATCCTCGCCGATGAACCCACCGGTGCATTGGACAGCACCACCAGCAACGAGGTGATGGAGCTGCTGACGAAGGTGAACCGCGACCTGGGCATCACGGTGGTGATCGTGACGCACGAGCCGGACGTAGCCGAACAGACGCAGCGCATCATTCGCCTGAAGGACGGCGAGATCGAAAGCCACGATGGGCAAGCGATAACAGAAAAGGAAGATGTTCGACGCTGAGAAGTGGGCGGAGATCTTTGACACCATCGGCAAGAACAAATTGCGGACGGTGCTCACCGGCTTCAGTGTGTTCTGGGGCATCTTCATGTTGATCATCCTTTTGGGTGCCGGCAAGGGGCTGAGCAACGGCTTCAGTTACAACTTCCGCAACACGGCGAAGAACACGATCGACCTCTTCGGCGGGGAAACCACCAAGCCTTGGCAGGGTCTTGCAGTGGCCCGTCCGATCCAGTTGGACACGCGCGACGTGGAGGCGATACGCACCGCCATCCCCGGCCTGCAGCATATCACCGGCAACCTGCGCGTGTGGCGCGGCCAAAGCCAACTGAGCCGGGGCAAGAACTACGGCAACTTCACCATCAGCGGCGTGACGCCCGAGTTCACCGCCTTGCAGGACCAGGAGATCATCGAGGGCCGCTTCATCAATCAGGCGGACCAAGTGCAGACGCGCAAGGTGATCGTGCTCGCGGAGGATTCACGGGACGCGCTCTTCAAAGGCGAGGATCCCATCGACCAATGGGTGCAGGTGAACAACATCCCCTTCCAAGTAGTGGGCGTCTACAAGTTCGAGAGCAGCGGCCGCGGCATGGGCCAGAACAGCCAAGTGTTCATACCCTTGAGCGTGGTGCAACGCGTCTTCAACGCGCAGCAGTCGGTGGATAAGATCACCTTCAGCTTTGCCGATGGATCATTGTTGGGCGCCGAGCAGGCGGCACAACGCGCGGTGGCCGTGCTCTCCCAACGCCACCGCTTCGACCCTACCGACGATGATGCGGTGTACGTCAACAACAACGTGGAGAATGCGGAGACCTTCGGGAAGATCTTCGGCGGCATCAATGCGTTCCTGTGGATCATCGGCATCGGCACCATCGTGGCCGGCATCGTGGGCGTGAGCAACATCATGTTGATCGTGGTGAAGGAGCGCACCAAGGAGATCGGCATCCGCAAAGCACTCGGCGCAACCCCCGCAAATGTGACCGGCCAAGTGATCATGGAAGCGGTATTCGTCAGCGCCATGGCCGGCTACTTCGGTCTGGTATGCGGCGTGGGCCTGCTTGAGACATTGGCAAAGGCGATCCCCGGAACGGAGATGTTCCGCGACCCGACCGTCAACATCAATGTGGCCCTGTGGGCAACGGCGGTTCTCATCGTGGCAGGCGCCTTGGCCGGGCTGATCCCCGCAAGGAGGGCCGCTGCCATCCGACCCATCGAAGCACTCCGTGACGAATGAGCACGCAGAGGGGATATGGCCGCAGAGGCGCAGAGCCGCAGAGGAATGCAAGATCTCCATTGCGCACGCTGATCCGTTTCTTCCTCTTTGATCAGGTCTTGGATCTCTCCGCACCTCTGCGCCTCAGCGGCATCACCCAATGCGTGATCTTCGCGCCTCCACGCTTCCGCGGCAAAACCTCCTATCTCTTCTCTGCGCCTCCGCGCCTCTGCGGCCAACACCTCCTTCCTCATGTTCGATAGCGAGCGCTGGAGCGAGATCTGGATGACGCTGAGCCGCAACAAGCTCCGCAGCGGGCTCACCATGTTCGGCGTGTTCTGGGGCATCTTCATGCTGGTGATCATGCTCGGTATGGGCAAGGGACTGAGTAACGGTGTCCTTGGCGGATTCAATGGCTGGGCCACCAACAGCTTCTTCCTTTGGACACAGAGTACCTCGCTCCCTTACGATGGATTCCAACGCGGGCGGCAATTTGAGTTCGACAACAGCGACATTGCAACGATCCAGGCCGTGGAAGGCGTGGAACACGTGGAGCCCGGCCTGCAGCTCGGCGGATACCGCGGTGCCAACAACGTGAACTATAAGGACAAGAACGGCGGATTCAGCGTGAAGGGCGACCTTCCGACCGTGCTCGAATTCAAAGCGGCCAATATTCCGGAAGGACGCTTCCTCAATTGGAAGGATGTGCGCGACGAGCGCAAGATCTGCGTGATCGGGCCGGACGTGGTGAAGACACTCTTCGGCTCGGAGGAGCCCTTGGGCAAATACATCCGCATCCAAGGGGTCTACTTCCAAGTGGTAGGCATACAGATGCCGAAGGCCAATGCCATGCACGACGATGGCGAGGGCAGCGTGATCTACATCCCCTTCACCACGTTCCAGAAGGCCTTCAACAGCATGAATCAGGTCGGCTGGTTCAGCATCAGCGCCAAGCCTGGCGTGAAGGCCTCCGACCTGCAGACAGAGGTGAAACGTGTGATGGCGAAACGACACAAGGTGGATCCGAATGACCCGCTGGCATTCGGCGGATTCAACATGCAGGAGATGTTCGAAAAGATGAGCATGCTCTTCATTGCCATCGCGGCCTTGAGCTGGTTCGTCGGCACACTCACGTTGATCGCTGGCGTTATCGGTATCAGCAACATCATGCTCGTGATCGTGAAGGAGCGCACCAAGGAGATCGGCGTGCGGCGCAGCATCGGCGCACGGCCGGGCAACATCACCGGGCAGATCATGCAGGAGGCGCTCACCCTCACATTCATCGCCGGCTACTTCGGTCTGGTGGCGGGTATCGGCGTGCTTGAGGCCGTCAGCTCCATCCAGATCGACTCAGGTTTCTTCAGCCACCCGGAAGTGGACCTTAACGTGGCCTTGGTGGCCCTCACCGTTCTAATTCTCAGTGGTCTGGTCGCGGGCTATATCCCTGCACGACGCGCACTACACATCAAACCTGTCGACGCACTAAGGGCCGAGTAGGACCGGACGATCATCCATCCCTACCAGCCTCACCGATAATCACCTCCCATGAAAAAAGTCCTCAAGTACATCCTCCTGATCCTGCTCAGCGTCCTCTTCATCTGGACACTCTGGTTCCTCTATCAAAAGAGCGTGACCAAGCCGTCCGAGTATCATGTGGTAAAGGCGAAAACGGCCACCATCGTGAAGAAGACGGTGGCCAACGGGACCATCGAACCGCGTCAGGAGATCGACATCAAGCCTGTGGTGAGCGGCGTGATCAGGACACTTTATGTGGTGGCCGGGCAGAAGGTGAAAGCGGGGGATCAGCTCGCGCAGATCCAGATCGTGCCGGACATGCTCTCGCTGAACCAGGCCGAAAGCCGCGTGAGCAGCGCCGCGATCTCCTTGACCAACGCGCAACTGAACTATGACCGCAACAAGCCGCTTGCCGACAACGGTGTGATCGCCGCAAGCGAGATGCAGACCTACGACATCGCGTTGCGCAACGCCAAGCAGGAACAGGGGGCCGCACAGGACGCGTTGCAACTCGTGCGCGATGGCATCAGCAAGAGCAGCGGAAGCGCCAGCAACACCATCGTGCGCAGCACCATCACCGGCATGGTGCTGGACGTGCCTATCAAAGTGGGCAGCAGCGTGATCGAGCGGAACAACTTCAATGAGGGCACCACCATCGCGACGGTGGCCGACATGAACGACCTCATCTTCCAAGGCAATGTGGATGAGAGCGAGGTGGGCAAAGTGCGCATCGGCATGCCCGTGGTGATCACCGTCGGCGCCATCGACAGCGCCACCTGGGATGCGCAGCTCGAATACATCGCTCCGAAGGGAGTGGAGACCAACGGCGCGATCCAATTCGAGATCCGTGCGGCAGTAAAGGTGAAAGAAGGACAGACCCTGCGTGCCGGCTATAGCGCCAATGCGGACATCGTACTTGCGCGCCGCGACAGTGTGGAGAGCATCCCAGAAAGTGTGATCACCTACAACAACAAGGGTGATAGTGCTTTCGTGGATGTGAAGAACGGCATGGACTGGAAGAAGACCTATGTGAAGACCGGCCTAAGTGACGGCGTGAACATCGAAGTTCTCGGCGGCATCTCCGACACAACCTCCCTCAAGGGTGCGGTAATGACGGAGGAGGAAATGAAGCCGAAGCGGATGCGCATGTGATCTGACCGGTTCCTTCGGTCGCACGTCTACCTTGCGCAGGCCATGCCCACGCGATCGCAAGCCGCGCTCTTCTTCCTCATCACGCTCTTCCTGGCCAGTTGGCATCTGGACGCGGGCCACAACGACAACACCATGTCGCGCGCGGCAAGCGTGGCCTCGCTGGTGGACCGCGGCACGTTGGAGATCACGCCGATCCAGAACGTCACCGGCGATAAATGCATCGAGAACGGCCGCTACTATTCGGACAAGGCACCGTTGCCCACGTTCGTCGTGCTGCCGTTTCATTGGCTCGCCGTGCATCTCGGCATGGTCAAACCCGGCGCTGACGGCACGCTCACCGATGGCCTATTGCGCTTGGGCGGCTTCATCTGCGGAAGCATTCCCTTTGCATTGCTCGTTCTCCTCGCATGGAGCGATCTCCGCAAGCGGAAAGATCCGTTGCCTCTGAATCCTGCACTGCTGGCGGCGTTGCCGTTCTTCGGTTCGTTCCTCTTCGTGTACAGCGGTAGCTTCTACAATCATTTGCCGGAAGCGCTCTTCGCGGTGTTGGCCGCGCGGGCAATGCTTCGCGATCGGTCCTTCACCGCGGGACTTTGCGGCGGTGCGGCATTCCTCTGTGGTTCAGCGACACTGCTGTTGGCATTCGTTTGGGGCGTGCAATTGCTCCTTCAACGCAGGTGGAAGAACGCCGGGCTCTTCACCCTTGGCCTCATTCCCGCATTCCTTTTTTGTGCCGCATACAACATGGCCGTCACGGGCAACGCGTTCGTTTTCCCCAATGCCTACGCGGTGAATTACGGCATCATGCATCACCAGTATGGCTTTGGCACTTGGCAGCCAGCCGCCTTCATGGGCTTGCTCTTTTCGGATTATCGCGGGCTTCTTTTCTACATGCCATTCCTAATCCTCGCTTTCTTCACTCTTCCGTTCCGCATGTCATGGAAGGCCTTTCTACTTGACCCTTTCATCCTGCCCGCGCTGCTGTTGATCGGCGCCTTCCTCACTCACGCCACATGGAATGGCGGATGGACCTATGGCCCACGCTACATCATGTCGGCGGCAGGCTTGCTGGCCTTCGCTGTGTTTCAACGTATCGAACGCAGGCCTTGGATGCGCAGCGCAGTGATCGGTCTGTCCGCTTTCGGAATGATCTGCGCCTTCGCCGCGAAGTCCACCGTCGGCTATTCATTTCCAACGGAGATGAAGCATCCGCTTACTGAACAGTTGTGGCCCAACATCATGAGCGGCAACTGGACCGTGGATCAATGGCCTGTTGCGCTTGGCCTATCGCCTGCCGCATCCACCGCAGCCTTCGTGATCACCTTTGCCCTCGGTCTCTATTTGCTTGTCCGCATCGACCGCTCATCACAGCATGCACCTCTTCCACTGTCCTGATCTTGGCCCCGCGCTCATTGAGCTTCCGGAAGAAGAAGCGCATCATGCGGTGAATGTGCTCCGCTTGTCCGCCGGAAGCACCATCGGCCTACTGGATGGCAAGGGCAGCTATGCGGAGGCCGAGTTGGTGGAGGTCACGAAGAAGAAGTGTACAGTGCGTATTCTGCGGAAGGAGACCGACGCTGCGGAACGCCCAGCGCGCATTCACCTCGCCGTGGCGCCCACCAAACAGATGGAACGCTTCGAGTGGTTTTTGGAGAAAGCCACGGAGATCGGAGTGGACCGCATCACGCCGTTGCTCACACATCGCACGGAACGCGACAAGCTCCGACGCGATCGCATGGAAAAAGTGCTGGTCGGTGCGATGAAACAGAGCCAACGCCGCTGGCTGCCACAACTGGATGAATTGACCAAATTGAAGGATCTTGAAGCAACCAATACTCAACAGAAGTTCTTCGGCTGGTGCGAAGGCGAACATGTCGACATCACTTCCGCTTACGATCCGAAGAAGGATGCGTTGATGGTGATCGGGCCCGAGGGCGACCTCACTCCTGAGGAAGCGGAGCTGCTTATTGCGCAAGGCTTTCAAGCCGTAAGTCTTGGAAAAGCGCGCTTGCGCACCGAGACAGCCGCCATCGCTGCCTGCACGTGGATGAGCTTCGCGCAACGGTGACGGTAACTTCGCACCCCATGATCGCACGTGTCCTTTCAACCCTCCTTGCAGCCTGCGCCCTGCTGGCCGCGCAAGCGCAAGGCACCTACCAGATCGCGGTGATGAAGTACAACGGCGGCGGCGACTGGTACGCCAACCCCACTGCCGTGCCTAACCTTGTGACGTTCTGCAACGATCAGCTCGGCATGGACATCAACCCCGAGGTGCCGAACGTGGACGTGGGTAGCCCGGACATCTTCACCTATCCGTGGCTCGACGTCACCGGCCACGGCAACATCACCTTCAGTCCGCAGGAGGCGGAAAACCTGCGGAATTACCTCATCGGCGGCGGCTTCCTGCATGTGAGCGACAACTACGGCATCGACAAGTTCCTGCGGCCGGCGATGAAGATGGTGTTTCCGGAGCTGGACTTCGTGGAGCTTCCATTCGTGCACCCGGTCTACCACCAGAAGTTCGACTTCCCGCATGGCCTCCCGAAGATCCATGAACATGACGGACTGCCCGCGCAAGGCTTCGGCCTCATCTGGCAAGGACGCCTTGTTTGTTTCTACGACTACCAATGCGACCTTGGTGATGGGTGGGAGGACCACGACGTACACAACGACCCGCCTGAGAAGCACACCGCAGCATTGCAGATGGGCGCGAACCTGGTACAGTACGTGTTCTCCGGAAAGGAGTGACCCGCAAGCTCGCCTAGTCGCGCAACTCCGTCTCGATCAGCCGTGCTATCTCAGTAGCCTTCGTCAGTATCATGATGTGCGGTCCGCCATGCACCAGATGGTCCACAGGAAAGCGACTGGGGATCACGTGATCGGCATCACCCTGGATGCGCACTGAAGGGCCTTGCCATCTGGATCCTTTCCACCGCAGCACCGCCTCCAAGCCTCTTCGGATCTTGTCCGCACCCTGCTGCTCAGCCATATCCCACAACAAACGGTCGATGTCGCGTGGGCGCTTTCCGAGGATGCGTTTCAACGGCCACGTGGCGCGCATGGTGAAAGATCCGATCACCCACGAGAGGTGCAGGAACTTCGCGACATGCACATGCCATGGCCATTCCTTGGGACCGGTCCATGTAGAGATGAGGATGACCTTTTTCGGCTTCGTCAGTAGCGCGAGTTCCTGCGCCACCATGCCGCCCATGCTCACGCCGGCCAATACGTGCGGCTTGGTCGCATCTATGCCGGGGCGCATGGTCTCTGCCAACTTTTCCAATGTGCATCCTTTCGGGAAGGGTGGCCATTCCAGCACCTTCACCTCGTGGCCGGGCAACTCGACCCTGGAGAAGAGCCGTCTGTCGCAGCCCACGCCGGGAAGGAGGTAGATGGTCATTCGTTGATCAGGCGGGCTATCATCAACAGCCATTGGGCTGTTGATGATAGCCCGCCTTGGTATTTGTCATTCCGGGCTTGACCCGGAATCGCGTAAAGGTCCACCCCAATTTTCTTTCATCGCCTGCTGGTAGTATCTCTTGGGTGGGGCTACGGGATCAAACCAGCCTGAATAGTCCCATTCCGCGCTGAGGTCCTTCCAGTCCGGGTTGCTCTTCGCGATCAATTCATTTTTCCAAGCCCGTTTCCAATTCTTCAATTGCGTTTCGCGGGCAATGGCCAGAAGGATGTCATTGAACTCCTCCACGTGGACCAACTTCCAACATTGGTAGCGCCATGCAAAAGACTCTTCGCTCCTGCCGGTACGATGATCGAACACCCGCTGTTGGATGTCGTTGGTCACACCGGTGTATAGTGCGGTGTTCCCCTTGTTCGTCATCATGTACACCCAGTATTGATGAGCCTTCATTTGCATTGCCGCGATTCCGGCTCAAGGCCGGAATGACACCGCGTAAAGTAAGGAGGGGCGGCCAAATGCGCCGCCCCTCCTTACCAATTCGGCAACTCGGTCGATCAGACAATCAGAAGATCAGAAGATCGAACGAAGTGCAGTGCCTTCTCCATCAGGTCGTGCATCACCACGTCATCTTCCACGAATGGCACTTGCATGCGGAATGCTCCGTGGATCGCCTCGATCACTTTGGATGACTTGAGCGGCCTGCGGAATTCCAAGGCCTGCGCAGCGTTGAAGAGTTCGATCGAAAGGATCCGTTCCACATCCTCCGCCACGGCCCAGGTCTTGAGCGCGGCCGCGGCGCCCATGCTCACGTGATCTTCCTGCCCGTTGCTGCTGTCGATGGTGTCCACACTGTTGGGCATGCAGCGCTGCTTGTTCGCACTGACGAGTGATGCCGCCGCGTATTGCGGGATCATGAAGCCGCTGTTCAGGCCGGGATGTGCCACGAGGAAGGCCGGTAAGCCGCGCTGGCCATTGAGCAATTTGTAGGTGCGGCGCTCACTGATGCTGCCGAATTCCGCGAGGGCGATAGCCAGGAAGTCCAACGCCAGTGCCAACGGCTGCCCATGAAAGTTCCCTGCGCTCACGATCAGGTCCTCGTCGTCGAAGACCGTGGGATTGTCCGTCACGGATTCGAGTTCGCGCTCCACAACGCGTTCCACGTATGCGATCGCATCGCGTGAGGCACCGTGCACTTGCGGAACGCAGCGGAAGGAGTACGGGTCCTGCACATGCTTCTTCGCACGCTTCGCGATCGCGCTGCCTTTCAGCAGTTCACGAATATGCCCGGCCACCACGGCCTGTCCGGGATGCGGACGCACCGCATGCACCGAAGGATGGAAAGGCTCGACCCGCCCGTCGAATGCATCAAGCGACATTGCTGCGATGACATCGGCGATATGCGCGATCCGGTTCGCTTTCAGCGTGAGCAGCGAAGCGAAGGCGCACATGAACTGAGTGCCGTTCAAGAGTGCGAGACCTTCCTTGGGGCCAAGCTCCAACGGGGCCCAATGCATTTGCTTCAGCGCCGTCGCTGTTTTCATTCGCTTTCCCGCCAGCACTACTTCATCGAGGCCGATCAATGGCAAGGCGAGATGTGCGAGTGGCGCGAGATCTCCGGACGCGCCGAGCGAGCCGCGCTCATACACCACCGGCAGCATGTCCGCATTGTACATGTCGATGAGGCGCTGCACCGTTGCGGGCGCCACAGCACTGTGCCCGAAGGCCATGTTCTGCACCTTCAGCACGAGCATCGCGCGGACGATCTCCGCAGACACTGGTTCGCCCGTTCCGCAGGCGTGGCTCATCACCAGGTTCTTCTGGAGTTGCGCGAGCTTGTCCTTCGGAATGCTGGTGTCGGCCAAGGAACCGAAGCCCGTGTTTACGCCATAGATCGGCGCGTCGCTCTTCTTCAAGCGGTCACGCAAGTAGGCGTGGCTGCGCTTCACCGCGAGTTCCGCCTCCTTGCTGAGCGCGATAGGGCTGCGGGTGGAAAGGATGTGGCCGAGTTCGGCGAGTTCGAGGCCGATGGTACCGATGAGGTGGGGCTTCATTTATGATGTCTTTGTCGACCCTGCTGGTCGACGGTGCAGTGCATTGAACAAGCTATTCGCTTTCCAAAGCGATGATGCGTTGAAGCTCATGGTGCAGGTCAGGGATCTCCTGTTGCAGCACGCTCCATACGATGTCGTAGTCAATGCCGAAATAATGATGGATAAGCACATCCTGCATGCCGGCCATGTCGGCCCATTCCACGTGCGGATACTTCGCGCGCAGCTCAGTCGGGAGCTTTTTTACGGCCTCACTTATCACTTCCAAGCTGCGCACAATGGCCCGGCTGCTTGTGGGGTCGTCCAGCAAGGAAGCACGATCACGGCCTTCCTTCAGTTGCATGAGGTACTCGCACTCGTGTGCGATGTGGCGCAGGAAATCAAGCAGCGAGGGGGACATACTGGACCTCTTCAAGGATGTACTTGCCGGTGAAGGGATTAAGCGACGCCGGGGTGACCAGCTCCACCTTCCGCCCAACCAGCGTTTCGAGGAATCGCGAAAGGCCCAGCAGGTCCTTAAGCGTTTTCCGTTCCGTGCTGAATTCCACGAACAGGTCCACATCGCTTTGCGGTGTCGGCGTGTCGCGGGCAAAGGAGCCGAATACGCCCAACCTCATCACACCATAGGCCCGGATGGTTGCCGCATTTCCTTGAAGAACTTCCAGAAGTGCTGCTCTATTTGCTACAGTTGACATGCAGCGAAGTTAAGTAGAGGCCGAGGGTGCCGATGTGATGGGGCTTCATGGGTTTGGCTTTGTCGACCCCATGGATCGACGGTACCGGTGCTTAAGAGATCGTGCTTAGCAATTCTTCGGCCTTCACCGCCTTCTGTTCTCCGCTCTTCAAGTCCTTCACGGTGATGATGCCTTGCTTCATCTCATTCTCGCCGATGATGGCCACGAAGGGAATGCCTTTGTCATCGGCGTACTTGAATTGCTTGGCCATTTTCACGGCATCGGGATAAAGCTCTGCCGCGATGCCCGCGTCGCGCAATGTGCGCAAGAGCTTCACGCAGTGCATGGCCTCCTTCTCGCCGAAATTCGCGAAGAGCAGCTTCGTGCTTTCGCCCAGTTGTGCCGGGAATTTGTTCGTCTCCAACAGCACGTCATAAATGCGGTCCGCGCCGAAGCTGATGCCCACGCCGCTCATGTTCTTCAGGCCGAAGATGCCGGTGAGATCATCATAGCGGCCACCGCCGCAGATGCTGCCGGGCATGCTTCCTTCCAAGGCTTTCACCTCGAAGATGGCGCCCGTGTAGTAGTCAAGGCCGCGTGCGAGCGTAGGGTCGAATTCCAGTTTGGCGTTCCGCATTCCGCCAATGGCGTCGAAGATGAACGACAAGTCTTTCAGGCCTTCCATGGCGACCGGTGATGCGGCCAACCATTGCTCCAATTGCGGGCGCTGTTGGTTCCAATCGCCGGTCAATGCGAACAATGGGGCGATACGTGCGATGGCCCCATCCGTGATGCCTTTGGTGCGCATCTCCTCCTCCACTTTCTCGCGGCCGATCTTGTCCAGCTTGTCTATCGCCGTCACCATGTCGACCACCTTTTCGGGCTGTCCGCTGATGGCCGCGATGCCGCTAAGCACCTTGCGATCATTGATCTTCACCACTATTTGAAGATCGAGTGCGGTGAAGACATCATCAAAGAGTTGCACCAGTTCGATCTCGTTCAGCAGTGAAGTGCTACCGATCACATCCGCATCGCATTGGTAGAACTCGCGGTAGCGGCCCTTTTGCGGGCGGTCGGCGCGCCACACGGGTTGGATCTGGTAGCGCTTGAAGGGAAAGGTGATCTCGTTCTGGTGTTGCACAACATAGCGCGCAAAGGGCACAGTGAGATCGTAGCGCAAGGCCTTGTCGGAAAGTTCTGCGGCCAGTTTTCCGGAGTGCACCTCCTCACCTTTGATCAACGACTCCTTCACCTGCGCGGAAACGGAACGCCACGCATCCCCGCTGTTCAGCACTTTGAAGATCAATCGATCGCCTTCCTCGCCATACTTACCGGTGAGCGTGTCGAGATTTTCCATCGCGGGCGTCTCCAGCGGAAGGAAGCCGTACTTCCTAAAAACCTGCTCGATGGTGCCGAAGATGTACTTGCGGCGCAGTATCTCCTGCGGGGAGAAGTCGCGCGTGCCTTTGGGCGTGGAGGGCTTTTGTGCCATGGCCGCGAAAGTACTGCGCGCATGAAACGCGGTATGAAGGGCCTGAGCCGAACACACTCTACTTCAACCCTTGTCGGGCGAATTCCATACAGAGCGCGGAGGCGGCAGCGGCCACGTTCAACGATTCGGCCTTGCCCAAGCGCGGCACGGCGATGGAGATTCCATGCGTCGCTTTCACTTCTTTGGAAAGGCCGTGTGATTCACTGCCAAGCACCAGCACCGCCGGGCGTTCCAGAGTGGTCTTGAAGACATCCTGGCCCGAGGCTTCCGCCATGTAGAGATGCACACCGGATCCTACGGCTTTGCGCAATTGCGCAGCGAGATCCATGTAATGGACCTTCACACGGAACAGCGAGCCCATGCTGGACTGAACGCACTTCGGATTGTACACCTCCACACATTCCGAGGAACACCACAGTTGCGAAATGCCGAACCAGTCCGCGATACGGAGCAACGTGCCGAGGTTGCCAGGATCAGAGATGCCGTCGAGCGCCAGCACCAGTTCATCCCCTTTTGGCAGTCCAACGACCGGTGGTTTCGTCATGCGCACCACGGCCACCACTTCGTTGCCATGCTGGAAGGTTCCCATGCGTTCCAGGTCATGCGCCGGGGAGATGATCGCTTGCGGCAATGCCATCGCCCGCGCCACCTCTTCCGTGGCATGGACCTCCACCACCTCGAAGGAGGACGCGAGCAATTCCTCGACCAGCTTACGCCCTTGGACCAGAAAGAGGCCCTCGGCATCCCGCACCTTCCGTTGGTGCAAGGCGCGCACGCGCTTCACTTGGGCAGGTCCGCTCATTTGCCGGATATCTTCGCGCGCTGTTGCATGGTCTTCCTCGGAAAGCCGCGCAAAATAGCCGACCGAACGCCTTTCGTGCGCACAAGCAAGGTCCATATCCCGTTGCTGATCGCCTCGCTGGCGGTGCTTTCGGCCTGCAATCCCACCAAGCGGGTGCCGCAGGGAGAGTACCTCCTGTTGAAGAACAAGGTACACATGGACGCGCCGGAGCTTTCCGAACCGGAGCTTTTGGCCATCGTGAAGCAGAAGCCCAACAACAAGGTGCTGGGGCTGCGCCTCTACCTGACCATTTATAATTGGAGCGGCCCGGACAAGACCATCGCCCGCCAGGCCGAGGTGGATTCGGTCTGTGCCGTGAAGAACGCGGAGCGCGCCGAAAAGACGGCCGCCAAGAACGTGAAGCGCGTCGCCAAGGGAAAGAAGCCGAAGAAGCCAAAGGTGAAGGAACCCCGCAAGACCCTGCGCGTGTGGCTGCGCGAGGACGTGGGTGAAGCCCCGGTGGTGCTCGACAGTGCCTTGACGCTCCGCAGTCTGGACCAATTGAAACTGTACCTTAATAAGGAGGGCTTCTTCAACGCCACGGTGACGGACACCGTGCGCTTCAACCATACCAAGCTCTTCTCCGGCAAGCGCGGCAAACCCTTCAAACGGCCCGAAGCGGAAGTGGATTACTACATCGATGCCGGGAGGCCCTACACGATCTGCACCACGCAATGGACCGTGGACGACCCCGCGATCGACAGCTTGATCGAAGCCTCCTCCGCCAACTCCCTGCTCGTGCCCGGCATGCGCTTCGACGGCGATGTGCTGGACAAGGAGCGCACCCGCCTGACCGACCTGATGCGCGAGCACGGCTACCTCTTCTTCAACCGCGACCTGTTGCAGTACGTGGCGGATACCAGCGCCGGCGACCACCAAGTGGACCTGGTGCTGTATGTGGAACGTCCGCTCTCCCGCGGGAAGCGCGGCCTGCAAGGCACCCCGGAAGGGACCGTCTACACCGTGGAGGACATCTCCCTCAACATGGCCCAACGGCCGCTCTATGGTGGAACACCATTGCCCACGGACACCGTGGGCTACAAAGGCTTCGACTTCATCTACAGCGGCGACAGGCCGAAGTATCGCCCGAAGGCCTTGAGTTCCAATCTGCTCGTCAAGCCGCGATCGATTTTCTCACAGACCGCCAACGACCGCACTTATCGGCGATTGACCAACCTGCGCGTCTTCGACCGGGTGGACATCGCCTACGACACGACCGCAGTGCATACCCCGAATGCCGCGGACTGCCTGATCACTGTGCAGCCCAGCAAGACGCAGAACCTCTCGTTCGAAGGCTTCCTGACCAACCGCGGCGGCTTCGCGGGCACTTCCGTTTCCGCAGGATACAAGCACCAGAACCTGTTCCGCAGCATGGGATCACTGCAGATACAGATGCTGCTGGGTCTTGAAGCGCAACAGAGTCTGGGCGGACATGGGTCTGAAAATGATGCAGGGCTGGGGGTGGGACGTGATGTCTTCTTCAATACGGTGGAACTGGGGCCGGAGGTCACGCTGCAATTCCCGACCTTCCTCTTCCTCCATGCGGACGACAAATGGTCCAAGACATGGGGCCGCAGGACCTCCTTCAACGTGCTGTACAATTACCAACGCAGGCCGGACTACACGCGCACCTTGGCGAAGGTGAGTTTCGGCTATGAGTGGAAGAAGAAAAGCTCGCTCACTTGGGAAGTGAATCCGATAGAGGTCAACTTCATACGGATACCGGAGTTGAGCGATGCCTTCCTGGATTTCATCCAAAATTCCCACGACGCCATTCTGCGGGACAGCTATACGGACCACGTTGTCGCGGGCAGCCGAACTACGGTAACCCTGCGAACACCCGGCTTCGGACCCAACAAACGCAATACCTTCTTCTGGCGTCCAACTGTACAGACCTCGGGGAATCTGTTGAACCTGGTGGATCAGGCAACGGGCTCGGAGCAGCAGACCGACACGGCGGGCAACAGCTTCTACACCTTCGGCGGGGTGCGTTTCGCGCAATTCGTAAAAGTGGAGAACGACATGCGCTACTACCACACGATCCATACGAAGAGCAGCCTGGCCTTCCGGCTCGACGGCGGGATCGGCATACCCTATGGGAACCTGGATGTATTGCCGTTCGAGAGCAGTTTCTCCAGCGGTGGCGCGAACAACCAACGGGCTTGGCGGGCGCGGTCACTCGGGCCGGGCTCCTACAACGCGCCACTGGATGCATTCGATCGTGTAGGCGAGATCCTCATCGGCGGCAATGCGGAATACCGTTTCAAGTTGATCGACTACCTCGAAGGAGCGCTCTTCTGTGATATCGGCAACATCTGGGACATCCATGAGAACCCTGCCAAGCCCGGCAGCGGCTTTGAACTGAACAAGTTCGCCGGCGAACTGGCCGTAGGCACCGGCGTGGGCGCCCGATTGAACTTCGATTTCTTCATTGTCCGCTTCGACCTCGGCCTACAGACGAAGGACCCCTCCCTGCCCGTAGGCGAGCGCTGGATCTTCCAACCAAAGCCGCCGGGCCGCGTCACCACCTTCGGGCAAAAGCTCACCTTCAATCTGGGTATCGGGTATCCGTTCTGATCAAGCGCGATCCAGGGCATCACCTGTTATGCGCGGCCGATCCTGAACGGGGGAACCGCTACCTTCGCGGCCAAATTTTGACGGAACCACATCATGAGCACCTTGAAGACCGGTAAATTGGAGGAACTGCTGGGCGCGGACGCGAAAAGCCTGCTGGACCACACCTGCAAGACGATCACCAAGGACCAACTGAACCTGCCGGGTGCCGACTTCACCGACCGCAGCTTCGGCCTGAGTAACCGCTCGCCCCAAACGATGCGTAGCATCCAAGCGCTATACGGCAACGGCCGTTTGGCCAACAGCGGCTACATGAGCATCCTGCCGGTGGACCAGGGCATCGAGCATAGCGCCGGGGCCAGCTTCGCACCGAACCCGATCTACTTCGACGGCGACAAGATCGTGGAACTCGCCCTGGAAGGCGGCTGCAACGCGGTGGCCTCCACCTATGGCGTGCTGGGCAGCGTGGCCCGGAAATACGCCCACAAGATCCCGTTCATTGTGAAGATCAACCACAACGAACTGATGACCCTGCCGAACAAGTTCGACCAAGTGATGTTCGGCACCGTGGAAAGCGCATGGGACATGGGCGCAGTGGCCGTTGGTGCCACGATCTACTTCGGCAGCGAGGAAAGCACACGCCAGATCACGGAGGTCGCCGAGGCGTTCCAGTATGCGCACGAGTTGGGCATGGCCACCATCCTCTGGTGCTACCTGCGCAACCCGGGCTTCAAGAAGGATGGCAAGGACTACCACACCGCAGCCGACCTCACCGCGCAAGCGAACCACCTCGGCGTCACTATCCAAGCGGACATCATCAAGCAGAAACTGCCGGAGACCAATGGTGGCTATACCGCCATGGGAAGCGGCTACGGCAAGACGCACAAGAAGGTCTACAGTGACCTCAGCTCAGACCATCCGATCGATCTCTGCCGCTACCAGGTGGCGAACTGCTATATGGGCCGCATCGGCCTGATCAACAGCGGCGGCGCCAGCAGCGGCGCCAGCGACATGGCCGAGGCCGTGCGCACCGCAGTGGTCAATAAGCGCGCCGGTGGCCAAGGTCTGATCAGCGGCCGCAAGGCCTTCCAGCGTCCGATGAACGAAGGCATCCAATTGCTGAACGCGATCCAGGACATTTACTTGGATAAGAAGGTGACGATCGCTTAAGGAGTGATCGGTGGCAGGTGACTGGTGATAAGACCACCGCCACCTGCCGACTGCCGCTGCCAACCGTCAACTTCCCCCTCGTGCCCTCTGTGCCTCCGTGCCTCTGTGGTGTAAACTCCCTACTCTAACTTCGCTTGATCAAACTTCACGTATGGGCTGGTTCAATCGCGTCAAGGAAGGCATCACCACCGCCACCGAGGAGAAGAAGGAGACCCCCGAGGGCCTCTGGTACAAGTGCCCCGAGTGCTCGGAGATCATGACCTCCGACGACCACGCCAAGAACCTCTGGGTCTGCTCCAAATGCCAGTACCACGAACGGATCGGTAGTGCGGAGTACTTCGGGATCCTGTTCGACGAGGGCAAGTTCAAGGAGATCGGCAGCCGTTTGGTGGCCGGCGACCCGCTCCACTTCGAGGATACCAAGAAGTACACCGACCGCTTGGCAAAAACGCGAAAGGACACGGGGCTCAATGACGCCCTGCGCGCCGCGGAAGGAAAATTGGACAAGCAGCACGCGGTGATCGCCTGCATGGACTTCCGCTTCATCGGTGGTAGCATGGGCAGCGTGGTGGGTGAGAAGATCGCCATGGCCGCCGATACCGCCATGCGCCGCAAATGCCCGTTGATCATCATCAGCAAAAGCGGCGGCGCGCGCATGATGGAGGCCGGTTTCAGCTTGATGCAGATGGCCAAGACCAGCGCCAAGCTCAGCCTGATGGCCCAGAAAAAACTGCCCTATATCAGCATCCTCACCGACCCTACCACCGGTGGTGTCACGGCCAGCTTCGCCATGCTCGGTGATGTGAATATCGCCGAACCCAAGGCCCTCATCGGCTTCGCCGGACCACGCATCGTCCGCGAGACCATCGGTCATGACCTGCCCCCCGGATTCCAGACCAGCGAATTCGTGCTGGAGCACGGATTCCTCGACCTCATCGTGGAGCGCAAGGACCTGAAGGCCAAGCTGGCGCAGTTCATCCGGATGTTCCAGTCGTGAGCAACGGTTGTCCGTTGCCCGTTCTCAGTTGTTAGGCTGGCCGCGAAGGCTGCGTGGTTCCCTAACAACTGACAACTAACAACTAAATCCCAAAATCCTTACATTCGCGCCCTCAAACCGCCAAAGGGGCGGTACCAAGAGGCAGATACAACGACCATGATCGCAACGAAAGAGGCCAAACAAGAGATCTTCAAGACCCACGGTGGCGCCGCTACCAACACGGGCAGCGCAGAGGGGCAGATCGCGATGTTCACGCAGCGCATCGAGCACCTTACCGAGCACCTGAAGACCAACAAGAAGGACCACCGCACCGAAAGCGCGCTGCTGGACCTGGTGGGCAAGCGCAAGCAACTGCTGGGCTACCTGAAGAGCCACGAGATCGAGCGCTACCGCGCGATCATCGGCAAGCTCGGCCTGCGCAAGTGAGTTCCACGCCGGTGGAGCACACACCTAGCACTACTTACCGGCGAAAGGGCGATCCGTGTGCAACGGTCGCCCTTTTTCCTTTTACAGCCTGACCTCCTGCTGTTGAAGGCCCCCAACTGAGAGAACAATCAACCAACAAAAGGCGCGAAAGGCGCGCCACGACAACAGATGAAACCAACAGGAGTAAAGAAGACCATCGACCTCGGCGGTGGCAGGACCATCAGCCTGGAGACGGGCATCCTCGCCAAGCAGGCCGACGGCAGCGTGACCGTCCGTTGCGGCGACACCATCATCCTCGCCACCGTGGTGGCCACCAAGGAAGCCCGCGAGGGTATCGACTTTCTGCCCTTGCAGGTGGAATACCGCGAGAAATACAGCGCCGCCGGCCGTTTCCCCGGAGGTTTCTTCAAACGTGAAAACCGCCCCAGCGACGGTGAGATCCTCGTGAGCCGCTTGGTGGACCGCGCCCTGCGCCCGCTCTTCAACGACGACTTCCACGGCGACACCCAGGTGCAGATCAGCCTGATGAGCACCGACAAGCAGAACCCCAGCGACGCGCTGGCCTGCCTCGCCGCTTCCGCCGCATTGGCCGTGAGCGACATCCCCTTCAACGGACCGGTGAGCGAGGTGCGCATCATCCGCAACAACGGCGCCTGGACGGTGAACCCGACCTTCCAAGAAATGGAGGGCGCCGACATCGACCTGATCGTTGCCGGCACCGCCAGCGACGTGCTGATGGTGGAAGGCGAGATGAAGGAAGTAAGCGAAGCCGAGATGATCGAGGGCATCAAGACCGCCCACACCGCCATCCAGGACCAGATCCGCGTGATCAACGAGCTCGCCGCCGACGTACCCAAGAGCCACACCAAGCGCACCTACAACCACGAGGAGAACGACGCTGAACTGGAAAAGGCCATCTACGATGCCACCTTCCAGAAGTACTACGACATCGCCCTGCAGGCCAGCGCCAAGGAAGTGCGCAGCGAGGCCTTCAACAAGGTGAAGGAGGAATTCGTCGCCACACTTACCGACGAGCAGAAAGCGAAGAAGGCCATGCTCGCGCGCTACTTCAAGAAGGCCCAAAAAGCCGGTGTGCGCCGCGTGGTGCTGGAGAAAGGTGTTCGTCTCGATGGTCGCAAGACCGATGAGATCCGCCCCATCTGGAGCGAAGTGGATGTGCTGCCCGGAACACACGGCAGCGCCATCTTCACCCGCGGTGAGACCCAGGCCATCAATATGGTGACGCTCGGTTCCAAAATGGACCAGCAAACTGTGGACACCGCCTTGGTGAAGCGCAGCGATACCTTCATGTTGCACTACAACTTCCCCAGCTTCAGCACTGGTGAAGTGCGCCCCATCCGCGGCCCAGGTCGTCGCGAGATCGGCCACGGCAATCTGGCCCTCCGTGCACTGAAGCCGATGATCCCCACCGGCACGGACAACCCGTACACCATCCGCCTGAACTGCGACATCCTCGAAAGCAACGGTTCCAGCTCCATGGCCACCGTGTGCTCCGGCACCCTCGCCCTGATGGACGCCGGCATCCAGATCAAGGCACCTGTGAGCGGCATCGCCATGGGCATGATCAGCGACCCCGACGGCAAGTACGCCATCCTTAGCGACATCCTCGGGGACGAGGACCACTTGGGCGACATGGACTTCAAGGTGACCGGTACCGAGAAGGGCATCACCGCCACCCAGATGGACATGAAGGTCGATGGTCTCAGCTACGAGGTGCTCGGCAAGGCACTGGAGCAAGCCCGTGCCGGCCGTCTGCACATCCTCGGTGAGATGATGAAGACGATGACCAAGCCGAACGCGGACTACAAGGAGCACGCGCCGCGCATCGTGAGCATCGAGATCCCGAAGGAGAGCATCGGACCCGTGATCGGACCCGGTGGCCGCGTGATCCAGGAGATCCAGGCCGAGACCAAGACCACCATCGTCCTCGACGAAGTGGACGGCGTGGGCCAAGTGCAGATCATGAGCGAGAACAAGGCCGGCATCGACGCCGCTTTGGCCCGCATCAAGGCCATCGCCTTCCCTCCCACTGCGGAGATCGGCGTTACCTATACCGGCAAGGTGAAGACCATCATGCCCTACGGCGCCTTCGTGGAGATCTTCCCCGGCACCGACGGACTGTTGCACGTGAGCGAACTGGACTGGAAGCGCATCGAGCGTGTGGAGGACGTGCTGAAGGAAGGTGAGATGATCGACTTCCAAGTGGTGGGCAAGGACCCCCGCACCGGAAAGCTGAAGCTGAGCCGCAAGGTGCTGATGCCGAAGCCGGAAGGTTACGTGGAGCGCGAACCCGCCATGGAAGGCGAACGCCGCGACCGTGGCGACCGCCCCCGCCGCGAATTCCGCGACCGTGGACCGCGCCGCGAGAACTAAGGGAACACTGCCAATTCAGGAAAGGCCGTCCTTCGGGGCGGCCTTTCTATTTCATGTGCGTCTTAGGAATCATAGTTCCGGCCGATCTGTTTCGTAACCGGTACACGTAAATGCCGTTACAAGGTGCCGATCCCGAAACGATCGGACCACCCCTATGGCACGCATGCGACAACTCAAGATCTCCAAGCAGGTCACCAACCGCGACACACCCTCGCTGGACAAATACCTCACGGAGATCGGACGCGTGAAACTGATCACCGCACAGGAAGAGGTCGAACTCGCGCGCAAGATCCGGAAAGGCGATAACGATGCCTTGGAGGCGCTCTGTAAGGCGAACTTGCGCTTCGTCGTTTCCGTGGCCAAACAGTACCAGGGCCAAGGTCTCACGCTACCCGACCTTATCAGCGAGGGCAACCTCGGATTGATCAAGGCCGCCGGTCGCTTCGATGAGACCCGCGGCTTCAAGTTCATCAGCTATGCCGTGTGGTGGATCCGCCAACAGATCCTCCAAAGCTTGGCCGAGCAGGCACGTATCGTTCGCCTTCCGCTGAACAAGATCGGGTCGATCAATAAGATCAACAAGGCCTTCGCCAAGCTGGAGCAGGAGCATGAGCGTCCGCCGACGGCTTTGGAACTTGCCGACCTGCTGGAGATGTCCTTGGACGAGGTGAAGACCAGCATGAGTAACATCGGTCGGCACGTGAGCATGGACGCGCCCCTTCGCGATGACGGCGACAGCGGCACCATGCACGATGTGATGAAGGACAGCGACCTGCCCGACCCCATGGAGGCCTTGATGAGCGACAGTCTCCGCGCGGAGATCGAACGCTCCTTGGATTCCCTCACGGGACGGGAGGCCGATGTGATCCGCCTCTACTTCGGCCTGGCCAACAATCAACCGCATACGTTGGAGGAGATCGGACGGAAGTTCGGTCTCACCCGCGAGCGCGTGCGCCAGATCAAGGAGAAGGCGATCCGCCGTCTCAAACATGCCGGACAAGGCCGGAGCTTGAAGAATTATCTCGGTTCTTGAGCAAGGTCGTTCCGAACCAATAAAAAAGAGAAAGCCCCGGTCACCCGGGGCTTTCATTGTTATTACCTATCTCCGTTCGATCGGCCGAGGAGCCGGGCGTTTACACGTCCAACTTGGCGTAGACCGCGTTCTTCTCGATGAAGTCGCGGCGGGGAGGGGTACTTCTTATGAGTATGTTGAAGTTGCGCCCAATCTCAGAACTAGGCAGACAGGTACAGACCATACCGGAGCTTCCCAATGAACCCATTCTAAGGCCGGTCGAACGGAGCATGGCGTAGATTCGTTAGCTCACCGATTGAAATGCGAACCATTGGTCTCACGATACTCCTGTTTGGCTTCATGGGCTTGAAGGCCCAGGAGAGCGTCTGGGACAACTACACTTCAAGCCTTCAGATAAGGGCGATCGCATCAGGTGCGAACGCGGTGTGGATCGGAACATATGGAGGTCTTGTTCGTGTCTCAGGTTCAGCTGAACAGGAGTTGTTCCTGCGCAGTAATTCCGGATTACCATCCAATCAGGTCAATGTGGTAGCGGTTCATGGTGCTGATGTCTGGGTAGGAACCTCCTCCGGTCTTACGCATTTCAACGGATCTGAATGGAACACTTTCCGAACGGATAATTCCCCTATTCTACCTTCCAGTGTGGATCATTTAGTGATAGGACCCGATGGGGAGGTCTGGGTGCATGGCAGCTCACTGAGCCAGATACAGCGATACGAAAATGGTGCGTGGACCACGATTATGGTTCCTGAGTATATGGGCACAACACCTGCCTTCGCCACGGATCAGAATGGCGCACTCTTGATCGGGACAGCTTCACACGGCATACTGCGATACTTGGACGGTGGATGGACAGCATACGACATGAGCAACTCGAACCTTCCATCGAACAGTATCGAAGTCGTGGAAATGAGTCCGTCCGGACTCATGTATGTATCGTCAGGCGAACAAGTTGGCACGTTCGACGGAGCCACTTTTTTCCCTCTTCCCTTACCTCCCTCGGCAGATTACAGTTCAGCCGTCCAATCCATGGCTTTCGACACCTATGGTCAATGTTACGTGACGACCCGGACATATCAAACCTATCCTCCCAACCCGCCGGGATTTCTTTATTCCCGCTGCCTCAGACTAATTGATGGTGTCTGGGAAGATCTGCATCACTTTGGTTATCCGAGCATCCCGAACTATTCGCTGGGACCATTGGCGGTCGATGCCAACAACACAGTATGGAGTGGATCAGCGCGGTTGTTCACCTATGCACAGGGTGCATGGAACATGAGCGTTCTTCCTTCCTGCGGGTTCGTCCAAAATGGAGTATCGGATATCCATTGTGCACAAGATGGGACCGTTTGGGCCAACGTACACGACCTGTACACGGATGAGTTGTACCAATTCGATGGTGATTCATGGACCGACCGTTCGGCCGGGCTCCCCTTTGTCACCATAGTTGATGTGGTCACCGATACAACGGGCCATTCGATCCTAGCCACCAACACGGGGATCTGGTGGTCGAATGGCTCGGGTTGGACGAACTTCAACGTCGGTAATTCCCCTCTTCCGTCCAATTTCGTGACGCGTCTGTTCGTGGATCGATCGGGGGCGCTCTGGGTGCTTCCCCATGAACAAGGTCTGCTCAAATATGACGGTACTTGGACCACATACAATACGGGGAACACTGGGCTAAGCAGCAATGATGTGGAATGCATTGCCCAAGATGACAATGGGGTTTATTGGATCGGAACAGGTGCTGGCGCTAGCGGTGGTGGTGGGATCTCCAGATTTGACGGGGTCAACTGGATGACCTGGAGCCCGACCAACTCGAATCTGCCGTATAACATTTTCGTTCGCGACATCGCAATGACTTCCACGGGAACGCCATGGCTTCGGATCTATCGCACGAACGATCCCCATCAAGTAGCCACGTTCGATGGAACCGAGTTCACATTCTACGACGAGATGAACAGTCCATTGCCGCATTATCTCAATTGCTTGATCATGGGTCCGGATGATCGCCCATATGTTAGTGGCTCCCCGTCGGAAGGCATTCTTGTTCTCAACCCAGAGTTAGGGACATGGGAACGGATCGATATTACCAACAGCGGCATACCATCCAACGGCATCGCGGACATGGAATTCGCACCGAACAATGATCTCTGGGTCGCTACGAACTATGGCGCGGGTCGTCGGTCAGGTGAGTTACCCGAGATAGACCCTGTCGTTCCCAGCGCGACTACCATAGCAGTTACTCCAAGTATAGCTGGGGACTTGACCACCATCGTGATCGGACTGGCGGCCCCGGATAGGTTCAACTTGGATGTGATCGATATGAGTGGCCGTGTGATCAGAACGTTAGGAGAGTTCGCGTTTCCCGCTGGAACACACTACATACCACTGAGCACGGAATTTTTCACCTCTGGGATCTATGTTTGCCGCATACGTGGAGCATTGATCCACTCCGCTCGATTCTGTGTGCGGAAATAACCAGGACCCTGCGTCCCATGTGTATTCATCAACTACACAAAAGCCCCGATCTCTCGGGGCTTTTGTGTAGTATCAAATATAGTCCGGCAATAGTCAGTGCTTACACGTCCAACTTGGCGTAGACCGCGTTCTTCTCGATGAACTCGCGGCGGGGAGGTACTTCATCGCCCATCAACATGCTGAAGATGCGATCGGCCTCGGCACCGCTGTCGATCGTGACCTGGCGCAGTGTGCGGCTGTTGGGGTTCATGGTGGTCTCCCAAAGCTGCTCGGCGTTCATCTCACCAAGGCCTTTGTAGCGCTGCACATGCACGCTGGCGTCCTTGCTGGCGCCCTTCATGCGCTCGATCGTGCGGTCGCGCTCCTCGTCCGTCCAGCAGTACACGCCCTCCTTACCCTTCTTCACTTGGTACAGTGGCGGGGTGGCGATGTAGACGTAGCCGTTCTCGATCAGCTCCTTCATGTAGCGGTAGTAGAAGGTGAGGATCAACGTCTGAATGTGGCTGCCGTCCACGTCCGCATCGCACATGATGATGACCTTGTGGTAGCGGAGCTTCTCCATGTTCAGCGCCTTGCTGTCCTCCTCTGTGCCGATGTGGACGCCCAGCGCGGTGTAGATGTTCCGGATCTCCTCGTTCTCGTAGATCTTGTGGACCATCGCCTTCTCCACGTTGAGGATCTTTCCGCGCAACGGCAGGATCGCCTGGAACTCGCGGTTGCGGCCTTGCTTGGCCGTTCCACCTGCGGAATCGCCCTCGACCAGGAAGATCTCGCTGAGGCCGGGGTCCTTGCTTTGGCAATCGGCGAGCTTGCCGGGGAGGCCCATGCCGCTCATCGCGCCCTTGCGCTGCACCATCTCACGGGCCTTGCGGGCCGCATGGCGGGCGGTGGCGGCGAGGATCACCTTGTCCACGATCTGCCTTGCGTCCTTGGGATGCTCTTCAAGGTAGTTCTCCAGCATCTCGCTAACGGCCATGTCCACCGCGCCCATCACCTCGTTGTTGCCCAGTTTGGTCTTGGTCTGGCCCTCGAACTGCGGCTCCTGCACCTTCACACTGATCACGCAGGTGAGACCCTCGCGAAAGTCATCACCGGCGATCTCGAACTTCAGTTTGCTCGTGGCGCCGCTGGTCTCCGCGTACTTCTTCAGCGTGCGGGTAAGGCCGCGACGGAAACCGGCGAGGTGCGTACCACCCTCGTGCGTGTTGATATTGTTGACGTACGAATGGAGGTTCTCGGTGTAGGAATCATTGTACACCATGGCGATCTCCACGGGGATGTTCTGCTTCTCCCCTTCCATGTAGATCACGTCCTCGATCAGCGGCATGCGCGTGCCGTCGAGGTATTTCACGAACTCCACCAACCCCTTTTCACTGAAGAAGGTCTCCGAAGGGAAGCTGCCATCCTCCTCCTTATGGCGTTCATCGGTCAACATGAGGCGTATGCCTTTGTTGAGGAAGGATAATTCGCGGAGGCGCGAGGCCAAGGTCTCGAAGTTGTATTCCGAGACCTGAAAGATGGACGCGTCCGGGTGGAAGGTCTGCACGGTGCCGCGCTGGTCGGAGGTGCCGGTCTCCTTCACCGGATAAAGCGGTTTGCCTTGGCTGTACTCCTGGCGGTAGCTCTTGCCGTCGCGGAAAACATCGGTGGTCATATGGTCGCTGAGGGCGTTCACACAACTGACGCCCACGCCGTGCAGTCCACCGGAGACCTTATAGCTGTCCTTGTCGAATTTGCCCCCGGCATGCAGCACGGTCATCACCACCTCGAGGGCGCTGCGGCCTTCCTTGGAGTGAATGCCCACCGGAATGCCTCGGCCATTGTCCTCCACACGGATGCTGTTGTCGGGCAGGATCCTCACATCGATCGTATCGCAATGCCCGGCAAGAGCCTCATCGATGCTATTGTCCACCACTTCGTATACCAGATGGTGGAGGCCCTTCACACCGATGTCACCGATGTACATCGCCGGGCGCTTCCGCACCGCCTCAAGGCCCTCCAGCACTTGGATACTGTCCGCGCCGTAACCGGCCGCCGCCTTCTTCTTCGCTTCGCTCATTTCCGCTGTCTCTGCCATTTTTCCCATGGATGTGCCACCCTTTTCCGGAAGGCTTGCGAAGATACCACTTTTTGGGGTGCGAAAAGCATGGATTTTCCAGCAATGACGCGGCTGTTCGCACTTTTTACCAACACGGCGCGACGACTTGTTGAAAACCGTCCGGCGATATGCCGTAATACTGCGGAAATACCGGCTTGACCGACCTAAAAAGCGTAGGTCGCGCCGCCCAGGACCAGCGCGCGCTGGACCGGGTAATTGTACCAGCGGGCATACTTGCTTGCGCTGAGGTTGCTCACGTCCAGAAAGAGGCTCAAGCGCTTGGTATAACGGTATTCGAGGCCGAGATAGAGGTCCACGTAGCCATCCATATCCACAGCCGTGGGTGCAGGTGACAGGTCATTCCACCCCTGCGCAACGGGCAACGTCGACTTGCGGCCGCCGAGGAACTGCATCTCCAGTTTCAACAGCAGCTTATCCTGAAAATCGTAGGTACCCCCGAGGTTGATCGTATAGGTGGGCAGATTCCACGCCTCGGCCTGCACATCGGTGTCGTAGCTATACAGATGCAGCCCTCCATGCACGTCGATATGCTCATCGTGGCTGTAGCGCAACTCCCCGCCTATGTCCAATTGGTCCACCCGGTCATAGACCGCGAGGAACTGATCGCCGTAGCGCACGCCGGCATAGTTGTTCTCCTCCCCAAGGAAGAGCGCCTTGTCATTCGTGCGGCTCTTGCTGATGCGCACGTCGAAGCCCACGTCCTGACTGAGACTTCCGCGCATCCCGCCATAGACGTCATACATCAGGCTTGCATTCTGAAGTGAGGGCGCGCCATTGAGGAAGGGGTTCTCCTGCGTGAGGCTGCGGAAGCTGTTGCGGATGCGTCTTCCGTCCACGCCCGCGTAAGGCACGAGGATGTCGTCGAAGAGCCGGTATTGCAGGTAGGCCTGCGGATAGAAGTGGAAAGTGGTGCTGCCCAGCGCATCCACATACATGCCCGCTCCGACCTTCACGAGGTATTTATCGCTCTCGGTCTTTACGTAGGGTGAAATGCCCACCAGCGTACCGCTCTGTTGCAGTTCGCTGAGGCTGTCACCACGTTCGCCACGATAGACGTTGTTGTCGATCAAGATATCACCACCATAGGTCTCGGTGCCCTGCTCCATGGCCAGCTTCGCGTCGAGCGTCACATTCAACTCGCGGCTCTTGGTGAGGTTGGTGTAGTTGTGCACGGTGAGGCCCACGTCATGCGCGAGCTTGGTGCTGTCGCGATAGAGGCTCTTCAACCGGAAGTCGAAACCGATGTCGTTGTAGACCTGCTTGAGATAGTCCTCTGGCGGCTTGGGCGAGAGCATCATGAGGTTCTCGATGCTGTCGGTGCTCGGATAGCCGTAGTAGCTCACGCGCTGACGATCATAGAGCAGTCGACCCTCGACGGCGTGATGCTTCAAGTAGGCCTCGTAGTGCGCATCGAGGCGATTGGAACTATAGTCGCTCGGGCCAACGTCGGAAAGACCGCCGTTGCTGCTCATGTGCTTGAAGTTGATGCCGTAGCCGCTGGTGCGGGACCGCGTCTGGTCGTAGTTCACCTCCACCAACGGCGTGGTATACAGACCGAATCCCGCCTTTACGAAACCCTTGTAGAGCTTCTCCTGAGCGAGTTGGATATTCAGTTTCGCCGCTTCGATGCTGTCCACGTGCGCGGGCACTTGACCCTTCACGTTGAGCAGCTGGTAGGTGATCTTCTTCTCCGGCAGAATGCTGTCGAAGGGCTGCGGATGGATGTCGATCTTGTGGACGTCCGCCAGCGTTGGATTGTAGACGCCGTTTATATAGTACTCCTCGCTGGTCTGCGCCATGGCCGCGGTGCAGGCCGCAACGGCAAAGGCGAAAGCAACGCGGCGCATGGGGCGTGTGTGCATCGTTCTCATCGGTCGCCAGGCGTTGGTGCAGTGTCGTTCTGATCGCCGGTGCTGTCTGCCGGTGCGGCCTTGGGCGCGTCGATCTGGGCCAAGCGCGCGGAGGCCTGTGCGACGAGATCCGGTTCGGTGCAGTGGTCGATCACGCTTTGCAGGGTGGTCTTCGCTTGGAAGGAATCGTCCATTCCCAAATAGACATCGCCGAGGAGGATGAAGCCCTTCGCCTTCCAGTGGTCGTAGCTCGGGAATTTCTTCACGAGGTCGAACACTTGCTTCTCTGCGTCCTTGTATTTCTTCTGCAGGTAGCGCACGTAGGCCATGTTGTATGAAGCCTCGGCACCGTATTCATTCTTGGAAGCAGCAGCGATGCCTTTGAAGCTGGTGTAGGCCGCATCGAGTTCATTGTTGTCCAGTGCGCCCTGCGCGACGGCCAGCCCGGCCTCGGCCTTCAGGTCATCGCTGGCATCGCTGTTCTTCAGGATCCGCGCGCCGACCTTCGCCGCATCACCGCTGCGCTGCAATTCCTTCAGACAGCGGAGTTGTCCCACTTGACCGGCAAGGACATTCGCGGGTAGGCTCGCCTTCTGCTCCAGTTGCGCATAGTAGTCCAGCGCACCTTCCCAGCTCTTGTTGCGGTAGAGGATGTCGCTGCATGCATAGAGCGCCGATTCCAGGAACTGGCTGTTGCCGCTCTTCACCGTCTTCTCCATGCCTGGCAAGGCATCGTCATAATGCTTCGCGCGATAGAGGCAATCGGCGCTGTAGAAGGTGGCATTCTGCACATAGCCGCCATTGGGATATTTCGACAAGTAGTCTTGGAAAGCACCCACTGCTTGATCGCATTTCTGTGCGAAGTAGAACTGTTCCGCGCTGCGGTAGTACTTCTCGTCCAGGTCCAAGGTGGAAGGGTCCACGAAGGAGAGCGTCTTCACATAGGTCTCATAGTCGGACACCTTTCCTTGCTCCTCATAAATGCTCTCGATCCCGGCCAACGCATCGCGCGAGCCATCCATCGTAGGATATTGGGCCACCACGTTCTTGAAGCCTTCCAGCGCTTTGTCGGTCCGCCCTTGCCGCTTGTCGATCAGCGCACTTTGCAACATGCTCTGGCGCACGTGCGGCGAGTTGGGATGATCGTTCACCACCTGCTGGTAGTTGGCGAGCGCGTCGGCATCCTTCTCCAAAATGAGGTAGGTCTGGCCCAATTCGAATTCGGCATCGGCGGCATACTGGCTGTTGGGCTTCGCGCTCAACAGTTTCTTCAGCGTGGCGATCTTGTCGGTGTACTTCTTCTGCAAGCCTTGGCAGATGCCCTTTTGGTACATCGCGTAATCAGCGGCGGCGGCGTTGTTGTCGATGGCCTTGTCGTACCACTGGATCGCCGTGGCCTCATCCTTCCCCACGAAATAGCAATCGCCGATGCGAACCATGGCGTCGTTGCGCTGATCACGCGTCATGCCCGAAGCGTCCAAGCCGCGACGGAAGGATGTGGCCGCTTCGCTGTACTGCTTCAGCTTGAAGTAGGAATAGCCCATGCTGTAGCCGGCCTGCTCGTAAAGCGAGGAAGCATAGGCCCCGCCTGCGTTGCGCACATCGTCGTACTTGCCCAGCGCAGCCGTGTAGTTGCCCATCGCATAGTCGCACTCCCCGGCCCAATAGTGCGCGTTCACCGTGGCCTTCTGGTCCGCCGGATATTGCAGGGCCTTCTGGAAAAAAGTGAGCGCCTCCGGGTACTTCCGGCCTTCATAGAGTTCCGTTCCGCGGTCGAAGGCGAGCTTTTGGTAAGCACCCTGCAAGCGGATGTCCTTGTCCTTGATCGCATCCAGCGCAGCCAATGCGGACTCGTAATTCTTCGTCTTCAGGTAGACATCCAGCAAGAATTCCTGCGCCTCGTCGTGCCGCGCGGAGCCCGGATACTTCGCCATGTAGTCGCGCAACGCGATGATGGCCTCGTTGTAGGGATCGAAGGAAAGTTCGTACGCGAGCTTGGCGTAGTTGAACAGCGCATCCTCCGTCACGCGCGGGTCATTGCCGAGGTCGTAGGCCTTCTTGAAGGCATTGCGCGCGTAATTCTTCTGGCCCAGTTGAAGGTAGCAGTCCGCCATGTGGTAGGCCGAAAGTTGCGCAAGGCTGTCCGTGCTGTTGTTCACCACTTGCGTGAACTGCGTGATGGCCTTTTCGTAATTCTCATTCTTGTAGTAGGCATAGCCCGCGATGTAGCGGTCGCCGCGCTCCACGCCCGCGTGGTCCAGGCTTTTCTCCAAGTAGGGCAACGCTTCCTTGTATTGGCCGGTGCGGTAGTAGGCCTCCCCCGCTAAGCGGTTGATGTCGCCAGTGCTCTTTGCCCCGTTGGGGTCCGCCAGCAGCGGCTTGGCATATTCCAACAGCGCGTCGTAATGCCCTTGCAGGAATTGGATCTGCGCGATGTAGTAGGGCACGATACGACCGAAGTTGGGATCGTCCTTCAGCTTCGTGAAACCATCCAGCGCCGCGGCGTAGTTGCGCTTCGCGTAGTTGATGTGCGCATCGTAGTAGGTGGCAGGTGCGGCATAGATCCCCGTGCCGTCCTTCACCTTGGCGAATTCCACCTGTGCCTTGTCCATGTGGTCATCCATGAACAGGGCATAGCCTTTCTTGAAGTTGAATTCAATGCGGTCGTTCCCGCCAAGTGTCAACTCATCCACCTGCGCGGCCCACGCCAACGCATCCTCCCAACGCTTCCCGTTGTAGTAATAGCGGAACAGTTCAAGCCGGATGGCAGGCACGTGGAAGTTCTCCGGATGGTGATCGATGAAGTCGAGCAGGCGGTTGCTCGCGTCATTGTGAAAAAGGCGCACGGAGCAGAGTGCGCTCCAGAACTCGGCCTCGATCCGCTTGCCATCATGCGGGTCGCGCACATCTTCTGCGATGCGGTCCAGTTCGGAGAGGGATGCCTCGTACTGTGCCTTGTCGAAGAGTTCCTTCGCGTGGACGAGGTCCGCCTCGGGCTGCACGTAATGCGCGGGCCGTTGAGCCACGGCGGCCACGGTGCAACAGGCCATCAGCCCCGGCAGCAGCACGCGCGCGGAGAGGGAACGGAGAATGGTCTTCATGAACGGGTCCAAAGTTCCGGGGCCTGTGGGGGTGAAGGGTGCGTGCGCGGCGGACTTATCCACGGAAGCGTGTTCACCTGCCGTGTGCTTCCGCGGAAAGGAGAACGCAGGAATACGCTTTGGATTTTCTTCCTTTGGGCGATCATCGCGAAGTGCTCCGCATCGGCGCGCACGATGGACCCCACAGAACACCATGCCCGAGTCGAGCCCCATCATCGAATTGCACAACGCCCAGATCTTCCAGCGCGAAAACCTGGTGCTGAACAACGTCGATCTGACCGTGTACACCGGCGAGTTCATCTACCTCGTAGGCCGTACGGGCAGCGGCAAAAGCAGCCTGATGCGCACCCTCTACGGTGACCTGCCGTTCGAGGAAGGAGAAGGCCATGTGGCGGGCTTCGACCTCACCAAACTGAAGCGCAGGCAAGTGCCTTACCTACGTCGGAAGATCGGCATCGTCTTCCAGGATTTCCAGTTGTTGGGCGACCGCAACGTGAATGCGAACTTGCTCTTTGTGATGCGCAGCACCGGCTGGAAGGCGAAGAAAGAGATGGCGGACAAAGTGCAGGAAGTGCTAGACAAAGTGGGCCTCGGCAACAAGGGTTATAAGATGCCGCACGAGCTGAGCGGCGGTGAACAGCAGCGCGTGAGCATTGCGCGCGCCTTGGTGAACGACCCCGAATTGGTACTCGCCGATGAGCCCACCGGCAACCTCGACCCGGAGACGACGGCCGAGATCGTGGACCTGCTCTACACCATCAGCCAAGGTGGCCGCAGCGTCATCATGGCCACGCACGACTACACCCACATGAAGAAGGTGAATGCGCGCGTGGTGCGTTGCGAGGAAGGGAAGCTGCTCGAGATGAGCGCGGTGCCGGTGTAGACAGTGTCATTGCTTCGAGCGTTCTGCGAAGCGCTGAACCATCCGTTCTTCACTAGTATCGGTATGGGAAACGATAGGTTACCCCGAACGTGATGAGATAGGTCGTGATCGGTTGCTTCACCATAAATGAGGTTGAATTCGAATGATCGCCGTCGTATGGATCGGACCCGTCGTTACTCTGATAGTGACTTGTGATCTTCCAAGTGTAGGGCAGGTCCACCGCGCTCGTGTGTAGGGCAGCCCCCAGACGCAATGCGATACGCGGCCCCAAAGTCACGCCAAGATCAACACCACCACCGGCAACAATGGACCATGCTTCCGCGGAGGGCTGCAACGTTCGCTTGGAATACGTGCCGTAATAGGGATCGTCGAGTCTCCAGGTAGTACCGTACTCGTTCACTTGCACCGAAGGGCTGCCCGTCCATTGTGCGCCTGCTTCGATGCGCATGCTGAAGGACAGCTGACCTTCCTCCCCTCGGATACCGATGCCCCCGAGCAATTGCCCGGCCCTCCAATCCCCTTGATCCTGACTGAACCCGGTGCGGATGCTGCCCCCACCCAGTGCACCGTGGAAGTACGGGAACAACTCCTTTTCGCTAAGGTCCTCAGCGCTCATTCGCGCGTAGTTGACCTGCATTACGCACACCACCAAAGGGGATAGCTCATATTCCGCCATACCTCCGTAAGTCGGCCCGGGAAGTGGGCGCCCAGAGTAGCCAAAGTGGTACGTGTAAGGATCCCCGGACATGGATCTGAATCCACCCGCAGGTATGGACCGACCACCCAAGAGTGTCAGCGACCACGGCGAATGCTCGTCCGTTCCTTGCGCGCGGAGCGCATGCACCGCCAACATGGGCAACAACAAAAGGGGAAGTTGGCATGCCCTCATAAGCTTCATCCGAGAAAAGATAAGGCATGACCAACAAGAGACTGCTCGGGCATACGACCCTTCATTCGCCAAGCTCCTTCTCGATCTCCTTCACGCTGGGCAATGCCCCGCGCAACTTCTTGGGCAACGACGCTACCAAGCGCGTGCGCCACTCCGCAACACCGATGGGCTTGGCCACATCGCGCAGGGCGTATTCCACCACCAGTTTGTCGTTGTCCTTGCATAGTAGCAGACCGATGGAAGGCTTGTCATCCGCGTGCCGCAGCTCCTCATCCACGGCGGTGAGGTAGAAGTTCATCTTGCCCGCATGCTCCGGTTCGAACGGCCCCATTTTCAATTCCACTACCACGTAACAGCGCAACTTCAGATGGTAGAACAACAGGTCGAGGAAGTAATCCTTGCGACCGACCCTCAAAGGGAATTGGCGTCCCACGAATGCGAAGCCCGCGCCGAGTTCGAGCAGCACTTTTTGGATATGGCCCACCAAGGCCTGCTCCAGGTCGCGCTCGCGCACATCGGCCGCGATGTTGAGGAACTCGAAGGTGTACGGATCCTTCAAGGTCTGCTGCGCAAGGTCCGATCGTTCCGCGGGCAGCGTGCGCTTGAAGTTCGTGACCGCCTTCCCCTGCCTGCGATGCGCATGCGTATCCACTTGCATACGGAGCACTGCCCGGCTCCATCCATTGGCGATGGTGGCCTGCGCATACCACTGCCGATGCTCGGGCTTCTTCACCTTGGTCAGCAGCAGGATATTGTGACCCCATGGCAATTGTCCAACAAGCTGTTGGACAATTGATCCGTCCGGCCAAGCTTCGGCAAAGGACCGCATGTAAAGCATGTTCGTTCGCGAAAATCCACCCATGCCCGGGAACTCCTTGTGCAGGTCCATGGCCAAGCGCTCCGCCACCTTGCTGCCCCAGCCCTCCTTGCCCTGCCGCTGCAAAACCTCCTTGCCAATGTGCCAGTAGAGCGTTACCAGCTCGTGGTTCACAGTGATCGCCGCGCGCAATTGGGCGGCGCGAATGCGTTCTTTCAATGCCGCAAGCAACGCTGCGTAGTTCTTCGGCAAGATCGTAAGAGCCTTCGAGGTGCGCTTCGGACTTTGCTTGGGCTTGGGCTTTGACCACAACTGAGACTTGGGCTTCTTCTTGGCCATGGCACCAAGATAGCCGCATGGCCAAAATTCACGTTCGACGATCTGCGAAACAGCCTACATCTCCTTATCAACAAGGATCTCCAGAATATGTTGCCCCAATTGTCCAACAAGCTGTTGGACAATTGCAACACCACCGAGAGCCAAGCGATGCTTCAATTGTGCAACAAGCTGTTGCACAATTGAAGCATCGGTCGGGCCGCTACTACCTTGGCCGCCATGCGAACGATCGCCTTCCTCCTTGCGCTATTTCCGATACTTATGGTCGGCCAAGATCTGGCCCTCATGCCTTGGCCAACACAGGTCGAGCAACACCAAGGACATCTTCCTTTCATCGCATCGCTCCGTGCAACAGTGGACGGCCCAACAAGTGAGCGCATCGATCAGGCGGTAGCCCGCTGGTCCGCGCGGATGGCCGACCGGAGCGGCCCGGTGGCGAGGCCTGACAGCACGGCCAACACACCGCTCCATGTGCACTTCACTTCCATCGGAGACCTGAACGATCCCGCAGTGGATGGCAGCTATGTGCTCACGATCGACAGCTCCGGCATCCGCATCGACGCACCGACGGACATCGGTGTGCTGCACGCCTTGGCTACACTCTACCAAAGCCTGCAGCATGGCACGGACAGCTGGTACTTCCCCGCGATGCAGATCACGGACAAGCCTCGTTTCGTCTGGCGCGGACTGATGATGGACGTCTGCCGCCACTTCATGCCGCTTGATGTGATCCTACGCGAACTGGATGGCATGGAGTTGGTGAAGATGAACGTGCTGCACCTGCACCTCACCGAGGACCAGGGATTCCGCATTGAGAGCAAGGTATTTCCTGAATTGCAGGAGCAAGGAAGCAACGGCCAATTCCTCAGTCAGGACGACATCCGGAAGATCATCCATGAAGCCGATCTGCGCGGAATTCGTGTGGTGCCGGAATTCGATCTGCCCGGGCACAGCGCCAGTTGGTTCGTCAGCCATCCCGAGCTCGCCAGTGCGCCAGGGCCCTATTCCATCGAAACGCACTTCGGTGTTTTCGGCCCCACATTCGATCCCACCAACGAAGCAATCTACACCTTCCTCGACCGCTTCCTTGGCGAGATGGCGGCGCTCTTTCCGGATCCCTACATGCACATCGGCGGCGACGAGAACAACGGAAAGCAATGGGACGCCAATGCCGCGATCCAGGCCTTTATGAAGAAGAACGGCCTGAAGGACAACCAAGCGTTGCAGGCCTATTTCAACCAGCGGATGTATGCGATCCTCAAGGCGCACGGCAAGCGGATGATCGGCTGGGATGAGATCGGTGACGCGAACGACAGCACCGCGGTCGGCAAAGCACAAGGACTTCCGCAGGACATCACCATACAGAGTTGGCGCGGCCCGGAAGGCTTGGCCAAGGCCGCACGTGCGGGGCATGACGTGATCCTCAGCAACGGCTGGTACATCGACCTCTGCTACAGTGCTGAGAAAAACTATTTGAATGATCCGCTTCCGGCGGACAGTCCATTGAGCGCCGAGGAGCGCAGCCGTGTGCTCGGCGGCGAGGCCACGATGTGGGCAGAACTGGTGGACGCGCGGAACGTGGACACGCGTATCTGGCCGATCACCGCCGCGATCGCGGAACGGCTTTGGAGCGCATCATCCGTGAACGATGTTGCCGATATGTACCGTCGACTGGAACTTGTCTCCGAGCAGTTGGATGACATCGGCCTTCGGCACAAGAGCGCGCAACTGGAACTGCTGCGCTTGATCGCCAACAGCGATGATATCACCGCGTTGAAGAGCCTTGTTGATGTGTTGACACCCGTGCCCGGCTATAAGCGTCACAGCCTCGGCGTGCATACGACGCTGACCCCGGTGACCGGCCTCGCCGACGCTGCGGTTCCCGACCCTGAAGGTGCGCGGCGTATTACAAGTTTGATCGATTCGGTCATCAAGAACAGAAACGCGGCGGACGCAGCGACTTTGCGCGATCTGCTGAAGACCGAGATGAAGGAGCAAGCAAGCTTGGCGTGTTGCAGAAAAGTCGTTACCGCACGCGCTGTGCTTGACCGCAACGCCTTGGCAGCCATTGATGCATTGGCAGGCGAAGGTTCCATGACGCCTGGGTCGTGCGGCGAATTCAAGAAGGCCTTGGACGGCGCGAAGGGATTTTTTCAGGAGTGCATCTTCGCCGATGGTGCAGCATTCAAGCGGCTTTTCGCTGCGGCTTGCCAAGCTCCGCGTTGAAGATGGGACAATACACGATGTGCCGCACTCCCCCTTCACTGGAACCCATGGTGGACTACCGGCTCTTCAAGACCTCACTGCACCAGTTCCCTGAACAACCGTTCGGTCGTCCCCTCCAGATCGTCGCACAAGCCTGAATGTGGCCGTGAGGTCTGGATCGCGGAGCTGCGCACGGCCGTCAGCCAACGGAAGCGTTCCGCAGCATCCAGTTGCGCAATGGGACCGCCGGTCGCATCCCCTTCCGCGATGCGTACAAAGGATCGAAGGTTCTCCTTCACTTGATCGATGTCCAGATCGCTGGCGAAGACGCAAAGCCGTTGCTCGTCCAATGCTACGCGCACGCCGATGAAGCCCGTCCGTTTGCTGAATACAATCACGCCCACGTTGAGAAACTCCTCGCGCTCCAACACCGGCAGTACGCGGATCACCGCATACTCATACAAGTGCTTGCCGTGCATGCTGTGCTTCGTTGGTGAAGACGTCGGAATGGGCGAGCCGCAGCTCCAGGAATTCCAGATAGACGGCGCGCAGTTCGTCCGGGGTTTCGTCCATGCCGTCCCAGTGCAGCCATGAGTCCGGAACCAACGCCACGATGTTCCGCAACAGCGTCGGCGTCAACCGCTGCTTGAATTCCGCATCCGTTTCAGCAAGCTGTGTGGCCTGCGGAAGTAGCACGTGATCCTTGATCAATGTGAAGGGGCCCTTGGCATGCTCTCTCCAGGTGGTCCAACTGTGCTGGAAGTAAAGGCAGGAGCCGTGATCGATCAACCACAGTTCCTTGCGCCACATCAGCATGTTGGTGTTCCTTACCGTGCGATCGATGTTGGTGAGGAAGGCATCCAACCAGACGATCTGCGAGGCCAGCTTGGGATCCACCGTGGTCACTGCGGGATCGAAATTGATCGCGCCGGAAAGGAAGTGCAACGCGAGGTTCAATCCTTTGCTACCCTTCAGCAGGTCTTGGATCTCCTCATCCCCTTCGGTGCGGCCGAAGGCCTCATCCAATTCGGCGAACACCAACTCGGGCACGCGCAAACCCAGCGCCCGCGCCACTTCCCCACCGATCAGTTCGGAGATCAACGCCTTCGGTCCATGACCGCTTCCACGGAATTTCAGCACATAGCGGAAGCCATCATCGGCCTCCGCCAGCGCCGGCAATGAGCCACCCTCGCGCAACGGCGTGATGTAGCGCGTCACGGTGACCGTGCGCAGTTGAGGTGCCTCGTTCAATACGGCCATTGGAGTGCGATGGGACGTTCAGCTCTTGAAGGCGGGAAAGGTACATGGCCGTGCAGGATGGGACACGGACCTGCACGCATTGCTACACCACCGGTGTCCGGCGGCGGAAGGGCCCCAGATGCCGGTTCTTATAGGCGTGGCGCAGTGTCGCAACGCCCAGCACCAACATCCATAGCACGCACGTCCACTGGATCTCCGGGATCTTTCCCCAGTGCTTCACCGCGATCGCCGCGATGGCCCACATGCCCACGGAAGCGAACTCCCGCATGTTCCGCGTTTGCAGCACTATCAGGTTCAACAGGCCTGCAACGCCGATCATGATCACCGTCCATTGCACTTCGCTGAACACCGCCGACCAGTGCATGCTCTCCAACCAGGCGGAAACATTGGCGATGGTGGCCACGGCGATCCAACCGCTATACACGCAGATGGGCCACCACACCGTCGCGATCAACGACCCGGGCGCATCCCAGCGCTCCATGTTCAAGCGCAGCACGATCCGCATGAGCGAGAACAGGATCACCAACATGATCAGCACGCTGACGCCGATGTCTTCGTGCAGCCAGAACCACAACCACGCGGCGTTCCCGAGATTCGCGATGGTGAGCCAAGGCCCGATCTGCAGAATGGTCTCACTGTCCGCACCATCGCCGAACGCCATGCGCAATTGGCTCCCGACCAACACCAGCAAACCGAGGAAGATCAGTCCCCAAATGGTGAAGGCATAGCCCGCCGGCGTGAAGAGGTTCGCGTACTTGTCGCTCAGCTCGCCCACGGTATGCCCGTTGATTGCGTCCGTGTTGCTCCAGTAGTTCCAAAAAATGACGGCTAGCACCACCACGGTATTGATCAGAGCATAGGTCTTCTTCATGGATCAAGATGTCGAGCACGGAACAAGCGACGCGCGAATGTTGTGCGGAACCGAAGTTATTCTGCATGACCAAACCCGCTTTGGTAAAGCAGCCCCAACAGCGGTTCTCTCTCGTAACATTGTTCAGCCCATAAGATCGGCAGCAACCAGAAAGCAACATGCAAGAGCCACAACTATACATGGTCATCGAGCGCTACCGTAATGGCGATAGCGCCCCCGTGTATCGCCGCTTCCGGGAGCAAGGCCGACTCGCCTCGGAAGGTTTGGATTATGTGAACAGCTGGGTCACCACCGACCTCGGCACCTGCTACCAAATAATGCGCACCGCTGATCGCGCATTGCTCGACGCATGGATCGCGAAATGGGAAGACCTCGTCGAGTTTGAGGTGATACTTGTGATCACCTCCGCCGAGGCCGCCGCCCGGGTGGTGGAGTGATGCTGTTACAAGCGACTCTCGCCACCCCGACGAAGCTCTAGTTCTTCTCGAAGATCTTCACGCCACGGGCGCTTCCCGTTCCGACCTGCAACAGATAGACGCCGGGAGCGAGGTCCACTACCTGGAGGGTCGCCTTTCCGATCAAGTTGCCTTTGCGGACCATGCGCCCCATTGGATCAAATATCTCGAAAGGCGGGTTCTCACCGCCCGCTCCCATTTCGATGGTCAGTTCATTCTCCACGGGATTGGGGTAGATGCGCAAGCGGTCTGTCTGCTTGCTTGTGATACCGGTGGACAAGATCTCCACACACGCGGAAACATTGGCACAGAGACCCTGTGCGATCAGCACCGCATAGTTCCCGTTTCCCGGTGCCGTGTAGCTCTGGGAGGTCGCACCGGGAATGGGCGCGAGGCCGTTGTTACAATCGAGCCATTGATAGGTTGCGCCTGTCGCGTTGGCTGTCATGACATTGCCCGCGACCGAGACCGAGACATTGATCGTGCCGGTCAATGTGGGAGATCCCGTAAAGTTCGATGTCGCCCCGGTCATCGCCATGTTGGTCGGAGTGATCGTGCCAACGGCATTTCCCCCCACGAATGAAGTGATGCCCGTATTGGCCCCGCCGGGCACGCCATTGTCGAAATGGAAGTACTCCAACAGTCCGGTCTCGGTGCCGGACACTTCGGGGATCACCCTGCCACTGATCTCGGCCGGGGTGAGCGCATGGTCCCAGAAGCAGACTTCCCCAAATTGGCCATCGAAGAATTGCAACTGCGTTCCCGCACCATTGTTCTCGCAGCCCAGGACCAGGTTGGCGGCAGGCGCTGTGACCAGTGTGGTGGCAGGGACCGTTCCCGTAAAAGTGAGCGTTTGCGCCACACCGTTGATATAAAACTTCAGGCGATCGGTGTTGGCGGCACCGGCGCCGTTGTAGACCGCCGCCAGATGGGACCGTTCGGTCGTGCACGCATCGAAGGGACAGGAGGCATATTTGCTCCCGTCGAAGAGAATGTACAGCGCGCCCGACCATCGTTGGATGACGAAGGTCCTGTTCAGGTCCGAAGTGCGTTGCCCAATGATCGTGTACTCACCGTCGCTGTTATCGAAATGCATCCGCATCTCCAAGGTGAACTGCGTCTTGCCAGCCAGGATCGGATCGGTCCCGAGGTCCAGATAGTCATTGACCCCATCCAGGTCGATCCAGGTCTGATCGGTCTGCGCCTTGGAGGGAACGATCGCGAACAGAACAAATGCAAGGAACAGTAGCGTTGTTTTCATGGGGTGGTTGTTCTCTTGTTGTTGGTTCTATCCGGACGCCACTTCGGCCGATCATGTTGCCTCGGTCGAAGGTAGGTCTAAGTAGCGCTGATGGCCGGAGGCCGAATGCACAAAGGCACTCGGCAAACAGCCGAGCGCCGGGATGGACACTGTTCGGCCGGTTCCAAGGAGGCATCATCGCGGTCCCTTCGGACTTCCTGATCAACGAACAGGGGGTGATCGCCGCACTTCATTACGGGAAGCACTTCGGTGACACATGGACCGTGAACGACGTTCTCGCGAAGGTGTGAGCGATCCGTCCATTGGTCCTGCCGATCTGTTCGGCCAGCGCGATGACCATGGCTCTCACAAGTAGCCAAGCCGGGCACGAATGCAAAGCTTACAAGGCTGGAACACTTGCTTTAGCAAGGGACACATCACACTTTCCATTTACCTTGGCCTTATGCCGGAGCGCCCGCCCAATAGCGACATCTATCCGAAGAACGGCGGCTACGAAAAGCTGCGCAGCCATCAGATGGCGGAGCTGTTGGAGGATGTCACCAAGCGCTTTGTGATCCGCTATGTCGATCCAAGTAGCCGCACCTGCGACCAGATGATCCAGGCATCGCGAAGTGGTGCACGGAACATCGCCGAGGGCAGCGTGTTCAGCGCGACCTCCAAGAAGATCGAGATGAACCTGACCAATGTCGCGCGGGCCAGCATCACGGAACTGAAGAAGGATTACGCCGCATTCCTTCGGCAGAACAAGCTCACCCTGTGGCCCATGAGCGATGTGATCCGCCAAGAGCTGATCGACAGCCGACTCCAGCAGGTGGATGATGTGGCACGCTGGGGAGCGAGCGTGCACAAGCGGGAGCCAAGTAGAAGTCTTGCGGAGATCTCGGCCAACATCGGCCATGTGTATTGCATGGTCGCAGGTGGCCTATTGGACCGACAGATGCAAAGCCAAGCCCGCGATTTCGAAGCGAACGGCGGCTTCAATGAGCGGCTGTACCGCATTCGGAGCGAAGCGAAGAAGAAAGGCAACGGCCCCAAATCGGATCAGACTTAGGGCCAAGGCACTGCGGCTTCGGGTGGACGGGGTGGACCGGGTGCGCACACCGCCACCCGGTCCACCCCGTCCACCTGAGCTGCCCAAGCCACACCAAGCGCAGCCAATGTGCGGCCGGTGCTCGCACCACTTCAGATCTCCTCAAGCACAGAACTGCCGATGGACCTATCGCCACTGGTCCATTGCCAAGACTCATGCAGGCGGATCCTTCCTTCGGGCAACAACTCAGGTACGGACCTGCAGGTCCCCGTCATCAGTTCGCCCCGGTCATTCACTTGATGATAGCGCATGTCGATGCCCCCTTCTTCATCCACCAATGCGATCAGATGTCCCGAGACGATCCTTCCGCCGCTGTAGGTGCTGGTGAGTACCTTCCCCTCTTGCCTGTAGTGGAAGATCGTCTCCGCCGAAGTCTCCCCGTTCGCCGTGTTCTGCACGGGCCGAAAACGCCTGCCGTTGTAATCGATCATGCGGGAAAGATCGCATACGCTGTGAAAAGCCCGACAGTAGGACCATGCCGTGTTGGACGCCATGCCACAAGTGGCCCAGCCCGGCAGGAACGCAAAGCTTTGAAAGGCTGGAACACTTGCGGCAGCGAGGGTCGTCCTAAGGCAAGGGATCAACCTTGAGCTTGAATGATGCCTGATCCAGTTTAATACCCGCAGCATATCCCATCCGCATCAACTCGCCTTTCAGGTTGTGTAGTTCGATGTAACCTGACCATCCTCGAAAGACCATTTCAATATCCCACGAGCCTGTTGCATCAAAGGTGAAAGAGCCCAAACCGAGGCCAGCTTGAATTCGGTTGTAAGAATCTGCGGCCACCTCAGCCAACACCTTTAGCTCGGATACCGATGGGGCTGACTGTTCCGCACTACTCCTTTGATGAATATTATCTGTATGAGCGATGACTTCGTTGCGGCACCTTCCCAGTCTTTCAATTACGGTTTTATTACTCTGGATATTTCGCTTTAACAGCTTCATCCCTTCACGCATTTCTTTCTCGCTTTTCCAAAATTGCGGAAACTTGGCGTGCATGCTGTCACGCGAGTTCCGTAAGAACCGGTCGCGAATGAAGGGTGATAGAGGAGGAGCTTGAAGACGCTGCATCAAAGCAGTGAACCGCAACGAGTGCGCGCCTTCCCAAAACAGCTTAGTCAACTGCGTGACGAGCGTGAAATAGTACTGCGTTCGCAGATGATCCAAGAATCCAGAGATTGGTTGCCAGTCCGCACTCTTATGGAGAAATGGCAACAGAGCTTCAAAGTTCTTTATACTGATATGACAGTCTAGAATGATGTACTTCAGATCATTTGACCATTCATTGAACTCTTGCTCTGTGATAGCGGTCGTGGCCATGTTCCTAAGCCTTCTACAGCTCCTCGATGAAGTAGATCGCCTCGCCGGTGCTCATCATTTTTTTCCGGTAAACCAACGTACGAAACGTTCCACCAAGGTCGGCTTTCGGATCTTCATGGCCACGCGGCCGACATCCATTGCGGTCGCCTTTGAGTCACAAGCGAACGTCAGTTGTTCCCGATGCTGCTTGGTGAATTCAGCAGAGGCCAAACCTCTACCCACTAAGAAGGCATCATCAACCAGCTTGTCGATCACTCCCCACTCATCGTAGCTCAAAACCTTGTCACGAATACGCGGCTCCAATCGGTCATCATCCCCACGCCAATTCTCAAAAAACTTGAGCTTCGCTAATGTGATGGACGCCCGTTCAGCCTTGAGTTCAAAGTGCTTGGCTTGACCTGCTCGCCGATACTCTTCGGAACTCGGATCAATGCGGCTCATTTGCTCAAGTACATACTCCGCTCCCCATAAACCTGCCGGAAGAACGGATCCTTCAGGTCCTTGATGAAGTAGATCGCCTCGCCGGTGCTCTTCATTTCAGGTCCGAGGCTCTTGTCCACGTTGGGGAATTTGTCGAAGCTGAAGACGGGCACTTTGATCGCGTAGCCGTCGAGGCGTGGCTTGAAGGCGAAGTCCTTGAGCTTGGCGCCGAGCATCACCTTGGTGGCCCAGTTCACGTAGGGCTCGCCGTAGGCCTTGGCGATGAAGGGCACGGTGCGGCTGGCGCGCGGGTTGGCCTCGATCACGTAGACCACCTCGTCCTTGATGGCGAACTGGATGTTCACCAGGCCGACGGTCTTTAGCGCGAGGGCGATCTTGTGCGTGTGGTCGCGCATTTGCTGGATCACCTTGTCGCTGAGGTCGAAGGGCGGGAGCACGGCGTTGCTGTCACCACTGTGGATGCCGGCGGGCTCGATGTGTTCCATCATGCCGATGATGCGCACCATCTCGCCGTCGCAGATGGAATCCGATTCCGCTTCGATGGCGCCGTCGAGGAAGTGGTCGATGAGGATGCGGTTGTCGGGCATCAGGCGGAGGATGTCCAGCACCTGTTCCTCCAGCTCCTGCTCATTGATGACGATCTTCATCTTCTGGCCGCCGAGCACGTAGCTGGGCCGCACCAGCAGCGGGAAGCCGAGGGTGCGGCTGAGCGCGATGGCCTCTTCCGCATTGTTCACCGCGCCGAACGCGGGGTACGGTATGCCGAGGTCGCGCAGGAGGCTGCTGAAGCGCTCGCGGTCCTCGGCCATGTCCAGCGCGGCGAAGCTGGTGCCGATGATCTTGATGCCGTATTTCTCCAGCTTTTCGGCGAGCTTCAGCGCGGTCTGCCCGCCGAGCTGCACGATGACGCCCTCGGGCTTTTCGTGGAGGATGATGTCGTAGATGTGCTCCCAGAACACCGGCTCGAAGTAGAGCTTGTCGGCGGTGTCGAAGTCCGTGCTCACGGTCTCCGGGTTGCAGTTGATCATGATGGTCTCGTAGCCGAGCTCCTTCGCCGCCAGCACGCCGTGCACGCAGCAGTAGTCGAACTCGATGCCCTGCCCGATGCGGTTGGGGCCGCTGCCTAAGACCACGATCTTCTTCTTGTCGCTGCGCACGCTTTCGTTCTCCGCCTCGAAGGTGCTGTAGTAGTAGGGCGTCTTCGCGGGGAATTCGCCGGCGCAGGTGTCCACCAGTTTGTACACGCGTTTGATGCCGAGCTCGTTCCGCTTCTTGTACACTTCGCTCTCGAGGCAGTCCAGCAGGTGCGCTACTTGGCGGTCGGCGTAGCCCTTCTGTTTCGCTTCGAAGAGCAGGTCGCGCGGGATGGTCTCCAGCGTGTACTTCTCCACTTCGCGCTCGGTGAGGATCATGTCCTCGATCTGCTTGAGGAACCAGATGTCGATGCGCGTGCGGTCGTGGATCGTCTTGAACGGGATGCCCGCCTTGATCGCATCGTACACATGGAAGAGGCGGTTCCAGCTGGGATTGCTGAGGCTCTCCAACAGCACGGCGGTGTCGGTGGTCTCCTTGCCATCGGCGCCGAGGCCGTTGCGTTTGATCTCCAGGCTCTGACAGGCTTTCTGCAAGGCCTCCTGGAAGCTGCGGCCGATGCCCATCGTCTCGCCGACGCTCTTCATCTGCACGCCGAGTCGGCGGTCGCTGCCCTCGAACTTGTCAAAGTTCCAGCGCGGTACTTTCACGATCACGTAATCGAGCGTGGGCTCGAAGAAGGCGCTGGTGCCAGTGATGGGGTTCTCCAGCTCATCGAGGCGGTAGCCGATGGCGAGCTTGCTCGCGATCTTCGCGATGGGATAGCCGGTGGCCTTGCTGGCGAGCGCGCTGCTGCGGCTCACGCGCGGATTGATCTCGATGGCGTAGATCTCCTCCTTCTCGTCGGGACTCACCGCGAACTGCACGTTGCAGCCGCCGGCGAAGTCGCCGATGGAGCGCATCATCTTGATCGCCGTGGTGCGCATCTCCTGATAGGTGCGGTCGCTGAGCGTCATCGCGGGCGCGACGGTGATGCTGTCGCCGGTGTGGATGCCCATCGGATCGAAGTTCTCGATGCTGCAGATGATCACCACGTTGTCGTCCTTGTCGCGCAGCAACTCGAGCTCGTACTCCTTCCACCCGAGCAGCGCCTTGTCGATCATCACCTCGTGGATCGGGCTGATCTGTAGCCCGTTCTTCAGCAGCTTGTCGAACTCGGCAGGGTCCTTCACGAAGGCCGCACCGGCGCCACCGAGCGTGTAGCTGGCGCGGATCACCAGCGGGAAACCGAACTCCTGCGCGACCTTTTTGCCTTCGAGGAAACTGGCCACGGTCTTGCTCGGCGCCATGGGCACGCCGATCTTCTCCATCAGCAGGCGGAAGCGCTCGCGGTCCTCGGTGACGTCGATGGCCTCGGTGTCCACGCCGATCATGCGCACGTTGTGCTCCTTCCAGATCCCGAGCTTCTCGCATTCGATCGCGAGGTTCAGCGCGGTCTGACCGCCCATCGTGGGCAGCACCGCGTCGATCTTGTGCTGCTTCAGGATCTGCTCGATGCTCGCGGGCGTCAGCGGCAACAGGTAGACATGGTCCGCCGTGACCGGATCGGTCATGATGGTGGCGGGGTTGCTGTTGATCAGCGTGACCTCGATGCCTTCGTTGCGAAGAGAGCGGGAAGCTTGGCTGCCGGAATAATCGAATTCGCAGGCTTGGCCGATGACGATGGGTCCACTGCCGATGAGCAGGACCGACTTGATCGAATTGTCTTTTGGCATGTCCGGAGGGTATCCGGGCCGCGAAGGTACCGCGCAGAAGAAAGGCAGGGATCGGAATGTGGAAAAGGGCGGGGGATCGTGGAGAAGATGCGCCTCACCCCCAGCCCCTCTCCCGAGGAGAGGGGGGAATGCCTTTGCCGCGACGGACGTGTCGCGGACGACGTTACCTGCGGCACTCCCTCCGCGCCCTCTATCCGCCGCAGGCGGTACGTTTCCCCTCTCTTCTCTGCGAGCTCCGCGCTCTCCGCGGTTCAACAGTAACGCTACTTGCGGCGCACCGCATTCCTCTGTGCCCCTGTGTCTCTGTGATATAAAACCCGAAGCCGTTACCTCCGGCACGTCCTCCGCGCCCCTGTGTCTCTGTGGTATACGATCGAAGCCGCCACCTGCGGCATCTCATGGGCATCCATCGGCGGTTCGCATTCAAATCCTGTAAATCCTGTGATCCTGTCAAAAAGCGATCCGGCCGCCGCAGGCGGGCACGCTCGCGTCCAACATGCCACGAGCAAACCATTCCCCCTCCTTCAGCGTCTTCACCCGCAAAGCCGCCAACAACCTACCTTGCCCTCCCAACGAACCACGACCCTATGAGAACTCTTGTAATGACCCTCGCCCTTATGGTCGGCCTCAGCGCCATGGCCCAGGACAGCGACCACACCCAGAAGACCCCGGCCGAACGCGCCCAGAAGCGCACCACCGAGATGACCACCGAGCTCGGCCTCAACAAGGACCAGCAGACCAAGATCGCCGAGATCAATCTCCAATATGCCCAAGCCACGCATGACCTGAGCACCATCGACGACAAGGAAGCCCAGAAGAAGCGGGGCGAGTTCCTCAAGTCCAGCCGCGACAATAAGTACAAGGCCACGCTCACCGAGGCCCAGTACACCAAGTGGATGCAGCTCAAAGCCGAGAAAAAAGCCAAGAAGGACGCCGAGAAAAAGGAAAAGTCCGACGACTAGGCTGACAGACCGTTCTACCTAAAAGAGCCGTTTCCGCAGGAAGCGGCTCTTTCGTTTTCCCAAACATGGAATGCGGTCGTGGGTCCGTTTTCGTTGATCACCGGTCGCTGAGCCATCACCTCCGGCACGCCGCATTCTTTGCGCCCTTCGCGTCCTTTGCGGTTAAACACTCAACAACCTCACCTCCGGAAACTCATCTGTGTCATCTGCGTCATCTGTGGATAAAACCCGAAGACGCCACCTGCGGAAACTCATCCGCGTGCATCCGTGTCCATCCGTGGTTCAAACTCAACGACGCCACCTCCGGCATCTCGCATTCCTCCGCGCCCTCCAAGTCCGATGAACATCGGACCTCTGCGGTAAACAGGCACCTCCGGCGCCTCGCATTCTTTGCGCCCTCCGCGTCCTTTGCGGTTAAACACTCAACGACCTC
>Ga0164241_10000449_pt1 | contig 77127 bp, 63 predicted proteins | sample OricomyardsoilBY_FD_108780 | JGI IMG/M metagenome (GOLD analysis project Ga0164241, IMG submission 108780) | Backyard soil microbial communities from Emeryville, California, USA - Original compost - Back yard soil (BY) | ecosystem: Environmental > Terrestrial > Soil > Unclassified | place: USA... | reverse complement strand
CTCCTGCAGCATCTCGAGACGTGTAGCGCTCGGGGTCTCGGGCGTTCTGGGGGCGGGTGGCGGGGCCCTGGAATCTTCACGGGAGATCGGGAGATCGGGAGCGAGAATTGGGGGTTTGAAACCGCGACACGACGCGAGGAAGCTGCGCAGTCGCCTCACGGCGCCGTGCGACTCGAACCCAAAATCTCTCGCCCTCCCGATCTCCCGATCTCCTGCAACATCTCGAGACCGCGCAGAGCCTGCGCAGTCGCCTCACGGCGCCGTGCGACTCGAACCCCAAAATCTCTCGCCCTCCCGATCTCCCGATCTCCTGCAACATCTCCAGACGCACATCGACGCGCGAAAACGGCGCAGTCGCCCCACGGCGCCGTGCGACTCGAACCCAAAATCTCTCGCCCTCCCGATCTCCCGATCTCCTGCAACATCTCGAGACGCACCTCGCCGCGCGAAAACGGCGCAGTCGCCTCACGGCGCCGTGCGACTCGAACCCCAAAATCTCTCGCCCTCCCGATCTCCCGATCTCCTGCAACATCTCGAGACGCACATCGCCGCGAGCGCCCAGCGAGCCAGCAGCCCCAGGCCACGGTTCCGCACCGACGCAACGACTCAGGGCTGCGAAAGCCGCGTAAGAATGGGGCGGCTAGCGGCGAGAGGTCGGACGAACAATAAGGGCCGATCGGGATCGGCTACGATGGCTTCATAGTCTTCGGCGCTGAGACCACGTGCCAAGCGTGTGGCGAAGCCACTTTGCAGTTGGCGCGCGTAGTGCTCCACGTCGTAGTCGCGCGCGTCCGTGCGGGCGGCGGGGGGCGGGTTCGCGTCGGTGTCGGTGTCGGCGCCACCGTCAGGGTCGACCCAGAGGCCTGCGCGCCCGTGCGTGCGTCGGTAGACGAACACGCGCTCGCCAACGCTCCAGTGCTCTCGCCCGTTGGCCAGCAGGGCCTCGTACGGCAATTCTTGACGCTGCTGGCGCGTACTTTCGTACTGCTCGGGCGTCTTGGTGAGGCGAACCCGCGAACACACGTCGAACGTCGCCAGCTCGCGACGCCGCAGCGCCGTGAGCGTGGCTACGTAGGCGGCCCGCACGCCCGGCAAGTCATCGACCAACAGCCGCTCTAACGCTCGCCGCAGGAACGCTTCGCCGAAGGGCTCTGCTCGGCTCGAGCGAAACGCCACCCCGCGCAGCAACAGCTCTCCGCGGTAGGGGCGGAGAGCGTAATTTTTTGGCTCGTGTGACAGCATGGCCGCGTAGCGCCCTTCGAACTGCAGATCGACGAGCGGCGGCAATAGGGCAGCCACTTCAGCCACCACTCGCCGCTCGTCGCCTTCGTCGAAGCTCTCGGGCACGGAGAAGTATACGCCGTCCGTGTCGGCTTCCAGCAGCTGGACGCCGCGCTCGGACAACTCCCGACACATGAACGACAGCAGCTCACGACCGCGCTTCGTCACTTCATTGGCCGCGTGCACGTCGGCGAAGCGCGTCAACCCGACGGCGCCCAAGTAACCGTACGCAGAGTTGACGACCAGCTTGATCGCCGCCGACACGGCTTCGAGCTGGAAGCGCTCGGGCGAGCCGGCGGGGGCCGCGCGCGCGCCCGCCTTGGCCTCCAACCGGCGCGTAACCAAGCGATCGACGATGGCCAAGAAGACCCCCAGGCGATCGCGCCGCGGCCCTATCTGGTACTGCCGCATGAGCGAAGGGTACAGGCTCGCGACGTCGGCCTTCACGATGCGCGCAGCTACCCCGGAAGCAAACAAATGCAGGGCCGCGCCCTGGTGCAAGGTGCCGTCGCTGCCCTCGTGCGCCGGAAGCGCCGTCCTCGACCGCAAATAGGCGCGCACCAGCAATGGATCGAGCACGCCGGTGGCCGCGCCGGCGTCGGCCAGCCGCTCGTAGCGGCGCGGAGCCATTTGGCTCAGCGTGAAGGCCGCTCCGCCCAGCACGCGCGCCACGCCCGCTGCTTCGTCGACGTCATCGGCCGCGTAGCGACGCACGCGCTCGGGATCCCGCCGATACGTCTCGTACACGCGCGCGCCCGCGATGTATTCCCGCTCCGGGCTGGCCAAGCCAAAGTGGCGCGCCACGACCTTCAAGCCGTGCCCAGGCAGATCTCGCGCCGAAAAATCGTAGCGGCGCACCGAGTCCATCGAATCCAGCAGCTCGCGCCCCGGCAACGTGTAACGGGCGCGCCGCAAGCGCTCGAGCCAGGGCGCGCCGGCTTGACCGAGCCGCGCCCCGCGCGAAGCGGGCCGCAGTCCGAAATCGACGTGGGCGCTTCGACCCAGAGTCAACCGAACGCGCAGTCGTTCGGCGCGCCGCATCAAGAACGGCAGGTCGAAGCCGTGCAGATTATGGTTCTCGATCACGTCCGGATCGTGCGCGGCAACCCGCGCCGCCAGCATCCGCAGCAGCTCGGCTTCCGAAGCGTCGTCGTCTCCTTTTGCCTCCAGCAGCTCGTGCTCTCCGAGCGGGCCGCGTAGGGCGATCAAGAATACGCGGTCGACGTCGGGATCGAGACCCGTCGTCTCCAAGTCGAACTGCAAGCGGCGAACGTCGTCGTACTCGAGCCCCTTGAAATAGGTGCGTCCGCTCGCGACCAGATACTGCTCGTCGGGCGGTAGCGCCAACAGCGAATCGCCCAGCTCACGCGCGCTCGCGACGGCCCGCCCCAGCCGCTGGCTAGCGCCGCGCATGACGGCCGCGCGCAACTGCTTCGCGTCGGGGCCGCGCAAGCAGTAGCGAAGCCCCGAAGCGCCTTCCAGCTCTTCGTAAGTGATGGCGCCGGCGGCTACGGCCGCCCCGTGCGGCTCGAGCCGGGCACCTAGGTGCCGCACGTCGTCGAGCGTCGCCACCAGCACCCAAGGCCGGAAGAGCTCCGCTTCACACCGCAACACGCCCGTTCGAGGCTCGCGCCGCCACACCCAAGCTCGACCATGGGGCTCGGCCCAAACCGAAACGATGCCGGGGGTCGAATCCCAGCCGTGCAGCCATTCGTCTTCCAGCAGCGTCAAGAGCGAGGCAACGTAGCACCGCCCGCCGCGTTGGCTCGACGCGCCCCAGCCGTGGGCCTCGCGGTCTCGGCGCTCGTGGCGCGAGGACGGCAAGCGCCCAACCGGCGGCAGCGCCCCCCGCTCATCGCTCGATGACGACTTCCAGGTACTCGCCCGGGATGGCCAGGCTTTGCTTAGCGGGGCTTTGGAATTGCTTGACGACCTCGCGCAGGTCTTCGGCCAGGCGCGCTTGGCCCGCGGCGTCGAGCGCGCCGAAGGCCTTGTGGGTGGGTCCGTAGTAATCGCGGAAAGTGGCCAGGAAGTGCTCGAAGGATTCGTAGCGGAACATGAACATGCGCCGAAGCGTGTGAAGCCGCGACACGTCCGGGAACAGCTCCCGCAAGCGCGCCTCGTTGCCCCAATAGATGGGCGACGCGACGCCCGCGGGCGGCGGCACGTGCTTCGCAACGGTGACGAGCATGCGGCCGACGAAGCCTTCCGGCGTCCAATTTGCCAGCGCAATTTTTCCGCCCTGCCTGACGACCCGGGTCATTTCACGCGCCGCGCGCTCTTGGTCCGGCGCGAACATCACGCCAAACGTCGAGATGGCGGCGTCGAACGACTGCGCTGGGAACGGCAGCTGCTCGGCGTCCCCCTCGACGAAGTCGATGGACAACCGCTCGGCCGCGGCCCGTTCGCGGGCGCGCGCCAAAAGCGCCGGCACGTAGTCGAGCCCCGCCACCCGGCAGAACCGGTGCGCCGCGGCCAGCGACGCGTTGCCGTTGCCGCACGCTACGTCCAACACGCGCGCACCCGCTTCGAGCTCCGCGGCCTCGCACAGGGTTTCGCCCACGATTTGCAGGGTGGTGCCGATGACCGCGAAGTCACCGGACGCCCACATGGCCCGTTGGCGCTCCTTGACGGCCGCGAGGTCGACCCCAACTACGGACAACGGACGTGACGCGGGCGGAAACTCGATATGGGATGTCATACGTCTGCTCTTTCTGCGGTCACCAAGTGCAGCCACCGCCAAACCGTTGTAGGCCTTCGGCACCAGCCCCGGAATGACCGCCCATCGGCTCGACATGACCTTGCGTCGGCTCCGCGCGAGCCGCGCGATCGCGCGTCCGGCCGACGTGACCGCGCGTCCGGACGGGAGCGCCGCCCCATGATGGATACGCTCTCCGACGTACTGCGCGCGGTGCGCCTGACTGGCGCGGTGTTCTTTGCCGTCGACGCCTCGGCACCCTGGGTCGCCGAGACGCCCAGCGCCAGCGAGGTAGGGCCGTACCTGTTACCGGGCGCGGAGCACGTCATCTCGTATCACGTCATCGCTTCGGGCACTTGCTGGGGCGGCCTCGTCGATGAACCGGCGCTCAAGCTCGAGGCGGGCGACATCATCGTGTTTCCGCAGGGCGATCCGCACGTCATCTCCAGCGCGCCGGGCATGCGCGGCACCCCCGACATCGACGCTTTCCGCGACGTGCACAAGGGCCGCGTGCCGTTGGCCGTTTCCATGGGCAACCGCAGCGGCACCGAACGGCACGAGCAAGTAGTGTGCGGCTACCTGGGTTGTGATGCTCGGCCGTTCAATCCGTTGCTGGCAACCCTGCCCCGCATCATGCACCTGCGCCCCCAAGGCGCGGACGACTCGCTGCACCGCTTGCTGGAGCTGGCGGTGGCGGAGTCGGCGGCGCCGCGCGCCGGCGGTGACTGCGTGCTGTCCAAGCTGAGCGAGCTCTTGTTCGTCGAGGTCGTACGGCGTTACGTAGCTCAGCTACCGCCCGAGGGAGTCGGCTGGTTCGCCGGCTTGCGCGACGAGAACATCGGCCGCGCTCTCCAGTTGCTGCACGAGCGCCCGCAGCACGATTGGAGCTTGGAAGAGCTGGCCAAAGACTGCGGTTTGTCGCGCTCGGTGCTGGCCGAGCGGTTTGCCCATTTGGTGGGAGCGCCGCCCATTCAATATCTCGCAAAGTGGCGCATTCAACTGGCAGCCTCCTTGCTGCGCGGCGGTACTGCCAGCCTGGCCGAGATCGCCGAGCGCGTGGGGTACGGCTCCGAGGCCGCGCTCAGCCGTGCCTTCAAGCGGCAAGTCGGAGTTGCGCCCACGCACTACCGCCGCCGCGACGTCTCATGAGCAGCGCTCCGCCCGCTGTTCGGCCAGGCCTCGGACTGCTGGCGGGCTGAGTCCTCGTAGCGAGGGAACCCGTCCGGCGACTGCGCAGGCTCTGCGCGGCCAGGTGCGGCTCGAGATGTTGCAGGAGATCGGGAGATCGGGAGATTTTTGGGGTTTGTGTCGCACGATGCCGGGAGGCACCTGCGCAGTTTCCGCGCGGCCAGGTGCGGCTCGAGATGTTGCAGGAGATCGGGAGATCGGGAGGGCGAGAGTTTTGGGGTTTGTGTCGCACGACGCCCGTCCGGCGACTGCGCAGTTTCCGCGCGGCGAAACGCGGTTCACCCCCCCCAATTCTCGCTCCCGATCTCCCGATCTCCTGTAAAGATTCCAGGGCCCCACCACGGCCCCCTCAGAACACCCGAGACCCCAAGCGCTACACGTCTCGAGATGCTGCGGGAGATCGAGATTTTTGGGGTTCGTGTCGCACGATGCCGGGAGGCACCTGCGCAGGTTCCCCGCGGTGTGTCGCGGGTTCAAAACCCCCAATTCTCGCTCCCGATCTCCCGATCTCCCGTGAAGATTCCAGGGCCCCACCACGGCCCCGCAGAACACCCGAGACCCCAAGCGCTATCGAAGCGGGCGGCGCTCCGCTAGCGCGCTAGCTCTTGCTCGACCGCTTGGACCAGCGGGGCGTCGCTCGGCTTCACGTCGGGGGCGAACCTTGCCACGACTTCACCCTGGCGATTGATCAGGAATTTTTCGAAGTTCCACGTGATTTCTTGCGGCGCGCCCACGTCGACGCCGTGGCTCGAGAGCTTGCCGCGAAAGTCCGCGCCGGGCAGGCTGGCCGCCGCTGGCTGTGCGCGCGTGAGCTCTGCGTATAAGGGGTGCTGCCCCGGACCTTTGACGACGATTTTGGCGAACAGCGGGAACGTTACGTCGTACTTGGTCGAGCAAAATTCTTTGATCTCGGCTTCCGTCCCTGGCTCTTGCGCGCCGAACTCGTTAGCGGGGAAGGCCAGCACCTCGAACCCCTGCGCGTGATACTTGCGATAGAGCGCCTCGAGGCCTTCGTACTGGGGAGTGAGCCCGCACTTGGAGGCCACGTTGACGACGAGCCGCACTTTGCCGGCATAGGCGCCTAGCGATGAAGGCTGACCGTCGACGGTTTTGACCGAAATCGCTTCTAGCGCGCTAGGCATGGTGGCGGGAGTCTTGGGCCCGCAGCGCGCGCTGACAAGCGGCAAGCGTGGATCAGCTGGATTTCTTGGCTCGCCGAGCGCTGGCCCCGCGCTTCGCGGGCGGCTTGCGCGGCTTCTTCTGGCTCGCCGCCGCGTTGCTCGGGGCAATCTTCCTCGCGGCAGTCTTGCGGCGGGCGGGCGGCGGGGAGCTGACCGCAGCGCTGCGCGTGCGCGTGCGCGGCACGCTCGCCCGGGCGTGCGCCGCCTGGAGCGCGAGCGTAAACGTGCTGGCGTCGATCTTCTTCAAATCGCAGCGAGTCCAGCCCATGCGCCCCCAACCGCCCGCGACCGGCGCGATCGCCTGCGGGGCGAGCTCGCAGAAGTGAGCTTGCTGCGCGAGGTCGAACATCAGGTTCATGTCGCTGCCATCGAGGGCCAGGGTGGCGAACGTGCGCTGCGGAATGCGAAAGGCGACGCGCTCGAAATGTGGATAAGCGCTGGCGCCTTCCAGAGAGAGCGCCAACGTGCGAGCCCGTGCCGGCGTGACAGCCATGTTCGGAGCTTAGGGCCCGCGAATGGCCAAGTCGATCGATCTCGCGGCCGATCCATCCCCCTTGGCTTCGTTGCTCCTCTGTTACCTACTGCAGTAGGCGCCTTCGCCGCGCCTCGCCAGCCGGGCACCTCGACCGCGATCATCGACGGACTTGGCCATTCGCGGCCCCCTAGCTCACTCCAGCGGAGCTTCTTCGGTGTGCTCGACGGCCGAGACGTCGCCGGTCTTCGGATCGAGCTGGATCTTCACGCGGAAGAGCGAGGCCTTGCCGTCGCCGTTCAGATCCCCCCGCGCCAAAATCTCCGCGGATTTGCCGTCTTTCGCGGCCACCACCTGATACTGGTAGTACTGCGGCTCCGTCAGATTGAAGTGAATGGGCGCCCAGGCTTTCCAGTCTTCGGCTGAAGATTGGTACTTTGCTCCTCGCGGTACGGTCGCGGGAACGGGCGGGAGCGAGACCAGCTTGTTGGGCGGCGGTCGCTTGCCGGCGTTGGCCGTGTCCAAGCTCACCGCGTAGAGCCGGACGATTTGGGCGAGGTTGGCGCGCGCCTCGGCGCTCTTCGCGTTCTGTATGTAGCGGCGCACGCCGTAAAACGCGAGCCCCGTCATCACCCCGACGTCGTGGGCCTGGTCGATCACTGGCTCGCGCAGCTCGAACACCAGGGTGAAGTGGTCGCCGCGTCGTTGCACGTCCAGCGCCTTGATGAGCTTTGCCAGGTCCGGCTGAGCTTGCTCCAGCTGTTTGGCTTGCCCGAGCCCCTGCTGGAGTCCTTTTTCCATGGCGTCGGCCATGCTGGCGTCGCTCAGGTCTAGGTCCAACGCGAGCCGGAAGGCCTCGGAGCTCACCTTGAGCGCGCCGCGGCCGGACACGCCTTGCTCTGGCACGTTCAGTTGAAAGACCACGTGCTCATCACCCTGCAAGCTCAATGAAGCCGGAAAAGGCGCGGGCTGCGCCCCGGCCAGGGCTGCTTCCACGAGCGGTTTATCTCCGAACAACAAGACGCCATCCTTGACCACCAGGACGTCCGAACCGGCTGCGTAGGCTTCGTTGGCGCCGGCCAACGCCAGGCGTTCGGCCGGGAACAGCGTGCCCACGCACGCGCTACGAGCGGCGTTCACCCCTTCGACGCCTAGCTGCAAGATCAGCAAAGCTCCGCGCGCGTCGACGCCCACGGCCGCCTCACGCGACTGCGCCGTCAAGACCGACGCGCAGTCCCGCTGCTTGCTGTCCAAAAAATCTTCGGATTGACCGAGCACGCCTGGAACCAGGCCCGCGAACAGCTCCGTGCGCATCAGAGTGTCGAGGCCGCCGAACAACAGCAAGCGTTGCTGGCCGTCGAAGATCCAATAGCGGCGCACGTCGGCCGAAGGCGCTCGTGGCGCAGGCGGCGCAGGCGTGCTGGCCACCGGAGCCGGCGCCGCTGGGGGTGCCGGTGCGGGCCCCGCTGCACACGAAAACAACGCGAAGGCAGCGCAGAACGAGCCCAAAGTCTTTTGCCACATCGGCATTCCCTCTAGCGCAATTGCGAGCCGCTGATCCAGCGCCGCGTGCTCAGCCGGTGTACGAGTCGTCTTGCTCGATACGCGACAAGACCCAGTCGAACTCGCCGGCGGTGACCTTGACCCGGCAATACTCGCACGTTCCCGCCATGCCGATGCGCAGCTCGGCGCCGCAGTTCGGGCAGCTCACGTCACCGCGTGAAGGGCCGCGGCGTGTGGTGCCGCGGATCCAGGTCCAATACTCGGAGTAGGTCCGAGTGCGGCTCTTGCTACCGCTCAGCAGCTTGCCGTCGTCGGAGATCGTGTAGTCGACGCTGCTCGCGAACATACGCACCGTGATGGCGTCGTAGTGCTTGTCGCTCGTCACGTTGGCCAGATCGATCCGCAAGATGCGCGCGTTCTCGGTCACGTTACGGCAACGCGACGCAATGTACAGGTCGATCCAATACAGCATGCTCTGAAACAGGTTGTCGGAGACGTAAGGCCGAATCTGCAGCGGATTGCGGCTCGACCACGCTGCCTGCAGCGCGCCGAACACGTGCGCCATGCGCGCCGTGAAGGTCGGCCAGGTCACGCTCCGATCGCGCTCTTGCAGCTGCTGAAAGCGCGCGGGCGCCGCGCTATTGGCGATGGTGGGGGTGTCGGTGCCGGTCTCGGGCGTGTCGCCCGTGAGCAGGGGCCCGCGCGGCTCACGCGTCAGGTTGGACAGCTCCGCGATCATCCAATCGAAGCGACCGAAGCCGACCTCTTGCCGGCAGTAGCTGCACTGACCGCCGCGCATCGCCTCGAGCGGGGCGCCGCAGTTGGGGCAATCCAGCTTGTGCGCGCGCGCGAACGGCCGAGATTTCGCGCTGGGCTGGCGCGCGAGCACGAGACGATCGACGACGTAGTAGCGGTGCTGCTGCCCGTTCCTCGACAGCTCCACGAAGTTGGCCTCCAGCTCCAGCTCCACGCGGATGGGGCCAGCGCCCAGGCCGGAGAAATCTTCGTAGCGCATGGCTCCGATCACGATGCCTTGCACGTCGGCCAGGTTGGGGTCGACGAGCACCGACGCCAGGCTGGGCTCGAGGTAGGCGGCCAGCGGCGCCGTTCCGAGCGCGCGCGCGCGGTGCACCGCCGCGTACATCATGTAAACGAAGTCCTCGAACAGCACGAGCGAGAATTCGGGATCGACTTGCCGCAGCTCTTCCATGCGTTGGCGCGGGCCCGAGGTATGCCGCTGCACGGTCTGAACGTTGGAGACGTCGGGCGAGGTCGTCGACCACGCCTTCATGCCGCGCTGAATCAGGGCGCGCACCAGCATGCCAATCGCGATGATGACGATGAGCGGGATGCCGACGCTCGGATTCTCCAGCACCAGGTAGATCAGGATCTCGACCAGGAAGCCGCCGTCGCCACTACCGCCGCCGGAGCCCGAGCTCGAGCCGCTGGAGCGCGAACCACCCGAATACGAGTGGCCCCCGCCCGGGCGCCCGAGCGCCACCGCCGCGACGAGCAGCAACGCGAGCGCGACGCTGAACAGCAACCACCGGCGCTGCGCCTGGCGTGTCATCACTGGACCTCGTCGGGCAGCTCGTTCACGTCGTCGTGGGCGCGCGGCATGGCCGCAGCCAAGAGCGGGCCCAGGCTCTCCAGCGCGCGCTCGAACGCGGCCAGGTCGCGGCGCGCGACGGCCGCGGACAACGCCGCCGTCGCTTCGCCCCAGCGCGCGCCTAGCGCGGCCACGTCGACGCCGATGTCGGCCAAGACGAGCGCGCGCTGCTCGAAGGTCGAAACGAACACCAAGATTCCGCTGCGCCCCGACGTGCGCGCGATGCCCAGATCATAAAAGGCAACCCGCGCCGCGTCGGCGACGCTCTTGGCCAACCGGCGCTCCCGCACCAGCAAGCGCAGCAGCGCCGACACGTTGTAAGCCAGCCCGAGCCCGAGCCCGAAGGCCAACGCTCCGTCGAGCGCAATGTCGCCGACGCTGAACACCTGCGGCGCGACGAGCAAATACAGCACGACCGCCCCGCCCAGGAAAAAACCAAAATGGTACGCGGGCACGCGGTAGTCGCCCGAACGGCGCCGCACCGCCACCACCACCTCGGCCGAGGTCTGCGCTTCCACGTTCTTCACGGAGCGGGCAGTGCTCTGCTTGGCTGCGTCCCTAAAAAAATCCGCCTCGGCCACGTGAGCCCAAAACCTACTCCGTTCTGCCGAAAACAGCGAGCGAGCGGCGGCCAGAACCGACGAGGCGGCGTTGACTTCACCTCTCCCCGCTGGGAAAATCCGCGCCTCGGTCACCCTTGCAACGAACCTCGCCCATGCATGCCAGAGCCCTTCGCGCGCCCCTAGAACACCGTGGCGCCAAACTGCTCGGCGTTCTGGGCGCGCTCACCTTCGTGGCGGTGGGTTGCTACTCGGAGCCAACCAACTACGACGCGCTGTCCACCACGCGCGTGCACGAGCCGTGGGCCCCCGGAGACGCGCGCTCCGGCAGCAACTCGGGCGGGAGCGCGAGCGGCTCCGCTGCCGGTCAGCCGTCCATCGCTGGCTCGTCGGGCAGCGGCGGAGCGGGCGCCGCCAGCGAGCCAGAGCCGGTGGGCTGCCAGGCGGGGCGCTTCGTCTTGGTCGATCAGGTCAGGAACGCGCGCGACATGGGCGGCACGCCGCTTCCACCCGACGGGGCCATGTCCTGCGGCGCGGTGTACCGTGGCCCGCCCCTTTCACTGTCGGACGCTGGCTGCGCCGCCGCAGGCGAGCTCGGCATCCGCACGCTGATCGATCTGCGCACCGAGTCGGAGCGCTTGGGCACGCCCGACGCCGCGTGCCTCAGCGCCGAGCGCGTCTACGCGCCGCTGCCAATTCCGTACGGCCTCGGCCCCGCCGACTACTTGGCCGATCTGCACGAGATGGCCTCGATGGCCCTGGTGTTTCACACCTTTGGCGATCCCGCAGCTTATCCCATCTATTTTCACTGCACGTTCGGGCGCGACCGCACGGGGGTGGTCGGCGCTCTGCTGCTGCTCACGCTGGGCGCCTCGCGCGAGGCCGTCATGCAAGAGTACATGCTGTCGCAGGCCAACGTCGGGGCCTACCCGAGCGCGCTGGAAGCCGTGCTCGACGACGTCGAGCAGCGCGGCGGCGCCGAGGCGGTGCTGAAGAGCATGGGCATCACGGACGAAGAGATCGCGGTGATCCGCGCGCACGTGCTGGAGCGCTGAGCGCGCTGCCGAAGAAGCGGAACGCGGAGCCTACGGTTCGAGCGTCCTGGCCCGCGCCAGGCGACCGCTCAGGCGTCGGCCGTGTCCCACTCCACTTGGTAGCTCAAGCCCAAGTTGACGATGCGTTGAATCAAGACCGGGTACTCGACGCCTTCGGCCAAGGCGCTCTGCGCAAAGTCTTCGGCTCGTTGCAGGTCGGGGTTGGGGTTGGCTTCCAGCACGTACACTTTGCCGTCAGGAGCCAGGCGCAGATCGATGCGGGCGTAGCCGCTCATCTTGAGGACGCGGTAAATGTTCGTGCAAAGCTTGTTGATGTGCTCGGCGGCGCCCGCCGGTAGCTCCGCTGCGGCCGTGTCGATGTGATACTTCTTCTGGTACGCAAGATCCCACTTCACCTTGCGCGTGGCGATGCGGGGCGCGTTCTCGGGGAGCTGATCGAGCATCATTTCCCAGACCGGGAAGGCGTGCAGGCGCCGGTTGCCGACCACGCCCACGTACAGCTCTCGCCCCTCGATGTACTCTTCGGCGATCACGTCGACGCCGAAGGTTTCGTGCATGAAGGCCACGCGCTCGGTCAGCTTTTCGTCGCTCGTCACCAGCGACGCTTGCGAGATGCCCAGCGACGCCTCTTCGTACAGCGACTTGACCACCAGCGGGTAGCCCAACTTGCGCGGCTTCTTCGACTTGCGGCCGAAAGGGAACACGGCAAAGCGCGGGACACGAATGCGGTGAAAAGCCAGCAGCTGCTTGGAGATGGCTTTGTCGCGCGCGAGCAACAAGCCGGTGGGGTTACAGCCCGTGTAACGCTTGCGCAACAGCTCCAAGTAACTGACGACGTGCTGGTCGTACACGGCCACGCCGTGAAAATGCACCAGCAAATTGAAGGCAATATCGGGCTCGAGCTCGGCAAAGGCGCGCCGAATCGGGCCCAAGTCACTGCCCACGCCCAGGCGGTGCACCTCGTGCCCCAGCTCTTCCAGCCCCTTGATGACGTCCCACTCGGTGCGGAAGTCGGCCAGCTGCTTGTCCGACAAGCCAGTGATGTCGTCGGGCGGCACGAGATCTTCGTGCATCAGCACGAGAACTTTGAGCTTCTTCCTCATCGTGGGAAGTGGTGATGCCCGCGATTCAGGTAGTTGAGTGTCTGGGCCGCCACCAACAGCATGGCGTCGCGCTTCACGTGGGAAGCCCCCGAGGTCACTACGAGCCCGAGCTCTTCAGCGCGCTGGATAATCTCGGCGAGCACACGATCCACCGCGTATTGATACTCGCCGGTCCAACGAGATACCAGCTTTCGGATCTCGGACCGCTCTTTCCGCAAGAAGCTCGCGGCTCTGCGCTCGCGCAGGCCGCCCGTCGGCTCGGAGAAAAGGCGTTTTAGATCGCGATCGTACGTCTCGCGCAGGGCCAGCCGGTAGCGCGCGCGCTTCTCGCGGTAGTACTCGCCCAGGGTCTTCTTCAGCTCGCCGATGGGCTCGATGCGGTCCCGGGCGCGCGTGGTCGGCTTTTTCCCCTCGATATCGCCCATCAGCTCGTCGAGGTAATGGAGCTTGGCCAAGGCTGGCCAGCCGCGGTAGCGGGTGCGCCAGCGAGACGAAGGATCGAGCCAAACCGCGAACGTCTCGGCGAAATCTTCGGCCGGGTGGCTCTGCGCGTACCACAGCTCCAAATGCCGAACGAAGCGCTTGCTGTAAGGCTTGGGCTGATAGTGCGTGACGTAGTCGCTCTCGAAGCGGCCGAACACCTCCCGCCAATCGCCGCGTCGATGCAGGCTGTAGGCGTTGTCGAGCGCGTGCGCGGTCTCGTGGCGCATCAGCTGCAAGCACGAGCGCGCCGTGCCGCCTTCTACCTCGTGCATCTGCCGCTGCTCGAGCTCCATCAGCCGCGGGTGCGCCAAGTAGAACGGAATGGCAAACCCCGGAATGCCATCCGGCGAAAACCACTCCGTGGACAGCCAGACGTGAGGGCGGAAGAGCAAGCCACGCGCGGCTAGCTCGGCGTTGATCAGCTGCGCGCGCTCCTCCAGCTCCGTTCCCGCGATCGTCAGCTTGAGATCGCACAACCGCACCTTGAGCAGCTCGGCGTCGGACAAGGCAGACCACACACGTATGTCCGGACTCCTGCGAGGAGCGCGCGACACTCGCTTCGTCTTGGCTCGGGGGCGGCGCAAGGTCAGGCTCGTCATTGAGCCACAACCAGACGCCGCCACAAGCGCGATCGCGACGCCATTTGTCCACAGGGCAAATCGCGTCGCCGGCGCTGCGCCTCGCTCGACTACATCTTTGCGCCCGCGGCCACCCAATCGCTGATCAGCTTGATCTGAGCGTCGGTGAGGCACGGCCGCTCGCCGGGGCAGTCGTCGGGCATGCGCGCGATCATTTCGGTACCGCCGCCGGATTTCGAGCAGCTGATCCGGCCCGGCCCCGTGACGGCCTTCACCAGGAGGCTCGCGTCGGACATGCTGGGGACGATCAGGGTGTCACCGACACAATGCGCGGTGCCGCCGGGCAACGGCGTGGTGAGGCGCGTGTAGAGCCCGTCGGACGTGACCAAATCCACCTGCTTGCCCTGGTTGCCGGCGTCGTGACACCTGGAGCCTTTGCAGCTCATGGCTAGCAGCTGCTTCACCTGATCGAAGGTCACCCCGGCGCCGCTGCCGCCGCCGCTGCCGCCGCCGCTACCGCCCGCCCCCGCGGAGCCGCCCGCCGCGCCACCGCCTGCGCCGCCACCACCGACGGATGCACCGGCGGAGCCTCCGCTCGCGGAGCCCCCGCTCGCGGCACCTCCATTCGCGGTACCTCCGCTCAACGTACCCGCCGTGCCGCTGCCGGCCGTTGCCGTGCCGCCAGTCGCGGTGCCCGCCGTGGGGGTGCCACCGGTAGCGGTGCCGGCGCTGGTGCCACCTTGGCTCACGCTGCCGCCCGAGCCGCTCGTCGGGAGCGAGCTGGAGCCGGCGGTGTCGACCGGCGCGCCCTCGTCACTGCTGCAATTGAGGCCGAGCAGCGACAGTGTCGCGGTCGCCAGGAGCAAAGGGGCTGTTCGTCGGAGGGCGGTAAAGGGCTGACGCATGGCAAATGTTCCTCGAAAAAAGCGACCTACGGGTCTCGTCCAAGCATGAGTGTCCGACCAAAAGTTTTTAGGTCGTGCTCGCGCAAATTAAGGGGCCGCTGGCCGCGAAATCGCACCAACTAAGGCGGGGGACCCCGACGATTTCATCGGCCGTGGCGGGCTGGGTGAATTGTTCCCGGCACACTCCACAGACTGCGCGCGCGAGCGGGCGCCGCGAGGGCCTAGCGCTCGCTGGCGCGGCAAAATGTAACACTCGGGGATGATACCCCAGCGACGCCAGCCGGCGCCATGGCTCGAGCCCGATTTCGCCGGCGCCGTGCGGCGGGCTAGCTCGCCGAGCCGAGCGCGCTGCACAGCGGGCAGGCGCCGGCAACGTGCGCGGCGTCGCGGCGGTGCAAGTCCAAAACGGCACGCGAAATCTGAGCCAGCTCCCGCCGCACCTCGCGCCGTTCGCCCTTGATACGCGCGATCTTCATCGAATCGTAAGCGGTGGTTTGGTGGCGCATCCAGGCGATGACCGCTGACTCGGCGCGACGCTCGATGGAAATGCGCTTGGTGCGCGCGACCGTGCCGCTGCCGACCGGCGTGGCGTGCTCGGTCACCTTGCGGGCGAGCGTGCGCCCGAGGGCCGCGAAGCGCGGTGCGAACCGTAAGAAGCTCGCGATCTCGAGCTCGAACGACGCCACGTACGAAGCCTGTTCGTGCTCGCGCCGAGCCGTGGCCGTGGCGCGCTTCTTCGCGTAAGCGGCCGTGCCGCGCTCTGCTTCCAGCGCGACCTTCGCCGTTTCGATGTTCTCGCGCGGAGCCCACAGGCCCTTGGAGAAGGCTTTGCGGCCGCGCTTCTCGATGATGGCCCATGACGGACCGAGCGCCTTCACGCGCCGCGTGAGGCCCGCGTCGCCCGGTGGCAAACACGCCCAGCCGAGCGGCGCGGAGCGGCGTGAGCCGTCCGGCGCGAGGAAAACCGTAGGCTCCGAGGTGGGAGAAAGCACCAGCGCTTCGTTCGGCACGGGCGCCCTTTAACCCGTGGCCGCGGTTCCGTCGAGCTGTGGAAGAGTACGCCGAGCTTTCGGCCGAGCCTCATCGCTTTATTGGCGATCAACAGCGATTGACGCCGGAGCGCACGCCGGAAAATAATCGCACGCACGGCACGGCTCTCACGGGCGCGAACCCGGTGCGTTTGGGGTTGAGTGACCGTGCCGTACGCGCAGCCTATTAGTTGTTCCATGGACCCAAAACAGTTCAAAAAAAAGACCAGGCCAAGCGCTGGTGGTCGCATTGAATGAAGATGAGTCTCGGTTTGCGCCTCGCGATTTCCGGCGTGCTCTTACTGGCCTGTAGCAGTGGCTGCTCCGATACAAATCCGTCGACTACGCCCAGCGGAGGCGCAGCGGGGGCGCCCAGCGCTGGCGCTCCATCGAGCGTAGCCGGGTCAGGGGGCTCGAGCGCGGGCGACACGGCCGCGGGCGGCAGCAGCAGCGGCTCGAGCTCGACGGCCGGCACGACCGCTTCCGCGGGAGCGAGGGCCGACGCAGGCGCGGGCGGTGCCGCAGGTGGAGCGGGAGCAGGACAGGGCGGAGGAGCCGCAGGCACCGACGGTGCGGCCGCGGGTGCGGGGGCGGGACAGGGCGGAGGAGGTACGGGCGGAACCCAAAACGTCGCCCCGAAGGTGACGAAAGACGGCGAATTCAAGCTCTCTAGCGCCGCGCTGGCCACGGTCTCTTACGGCGGTTACCTCAACGGCGAGGCATTTCAGCAAGACGGAATAATCACCCACAAGGGTTATCAATACACGGCCTTTTGGAACACCGATCATCACGTCGTGATGGCGCGCCGCATGCTGCCGAACGGAGCCTGGGCCAGCTTCGAGCTCAGTGACTACACCAACACCGAAGCGGACGCGCACAACACCATCTCGCTCGGTATCACGGCGGGCGACGGCACGCTGCACGTAGCGTTCGACCACCACGGGAGCCCGCTCCACTATCGCAAATCTCAACCAGGCTTGGTGAGCGAGCCTGCGACCGCCACCTGGGCCGCCACGAGCTTCGGGGCGACCACCAGCAGCCTGGTTGGCAACACCGCCGTGAACCAGGTCACCTATCCGCGGTTCGTGAGCGAGCCGGGCGGCGATAAAACTCTGCTCAGCGCTCGCCTGGGCAGCAGCGGCAGCGGCGACGAATACCTGTGGGAATACAGCGCGAGCACTCACGCTTGGACAGCCGTCGGCAAATACCTCGACGGCATCGTCGACAACATCAACGCCTATTTGCACGGCCTTGCCTACCAGCCGGGCGGCACGCGCTTGCACGCCGCCTGGTGTTGGCGTGACACGCCCGACGCCAGCACGAACCACGGCCTCTTGTACCTGTACAGCGACGACGACGGTCGCACCTGGCGCAACAACGCTGGCGTCAGCGTCGGCACCAGCGGCACCACCGCCGTGCGCGCGAGCACGAGCGGCATTCAAGTCTGGGATATCGAGCAAAATCGCGGGCTCATCAACCAAGAGCACCTGATGGTCGACCGCGCGGGCCGTGCCCACGTGCTGCTCTCCCACATGCCCGACGCCCAAGCGGACGACTCGAATTTCGACCGCGCCAGGACCAAGAGCCTGTCGTTCCACTACTGGCGCGACGCGGACGGAAAGTGGACGCGCACGGCTACGGCGCTACCGGTAGTGGCCGGCTCGCGCGGGCGGCTCGCGCTGTCTTCGTCCGGCAATTTGTACGCCATCTTGCCCGACCTGCGCATCGCAGGCGCGGCCGTCAGCGACGGCTACAAGACCTGGTCGCTGCTGGAGCAAACCGACAAGGCGCGCTTCTTCTCGGACCCGTTGATCGACACGGCGCGCTTGCTGACAGAAGACAAGTTGAGCGTAGTCTACCAACAGAAGAGCTCGACGAACCTGTTCGTGCTCGACTACACGCTGAACTGACGCGGTGGCTCAAGGCACGCGCAGGTGAAACCAACAGGTGCGACCCTGGTCGCCCACGAAGCCGTAGCCGGCCTCGATATTCGGCACGAGCGCGATCGGCGGCGTGCCGGGGCGCCGCGAGCACGAGCGGCCCGGCGAAGCCCATGGCCGAATCAGTGACCCAGATTCAGCCCGCCAGGCGCGCCAGGTCGTCTCGCTCGGCGTACCGTGCGGAGCCCAAGGTCCAATCACGCGTGATGCGTATCATCGAGCCGAGCACGCCGACGTAGCGAGCCAGCATGGCGTCTTCGGCCGGGCCAAAGCTGGGCAGCGCCGCCGCGCGAGCCATGAATCCGTCCACCTCTGCGTTCGTCAGCTGCACGGCTTGCGAGAGCGCTGCGCCGGGCGGCAAGCCGCGGTGCACCTCGTACACGATGGCTAGGTTGTGGACGTCGTTCAGCTTGCGCTCCTTCTCGAACGACAGCACGTCGTTCATCCGGCACACGATGCCGCCCGCCAGGCGTTGCAGCTCCAGTAGCTGCGGGTGCGCCCGCATGGCCGAAGAGAGCTGCAGCCGCTCCAGCGGCTCCACGAGCGCGAAGAACGGCGGCACTGCGCCCGCCGCGGGCCGGAGCATCAAGAACGAAGACTCGTGCGGCACCCATTTGCCGGCGCGGTTGTTGGCTTCCCACAACATGCCCCCGAAGTACGCCTGGTTGCCGAGCCGAAAAGCCTCGACTTGAGCGGGGGTCGCGATCTCGCGCAAGCGCGAGACGATGTCGCGAAGGGCGCTCACCGCCGGCGGATCGTCGAGCGCGGGCTGTGCTTCGCCGAAGGTCGCGTCGAAGCGCTCGAACAAGTCGCCGAGCTGAGCCGGCCGCTCGCCGATGGGCGTCTCGTCGCCCAGATCGTCGAGGGCAAAGGCCCAACACAAATAGTCGGAGGCCAACGACAGCTCACGCAGCCCCGCGCTGGGGTAAAAGCCCGCCACCATCCAAGCCATGCGCGCGCGGGCCGCCTTCTGCGCCAAGATCTCGTCCCCGAACCGCTGCTTGATCCAGCGCAGCGAGTGCTGGTGCGCGGCCTGGACGTGCTGGTTGATGCGCAGCGGAAATGGGCAGCGCAGAGCCTGGGCAACGGTGGCGCGGGAGGGAATTTTGTCGTCGTTCCAACGCGGCGGTATCAGCGATTGCAGCATGTGTCTCGCTCGTCTCGTTTTGAGTAGCCGTCAGCAGCAACAGCGGCCAGCCGGTGTGGGTCTTAAGCCTTCAGGGTGACGAATTTCTCCATCCTGGCTCACGCCTGAGCAAGGCCTGGTGAGGCGGCACGGCGCTCCGCCGAGCAATCGCCGCGGCGCGTCTAAAGTTACCTCTGGGTGTCCGATTCTGATCCTGCAAGGTGTTACTTCGCAGCGCCCAATCCCCGTCCTACGCCGCGATCGAGAGCGAGCTCGTGGGTCAGAACGTCATCTTGACGCGCATGCGCGGACACATGACACGGCTCTTGGCGGAGCAGCAGTTCGAGCAGTTTCGGAGGGCGATCGCGAGCACGCAGAAGCCCGCCTGGATCATCGAGCAGCTCGAGCTGACCGGCTTCGATCCCGGGGCGGTGCCGGCGGGAGCGCGCTGGTTCGGCGCGTTCAAAGATCGCGGAGGCGAGCAAGTGGTGTTCGTCTCCGCGTTGTCCGCGGCGCGCATGGTGGCCGCTTCACTGGCCTTCGCCGTGCACGCCAAGATCTCGGCATGCGAGACCTTGAAGGAAGCTTACGAGCGCGCCGGCCTGGGAACCACCCAGCCGAGCGCCAGTTGGCTGGCCCCGATCAAGCCGTAAACGGGCGTCTGAAAAAGGGGTCGGCTGGCCGCAGCCACCGCAGGTAGCGAGGACGGACGGGGGCGGACATCTCGAGCTGCCATTGACGGCGCCCATCCGCGCCGAGCGCTCACCTTCTGAGCACCTACTCGCGGGGCGGAGCCTCAGAGGTAGCGAATTTCGCCTAGGCGGAGCACACGCGTCGTCACGGGGGCTTGCAGCTTGGCGCGATCGAAGTGCGCCAAATAGTACTCGAGGGAGACGCGAGCTTCGCCGCGCTTGAGCGTCACCGCGAAGGAAGGCTGGCGGCCGGGGTAGCGCAACGTGCTGCCAGCGGCGCGAATGAAGATCGGCGTGGCGTGCTGGATGCTCACCGAGCGCTCGGTGAAGAAGGCGTTGATGCGCCCCAAAATCTGGTTACACAGCTCGCCCACGAGGTCTTCCATCCGGTCGATGCGGGCGGGTTGGGCTCCGGGCAGGAACGCGGCGTAGAGCGCGCGCGCGTCGTCCATCGTCAAGCCCACCATCAAGTGACCAGACACGTCTCCGGTGAAGGGAATGACGGCGCTCAGGTCGGAGAGCGCGGTCTGGTTGGCGACCAAGAACGCGCCGCCCTCTACCTCGAAGCCCGAGACCACCCCGAGCACCTCGAGAGCCGCGCTCTTGACGGCCGCCGCGATGGCGGGCGGATAAAAGTGCTCCGCGAGCAAATCGGAGATGGCGGCGCGCAGCTCATCGCGCCGGAACGGCTCCGGCAGCAAGCTGTCGGGAGCGTTGCTCTGGGCGAGCGGCGGCTCGGCGCTGCCATCGCGCACGCCCCAAATGATGCGCACGTCGGGCGCAAAGTCGCGCACGCGCGCTAAAAATTCCAACCCGCCCACCTTGGTGGCAGCGGCGCTGGCCACGATCAGGCTGAGGCTCGGCCGAGCCTCGATGAAATCGAGCGCGGACGGCAGCGTCGGTACCCAAATCACCCGAAAGCCGAGGTCGTTCAGCTCTTCCATCACGAACGACAGAGCGCCGTTGGGAGCGTCGACGACGAGCACCTGCTTGTCGGCGCTCATTTACTCCCGCTCGGGGCGGGAGACGCGACCCCGATGGTGCCGACCGAAGCGCTGCTTGCCCTACCGAACAAGGCCTTCTCGATGGCCTTCCACAGCAGCTCCGCCTTCACTGGCTTGAGGATCCAGGCGTTGGCGCCCGCCTTCTTGCCTTCGTCGGCGCGTTGGGCGGCGGCGTCGGAGGTGAGAATGAAGATGGGGGTCGTCGCGTACTCGGGCAGCTTACGCAGCTCTTCCACCATGCGAATGCCGTCCATCACGGGCATGTGAATGTCGGAGACGACGAGGTCGACGGCGTTTTCGCGCGCGCGCCACAGCCCTTCGCTGCCGTTCTCGGCCTCGACCACGCGAGCGCCTTTAGCCTCCAACCCGGTGCGCAGCTGTGAGCGCACCATTGCAGAGTCGTCCACGATGAGAATTGACCACGCCAAGAGCTGCTTTTCCTGTTCTCCGCCCACAGCAGACGGCAGGCGAACCAGAAACGTTAATACAAATTGTGCTCCTCGACAGCTCTCAGGGGCCGCGAAGGGCCAAGTCAGTCGATGACGGCGGTCGAGGCGTTAGGCAACGCACAATGTGGGAGGCGGGGAGCGAGCGCGGAGCGGCTACAGCGCGTGCTCCAAGATCTGGCTCAGTTCTTGGGCCGTCAGCGCGATGGGGTTACCCTTCATGCTGCTGGCTTGGGCGGCCTTGGCGACCACGCCCGGAATGTCGGCGGTCGTCATGCCATAGCTGGACAACGGCGGCACCGCGAGCTCGTCGCCCAGCGCCGCCACGAACGCTATTCCGTCTTCGATCGTGGCGGTCGAGCGCCCCGTGAGGGCGAAAGCCAGCTGCGCGAAACGCTCGAGCAGAGCGTCGCCGGGCGCCCGAGCACGCAGCGCGGCGACGTTGGCGCGCATCACGAGGGGTAGCAGGCGCGCGCACACCGCGCCGTGCGGAGCGGTAAACTGGCCACCGATGGGCGCGGCGAAGCCGTGCACCGCGCCCAGCTTGGCGTTGGCCAGCGCGAGCCCACCGAACAAGGAGCAGACGGCCATATCTTCGCGCGCCGCCAGCTCAGCCCCGTGCCGGAAGGCGCGCAGCAGCGAGCGCGCTCCGCGCCGCACGCCTTCCAGAGCCAGCGCGTCGGTCAAGGGATTGTGCTGACAACTGACGAACGGCTCGATGCACTGCGTCAGCGCGTCGAGCCCGGTGGCCGCCGTGATCGCCGGCGGCATGCTGAGGGTCAGCGCTGGATCGACCAGCGCGACTGCCGGCAGCATCGAGTCGTGACGCAAGCTCGCCTTCACTTGCTGCCGAGTGGACGCGAGTACCGCGTTCTTGGTGACCTCCGCGCCAGTGCCGGCGGTGGTGGGCACGGCGATCACCGGCAGCGCGGGGCGCTCCAGCGGCTGGCCGCGGCCCACCACCTCCAAGAACTCGTAAGGATCGCGCGGGTTGGCCAGCAGCGCGGCGGCCGCCTTGCCCAAATCGAGCGCGCTACCTCCGCCGCACGCTACGACCAGCTCGGCCCCGACCCGCCGGCCCTGCTCGACGGCCGACAGCGCGTCTTCGACGGTAGGCTCGGCCGCGACGTTGACGGCAGCAAGCTCGACGCCCGCCGCTTTCATCTGAGCCTCGAGCGCCGCCGTCCGCGAGCTGTCTCGACCCGTCACCCACAGCGCGCGCCTACCCAGCTTACGGGCGCGCTCGCCTAGAGTTTGCGCGGCTCCGCTGCCGAATACGATACGTCCGGCGCTCGCAAAATCGAACGGGCGCGGCACCCCTTGGCTCATCCAGAGGGCGTGCTCCAGCGGAGCTCTTCGGGGCTCACGCTCGTGTACTTCACGCTCGTGCGCGGGGTTTGCATCATGGGCGCTACCGCGTCGCGCCAGGCCGCGTAGTGCGGCGTCTCTTTGTGCTGGGCGGGCGCCTCCGCGGTTTTGTACGCCTCGACGAGCACGAAGCGCGTGGGATCGTCGGCTTGCTGCACGACGTCGAAGCGCGCGACTCCTGGCTCTTTCAAGCTCTCGGCCGAGTTCTTGCGCGTGGCGGCGATGAACGCTTCTACCTGCTCCGGCAAGACTTGAACATGCACGTGCACGACCAACATGGGCGAATCATCGACCATGGCCGGAGACAGTCAACCGACATTTTCGTCAGAGGCAGCCGCCGCGAGGGGCAGCCGCCGCGAGGGGCAGCCGCCTACTCGACGGGCGCACATTTGCCGGCCGTGCACGCGATCTCGGGCGCCGAGGTGCACTCGAAGTCGCAGCTGGCTCCGTTGGATTCATAGTCTTCGATCAGCTCGCGAGCCTTGGCCTCGACCCGCGCTTGGTGCTCCGCGTTCACGAGCACCCAGCAGCCGAGGGGGCAACCCGGGCTCACCACCACGCACTCCGACGCTTCTGTGCAGCCGTTCGAACGCTGCACCTCGACGTCGAAGTCGTGCTTGATATCCTCTTCGGAGGGCGCACATGCGGCGACCAGCCACGCGCCGCACGCCACGAGCCACAACCCCGCTCTCTTTCCCCGAACGTGACCGCTCTTGCGCATGACGCAACACTAGCCCTTCCGGTCGTGTCCGCCAAATCCGGGCGCGGCAGCGTTTGTGGGGCCGAGCGGACGTCGCGCTGAGCGTGCGCTACGGCTCGTCGGCGGGATCGGCCGGCGGCGAGGAGAGACGAGCGCCGTCGACCTTGCCGTCCTGAAGCTGCTTCTGCTTCAGCTCGAGCAGGCGCTCGGCCTTCGTGCGGCCATGCAGGCGCTTGTTCGTCTCCGCGCGCTTGGCCTTTTCGAGCTTGGCCTTCTGCTTGCGAAAGCGGTTGAGATTGACGACGTTGCTCATGCGGGCGCGCCGATTACAGCACGAAAAAAGCTCATCTGTGAGCTAGCTGTGCAACGGGTCAGCAATACGCTCTTGGGGCGTGCGGCGATCGTGAGGACGGCGGCGGCGTCGCCCCTTTTGCCGCGTGAAACGATGAGAAAAATGTAAGTAAAATTCCCCAATGAAAACGCGGCCGGCAGCGATGAAAAAGCGATGCTGCCATCCGTAAGCTTTCCAGACAGCATCACGCGACTCCTTACGCGTGTCAGGGCGTCACCTGCTTCGTCACTCGACGTGAAATCATTGAGGAAATTTCCTCACATTCGTAAGGCCGGTCAGCAACGCGGAAGCCGTTGCGCGACACGTCGGTGAGCGCGGATCGTCGCTAGATCTCGATTTGGGAGCCGATTTCCATGACGCGGCTGGGGGGAATGCCGAAGAAGGCGGTGGCCGGCTGGGCGTTGCGCGTCAAGAAGGCAAACAAGCCTTCACGCCACAGCGCCATGCCCTGGTCTTTGGTGGGCAGCACCGTTTCGCGCCCCAAGAAGAACGTCGTGTACTCGAGTGAGTAGCCGCTGAACTTTGCGTGCTGCAAGAGCTCGGGCACGTTGGGCGTCTCCATGAAGCCGTAGCGCGCTACCGCGCGCCAAAAGCCATTGGACAGCTCCTCGATGCGCACGCGATCGGCCAGCGGAATGCGCGCGATCTTTTCCGTGATGACCGTAAGCAGCAGCACGCGGTCGTGGACGGCGCGCATGTGCAAGAAACCCTGCAAGAGCGCGGTGGGGGTGCCGCTGTCGTTGCCGGTCATGTACACGGCCGTGCCCGGCACGCGCGCGGGCCGCTCTACCACCATCAGCTCGAAGAAGTCCTCGAGCGGGACGGTACGCTCTTTGATCTTCTCGAAGAGCATTTGCCGCCCGCGCCGCCAGGTCGTGAAAATGGTGAACATCAGCCCGCCGACGACCAGCGGAAACCAACCGCCGTGCGCCACCTTCGTCAGGTTGGAGCCCAAAAACACGAGCTCCAGACACAAGAGCGGGATGGTCACCAAGAGCGCGGGACCGGCGCGCCAGTGCCACTGCGTGCGCGCCACCACGTAGGCCAGCACCGTAGTGATGGTCATGTCCAGCGTCACCGCCACGCCGTACGCGGCGGCCAAGCCGCTGGAGCTGCCGAAACCCCAGACCGCCAAGATGGCCGAGATCATCAACAGCCAATTGACGATGGGCACGTAGATTTGGCCAATGTGGTGCGCCGACGTGTGCAGGATGCTCACGCGCGGCAGAAAACCGAGCATGAGCGCCTGCCGCGTCACCGAGAACGCGCCCGAGATCAGCGCTTGCGAAGCGATGATGGTCGCGAACGTCGACATGATGACCAGCGGGTACAACAGAGCCGAAGGCGCCATGTTGTAGAACGGGCTGGTGATCGCCTCGGGCCGATCGAGCAGCAGCGCACCTTGCCCGAAGTAGTTGAGCAGGAGGCCGGGCAGCGCGACCGCGAACCACGCGGTTCGGATCGGTTTGGCGCCGAAATGCCCCATGTCGGCGTACAGCGCTTCGCCGCCCGTCACCACCAGGAACACGGAGCCGAGCACCAAGAAGCCGAGCTTGCCGTTGCGCGTGAAGAAAGAGATGGCGTGCACCGGGCTCACGGCCTGCAAGATGCCCGGGTGGTGCACGATGTTGTACGAGCCCAGCGCCGCGAGGGTCAAAAACCAAAGCAGCATGACCGGACCAAACACCGCGCCGACGCTGCCGGTGCCGCGGCGCTGCGCCGAAAACAGCAAAAGCAAGATGCCGCTCGCGATCGGCAAAATTGCCGGCTCGAGCGCGGGCGTAGCGATGCCCAACCCTTCCACGGCGCTGAGCACCGAGATGGCTGGCGTGATGATGCCGTCGCCGAACAAGAGCGAAGCGCCGAACAGCCCTACCGCCAGCGCCAAGCGGTGCTTGACCGGCCCCATGCGCTTGGACGACGTCGCCAGCGCCGTGAGCGCCAAGATGCCGCCCTCTCCCGCGTTGTCGGCGCGCAGCACGTACGCCACGTACTTGAGCGAGATGACGACGGTGAGCGCCCAAAATATCAGCGAGACGATGCCGTAGACGTTTTCGGGGGCGGTAGAGACGCCGTGAGCGCGGTTCAGGCACTCGCGCACGGCGTACAGGGGGCTCGTCCCGATATCGCCGAACACCACGCCGAGCGAAGCCAGCGCCAGGGTGAAAAGCTGCCTATTTCCGTGGGGGGCGCGCTGGTGGCCGGGATCTGACGAGTCGGTTTTCTCAGCGGCCGCGGCACTGCCTTCGTCCATCTGGGCTTCGATCTATCCTACCCACCCCGCGTCGGGAACCACCATCTGGCGACGGCTCGCGCTAATCTGGCCGGCCTACGATGTTTGGCTACGCACTATTCGTGGTTCTAGCGGCGCTCACCGGCGTCACCATTGCCGTACAGACGGGCATCAACAGCCAGCTGCGCGTGTTTCTGGGCAGCCCGCTTCAGGCCGTTTTCGTCTCGTTCATGGTGGGCACGGTGCTGATTGGGCTCGCGCTGATCGGCAGACGCCAGGCGCCGCCGCTGGCGCGTTGGGCAGAAATGCCATGGTGGATGTGGCTCGGCGGCGTGTGCGGTCTGTTCATCGTCTCGACCAACATCTTGGTCGTGCCTCGGCTGGGCGCCGCGCTGCTGACCTCGCTGGCCATCGCCGGCCAGCTCACCACCGCGCTCGTGCTCGATCACTACGGCGCCTTCGGCTTCCCGGTGCACCATATCTCCCTACCGCGCGTCGCCGGCGCGGTGCTGCTCTTGGCCGGCGTGGTCTTGATTCGTTACAACTGAGGCCAGCACCGCGCGCGCGCTCGGCTCGTCACATGGCGAGAGGAGGCTTGGGACCACCGGGGCACTTGGTCTCGAGGATGGCGCAGGAGACCGGGTTTTCCAGCATCTCCGTGTCATCGCCCATGCCCATCAGATCGGTGAGCGTGAGCTCGGCGCATGACGGAAAGGCGGAGGCGACCTGCTCCAAGGCCTTGCCCGAGTCGTTCGCGCACGCTTCGAGCTCGGCCACGGTGGCGGTGCAGGTGCCCGACGGCTCGTTGCAAGTCGAGGTCGTTTCGCTGGGCGCGGCCGCGCACTCGTCGTACGTCGCTTTGCACGCCGCGCGCACAGCGGCGTCGCTGTCGGCGCCCGAGAAGGCGGCCGCGAATAGCCCAGCAAACCCGCAATTGAAATCTTGCAGGGCGTCGGCGACCTTGCCGGTCGAGTAAAAGTCGTCGAACTTGTCGCACAGGGCCGCGAGCTCGTCGTCGGTCAACGAAGAGAGCGGCTTGTCGCCGGGTAGCCCGGTGTCCAGGCCGCCGCCGGATTGGGAGGCGCTGCCAGCGCTGCCGCTGCTGCCAGCTTTGCTGGTGCCGCCCGCCGTCGACGCCGACGTGCCGGCCGTGGACGTACCGCCGCTCGCGTTGGTTGCGCTGCCGCCGGAGCCGCCGCTACTCGATTTGTTGCCGTCGCCGTCGCTACCACCACACGCAACGACGCCGAACGCCAAGCTGAGCCCGAGCGGAAGACATCGGCGAAGGACCAAGAAAGTTTGCTTTTTCATGCCAATCCTCGAGAAGTGAGCCCGCGTCGCGAGCGGGCTAGGGCATGTTACGCGGGAGCCCGGGGCGGTTCTTCCCAGTTGCTCGTGCGCGCCGCGCGCCAAGAGGCGTGGCACGCGAGTCACTGCGATTGGCACAGTTGGCTCATCGAGCTTCGTACGCCGGGCGTAACGTCGTGATCTGATTGACTTTCAGGCTCGGCGCGGGTCGCGCTAAGCTGGCACGTTGCCTGCTGCTGGAGCTTGATTGATGAGCGCCTTGGTTGCCTGGAAGCCGTTCCGTGTTGCTCACTTCCTGAGCGCCCTCTCGCTGCTGTTCGCCACCAGCGCCTGCCGAGACGACGACGATCGCGTCCCCAAGCCCGCGGTCGTGGTGCCCAAGGAGTGCTCTTTCTCCCTGGTCGACGTGACCTCGGGAGCCGGCGCGCGGCCGCTGCGCATCAACGAGGTCATGAGCGGCAACGACGGCGCTTGGGTCGACGAGCAGGGCGAGACAGACGACTTCATCGAGCTCGTCAACACTAGCGACGAAGCGATTGAGCTCGGCGACTATTTCTTGAGCGACAAACCGAGCGAAGCCACACGGCTACCCGAGCTCTCGTTGGAGGCGGGCGCGACCATCTTGCTCTGGGCCGACAGCGATCCCGAGCAAGGCGCGCTGCACTTGCCGTTCAAGCTCTCCAGCTCGGGCACGCCGGTGCTGCTCTGGTCGGCAGAGTGTGAGCTGGTCGACTTGGTGGAGGTCCCCGAGCTGCCCCCTTCCGAGAGCTACGCGAGGCTGCCCGACGGCAGCGGCGACTTCTCGATTTGCCGCTACGCGACGCCGGAGCGCGAAAATGGCGAGACGTGCCTACCCCCGCCGCCGCAAAACCTCACGGGCGACCTCACGTTCCAAGACTTTACCTGGCAAACGCCGTTTCCAGAGCTGGCGGGCCCGCTCGTGTTGTCCGAGCTGGCCCTGCTGCCCGCGCGCTTCGTCGAAGTGTTCAACGCCAGCGAGAGCGACGTGGACTTGGCTGAATATTCGGTGCGAATTGCCAGCACGAGCCCCGGCCAAAATTGGCCGGACGCGGCGGCCGGTAAATTGCTGGCTTGGCCCGCCGAGGTGGAGACGCTGGCTGCTGGCGAACGTCTGGTGGTGCCAGTGGTCGCGAGCGACACCGAAGAGCTGGCCGCGTCTCCGGACTTCGACGGTGTCGTGACGATTTGGAAGGCCAACAGCCAGACGCCGGCAGACCGGCTCGACTTCATGGCGTGGCCAGAAGGCGCCGCGCTCGCGCGCGTCCCGGACGCCAGCGGCTACCCCCGGTTTTGCGCCAAGCCGAGCCCAGGCGCCAGCAATCGAAAGTGCCAACCGCTAGCCCAGCGGCCACTACCGAGCGGGCGCGTGCACCGCCTCGCTACCAGCGATGACTTTGCGACGCTGGCCGCCGGCGGCACCGAGGTCGGTGAAGACGCCGTCAAATTCGTGGTCGACATGCAAGCCGGCGACGCCGTGCACCTGCTGGACAACCGCACTTGGGCCCTGCACTACAGCTGGATCCGCGAAGAAATCCAGGGCGAGCCCCACCTGGACCGCTGCGATCCCGCGCAAGCGCAAGAGTTCGACATTGGCTGGGGCCTGTTCAGTCAAACCGAGTACTTCAACGTCCCGAATCGCCGCTACCTGTTGGGAACGCTGGTGCAGCACACCAACGGTACCAAGACGGTCGAGTTCACGCCCGGCGACGCCATCATCGGCCCGCAGATGCGGCGCGCGTTCTTCGCCGTGATGAAGGCGGTCCCCGATCCGACGAAGTGGGCGATCCGCCCGACCGAAGGTCGTCAAATCAACGAGCTTCGCGCCATCGAAGGCAACGCGCCGTTGGTCGGGCCGAACGCGCCGTACGTGGGCCTCACCTATCAGCCGCTGAACCCGGCCGTCGGCTTCGGCACGTTGGTCTTCGTGCCCGCGCGCGATCTGGAGACCGCCGAGCTCGGCCCCAACGTCATCGTGGTGACGGACGACGTGCCGAACGGCACGGCGTTCATGGGCGGCCTCATCACCGAAGCGTTTCAGACGCCGTTGGCCCACGTGAACGTGCTGGCGAGGGGGCGCGGCACGCCGAACATGGCGCTGCGCGGCGCCTCCGACGACCCGCGCTTGAAGGCGCTGTTCGGCAAGCTGGTGCGGCTGGAGGTGCGGGCGTCCGATTTTTCGATCCGCGAAGCCGACGCGGCCGAAGCCGATGAGTACTGGCAAGCGCGCGCGCCCAAAGGCCCAAAGCTCGAGCCGGTGAGCGATCTTTCGGTGCGGGGCGTCGTTCCGCTCGACAGCGTCGACTATTCGATCCTTTCCAGCGTCGGCTCGAAGGCGGCCGGCATCGCCGAGCTGTACCGCGTGAATGAGTTCGGCTTCTATTGCTCCAGCCTGGCGTTGCCGCTGTTCGTCCCGCCCAACGCGCTCGCGATTCCGTTCGCGCATTACGTCGACCACTTCCAGAACAGCGGCGCGGCCGCCCTGCTGGAAGAGCTGGAACGAGATCCTGAATTTCGTGCCGATCCTGCCGCGCACGCCGATGGCCTGGCCCGAGTGCGCGACCTGATGGCGAAGCACCCGGTGGACGCCGAGCTGCTGCATGACGTGACGGCCGCCCTGCAGGACCGCTTCGGCAGCGCGAGGGTGCGTTTTCGCAGCAGCAGTAACACCGAGGACTTGGCCACCTTCAACGGCGCGGGGCTGCACACCTCGACCAGCGCGGACATCGAAGCTTCGTCCAGCAGCGTCGAGGACGCGCTGCGCTTGGTGTGGTCCAGTTTGTGGAACACGCGCGCCTACGACGAGCGCGCGTTCGGCAACGTAGACCAGCCGCGCGCCGCCATGGCCATCTTGATCCACCAGGCGTGGAAAGAAGCGGCACAGGGCGTCGGCATCAGCCGCAACGCCCTGCACGCCACACGCGGCAGCCAGTACTACATCAACGCGCAAATCGGCGAGGCTTCGGTCACCAACCCCGCCCCGGGCGTGACCAGCGACGAGATTGTGTACACCCCTCCCCCGCGCCAGCCCAAGGCCGATTACCAAGCGCACTCCAGCCTATCGCGCGGGCGCGAGGTCCTCAGCTTGGCCGAGATCGAGAACCTGGGCTGCGCGCTCGAGTCGATTCACCTCCACTTTCGCCCCCTGCTCGATCCCGAAGAGATGAACCGCCTGTACGCCATGCAGATCGAGTGGAAGCTGATCGGCCCCGAGCGTCGTTTGCTCGTGAAACAGGCTCGTCCCTACAACTTCGGCACGATCGACGCGCCCACCGACTGCCGCGAGTTCTGAGCCGGCTCTAGCCCGCGCCCGGCTCCCCCCGCTCGGCCGCTCGAGCCGTTCCGGCGCGATCCGGTACAGGTCGCCGAATTGCTGGCTATACTGGGAGAAGATGCAGCAGGTGCCGTGGCTTGCGGCCGAGCGATACGAAGTGGGCGAGGTCGTCGGCCGCGGTGGCTACGGCATGGTTTGCCGCGGGGTCGATCGCCAGACGGGGCGGCCCGTCGCGCTCAAAATGCTGTCGCCGGAAGCGGGCCGAGATCCGGACGTGGTCGAGCGCATGCTGCGCGAACAGCAAGCCATGGTCGCCCTGCAAGGCACCTGCGCCGCCACCGTGCTCGACTTGTGTCGCCTCGACACGGGCGCTCCGTGCTTGGTTTTGGAGTGGCTCGACGGTCACGACCTGGAAGCGCAATTCGGCGCGTGGCACGCCGCAAAGCAGCTCGGTGATCCGCAGCTGCTGGCGGCCATGCTCAAGCCGCTCACGCAAACGCTGGAGCGCGCGCACCAGATTGGGCTCGTGCACCGCGACATCAAGCCCGCCAACGTGTTCTTGGTCGACACCGCGCCGGGCGTCCGCCTGCTCGATTTTGGTCTATCGCGAATGAAGTCGGCGGCCCCGCTCACGGCGGCCGGCATGGTGCTGGGGTCGCCCAGCTACATTGCGCCCGAGACCTGGCGCGGCAACTCCACCGAGCTCGACGGGCGAGCAGACCTGTACGCGCTAGCCGTCATCGCATTTCGGTGGCTGACGGGGCAGCTGCCGTTCGACGCCACGGACCTGATCGCGAAAATGACCGCTGTCACCAGCGGACCGCGCCCCAGCGTGGTCGCGCTGCGCCCCGAGTTGCCCGCGGCCGTGGACGCCTGGATGAGCCGCGCCCTGGCCATCGAGCCCGACGAGCGCTTTCAAACCGGCAGCATCTTCCACGCCGCGTTCGAAGCCGCCCTGCGCGGCGAGGCTTGGCCGCGCGACACGCCGGAAATTTCGGAAGTGCGGGCGCTGCGGGGCCAGGCGCCGGGCAGCGAGCCGCCCGAGCGCAAGGGCACGCTGGCGGCAGCCTGGGGCGCGGCCGGCTCGCTCTTCAAACGCCTCACCTCGGCGCGCAAGCGCGAGACGCCTCCCGAGCCGGCGCCCGGAGAATCGAATCGACCCGTCAAGCCGAGCGAGCCGCCGCGCGGGCCCCAACCACAAGACGAAGACCCGCCCAGCGACCGCAATTCGGTCTGGCTCGACTCTCTCGAGCTCGAAGACGTGCCGCCGAGCGTGGCCGCGCCGAGCATTGCTGCCGGCCCTGCGAAGAGCGAAGACGAGGGCGAGGCGAAGCGCAAGGGCAAGGCGAAGCGCAAGGGCAAGGGCGGCAAGGCGAAGGCGAAGGCGAAGGCGAAGGCGAAAGCCAAGGCCAAGGGCGGTAAGAAAAACAAAGCCAAGACGCCGCGCGGGCAGAAGCCCAGCAAAGGCGCAAAAACGCGCTCACGAAAACACAAGGGCTGAGCGCGGCAGAACGCCGCTCAGAACACGCCTGAGACGAGCGCGCGGCGCTTGGCCGGATATTGCTCGCGGCCCTCGCGTCCGTCGAAGCTCTCGAGCACTCCGCGTGCCGTGCGCGCGGTTGTTGGAGCCGCTGGGGGAAGATGCTAACGGCTAACGGGACGGGCCCAAACTAGGACGAAACCATGAGCTACGCTGCCGCCGCCAGTCGCTACCAAACGATGTCGTTCCGTCGCTGCGGCAAGAGTGGCTTGAAGCTGCCCGCTCTGTCTCTCGGCCTTTGGCACAACTTCGGCGACGCCTCGCCGCTCGAGAAGCAGCGAGGGCTGCTGCGCACGGCGTTCGATCTGGGCATCACCCACTTCGATTTGGCCAACAACTATGGCCCGCCTTACGGCAGCGCCGAGCTCAACTTCGGCACGCTGCTGCGGCAAGATTTCAAGCCTTACCGCGACGAGCTGATCATCTCGACCAAAGCCGGTTGGGACATGTGGCCGGGGCCGTACGGCTCGGGCGGGGGCTGCCGCAAATACGTGCTGGCCAGCCTCGATCAAAGCTTGAAGCGCATGGGCCTCGACTACGTCGACATCTTCTATTCGCACCGCTTCGACACCGACACGCCGCTGGAAGAGACGATGGGCGCTCTGGCTACGGCCGTGCAACAAGGCAAAGCGCTGTACGTGGGCATCTCGTCGTACTCGGCCGGCAAGACCGAAGAGGCGGTCAAGCTCTTGCGGGAGTGGAAGCTCCCACTTTTGATCCACCAACCTTCGTACAGCATGCTCAACCGCTGGCCCGAGCGTGGTCTGCTAGACGTGCTGGGCGAGCAAGGCGTCGGCTGCATTGCCTTCAGCCCGCTCGCGCAGGGGCTGCTCACCGACAAGTACCTGAACGGCGTGCCGCAAGACTCGCGCATGAATCGGCCAGGCGGCGGCACCTTGAAGCAGGCTCACCTGAGCGAGGCCAACCTGGCCAACGTGCGCGCCCTGAACGAAATTGCCAAGACGCGCGGCCAAAGCCTGGCGCAAATGGCGCTAGCGTGGGTGCTGAAGGACCCGCGCGTCACCACCACGTTGATCGGCGCCAGCACGCCCCAGCAGCTCGAAGAGAACGTGGGCGCGCTTCAAAACCTCGCCTTCAGCGCCGAGGAGCTGAGCGCCATCGATCAGTACGCCAAAGAGGGCGGCCTGAACCTGTGGGAGAAGCCGAGCACCGATCAGCGGGTGTAGCCGCTCTGGCGGCGGCGCGCGCCTCAGCCCGCCTTCAACCGGCGATGCGCTCCAGCAGTTCCACGTCGCCCGGGTCGAGCGAGAAATCGAGCACGCCGAGGTCGAGCCGCATGTGCTCGGCGCTGGACGTGCCGGTCAAGGGCAGCATGCCCACTTGCAGGGCGAAGCGAAAAACCAGCTCGGCGGCGCTGTGCCCCGTGCGCTTGGCCAGCCGCTGCACGTCGGCTTGCTTCAGCTCTTCGCGGTTGGCGGTGAGCAGCGAAAAGCCCTGATAGACGACGCCGTGCTCGCCGCATAGCCGCCGCACCTCGCGATCCCAACCCTGCTTGGCGTAGCAGCGGTTCTGCAAAAATCTCGGCGTGACCTGGGCGAGCCCGAGCAGCTCGCGCAGCTGCTCGAGGGTGAAGTTGCTGACGCCGATGAAGCGCGTTCGGCCCTCGCTGGCCAGCGCCTCGATGGCGCGCCACGCCTCGACGTCGCTGGGCGTGAGGCGACCGCGGGAGCTGGGGCCATGGAGGACGAACGAATCCAAGTACTCGGTGCCAAAATGCTGGAGCGAGCTCTCGAAAGACTGCCGGACCTGCTCGGCGACCGCCGCCGCCGGATCGTAGGGCAAGCGTTCGTCTTGACCGTCTTTGAAGGTGAACTTGCTCTGTAAGAACAGGCTTTGGCGCGTCACCTGCCCGGCGGCGATGGCGGCCTGCACGGCTTGGCCCACCGCCGCCTCGAAGTAGTGCTTGCGCTGGTTGGCGGTGTCGATGCCACGAAAGCCGGCCTCCAGCGCGAGCGCGGTCAGCGCCAGCGTGCGCTCTTCTTTCCAAGCAGTGCCGTAAAGCAACTTCGGTATCGGCGCGCCCTCGAACATGCGCGGCACGATAGCAGACGTAGGCTGGCGAGCTCTGCCCGGGGTCTCGCGAACTGGGGTCCTGCGAATTTCGCGCGTCGCCTGATCGGCGCGCAGGCAAAGCCGCGCATTTCCCGGAGCGCTCCCGTGAAGGTTGTTTCACGACACACAGTCGTCGACGGTTCGGCGTTGACAGCACGTGGACCTCGCGAAACCATTCATGGTCGGCCTGAGCGTCGCGCACCAGACTAGCGGCCATTGGGGGTCGGTGGTTCGCGCGCACAGCCGGGAGCGGATGCATGGCTATGAACGACGCGCACGGCTTGGTGGGTGGGCTGATGGACGGCTCGAGCGACACTGGGCGTACTTCCGACAGGCTCGTGAAGCTCGTGCTCGCGCAGAACCGGCTGCTCGAGTTGATCGCCCGCGGTCTGCCGCTGCAAGCCACGCTCGACGCCATGCTGGTGTACCTGGAGCGCGACATGCCCGGTATGCTGGGCTCGGTACTGCTGCTGGACCCGGACGGCTCGCGCCTGCGGCATGGGTCGGCGCCGAGCCTACCCGCCGAATACTGCAAGGCCCTCGACGGCGCGGCCGTCGGTCCACGCGCCGGCTCGTGCGGCACGGCGGCCTTCCGCGGCAAGCAGGTGATCGTCAACGACGTCCAGACCGATCCGCTTTGGGAGGACTACCGCGAGTTGGCCGCGACCCACGGCTTGCGGGCCTGCTGGTCGACACCGGTGCTCGACGACAACGGGCGGGTGGTCGGCACCTTCGCGATGTACTTTCGCGATCCGCGTTGCCCCGAGCGCGAGCACGAGCGCTTGATCGAGGTCGCCACGCACGTGGCTTCGGTGGCGATCGCCAAGGACAAGCGAGAGAAGTCGGCGCGCGACATGGAGGAGCGCTATCGCCTGCTCAACCTGGCCACCAACGACGTGGTGTGGGACTGGGACGTGAAGCTAAATACGCTGTGGTGGGGCGAGGGCCTGCAACGCCTGCTCGGCTACCCCGAGGCGCAAGTGAAAGACCAGCTGTCCTGGTGGCTCCAGCGCGTTCACCCGGAAGATAGGGAGCGGGTGGACGCGAGCTTGCACGCGGCGGCAGAGCACGGAACGAGCTGGAACGAAGACTATCGCTTTCTCCGTCATGACGGCCGCTACGCCGACATTCAAGATCGCGGTCACGTGATGCGTGACGCTTCCGGCACCACGGTGCGCATGATCGGGACGATGCAAGACATCACGGAGCGCAAGCAGGCCATGCTGCTGAGCGAATACCTGGCGTATCACGAGCCGGTAACTCGCTTACCGAACCGCGCCGCGCTGCAAAAAGAGCTGCAGGAGGTGAGCCAGCAGCTCAACGGCCGAGGCGCCGCGCTGATACTGATGAACCTGGACTATTTTCGCGAGGTCAACGATTCGCTGGGCCACCTGAACGGCGACCGGCTACTGCAAGAGGTAGCGGCGCGCCTGCGCGCAGCCACGAACCGGCACGGCAAGGCCGCCTGCCTGGGCGGCGACGAATTCGCAATTTTGCTCACGCCGAGCGGCCTCGACAACGACGTCGAGCGCACGTTGGCTGCCATACAAGAGGCCTTGCATGCGCCGGTCGAGCTCGCCGGCATTCCGGTCAAGGTCGACTACACGCTCGGCGTCGCCGTGTGCCCCCGCGGTGGCACGACGAGCGAGCTGCTGTGGCGCCACGCCGACGTCGCGCTGCGAGCCGCCAAGGCGCGCCACGAGCCGCACTGCTACTACGACGCGAGCCTCGATCAATACGACCCGAGCCGCCTGGTGTTGGTTGGCGAGCTACGTACGGCCATCGAAGCAGGTCAGCTGCTCTTGCATTTTCAGCCCAAAATCGAGCTGAAGAGCGGCCGCATCGTAGGGCTCGAGGCGCTCGTGCGGTGGAAGCACCCCAAGCGCGGCCTGCTCTTTCCGGACACCTTCATCCCGCTCGCCGAGCGCACGGGTTTGATCAATCACCTCACGACGTGGGTCGTGGCGGCCGCGCTTCGACAAGGCGCCGCCTTCGACGCGGCCGGATTCCCGCTCGAGCTGTCGGTCAATCTTTCGGCGCGCAACCTCAGCGCGCCGGGCTTTTCCAGCGGCTTGTTACAGCAAGTGAGCCAGGCCACGTTTCCGCTCGAGCACCTGACGCTGGAGATAACGGAGACCGCCATCATGGCGGACCCCGCGCGCGCCAAGGCCGTGCTCGGCGAGCTGCGCGCGGCGGGCATTCAACTGTCGATGGATGACTTTGGCATCGGGCAGTCGTCGCTCACTTATCTCAAAGATTTGCCGATCACCAAGATGAAGATCGACAAATCGTTCGTGATCGCCTTCGACCAGCCTCGCAACCTGGCCATCGTCCGCTCGGCCATCGATCTCGCTCGCAACATGGGCTTGGACGTGACGGCCGAAGGCATCGAGGACGAATCGACCTACGAAGCGCTGCGTCAACTCGGCTGCGACGTTGGCCAAGGCTACTTCATCAGTAAGCCACTCAGCGCCGAGGCGCTCGTCGATTGGCTACGAAGCTCGCGCTGGGCGGCGCCCGCGGCCGCTAGCTGAGCAGAGGGGCTTCGCTTCTGACGCTTCTTTGCGACTGAGCTCGGCTCGCTCGTTCTCCGCTACTGGCGGCTGCCCGTCTTGTTTCTCGTGGGCGAGCTGTTCACCGTGTTGGCGGGCACGCTGGGCACGCTCGATTGACGCGCTCAAGGGCTGGCGCGAGCCAACAATTTGGCGCGATTCGCGACTTTCTGCCGTTCGTTCACCTTGTCCGTGTCCGACAAGAAGACGTCGTCTCCGCCGAAGCGCAGCCGCCAGTAGCGAATGGGCGTGTGGATCGTGGCCGTGGCGCCCACGCCCGGCTCGTTCCGCGCGATGGCGTTCGCGTCGATCAGGCTGTCGAGCGTCTGAATCTTCAGCGAAGATAGCGAAATGGCGTAGGCCATGCCGTGGTGGAAGAAGAGGCTGAACGTGCCCGATGGGATGGCGGGCGAGCGATTGACGCCGTCCGTACCCACGGCTTTCGCGTCGTAGCGGAAGCTGCTCGGGCTCGTCATGGTGATGCTGACGCTTTGGTTGGCGGGGACCATCGGCGCGCCCGCGACCAGGTAGGGCTGGCCGGGGATGCGCGGGTCGGAGCTCACCTTGCTCCAGCCCAAGACGGGCTTGACGGTGTTGTGGGTGGCCCAGCGCCAGTGCGCGTGCAGGCAGTCGTGCTCGCAGAACGGCGCCATGTAGATGCGATCCAAGCCGACACCGGGGTGAACGGTGGCTCGCGGGCTCCTCATCGTGGGAGCGATGTGGATGTTGTCGAAGGCGCCCTGACCCGCCACGCGCGGCGTATCGCGCGCCACGTAGGCGAGCTGAGTGGAGTCGAGCACGGACACGGCGCGCGTGATCGCTCCGCCTTTCTCCAACGCGTCGACGGCGCGGATCGTGCCCGTGCCGGCGTTGACCCCCACTTCGTACCACGCGAACAGGTCGTCCCAGTACGGTGAGGGCGCGCCAGGCCCGAGCTGAATCAGCGTGTTGTTGTCGGCGTAGAAAGACGACTCGATGGTCGTGTTCATGTCCGCGTGCAGCGAGTGGTCGAAGTCACGCCCGATGTCGCGAATGTCGTGCGTGACCGGCCGCTTGACGTGAATGGAACAGCTGCTCTCCGCGATGTCGCGGTTGGCCATGATCAGCACGTGGGGCCAGACGCGCCCCGCGCCCAAGATTGCACCAGGCTCGAAGTCGGCGCGCTCTTTGGCGGTCACGAAGCTGATGCACACGATGACTCGCAGCGGCGCGGCCACTACGCGAGCCTTTTGCCCTTTACCGATGGTGACTTTGCCCGGCTCTTTACCGGGCGCGGGCATGAACTCGAGCGAATCTCGAGCGTCTTCCGGAATCACGGCGGGGCTCGTGCCCGCGCCGTCCTTGAAGTCGTAACCGAAGGTCACGGACATGCTCAGGTCGGTCTCGGCCGCGAGCGGGTAGAGAAAACTGGCTCCCGGCCGCAGCTTGCCGTTCCGGATGTAGCCCTTGCGGAGCAAGAACTGCGGCGTCAAAGGCAAGTCGATGGCCGCGCCCTGCACCGAGACGATGCCGGCGCGCTCGACCGCGACCTCGCTCGCGACGAGCATGCGCCCCTTGCCCATTCCGCGTGAAATGCAGGTAAGGTTGGTGATTCGATTGGGCGTGGCGCCCGCGTCGTGATCGAAATGCCAGATCGGCTGCCTCACGGCGTCGTCGTCGTCGATTTTTCCTTTGGGAATGGCCGGCTTGGGAAACGGAACGACGCTTTGATCGGACAACGGTACCGACGTCCCCGCCTGCGAAAACATGGAATAGCGAAGTACCTGGTCCAGAGTCGCCACCGCTCGCCCGTCCTTCTTTGGTTCCCGACTACGTGGATCGCGTAACGATGTCGCTTTGTCAATCGTCCTCGATGAGACCCGAGCGGTTGACGCGGGCCCTGGCGTCGGGTAGCCGAGCTTGATGCGCCAGCTGCGGGTGCTGATGCAGCCGATACGGACGGAGGGGCCAGGTGGTCGAGCCATCGTCAGCGGCTTCGAGCTGGATTTCAGCCCGCTGGGGCGGGCAATCGGGCCTGTCGTCGATCGGGCCACTGCCGTGCTGGAGCTGAGCTGCCTCCTCGTCAGCAAGATTCGCCAAGACGAGCGCAGCCCGGCCGTGCCGCTCGCGACCCTGAACGGGACGCTCTCCGTGGGCCCGCGCGGCGCAGACTTCACGCTGAGCGCGCCGCCTCGGCAAGCCGGCAACTTGACGGATCCCGTCGAGAGCGGCGGCCATCGTCGCCCGCGCCGCAGCCTCATTTTTCGCTTGCCGGACGCAACGGAGCAACGGCTACTGCTGCCCGACTCGATGCAAGTCACCTCCGGGCTCATGGAAGTGATGGCCAAGCTCACCGTGAACGGCGACGTCCACGCCGACATCGACAAGAACGAGGTGCTGGACGTTCCGCTCTTGCCCCTTCGACTCACCCACGCCGTGTTCGAGCTGGTGGACGGGGCGGGTCAGCCGCTCAAGCAAGTCGCCGCGTCGTTTCGAGCGTCCGACGGCCAGACGCTGGAGGCGACGACCGACGACTTTGGAGAGATATTTTTGGACGCCGCCCAGGGCCAGACGTACTCGCTCTTAGAGCTCCTGCCCGCGGGAGACGATCGCGTGGCCGTCGTCGAGACGCGCGTCGACGAAGACGTTGCCGTCGCCTGATCCATGCCGAGCCTCGACGCTTCCGAGTTGGAACGGCGTTTTCGCTCGGCGCGGCGGCGCGATTGGCTATGGGTTTTGGGGTGCCATGGGCTCGCGCTCGCATTGACCAGCCTGGTGCTGGTTGGCCTGTGCGCGCCGCAGTCGAACGCGCTGCCCTTCGTGGTCTACCCGCACCTGTTTTATTGGACCATCGGCTCCACGCTCGTGCTGAACCGAGCCATTGCCGTGTGCTGGCTGCTCGGCTGGCTGCTGGGCCCCGTCTGCTCGTATCGCGCGGTGAGCTACTACCGGCGCGGCGCGACTCGCTCGCTGTTGGCCGTCGGGCTCTGCGGCGGCTGGGTCGGGGCGTCACCGTCGACCCGCCTCCAATTCGCTGTTCGCCACGCGCTTTCGCCGACCTGGCTCCTCATTCGTCGTCGCCTGGTCATGCGAGATTTCGGCGTCGTCGAACCGTCACGAAAGCCGAGCGTCGGCCCGGTGACGCGCGGAGTCGTGGTGCTCGCGCTCAGCCTCAATCACTGGCCGGCGCTCACTGGAGTGGAGCTCGCCCTGTGCGTGGCACCCAGGTGGACCATCTCCTTGCCCTCTTGGGCGGGGCCGTGCACCTTCGGCCCCGCGCGCGGCCAGCAGTCTGCAGGGCCGTGTCGCGAGCTCACCACGGTTCCGTAGCGTCCACCTCGCTCATCGGCGCGCCAGCCCCGAAGAATTCAGAGCGGCAGCGGCGAGCCGCTTGACGGCCGTCCGCGCTCGGCGAAAGCTTGCCAAGGGCTGAACCGGCCCAGCTGAAAGGCGGCGTCGCCGGCACGACGCTCCGCCCGAAGCGAAGAGGGCCCAGCCCTTGGCGGAACCGAGCGTTTTCGTACTCGATGATTCAACCCGGTGCCGGACGGATGGAATGTCGACCGATTGCTCGGATCATCAAGCTCGACCAAGTATCGAAGCGATGGGTAACCGCCACCACAACAAGAAGTTGAGAGCCGCCGTCAGGGCCACGATGGCGAGAACCGGTGAGAGCTATCAGACGGTGCTCGCTCGGTTGCGAAGCCAGGCGCGCAAAGCGGTAGCGGGCCCCGGTGACGTGGACCTCATCGCCATCGACTACTTTGGCGTACCGCTGACGCTCGCGACCTTTCAGATCTTGGACGAGCTGGCGTGCGTCGTCGCACCGGGTAGCCTCGCTCCGGGCACGGCGCCAAAGAGCCCGTTGTTCGCGTTGCCGAGGCAGCGCCTCCTGAGCTGACCCGATCTCGAGCGCTCGGCGACCTCGGAAAGGTACGCCATGAGCTCCAGCCCCCTAGAAGACTTTCGTCGCAACGGCTTCGTCGTTTTACCCATGTTTCTCGATGCGCGCACGCGCACGCAGCTGCGCCGAGCCGCTGATTTTGCCCTCACGTGGTCCCGCGCCCATTGCCGCGAAACGTCGCACAGCACCCCCAGAATCTCGCTCCTGACCCAGGCATCTTCAATCGAAGACGGCGCGGCCACGCTGGCTCCGATCTGGGCCTTCGCGGCGAGCCCTCGCGTCTGCGCGCTGCTCGAGGCCATCGCGCAGTGCGAGTCGGCCGATGCTCTGCAACTGAAAGACGCCCACTACTATCACGAGCAGACGATGCGTGATTGGGACGGCGATTGGCACCGCGACAGTCAGTTCTCGGGACCCGACCCGGAACTCGAACGGGAGCTCATCGCCAGCACGTGCTCGGTGCACGTGCGCGTGGCGCTCGAGGACGACGACCGCCTCGAAATCGTGCCTTCCTCACACGCGCGGTGGGACACGGCCGAGGAGCTCCGGGTCCGCAAGGGCCGCAATCGGGCTACCGATCAGATGCCCCATGCCGCGCGGATCTCTCTCGAAGCCGGCGACGCTTGCCTCTTCCACGCCTGGTCCATCCACCGCGCCACCTACCGCCGCGCCCCCATCCGGCGAACGCTCGACCTGCTCTACGGCTCCCGCCGCGCTGGGGGCGGTACGTAGCCTGTCGCGCGGAGGTTGAGAATGGGGAGGAAGAGCGGCTCGGGCAGGGCCGTCCAGGCGAACCACGCCCAACCTTCGCACTTCTCGGGCTCGCGCCGCTGGGCGGCGCTGGAGGTGGCCTGCGCTTGCATGAAGATGGTGACGTAGTGCTTGCCCGCTTCGGTAAATACGTCGTTGGTCACCCCGGCAAAGCCGAGCGCGCGCAGCTCGAGGCCCGTTTCTTCGCGCACCTCGCGCGCCGCGCACTCGGCCCAGCTTTCACCGAGCTCCAAGTGCCCGCCGGGAAAGCTCCAGCTCTCCGCGCCGTGAGCGCCACGGCGCCGGCCGAGCAAGACCTTGCGGTCGTACCAGACCAGCACCCCGACGCCCACGCGCGGCGCGCTCACTCGGGCTTCACCAAGGTGCTGGCGATGCGTTGGCCGAGCGTCCCGAACACCGGGCGGTAACCGTAGTCGGCGCGGGTGTCGTCGGTCGTGTTGGGGGCGCACACCGAGCCGAGCACCGTGCGGCGCCCGAGCTTTTGTGCCACCTCGAGCTCGCGCAAGGCCGGGTAAGCCTTGCCGTAGTATTGCGTGGTCTCGGCGGCGCCACCGCCAGGCGGGTTACACACCGAGCGATTGTACGACATATCGTCCTCGAAGCAGTCGCAGCCTTTGTCCGACTCGAAGGCGGTCCGATCGCAAACGATCGGCTCGGGCAACAAGAAGGTGCAGGCATACTGGAGGTCGCGGTTACCCTGGTTGACTTGCTCGTGTCCGTTGATGGCGTTGGCCGCAGGATCTTCCGACGAGCTGGCCACGATCTTGGCTTTGGTGATGGGGTTCTGACCCGTGCGCTCGTCGGCTGACTCGCGCATGAACGGATCGGTGGGCGGTGTATTGCTGCTCGGATCGCCCAAGATGACGGGCCAACGTTTGCTGCTGGTGAGCTGAGACGCCGTCAGATACTGAAGGGGTCCGCCCGCCAAGCTGTCGGGCGTGGCCAAGTCTTGCCACGGTATGCCGGCCACCACCGCCAAGGTGAACAGCGACGGATCGCGATCGACGCCGCCGCTGTGAAAGAGCGGGTTGGGAACCAGCTCGCCCCGTCGGTTCAACACGTCTCCTCCGCCAAAGCCGCTCACGTAGCGAGACGTGGGGTAGAGCATGCTGAAGCCGAAGCGGCCTTTTTGGTCGAAGCAGCGCAGGTTCAAATCGTCGTCTTGAACGGGCAACGTCACGCCCTTCAGACACTCCGAATCTTGCGCGATGGCGGGGCAGCCATCGTGGGCGACGGCCTCCCCGCAAGATTGGCAGCACGCATCGTTCGGGTCGACCGCGCACGCCGACGTCGAACGAAACATCGGCGCTGCGCGCGCGGTGAGCCAGCCGTAGCCCTCATCCATGATGGAGCAGTCGTTTTCGTCGGTCAGCATCAACACGACGACGGACGAGTCGGGACGCAGAAAGCCCGCGCGTTGCCCGAGCAACGTGGTGTCGGTGCCGACGCGCGAAGCCAGCATCCCACCCCCCTGCAGCTCGACTCGCTGGGGCGGGTCCGGATCGACCAAGAACCGATACACCGACTCGAGCTGGGCCTCGTAGCCACAACCGATCTCGCCCACGCTCGTGACCATGGTCTCCAGCGCATCGGCGAACGCCTGGACGTCGCTCTCACCGGGCGGGTTGGCCAGGCCATTGGGATCCCACTTCAGGTAGCCTCTTTCGTCGTAGCTGGGCACACCCGTGCGCACGGACGGCAGCAAGTGCGCGTGGTCGTTGTCTCCGGGCGACACGCAGACGTCTTTGGCGCCCGCCGCGCCGTGCGACCCCAAGCTGGACGTGATGACGCCGACGTGCAGATCTGCCAGCGGCTCGAACTCACGCTGACTACCCGACGGGCACGGCAGGTTCGGCGTTGCCGGCTGAGCTACCACGCCGCCCGTGGTGTTCACGCAGTACGGGCTGACCAGGCGTTTCATCAGCTCGGGCAGCCCGTGAGCCAGCAGCTTCTGTTTTTCGGCCATCGACAGCGAGTTGTCGACGGCGAGCAGCAGGTCGACCTTGGCGACCTCTTGCTGCGGCCCGGTGTCGGGCGGAATCGGGCCGCCCGTGACCACGCCGCCGGTGCTCGAGCCGCCCATTGGGCCGATAGTGCCATCGCCCCCGTCTTCGTTCGCGGGGCTTCCGGCCGTTTGCTGAGCTGTGCCTCCGGTTACGCCCGTGCTCGAATCACCGGCCGAGCTGCCGCCGCTTCCGCCTGGTTCTCCGTGCCCAATTTCCACCTTCGAGCCGCACGCGAGTGTAAGAAGCAAGCTCGCCGCCCCGGCGTACGTGTATCGAAACTTCATGGTCACCAACCTCCGATAACTCAGACCAGCCTTAGATGGTCAGCCGCTGTCAGGCTGATCACTCACCCGAGTCGAATGTCGAGCCTACGCCGGTACTTCTACGGTTTTGCCGCCGCCGCCGCGCGGCGCGCGTGCCTGCGGGTGGGGGCTCGTGGGGCGGTGTCGGTCTTACTGTTGGTTGCAGGGCAGGCCCACGGTCAAGCTGCCGAGCAAGTGGCCAACGGCGCGCCCGAGCAGGTCCAGCTCAGCTACAGCGCGGGCGCGGGCTGCCCCACCCAAGCAGCCTTCGTGAACGAGGTCGGAGCGCGCATTCGCCGCCCCCTGGAGTGGGTCAGCCAAAACCCGACGACGCTCATCGTCGTGACGCTCGGGCAAAGCGACGAGCATGCCAGCGGCAAGCTCGAGGTCACGCGGCGCGGCGGAGAGCCGACTCGCCGCGAATTCATCGCCAGCACCTGCGCCGAGGTAGGCTCCGCGTTGGCGCTCGTCACGGCGCTCACGCTGGATCCGAACGCGCGGACTGAAGCCTTACCGTCGTCCGCAGCCAGCTCGCTCGTGGGCGCCGCAGAGACGCCGGCTCTGGCCGAGAGCCAGCCGGCAGCCGTGGAAACACCGCCGCCCGCGCCGCCTGCTCCGCAGCGTGAGCCCGCTGGCAGCGAAGCCGCGCCGCCCGTGCCTCCGCCGCGCGCAGCGTACGTGGCGTGGCTGGGGCCCCTGGCAGGAGTCTCAATCGGCTACGCCCCGGAGCCTTTGGTCAGCCTGGGGTTGACCGTCGGCGCGCAACGCCGTGTAAGTCATGGACTTTCACCCAGCGTTCAGCTGACTCCATCGTGGGGCAAGACCGGAACCACCGGACCCACCGCGGCTGCCGGCGCGTTCGCCTGGGCCATGGCGCGCCTCGAAGCGTGTCCCACCGAGCTGCGCTTGGCCGCGCCGCTGGCCGTTGCGGCTTGCGCGGCGGTCGAAGCGGGCCGACTCTCGGCACGTGGCTCGCCGAGTCGAATCACGCCCGTCGCGGCCGAGCGTTGGTGGTTTGCGGCCGGAGCCTCGGCCTCGCTCCACTTCGCCGTCGGGCACTTTTTCACTCGGCTGGGGGCGCACGCGCTGTTCCCGGCAACGCGCGACGAATTCGTGTTCACGGGGCCCGAGCGGCACGTCCACGAGGCCGACACGGTGGTCTACGGGGCCAACCTGGGGCTCGGATTTCAGTTCGGCGGGTGATCAGTCTGGCCGTGGGCGGCCATTGAGGCGGACCAGGTGCTCGAACACCCGCTCGCTCTAGCCTCCGGTGCGCCCGCGTCCTCGTTGGCGCGGGTCGACGAGGCGCGGCTCCGCCGCATCGTTTCCGCGCAATTCGATGCGCTGTGGCGTTTTTTGCGGCGGCTCGGCGTCCCCGAAAGCGACGTCGACGACGCCGTACAAGAGGTCATTTTGGTGCTGGCTCGAAGGCTCGATGAGGTACGTGACGGTAGCGAGCGCTCGTTCGTGCTCAGCACCGCTTTTCGCGTCGCCTCCGGGATGCGGCGCCAGGTCAAGCGCCGCCGCGAGGTGCACGACGCGCCGTTGCTCGAGCGAGCGAGCCCCGGGCTCGACCCCGAAGCAGCGGCTGAGCAACAGAGGTTGGCCGCGCTCTTGGCCCAGGTCTTGGACCAACTGTCGCTCGAGCTGCGCGCCGTGTTCGTGCTCTACGAGCTGGAAGATTTCACGATGGCCGAGATCGCGAGCGCGCTGGCGCTGCCCGCTGGCACGGTGGCTTCGCGGCTGCGCCGCGGGCGCGAAGCATTCGAGCGCTTGGCTGCACGAGCTTTGGGTGAGGGAGAGGTACCATGACCGAGCCGGTGCGATTGCGTGAAACGGGCGGCGCGGCGCGCGCGCTGCTGAGCGCGGGCAAGCTGAGCGTGCCGCACGCCTCACGCCAGCGCGCGTTGGCGTTCACGAGCGCCGCCGCCAGCTTCGCTACGGCGGGCACGGCCGCTGCGGCGGGCGCCACGTCGTTGGTCAAGAGCGTGGTCATGTGCGTCTGCCTGGGCACGCTGGGTGGCGGCGTGGCCTCACTGGCCGTGTCGGAGACCGTCGCGCGCTGGCAAGCGCCGCCGGCCGGGGCCCGGCCCGGCGCCGCCGCGCTAGCGCCCCAATCCGCCGGGCGCCCCAGGCCGGCCGCGGTGGCAAATCCAGCTGGCGAGCTGGAGTCGGTGCCCGCGCCGTCCGTCGCGCCCGTCCCGTCCGTCGCGCCCGTCCCGTCCGTCGCGCCCGTCGCGCAGCCCGCCACGCTGCCCGAGCGCCAGCGGGTCGGAGCACTCAGCGGCGCCGCCTCGGCCTCGCCAACGCTCGCCCCGGCAGCGGCCGCGCCACGCGCCGAAAGCGCTAGCTCGCCACGCGTCTCCAATTTGTTCGATGAGCAACGCGTCATCGAATCCGCGCGGGCAGCCGTGTCGCGCGGCGACGCCCCGAGCGCGCTGGCAACGCTCGACTACTACGAGCGCAGCTACGCCCATGGTCAGTTTGGCCCCGAAGGCCTCGCGCTCCGCATCCAAGCCTTGAGCGCCCAGGGCGACTTGGCTCGAGCCCGCAGCCTCGCCGCCGAGTTCCGCCAACGCCACCCGCACCATCCCCTGCTGGCCTCTGTCCAAGCCGCCGTGCAGAGCGCGCCCAGCAAACGCTGAGCGCCGCCGGCCGCGACGAACGCCGCGGCCGAAGCCGCTGCGAGCGGCTACCTGGCGTTGCCGCCCGAGGCGTCGCTCAAGAAGCGGTACAAGTCGCTGCGGCTCGAGAGCACGAGCGTGTCGTTCTCGGACAGCACCTTCTTGTAGGTGTCCATCGTCTTCACGAACGCGTACAAGGCGCGCGCCTCGGCGCTCTGTGAGTAGGCGGCGGCGTAAATGGCCGTCGCCTTGGCGTCGGCGTCGCCGCGCACCTGCTGCACGCTCTTGTACGCCTCGGACTCGATCACGCTCAGGTCGCGCTCGCGATCGCCCAAGATTTTAGCGGCTTCGCCTTCGCCCTCGGAGCGAAAGCGCGAGGCGATTTGCTGGCGCTCGGAGATCATGCGCTCGTAAATTTTTTCGACCACGCTGGGGTTGTAGTTGATGCGCTTGAAGCGCACATCGAGCAACTCGACGCCCAGCTCGGCCAGCTTGGAGCGCGCGGCGTCGCGGATCTCGTGCTCGATGGCGGTGCGGCCCTTTTGAATCGGCTGCAAGACGCCGATGGTGCCGTTGCCGCCCATCTGCGGCGTGAGGGTCTCGTCTTGCAGCGGCTTGCGTTCTTTGGTGGTGCGAATCACCTCGATCAAGTCGTGCTTGGCGATGGCGTTTCGCGTTTCGCTGCCCAAGATATCGTCGAGGCGCGACTGCGCGCTGCGCTCGTCACGCAGGCGCCGAAAGTACTCGAGCGGCTTCGTGATGCGCCAGCGCGCGAACATACCGACCGAGATGTACAGCTTGTCGCGCGTCGGCATCTCGCTGCGCTGCGCGTCCCACTCCAAGATCTGTTTGTCGATCACGTTCACCTCTTGGGTAAACGGCACCTTGAAGTGCAAGCCGGCGCTGGTGACGGGCTGCCCCACCGGCTTACCGAACTCGGTGATGATGGCCTGTTGCGTCTCTTGCAGGGTGTAGAAAGAGCCGGCGGCAACGAACGCCAAGAGCCCGATCACGATCCAAAAGGCGATGCCCTTCATGGCGCTTTCCCGGTTTGCGGCAGGTTGTTCAGGTTCAAAAGGGGCAACATGCCCTTCACTTCGTCGCTGACAATCACCTTATTTTTCACCTTCGGCAGCACTTCGGCCATCGTTTCCAAGTACAGGCGCCGGCGTGTCACCTCGGGCGCTTTGGAGTACTCGGCCAACAGAGCGTTGAACGCCGACACCTCGCCTTCGGCCTGGTTCACGCGCTGCTTGGCGTAGCCCTCGGCGGCGCGAATGGTCTGCGCGGCGCGGCCGCGCGCCCGCGGCACCTCTTTGTTGTATTCGCCGTTGGCGATGTTGATGGCCCGCTCCCGCTCTTGCTGCGCCTGATTCACTTCGTTGAACGACGCTTGCACCTTCTCGGGCGGGTTGACGTTCTTCAGCTGCACTTGGTCCACCTTGAGGCCCATCTGGTAGCTGTTGACGAGCACGCGCAGCTTCTGCAGCGCCTCGTCCTCCACCTCTTGGCGGCCGATGGTGATGACCTCGTCCACGGTGCGGTCGCCCACCACCTCGCGCATCACGCTCTCGGAGGCGTCGCGCAGCGTCTCGTCCGGATTGCGGACGTTGAACAGGTAGTGGTCGGCGCGGTCGATGCGATACTGGATCACCCACTCGACGACGGCGGCGTTCAAGTCGCCCGTCACCATGGCCTTGACCTCGGCAAATTCGGATGGCGGCCCCGCCTGCGAGGAGACCGTCGCCTCGGGCGTGGCGAAGCCGAACTCCACCTTCAACTGCCGCTTCACCGGCACGATTTCGGCGGTGTCGATGCCCAGCGGCAACTTGAAGTGCAGGCCGGAGGGCACCACGTGGCTGAAGCGCCCGAAGCGCATCAGCACGCCTTCTGACTCGGCCGGCACCGTGTAGATGCCCGTCCAGACGAAGAACAGAGCCCCCAGCACCATCAAGCCGGTCGTGATCCACCGCAGCGAAAAGCTGCGCGGCTGAGGGAACTTCACTACTGCCATGCGCCACGCTTGGCGCCTCTCGCGCCCAGAGTCAATCCAGCGATTCCCGCTAGCGACAACTGACGAGCTTACGGCGGTAGCAACACCGATCCGAGCCGAAGGCCGCCCCGACCCCGCGCCGAATGTCTCGCTCCTAGGAAACGCGCGGAACGCCCCTCGAGCCGTGCCACTTCTCTCGATCTTGGCTCCGCTCGCTGCGAAACGAGACCCGGCGTCGCGCGTTCCTAGAAACTCTGCTCTACGCGGCCAGTCGAGCCGCGCTGGGCCTCAGCTCTGAACCAGCTGCGCCTCGAGCGAAATCTTCACCTTCTTGGCCACGAGCACACCGCCGGCTTCCAGCGCCTGGTTCCAAGTCAAACCGAATTGCTCGCGATCCAGCTCGCCGCTCAAGCTGAACCCAACCCGCGTGTTGCCCCACGGATCCTTGCTCGGACCCGTGACCTCGCCCTTCAGCGTGACCGGGTGCTCTTGATCCTTGATCTTCAAATTGCCCGTCACCTCGAGGTCGTCGCCGCTGCGCGTCACCTTCGTGCTCGTGAACGTCAACGTCGGGTACTTCTCCACATCGAAGAAGTCGGGCGAGCGCAGGTGGCCATCACGCTTCTCTTCGGCGGTGTCGATGCTGGCGGCGTCGATGCGCGCCGTCACCTTCGCCTGCTCCATCTGCGCCGGATCCAGCGAGACGTCCGCCTCCACCTTCGTGAACCTCCCGCGCACGGTGCTAATCATCATGTGACGAACCGCGAAACCAACTTCCGAGTGCCCGCTATCCAGCTTCCAAGTCATATTCAACTCCGTGGTGGTGATGTTCCTCGTGACCCCCGTAACCTGCTCAATCGCGGCCCCCGCGACTAGATGGATGAATCCGCAAACATCGTTGCCCCACAAGCAACAATCTAATAAAGTCCATAAATTCCGAATGGTTGAACGGCGCTATCGCGCCCCGTCATCGCGTCCTCCCCTCCTCGCATCGCGCCCCGTCATCGCGTCCTGCGTGTCGCTCGAGATTCCTCACCTCCTGGCTGCCGCGCCGCAGCCCCACTTGCAGAAGCTTCCGTAGCGTCTTTGGGCCACGCCGGGCGACCGCTTCGGGCCGCTGCCGTTCGACGCTATCGGAGCAGACCCTTCGCTGCTGAAAAGTCAGTTCGGTAGCGAGCTCACTTTTGCGACGCGAGGACCCCTTCGCTGCTGAAAAGTCAGTTCGGTAGCGAGCTCACTTTTGCGACGCGAGGAGCCCCTTCAGCACTGAAAAGTCAGTTCGGTAGCGAGCTCACTTTTGCGACGCGAGGAGCCCCTTCGGCGCGGGCGGACGAGCGGCGAGCGGCGAGCGGCCAGCCGCGCCGAGGCCAAATTTCCGTCTGGCTGGTTCGTGGTCGTTGCGAAGAAGAGCTCGAGCGCACGAGGTGGCCTGGATTCGCCCCGGAAGCTTCTGCGATTCGAGCTGCGCGTTGGCAGCCCCATGCCAAGAGTGGCGGCGCGCCACGAAAAGCTCCGCGAATTTCGCGCGGTTGGCGGCGCCACTAGCGGGGAGCGCGCGGCGTCGTAAGGTTCGCGCGCATGTCGATGAGCGAGAGCCTGCCGTGGACGCGCGAGGCGACGACGGCGGGCACCGCGCACGACGAGAGCGAACGGGCGCTGGGTCTCTTTCATCCGGCCGTGCGAGCTTGGTTCGAGCGGCGCTTTCCGCACGGTCCGACGCAAGCGCAGGCGCGCGGTTGGCCGGCCATCGCTCGCGGTGAAGACACGCTCATTGCGGCGCCCACCGGCTCGGGCAAGACGCTGTCGGCTTTTTTGCTGTGTATCGATCGGCTGTACCGCGCGGCCGCGGGCGGCGAGCTGGCCGACGCTGCGGTCGAGGTAGTGTACGTCTCGCCGCTGAAGGCGCTGGTCGTCGATATTCGGCAGAACCTCGAAGAGCCGCTCGAGCAGATCGCGGAAGTGGCGCGCGAGCTCGGCTTCGTGCCGCCGGAAATTCGCGTGGGCTCGCGCAGCGGCGACACGCCCGCGTCGGCGCGCGTGGCTTTGTTGAAGCGGCCGCCGCACTTTCTCGTCACTACGCCCGAGTCGCTCTACCTGCTGGTGACGGCCGGCAAGAGCCGCGAAATTTTGCGCAGCGTTCGCACGGTGATCGTGGACGAGATTCACGCGGTCGCGCGCGACAAGCGCGGCTCGCACTTGGCCCTCACTTTGGAGCGGTTGCAACACGTCGCGCTCGCGCGCCCGGTGCGCATCGGGCTCTCGGCTACGCAGCGCCCGCTCGAGCGAGTCGCGCGGCTGCTGGTCGGCGCTGGCCCGACGCGCGAGCAGGCCGACGGCCAGGCGCGCTGCGCCATCGTCGACGTTGGTCATCGCCGCACGCTGGATTTGGCCATCGAGCTGCCAGAGCGCGAGCTCTCGGCGGTGGCCTCGAACGAACAGCTGGGCGAGGTGCTCGATCGAATCGCCGAGCACGTTGGGCAGCGGCGCACGACGCTGCTGTTCGTCAACACGCGAAGGCTCTCGGAGCGCTTGGCACATTTGCTGGCCGAGCGCGTGGGCGCCGACAACGTCGCGGCGCACCACGGCAGTTTGTCGAAAGATCGCCGCGCGCGCGTGGAGCAGCGGCTGCGCGAGGGCTCGCTCAAGGTGTTGGTCGCCACCGCTTCGCTCGAGCTGGGTATCGACATTGGACCGGTCGAGCTGGTCTGCCAAATTGGCTCGCCCCGTAGCATCGCGACGTTCTTGCAGCGCGTCGGCCGCTCCGGCCACAGCCGCTTCGCCACGCCGGTCGGGCGTCTGTATCCGCTCACTCGCGACGAGCTGGTCGAGTGTACGGCGCTGCTACGGGCCGTCCACGCCGGCCGCCTCGACGCGCTGAACGTTCCGGTCGCGCCGCTCGACGTGCTGGCGCAGCAGCTGGTGGCCGAGTGCTCGGCGGAGGAATGGCACGACGGCGCGCTGTTCGAGCTAGTGCGAGGCGCCGCGCCGTACGCCGGGTTGACACGCGAGAGCTTCGAGGAAATCTTGGACTTGGTGTCGGAGGGCATCACCACCGGCCGGGGCAAGCGCGCCGCATTCGTGCACCGCGACCGCATCAACGCCCGCGCCAAAGGCCGGCGCGGCGCGCGCCTGGCCGCGCTCACTTCGGGCGGCGCCATTCCGGACAACGCGGATTACCGCGTCGTGGCCGAGCCGAACGACACGTTCGTGGGCACCATCAACGAAGATTTCGCGATCGAGAGCATGGCGGGCGACGTGTTTTTGCTCGGGAGCACCTCGTGGCGCATTCGCCGCGTCGAGAGCGGAACCGTTCGGGTGGTGGACGCCGAGGGCGCGGCGCCGACGATTCCGTTCTGGCTCGGCGAGGCGCCGGCCCGCACGAGTGAGCTCTCCGAAGAGGTATCGGCGCTGCGCGCGGCCGTCGAGCGCGAGCTGGTTCAGGAGGGCATTTCGGCGGCGTCGCGCTGGCTGCAGGCCGAAGCGCGCGTGACGGCGGTGGTGGCCGATGCGCTGGTGCAGTACCTGCGCGCCTCGCACGGGGCGCTGGGCATCTTACCGACCCACCAGGATCTGCTGTTCGAGCGCTTCTTCGACGACTCGGGCGGTATGCAGCTGGTGCTGCACTCGCCCTATGGTGGACGCATCAATCGCGGCCTGGGTCTGCTGCTCCGTAAACGTTTTTGTCGCTCGTTCGATTTCGAGCTGCAAGCGGCGGCCAGCGACGACTCCATCGTGCTTTCGCTGGGGCTTTCGCACGCTTTTCCGCTCGGCGATCTGCTCGATTTTCTGGCCCCGCGCGGCATCGCGACCGCGCTCACTCACGCGGTGCTGGTGACGCCGCTGTTCGGCGTGCGCTGGCGCTGGAACCTGAACCGCGCCTTGGTCGTGCTGCGCTACCGCGGCGGGCGCCGCAACCCGCCGCCGATTCAGCGCATGGAGACCGACGACATCACGGCCGCGGTCTTTCCGGCGCTGGCCGCGTGCCAAGACAACGCCACCGGCCCGCGCGAAATCCCGGAGCACCCGCTGGTGCGGCAGACGCTGCACGACTGCATGCACGAGGCCATGGATCTGAGCGGCCTGCAGCGGCTGCTGGACGCCATCGCCAACGGCGACGTGCGCGTGCACTTTCGCGACACCACGGAGCCGTCGCCGCTCTCTCACGAAATCTTGAACGCGCGACCGTACACGTTCCTGGACGACGCGCCGCTCGAGGAGCGACGCACGCGCGCAGTCCAGGTTCCGCGAGGCTTGCCGCTGGAAGCGCGCGACCTCTCCGCGCTCGATCCCGAGTCCATTGCGCGGGTGCGCGAAGAAGCGCGGCCGGCGCCGCGCGACCCCGAAGAGCTGCACGATCTGCTGCTGTCCTTGGTCGCGATGCGCGCCGACGCGAAGCACGAGCCGCTGTTCGACGCGCTGGTCGCGGCCGGGCGAGCGGCGCGGCTCGAGGGGCCAAGCGGCTACTTTTGGTGCGCGCGCGAGCTGCTCCAGGCCGCGAGATCGCTCTTTCCGGAGGCGCGCTTCGTTCCCGACGTACCGCCGCCCCCCGCGCTCTCTACCCAGCCCCGGCCGGAGCGCGAGCAGCTGGCGGCGCGCGCGCTGCGGGGCCAGCTCGAGCTGTGCGGTCCCGCTTCGGCGGCCGAGCTGGCTTGGTCCACCGGCCTCGACGAAGCCACCACCGCCTTGGCGCTCGCCCAGCTGCGCCACGAAGGCTTTGCCCTCTCGGGCTTCTTCGAGCACGGCCAACGCGCCGAGCAGTTTTGCGCGCGGCGCCTGTTGGATCGCATCCACCGCTACACTCGCGATCGACTGCGGCGCGAGATTGAGCCGGTTTCGCCGCAAGATTTCATGCGCTTCTTGCTGCGCTGGCAGGGCGTGACGCCCGAAACCAAGCGCGCAGGCCAGCCTGGCGTGGCCCGCGTCATCGAGCAACTTCAAGGCTTCGAAGCGGCCGTGGCCAGCTGGGAAGCCGACGTGCTGCGCGCGCGCGTGGCCGGCTACAAGCCGGAGTGGCTGGACGCGCTGTGCTTCTCGGGCGAGGTGGTGTGGGGTCGCTTGAGCCGTCGTAGCGCGCCCGCGAGCGCCTCGCGCAGCGCCAGCATTTCGCGCGCCACTCCCGTAACTTTGGCCTTCCGCGCCGATTTGGCTTGGCTACATCAGTCGCTGCGCGGCGCCGCGGCCACGCCGGACTCGGGGCCCTCGAACGGAGCAGAGGCGCTCTTGGATTGCTTGAGAAGGAAGGGCGCGCTCTTCACGAGCGAGCTGGCGCTGGAGCTGGGTGTTTCCTGGCGCGAGCTGAACGCCGCGCTGTGGGACGCGGTGGCGCGCGGGCTGATCACCTCCGACGGCTTCGGCGCGCTCCGCCACCTGCTGCGGCGCCGCCTGGACCAGCCGCCGGCCGCTACGCCCATTTTCGGCCTGCGCCGCGGCGGAAAACGGGAGCTCTCGCGCGAGGGGCGCTGGTCCCTCTTGCCGCCGCCCGCCGCCGCCGAGGACCCGGACGCGCTCGCCGAAGCGGTGGCCGAGCAGCTGCTGGTGCGTTGGGGCGTGGTGTTCGCGGACCTGGTCGCGCGTGAGAATTTGGCCTTACCGTACCGCGAGCTGAGCTGGGCGCTGCGCCGGCTGGAAGCGCGCGGCGTGGTGCGCGGCGGTCGCTTCGTCAATGGCTTCGTTGGCGAGCAGTATGCGTTGCCGGACGCGGTCGACGCGCTTCGGGCCGTCCGCCGCGAGCCTCACCGGGGCGAGCGGGTGACGCTCTCGGCCTGCGATCCGCTGAACTTGGTGGGTAGCATCGTGCCCGGCGCGCGCGTGCCATCTCAGCGCGGTCGCAGCGTCACGCTCGTCGACGGCGCCGTCGAGCGTGCGCCCGGCGACGCCGCCACGGATTAGCAAGCGTACACGACCCGCGGCCCTCAGTAGAAGGTGACGTCGTCGATTGCGGCGTTTCGTGCGACGCGTCGAGGAGCGGCGCAAAGGACGGCGTGCAAAAGAAACATGCGCAACTGGCCGCGGGCAGCGGCAAATTGCTGTTACTTCGCGACCTCCGAAACCTTCCGGATCGAAATCAACGGCCAAGCTCGAGCGGTGAGCCCGCCGCGGAGGACCAGCCCAGACGCGCCCCCAACGCTGGCAGCAGCGGGCTCCCAAAGCTGGCGGCTCCAGCCGCCCAGCATCTTTTCGTACCTGGACGCGGTCGCGCACCACGGCTCCATTCGCAAAGCCGCCGAAGCGTTGCACATCGCCTCCTCGGCGCTCAATCGTCGCATCTTGGACTTGGAGGCAGACGTCGGCTCGCCGCTGTTCGAGCGCCTGCCGCGCGGCGTGCGGGCGACAGCCGCCGGCGAGTTGTTCTTGGCCTACGTGCGGCGCTCGCTCAAAGAGCTGCGCTTGGTCGAGGCGCAGATTGACGGCCTGCGCGGCTTGCTCCACGGACGCGTGCGCATCGCCGTCGCAGAGTCGGTCACGGGCAGGATGTTGCCGGACGCGATCGCCGAGTACCAGCAGCGTCACCCGGGCGTTGGCTTCTCGGTCACGGTGGGCGGCCCGCGGGAGCTTGCGCAAGCTTTGACGCGGGACAAAGTCGACCTGATCCTCACCCACGAAAAAATCGACCCGGCCGAGCTGGTGATGCTTTCGGAGGTGCCACAGCCGTTGTGCGCGCTGGTGGCGCCCGAGCACCCGCTGGCCGCGCGCAAATCCCTGCGCCTGCGCGAATGCGTGGCCTACCCGTTGGCCATGCCGGACGCGACGCTCGCCGCCCGCTCGCTGATCGACGCCACGCTCGGCGGGGCATCCATTCGCTTCGAGCCGGCCCTGCTGTCAAACTCCATCGAAACGACCAAGATGTTCGCGCGCACCAGCGGCGGCGTCTGCTTTTCTTTCAAGATCGGCAAGAAGCCGGACGTGTCCGGAATGGTCGCCATCGCCCTCAGCGATCCTGGCCTGGCAGACGCCAAGCTGTCGCTGGCCAGCCGCCGCGGTCGAGTTTTGCCCGTGGCCGCCGCGGCCTTCGCCGAGCAGCTGAGCGCCCTGTTCGAAGAGCTCTGAGCCACGGAGGCGCTCCTCGAGCCGACGCGGTCCAGCGCGGGCAGGTCCGCAGTCACCACGACTTCGTCTCGGTGGGCCGGTAGCAGCGAGCGCATTTGGAGCGCGGGGTGCTCGCGGATTGGCGCTAGTCGTGGGCGCGCGAGCGGCGTACACCAAATAACGTAGTGGTTTTTGCGCCCTTGCCGCGCATCACGCTGACAACGAGCCGAAAACGCTTCGAAACATTGACGAAGCGGGACGCGCACGCGCGCCGTGACCGGAGGATTTGCCATGACTGAAAGCACGAAACCCAAGCTGTGGACACCCGGAGATTGGAACGCTTACTTCGGGTTCGGCACGAACATTCTCGTCAACTTGTTGGTGCTGACGGGGCTGCTTCGCTTCGTCTTGAAGATGCCGGACGACATCGTGTTCGGACGCATCTTGCCAGCCACTGGCCTGATGCTGTGCATGAGCACGCTCTATTACGCCTGGCTCGCCTACAAGCTGGCCCAAAAAACGGGCCGCTCGGACGTGTGCGCGCTGCCGTCTGGCATCAGCGTACCGCACATGTTCGTGGTCGTGTTCGTGATCATGCTGCCCATCGCCAGTAAGACGGGCGACCCCATCAAGGGCTGGGAAGCGGGGCTCACCTGGGTGTTCGTACAGAGCTTCGTGCTGATGGCGGGCGGCTTCATCGCGCCCATCATCCGTAAGATCACGCCGCGCGCGGCGCTGCTCGGCACCCTGGCCGGCGTGTCGGTCTCTTTCATCTCGATGCGCCCGGCGCTGGAGATGTTCATGACGCCGGTGATTGGGCTCATCTGCTTCACCATCATCTTGGCGAGCTGGTTCGGCGGCGTTCGCTACTTCAAGGGCATCCCCGCCGGGCTGGTGGCCATCGCGGTAGGTAGCTTGATTGCTTGGGGCTCCACGGCCTTGGGCTACGACTTCGGCGGCATGTCGACGGCGAACCTGGGCGCGTCGTTCAGCAATTTCGGCTTTTCGGTGCCGCTGCCGGCCTTCAACCACGTGTTCTCGGGCTTTCAGTTCCTGGGCATCATCTTGGTGACGGCCATTCCGTTCGGCATCTACGACTTGGTCGAGGCGCTCGACAACGTCGAGAGCGCGGCCGTCGCCGGCGATGATTTTCCGACCACGCGCGTGCTCACGGCCGACGGCGTCGTCAGCTTGATCGGCTGCTGCATGGGCAATCCTTTCATCAACGCCGTGTACATCGGGCACCCGGGGTGGAAGGCCATGGGCGGGCGCATCGGCTACTCCGCCGCTACCGGCGTCACCGTGATCGTCCTGGCTTGGCTCGGCATCATCTCGGTGATGTCGTCGCTCATACCGGTCGTCGCCATCTCCCCCATCTTGCTCTACATCGGCATGCTGATCGGCTCGCAAGCCTTCCAAGAGAGCCCGAGGGCTCACGCGCCCGCCATCGTCTTGGCGCTAGCGCCGCACCTGGCGGCCTGGGGCAAGCTGCTGATCGATAACTCTTTGGGCGCTGCCGGCACCAGCGCGCACGCGCTCGGCTTCGACAAGCTGGGCCAAGTCGGGGTGCTCTATCACGGCCTGGAGGTGATGGGCGGCGGCTCGATCTTGGGCGGCTTGATGTTGGGCGCGATCGCGGCTTTCGTGATCGATCGCGCGTTCACCAAGGCGGCGGCGTTCGCAGCCGCGGCCGCCGGCATGACCTTCTTCGGCTTCATGCATGGAGAAGCGATCGGCGTCGGCCAATCGCCTTTCGTCACCATCGCCTACTTGGGGGTCGCGGGTGTGCTGTTCGGGTGCGCCAAGCTGGCAACCGTTACGGCACCAGCGGCCGAAGAGCACCATCACCCAGAGCCGGAACCCGTGGCGGCCGAATAGCCCCGCACGCCTAGCCCGCACGCCTCGTTCTTCGAAGCGTGCCCGCGCCGTTGCCGGACCAAGCTTGACGAGGTCGTGTGCCGACGGTAGCTCTCGGTTCATGGTGGAGCTCGGGCGAGGACGCGGTGGACGACGAGTCGCTAGAGGTGTCCTTCGCCGCCGCGCCGGAGCAACGCTGGGCGTCGCGGCCAGCTTCTTCGTGGCGTGCACCCTGCACGCGCCTGCTCCCCAAGACACCGCCGCTGGCGGCTCCACCAGCTCCGGCGGCACGCACGCAGGCGGCGCGCGCTCCGGCGGCACGCACGCAGGCGGCACGAGCACGTCGGGAGACGAGCCCGGCGCGGGCGAAGCCGCGGTGTCCGGCGGCGGAACCCGCAGCGGGCTCGGCAGCAGCGGCAAGGCCGGCCAAGGCTCGGGCGCGGGTGGTAACGACTCCACCACGACGCCGGGCGGCGCAGGCGCAGGCGATTCGGGGGACGGCGGAGAACCGGCAACGGGCTGCGCTCCTACGTGCGGCGCCCACGAGACCTGCACCTCGGCCGGGAAGTGCGTGTGCGACTTCACGTCGTGCAGCGGCGCGTGCGTCGATACGGAGACGGACGAAAAAAATTGCGGCATGTGCGGCAAGGTGTGCGACGGCCAGTGCTACGCGGGCCACTGCCGCACCCAGCTGGTCCAACTGGCCGGCGCGAGCTCCGTGCAGCTCGCGCTGGACAAGAAGGATTTGTATTTCACCGCCCGGGGCCTGGGGACGGTCAATCGGATGCCGCTCGCCGGCGGCACGGTCGAAGCCATCGCGGAAGCGCAGAGTCAGCCCAACGGCCTGGCCGTCGACGCGACCAACGTCTACTGGGTCACCCAAGGCGGCAAAGTCATGAAGCGCGCCCGCGACGGCCAGACGGCGGCGGTGGTGCTCTCCCAATCGGACGATTTTGCGCACGACATCGCCGTCGACGCGACCAACGTTTACTGGACCATCTCGTTGGAGGCCGGCTCGGTCGTAACGGTTCCGATCGGAGGGGGAACGAGAAAGGTGCTCGCGACCGGCGCCGACCTCCTTTATCCCACGAAAATCGCCGTCGACGAGACGAACGTCTACTGGGTCAACAAGGGCTCCACGCCTCGCGACGGCAGCGTGATGAAGGTTCCGCTCGAGGGCGGTACCGCAACGCCCCTGGCCGAGGGCTACGAGCAACCGCAAGACGTCGTGATCTACAACGCCGCCGTGTATTTTTCGCTGCTCGTGGGGATCTCGAAGGTCAGCGCTTCGGGCGGCGTATCGGTGGTGTCGTCCGCTCCCCAGGGCGCCACGCCCATCGCCGTCGATTCCTCCGGCATCTTCTGTCGCCTCGTCGGCGGCGGCCGAGACGACATCGCTCGCATCTCTCTGGATGGCAAGACGGTCACCACGCTCGCGGCCACGCCCGCTTTGCCCACGTCCATCGCCATGAGCAGCACCACCGTGTATTGGGCAACGGGCGACGCCATCTATTCGGTCTCGAAGTGAAGTTGCGACGGCCAAGCTGAGTCTCACAAGGCGGCCACGCTGGGATCGATTTGCAACGGTGCCCAGCGCACGACACCGCGGGAAAGCGCGTAAACCTTGGTCGCGCGGGCGAAGAGCGGGGCGGTACGACTTCTGCTTGAGACGGCCAAATGCTTTGGCGCACTTTGCTCCCCGTAGCCGGCCTGTTTTCGATTTCCGCCTGCACCCCGCCCAAATCTCCGCCCGACGTGACGGAGCCGCCCGCGCCGACCAAAGAGGTCGACCTGCAAGCGAGCGCGCCCACGCCGCTGCCAGAGCCCACGGTGAGCAAACCGCTCGATCCTCCCCCCGCTCCAGAGCCGTCTTTTCAGCCGGTGCTGAAGTTTGCCGGCGCGTTCGCGACGCCCGAGAGCGTTTTGTACGATCCGACCGCTGATCGTTACTTAGTTTCGAACATCAATGGTGACCCGAGCGCCATCGACGGCAACGGCTACATCTTGGAGCTCTCGCCGGACGGCCGCGTCACCAACCCCAAGCTCATCGCTGGGGGCATGAACAAGCTGCGCCTGGACGCGCCGAAAGGCATGGCCATCGTGGGCAGCGAGCTGTGGGTTGCCGACATAACGGTGGTGCGCAAGTTCGACCTGAAGACGGCGGCCCACAAGGGGGACATTCAGCTGCCCGCTGCGACGTTCGCCAACGACATCGCAGCCGCCCCCGACGGCGGCGCGTACGTCTCGGACTCCGCCGTCAAGTTCGTCGAAGGAGCCCCTCAGCCCTCGGGCACCGACCAAATCTTCTTCATCGACAAGGAGGGGAAGGTGAAAGTCTTCGCCAAATCCCCGGAGCTGGCCGGGCCCAACGGCATCACCATCGGGCTGGGCAACATCTTGATCGCCAACAGCGTCAAGGGTGACGAAGTTTACCGCGTGACCGACAACGGCAAGCGCGACGTCGTCACGAAGGTGCCGGGCGGCATGCTCGACGGCCTGATCGCCATCGAAGGCGCGCTCATCGTCTCGAGCTGGAAAACGGAGAGCGTCTACCGAGGGCCGCTAGGCGGAGTCTTCGAGCCAATCCTGACCAAGGTGAAAGGCGTGGCGGACATGGGCTACGACTCCAAACGCAATCGCCTGCTCGTGCCCCGCTTTTTGGACGACACGGTCGAGGTTTACGAGCTCAACTAGTCGCGCGCGGCACCGACTTCTCATCACGTCGTGTGCGCTGCACTAGCTAGTGCCCCGACACCGCCGGCTCGTCTAGAGGCAGCCGAATCACGAACGTCGTGCCTCGCCCGAGGGCGGTGTCGAAGCGGATTTCGCCATGGTGCTTGTCTACGACGACCGAATAGCAGATGGCCAAGCCCTGCCCGGTGCCCTTGCCGACCCCCTTGGTCGTAAAAAACGGCTCGAAGATGCGAGAGCGAATGGCTTCGGGGATGCCGCTGCCCGTGTCGCTGACGCGGATCTCGGCCGCGCCTTCGACCCGGCTGGTCGAAAACGTGATCTTGCCGAGGCTGGTGCTCTCCGGGGTCTGCACGTCGGCAATGGCGTGCGCGGCGTTGATGATCAGGTTCAACAGCACCTGCGACAGCTCGTTGCGCAGCACCGGCACGAGCGGCAGGCTCCGGTCGAAGTCGAAGCTCACGTCCGCCACGTATTTCCACTCGTTGCGGGCCACCGCGCTGGAGCACTCGATGAGCTCGTGCACGTCCACCAGTTGCTTGTCGGCGCCGCTCGGGTGCGAAAACTCTTTCATCGCCTTGACGATCGAGTTGACGTGCGAGAGGCCCTGCAAAGATTGTTCGAGCGCGCGCGGCGTCTGATCGAGCAAGTAGGCGAGCTTGCTGGCCTGCAGCACGCCGTCCAGTGTCTCTAGCTCGCGGCTGACGTCACGCCCGCCACGCGCCGCGTCGACCACCGCTGCTTGAGCCTCCAGCACGCCACGCAGCTTCGAGAAAGCGCGCTGGAGAAAGCTGACGTTGTCGGTCACGTACTGGCTGGGCGTATTGATCTCGTGGGCGATGCCGGCTGCCAGCTGGCCAATGCCTTCGAGTTTTTGCGCTTGTATCAGGCGCTGCTGCGCCTGCCGGAGCTCGTCGATGTCGAGCACGGAGCCGACCAGGCGACACGGTCTGCCGTTTTCGTTCCACGCTCCCTGAGCATTCAAATCGAACCAGCGGTAGGCTCCGTCGGGCGTCAGGGCGCGCATCTCGATCGATCGAAAAGGCTGCCGAGTCGTCAAGTGGGCGTCGACGGCGGCGCGGAGCGCCGGCAAGTCGTCGGGGTGGACGCTCTGCTCCAACACGGCAAAGTCGCCCCTCACGTCGGACCGGCCGCGGTCTTCGTCGGTGATCGAGTAGACGACTTCTCCCGTTTCGATGTTCCAGTCGAAGAGGCCGGCGTTGGAAGCTTCGAAGGCCAGCCGTAGCCGTTCTTCGCTGGTCCGCAGTTGGCGCGTGAGCCGAAATTGTTCCGCCGCGAGCCCCACCTTCAGCCGCAGATCTTCGCTACGCCAAGGCTTGGTGACGAACGCACAAATGTTGCCGTCGTTGATGGCGCGCACGACCGCGCTCAGGTCGGTTTGGCCCGTGATCAGCACCCGGCTAGCGTGGGAGACGGGGCGCAGCTTACGGAACAGCTCGTCGCCCGACATGCCCGGCATGCTCTGATCGGACAGCACGACCGCGAGCTCGGCGTCCTTCGTCGCGAGCTCGAGCGCGTGGTTGGGCTTATTGGTCGCGACGACCTCGAAGTGGTCGCCGAGCACGTCGTCGAAAGCGGTCAAAAGCGACGGGTCGTCGTCTACGACCAGGACGCGTTCTCGCCGTAGGGATGCACCCATGACTCCCCCCATGGAACGACAGCTGGAGGCCCGGCTTAAGGTGAGAGCGAGCCCTACGTGCAGGGCCGCGGCCGACGCACGCCAGGCGCTCCCGCTACCGCCGTAGTAGAAGGAACACCTTGAGAACCGAGCGCGAGAAGATGCTGGCTGGCGAGCTGTACGACTCGGTCGATCCGGAGCTCGTGCGACTGCGCGAACGGGCGCGCGATTTGTGTTGGGCGCTGAACGCCAGCGCAGAGTCCGAGCAAGCCGCGCGCCGCTCGCTCTTGCAGCAGCTGCTCGGTAGCGGCGGAGATTCGGCGTGGATCCAGCCGCCGTTCTTCTGCGACTATGGCTCTAACCTTCGGCTCGGCCAGAAGGTGTATTTCAACTTCAACTGCGTGGTGCTCGACGTGTGCGAGGTGAGGGTCGGCGACTTTACGATGTTCGGTCCCGCCGTGCAGATCTACACGGCCACGCATCCGCTCGGAGCCGCTGCGCGCCGCAAGGCCGAGCTCGGAAGGCCGATCGAGATCGGGAGCGATTGCTGGATTGGCGGCGGAGCCATCATCTTACCGGGCGTGAAAATTGGAGACCGAGCCGTGATCGGCGCCGGCAGCGTGGTCACGCGCGATGTTCCCGAGGGCGTGCTGGCGGCCGGCAACCCGTGCCGCGTGCTGCGTGAGCTGGCCGACGAAGAGTAAAAGCGACCGGCAAGCTCGTGAGCCGCCCGGCGCGTACGGCAGAGCGCAAAGCAAATTTCGTCGCGAGCGCAAAATACGCCGCTTGCTGCCCTTCAGGGCTGGCCCGGGCGCGACGAATGCAAGAAAACGCCCGCGCCGTGCAAGCGTATCGAGGACGAGTTGAGTAATCTTCGGGCATGAAGCTACGGGCGCCAAGCTGGGCGTGGTGCGGAGTTGCCGGCTCGCTACTGGCTTGCAGCGAAGGAGCTCCGGTCGGTCCCGTACCCACCGCCGGCGCCGCCAACGTCGGTATGGCCGGCACGAGCGCCAGCGCTGGCACCGGCGGTAGCGCGAGCAGCACCGCGGGCACCAACTCGACCCCGACCTCCGGCACGGCGGGCCAAGGCACGGGCGGCAGCGCCGGTGGCGAGGCCGGTACCGGCGCCGCCGGCATGGCGGGCAGGTCGGCCGCGGGCGGCGCGGGCGGCGCGGGTGGCTCGGGCGGCGCAGCGGGTTCGGGCGGCGCAGCGGGCGGAACCGACGGAGCGGGCGGCGCGGGCGGAGGCGGCGGTTCCGGCGGCGGCGGCAGCACGCTACCGAAACGTGTACTTCTGTACAGCTTCAGCACGCTGACCATCCCTTCGGTACCGGCACAGATCACGCTCCTCAAATCGCAGCTCACGACCTGGGGCTACGAGGTCGAAGAGAGCAACAAGCCCGACGACATCAGCACCACGAACTTGGCTCGCTTTGGCGGTGTCGGCATGATCAACACCTGCTTCGAGCCTTTCGGCGCGGGCAAGAAGGGTGAAACGCAAAGCGCCGCCCTCAAGGCGTTCGTCGAAAATGGGGGCGGCCTCTTCGGCACCCATTGCGCGAGCGTCACCTTCCAATCCGCCCAGCCGCCGAATCCGTACAACGACTTGATCGGCGGGCGCGGCGGGAGCGTCAACTTCGAGGGCGCCAGCACCTGTACCAAGACGACGGAGACGCACGTCACCACGGACATGCTCCCAGCCACCTTCAACTACACTGGCAACCTCGATGACGCCGACTACGTGGCGGCGGACAGCAAGGTGTTGGTCAAGTGCAAGTGGTCGGGCGGCGCCATGAAAGACGCCTCGGTGTCTTGGTATCGTACCCCCGGTAAAGGGCGCGTCTTCTACACGAATTTCGCGAAGGTCGACGCCGACCTGAAAGACGCCACCGTGGGCCAAAAGCACGTCTTGGTCGGCCTGGGCTGGACGCTGGGGCGCTGAGCAACTGACGGTTGCCGTTGCTCGGCAGCCGCCAGCGCTATTGCTAGCCCAGTTGGAAGATTCGCCCCCAGGCGGCGCGCGCTAGCGCCGCTCCGTTTGGATCGGGAAACTATCGGTCTTTTGTGCCAAAGTAAGCAGGCTAGCGGCACTCACAAACGATCGAAAAAGTTGATCCAAGTAGCAAGCTCCGTTGCTACCTCCTCCTAGACGAGCGAGTCGAGAGTTGGAACCAACTGGCACCGAGGGAATGTATCATTATGGCGCAGATTTCTTCCCACTTTAAAGCACCGCTCAGCGTGCTCCTCGCCGTGCTGGGCTCCAGCGTTTGGACGGGCTGCGGCAACGAAGCCGCTCCCAACCCGGGCACCCCAGGTGGCACGGGAGCAACGGCCAGCATGGCTGGCTCCGGCGCCGTCGCCACCGCCGGCTCGTCGGGCACCGGCGGAACAGGCTCCGTGCTCATGCCTAACCCGGAAGGGTGTGTGAGCACCACGGTGACCACGCAAAAGCGCGTGGTGCGGCTCACCGACAACCAGCTCGTCAACACGTACTCGGCGCTCTTCAAAGACGCCGCAGCCGACATGTTCAAAGACGAGGAGATCCCGCCCGCGAACCTGCGCTCGTTCCCGCCTCTGGCCACGGTCGGCACCACCATCAATCAGTCCGCCTTCGACCTGCGTGATCGCGCAGCCAAGCGGGCCATGACCCACGTTGGAACCAACCTGGCCACCATGACGACGTGCGGCGCCACGCCCACCGACGCAGCGTGCGGCCTCGCCGCGGTGCTCAAGTTCGCCGAAACAGCCTACCGGCGCCCGCTCACCACCGAAGAAACGGCGTCGTACGAGATGCTGTGGACCGAGCTGACCACCACCAACGGTGGCAGCGTGAGCGAAGCCATTCAGCACGGCTATGACGCCGTGCTGCTCTCCCCCGGCTTCCTCTACCGCAGCGAAATAGGCGACGGCTGGAACACCGCCGGTCCCCTCAACAACTACGAGCTCGCGAGCGAGCTCTCCTACTTTCTGTCCGACGGCCCGCCCGATCAGGAGTTGCTCGCCGCCGCCGCCGCCAACCAGCTGAACGACCGTGACGCGCTGCGCACGCAGGCGCGCCGCATCTTGGCCACCGACAGCGCCAAGGCCAACATCGAAGCAGCGATGGTCTCGTACTTCCAGCTGACCGCGGTCCCCGGAGTGGTGATCGAAGACGGCACGGTCGAGGGCCTGCAGGTGACGTCGGGCTTGAAAAACTCCATGCTGCGTGAAGGCGAAGAGTTCTTGAAGCACGTCCTCTGGCAAGGCCAGCTGGGCGATCTGGTGACGTCGCGCAAGACCTGGATCAACAGCCAGCTGGCTCCCGTCTACGGGGTCACGGTCCCGAGCACCGACGTGAACGTCTTCACCGAGGTCATGCTGCCGGAAGACCGCGCGGGTCTGCTGACGCTCTCGCCCTTCCTCACGTCCAAGTCGCGGCCCGACGGCACGTCGGTGGTCGGCCGCGGCCTCGCCGTGAACGCCGCCCTCGTCTGCTCCGAGAACCCGCCGTTCCCCGAGGGCAACATGACGGTCGTCGACGCCATTGCCTCTCAGACCGATTGGACCGAGAAGCAGAAGGCAGACTTCCGCGCCGATCCAATGAAGGGCGTCACTTGCGCCGCCTGTCACAGCCAGTTCGACGCCATGGGCCTCGTGCTCGAGAACTACGACGCCGTCGGCAAGTTCCGCACGAAGGACCGCAAGGGCAACACCATCGACGCGGCTTGGACCACCAGCAAGCTGCCGACTCAGTTCGACTACGACCAAAACGCCGATGGCACGCCCGATCCGTCCATGGTCACGGGGCCGACCAACTTGGCCCAGGCGCTGCTGCGCGACGAGCCCTCGTGGGGCAGCAACGCGCTGACGCGCTGCATGTCCCTGAACTTCATCAACTTCGCGCTGGCCGACGAGAGCCAAGGCAGCGCGCGCGCAACGGGCGTGCCGACCGACAGCTGCGCCGTTCGCGCCGTCACCGACGCCTTCGCCCAATCCAACGACAAGAGCTTCACGTCATTGCTCGCCGAAATCGCCGCCTCTGAAACGCTTGCCCACCGCACGCCAGGAATGTGAACCCATGAAATCTTATCGATTTGCGCGACGTTCGTTCCTGGCTTCCGTTGGCGGCGCCTTCGGCCTGCACACGCTGCTGCGCAGCATGGAGGCATCCGCCGCCGGTGAGGGTCCGCCCGCTCGGTTCCTGCTGATGAACTGGCCCTGCGGTTCCGTGAAATACCAGTACGTGCCGACGGGAACGGGCACGAGCTACACGGCTTCCGCCACCCGCGGCGAGCCCGGCTACATCATCTCTCCGTTTGCAACGCCCGAGCTCAAGGGGCAGACGCACATCCTGTTCGGCTTCAACATGTCGGGGCTGAATTGTCCGGGCGGCGGCGCGCACGAGGCCGGTACGCCCTTCTCCACCACGGGCGCCAGCGGCCCCGGCACCCGCAAGAACGGCGGAGAGACCGACGACGGCTGCGCAGGCGGCCCGTCGTGGGATCAGATCCTGCTGAAAAACGCCATGGGGCTGCAGACCCCTGGTCGCGGCTACTACAACGTCATCTGCGACTCTCGCGTCGACTCTTACGAGACCTCGACCCGCTGCCTCTCGTACGGCTACACCAAGCAGCAGATCGCTGCCGCCAGCGGCGGGATGATCTCGGAAAACACGCCCCTCCGCCCGACGCTGAGCCCGATCACGGCCTACAACGATCTGTTCAAAGAGTTCATGCCGGGCGGCGGCGGCATGACCGACCAGAGCGCGCTACGCCTCCTGAAGCAGCGTAAGAGCGTGCTCGATCACTCGCTCCGCGAGCTCGATCGCCTCAAATCGCTCGCTCCCGCGAACGAGGCCAGCAAGATCGACGCTCACGCCGAGGTCATTCGCAAGCTGGAGACGCAGCTCTCCGACCAGATCAGCAACCCGGGCACCAGCGTCTCGTGCGAGAAGCCGACCGCCCCGGCCATGAACTTGAATGGCCTCAACTCGGACTCGACCGGCTACGGCAACAACGCGATGGCAGGCTCGGACGACGCGCCGAACCACGCTGCCGTCGGCGCCGCTCACTCCAGCATCATCCGCGCGGCCTTCGCTTGCGACATCATCCGCGTCGCCACGTTCGAGTGGTCACCGGGTACGAACCACGTCTCCTTCAAGGGTGCAGATCCGAACTCTCCGAACACGATCTACATGCACCACCCGTTGAGCCACAAAAAGCTCGACACGAACTTCTACCAAGGCTCGCCCCCCGGTACCGATCGCTACATCTGGGACGCCATGGCGTACGTGCAGCACTGGTACTTCACGGAGACCGCCAAGTTCGTGATGGGCTTCCTCAACCAGAAAGATCCGCTCGATCCAGCCGGTGGCAGCTTGCTCGACCGCACCGTCATCACCGCGGTGAGCGAGGTCGGCAATCCGTCGCACGACCGTAACAACGCCTCGGCCCTGATCATCGGCGGCCACAAGCTGGGCATGCAGACGGGCGGGTTCCAGAGCCTCACCAACGCCCATCACAACCGCGTCTGGGCCAGCACGGCCCAAGCGTTCTTGGGCGCCGATCCGATGAGCAAGCTCAGCTCGGAAGTGTTTTACAAGAACGGGGTCACGCCCATCCCCGGCATCTGGAGCGCCCCGGCGTAACCGAGCGGGGCCGGTCGGCCGCGAGCCCGTCAGGGCTTGCGGTCGAGCGCCATGGCATAGACCAAGAAGCGCTCGAGCGGCCCGTTTTGCCAGAGCCAGGCCGTGAGCGGCGGGCTCAGCGTGCTGCTCTGGGCCAGCAGCGGATCTTCCCGCTGCAGCATGTGGAAGAGGCCGGGGCGCGCGATGTAGATCATCTGCTCGGCCGACATGAGCTGGACCAGCAGCTTCAGCAAGTCTGCCTCGGGCGGCACGGTGGCCAGAGCGGGGTAACGCGAGCTAGAAAGCACGTCCGTGACCAAGAGCGCGCGGCCGCCCGGCTTCGTGAGCGCGTGCAGAGTGTGCAGGTGCGTCGCGCCCAGCACGTGCCGGACCGCATCGAACAGCTGGTGCCGGTCGCCCAGCGCCTGCAAAACCGAGAGCTGCATCTGCGTGATGCACGACGCGGAGAGCACCACGTCATGCGCGCCCAGCTCTGCGGCCAGCGCCGACGCGGTGCGGCGGTGATGCTGCAGCAGCTCCGACTCCGTCGTCTCGAGCCGCGCCCAGCGCTCGAGCTTGTCCAGGAGACCGGAAAGATCGACCGGGGCGTGGAGCACCAGCCGCGCCTGAACCTCGGCTGGCTGCCGGGCCACCGCGCCTTCGAGCGCGCCGCGATCGACGTCGACCAGGTGAACCTCGGAGAAGCGCTCCGCGAGGCGCGCCAGATCGAGGTCGAGGCAATTGCCGGCGCCCAGCACGCACAAAGTCGACGAAACGCCTGGTTTTGCGCTGTCGAGCGCTAGGCGAGTCGTCTGTGCCCGGTGCTCTTGGTAGCTGTCGAACAGCGAGCGTGTGCTCTCGTTCGCTTTGCGCTGCTCGTCGATGAGCCACATTCCCTTGGTTTGCCCGAAATGCGCGCGCTCGGCAATGGGACGGCAGGGCCCGACGCGCCGCCGGCTGGTAGCTGAGCTATGGCGCGAGGAAAACCGCGTTCTTATCGGGGGGCGAAGCGACGCTGTCTCTGGAGGCAGAATCGCGATTCGAGCGGCGTGCTATTCAAGGCTGGCGATGGTCGAGATTCGACGCGCGGAGCACAACAAGAAGCCGGGCGTTTGTTACGCCGTGACGAACGACGGCCTGGAGTTGCCCGTCGTCGACGTCACGCACCCCGCGTTCGAGCTCACGCTGAGCGAAGAGAAGCAGCAAGCGCTGGTCGCGCACTTCTTGTCCGAGCAGCGGAGCTTTGCGCGCCTACCCAGGCTCGTCCGTAGCGCGTTGTTGCGCTTCTTCATGCGCGGCTCGCGCATCGCCCGCGGTCTACGCCATGCTCAGGGCGGATTTCTCGACGGCATGACCACGTACCTGTTCAAGCTCGGGCCGAAGAACTTGGGCTCGTACGCGGTGCCGGCCGATCACCGCATCTTGATGTCCTTACCCGCCATTTCGGTGCGGCTGCGGCTTTCGGACATGGCCCGGCTCATGGCCGAGGGCTTGGCGCCGCGCCTGGCCGCGGACCCGCAGAGCTCGCTGCACTTCGTCAATATCGCCGGTGGTCCGGCCGCCGACAGCCTCAACACGCTGATCGTGCTGCAGCGCGAGCAGCCCGCGCTACTGGCCGGGCGGCGCATCGCGCTGAAAGTGTTGGACGCCGACATCGACGGCCCCGCCTTTGGGGCGCGTGCGTTGGCCGCGTTGCAGGCGCCGGCCGCGCCGCTGGCCGGGCTACACATCACGTTCGAGCACATCCGCTACGACTGGCGCGACACCGCGGTCTTAGTGAACGCCGTGGCCGCGGCAGGCCGCGAAGGTGCTTGGGTGGTCGCCTCGTCCGAAGGTGGCTTGTTCGAATACGGCTCGGACCAAGACATCGTGAGCAACTTGCAGGCCCTCGCGCGCGGCCCCCAGGGTCGCGTGTTCGCGGCTGGCTCGGTGACGCGCAATGACGAGCTCATGGCCACGTTGAAGCTCACCAGCACCGCTGCCACCAAGCCGCGCGGGCTAGCCACTTTCAGCGCTCTGGCGGCCAGCGCGGGCTGGACGGTGGCGCGCGCCATCGCTCGGCCACTCAGCGATCAAGTGCGGCTGGAGCCGGCAGGGCAAGCCGTGCTCTCGACCGCCTCGAATTAGCTTTACGAGGTGGGGCAACTGGTCGAGTCTCCCGAACGGGAGAGCGATCATGCGTTGGTTGGTTGGGTCCGTCGTCGTCATCAGTTGCTGCAGCCTCTCGCTGGTAGCGTTCGCGCAGGCCGCCAAGCCCGCGCCCGTACCCGCGCCGAACGGGGCTTTCCCGGCCGATCCTGCCGCGCATCCGCCGGCTGCCGCACCAGCGCCCGCGCCCGTACCCACGCCCTCAACGACCACCACGCCTGCGCCAGACGAGCCCCTGCCGTCACCGCCGCCCGCCGCCGCGTCACCGCCGCCCGCCGCCGCCGCGTCACCGCCGCCCGCCGCCGCCGCGCCACCGCCGCCAGCGGCCGCCGTGCCACCACCTGCGGCCGCACCCACGGGCTACGTCGAGCCAACCCCGCCCCCACCGCGCGAAACCGACACCAGGCCCATCCGCGCACGTCGTCCTTTTTTCATCGGAGGCGAGCTGGGTTGGAACGGCCTGTCAGGTCTTGGGGTCAACTTCAGCTACCACTTCGTGCCCTATTTCGCGCTCGATACGGGCGCAGGCCTTTCGGCTACCGGCTGGCGCGTGGGCGCACGCGCGCGCGCCAACTTTCTCACTGGCGACTGGACGCCGTTTTTGGGCGCCGGCTTTTCGTACGCGAGCGGCACCGGGGGCCAATCGTTCGAAGCCGAATCGCGTGGGGAAAAAGCGACGCTCGAGGTGCTCAGCTCCCCTTTCGCGCAGTTCGCCGGCGGCGTGAACTACACGGGCACCGAAGGCTTCGTGTTCACGGCCACCACGGGCTATTCGCTGCTGCTCAAGAAAGAGAACACCCGCTTCATCTCGGGCTCGCGCGACGCGTACGACGACATTCAGGTCATCTACGACGGCGGGCTGATCGTGTCGGTAGCGTTCGGCTACGCGTTCTAGCGACTTGATGGGGCCAAGGCCGTCGAAAGCGCGCGCCACGAGGCGCGCACGGTCATGAAGCGCTCGTCACGCTCGATGGCCAGCGCCGATTTCACCCAGTCGTCGACGGCCTCGGGTAGATCGGGGCGGAGGGCGTGCAGGCTGGGGCGCGGCGCGCTCATGCATTGGCGCATGATCTGAATCACGCCGTCACCCACGAATGGCGGACGCCCACCCAAAGCGCGAAACAACACGGCGCTCAAGCCGTAGACGTCGATGCGCTGATCGAGCGACTCGGTCGTCTCTTTCCAACACTCGGGCGCAATGTAGCTGGGTGAGCCCGCGATATGGCCCGCGAGCGTGACCGAGCGCATGCGCAGGAACTTGGCAAACCCGAAGTCGAGCAAGCGCACGGTGCCGTCGTTCTGCACGAAGATGTTACTGGGCTTGAGGTCGCGGTGCAGAATGCCGGCGGCGTGCGCGGTCTCGAGCGTGCTCACCACCGGCTCGATGATCGCTGAGAGCTCGGCGAGGCCCAGCTGCTGCCCCTGCTCTTTGGCCGCGTCCAAGCAGGCCTCCAGGTTGGCGCCGTGCAAAAGCTCCATAATCAAGAACAGCGTGCCGTCGTCGCCCCAAACTTGGTGGTAGACCCGCACCGCGGACGTGCCAGAGAGCACCGTCAACGCGTGCAGCTCTCGCAACATGCGCTCCCGCCAAGAGGCGTCCGCCTTTGGAGGCGGTACCAGCACCTTGATGGCCACTTCGTCGCCCATGCGTAGGTCCAGCGCGCGATAGACGGCCGCCTGCCCGCCGCGGTCGACCACCCCCAACAGCCGGTAGCGCTCGCCCACGATCTCGCCGCTGCGATCGCGCAGCGGGGAATCGGAGGGAAAGTCGCTGTTCATCCGTGGACCGAAGCGAGGCTAGCTTGCCTGTGCGTGCTGGACAACGCCGCTGGAACGCCAGAGTAGTTCCGCCGGGCTCGGCTCTGGAGCTAAGCTACGCGGATGCGAGCGGCGAGGGCGTGGATACCAATCGGCTTGGCGCTCGCGCTGCCCGTACCGGCTTGCTCGGGTGGCTACCCGCTGCCGCCTACGCGCTGCGACGAGTTTTGTGACGCCACCAAGGGCGGCTTCTGCCAAGACTATTACGGGCCGGCCAGCTGCGTCGCCCAGTGCGAGCAAAGCAACACGGACGCCGAAGCTTGTCGCGCGCTGTTCGACGCCACCTTGCGGTGCTTTCGCTCGAGCCCGCGTGCGCTCGAGCAACGCTGCGTCTACGACGGCCAGCCCGACGACTGCGAAGTCGAAACCAGCTTGCTCTTGGCGTGCGTCGCGAACCAGTACCAGGGCGCGGGAATGCGCTAGCCCGAGCGAGCACGAGCGCGAGAGCCGCCAGCCCCGGGCGAGAGCCGCCAGCCCCGGGCGAGAGCCGCCAGCCCCAGGCGAGAGCCGCCAGCCCCGGGCGCGAGCCGCGAGCCGCCAGCTGCCAGCCACGAGCCGCGAGCACGAGCCGGCAGCCGAGAGAGCAGCCAGCGGCGGGTCGGATTCGTTGCGAACGCGTCGTTGACAGTCCGACGAGCGGCGCTAAAAAGGTCAACATGGTTGACCTATTACTGGCGCCGGCCAGGGCGCTCGAGCTGACGGTAGAGGCCGCCGTGGAGCAGCGTTTTTTGGACGCCATGGGGCACATGAACGTGGCCTGGTACGTCCACCTCTTCGACCGCGGCGTCTGGACCTTCTTCGCCCGCCATGGCCTCGACGAGCGCTACCTGGAGGGCGCTGAGCGCGGCATGTTCGCCGTGGAAGAGAACCTGCGCTACCTGTCAGAGCTGCGCGAGGCCGAGCCGCTCGAGGTCTACACCGGCGTGCTCGAGGTGAAGCCAAAGACGCTGCGGCTACTGCAATACATGGTCGATCGCGAGAAGCAGAAGGTAGCGGCCGTGCGCGAGGTCGTGGCGGCTCATATCGACTTGAAGACACGCCGCTCCGCTGCCTTCGCGGGCCACGTGCTCACGGGCCTGAGCGCGCTGCCGCTGGCTGCACCGCCCACCACGGCCATGACCGAGGCCTCCGCGCGGCTCTTCGCCCAAGCGTGGGTCGATGCGTGGAACCGGCGCGACGTAGAAGCGGTGCTGGCCCACTTCGCGGACGACGCCGTATTCATCAGTCCCAAGGCCGAGCGCTTCGTGGGCTCGGCGCGCGTCGAAGGTAAAGCCGCCCTGCGCGCCTACTGGCAGACGGCGCTGAGCCACATCCAAAGCCTCGAATTTCGGCTGGAAGAAGCGCTGTGGGGCGCGCGCTCCCAGACCCTGAGCGTGGTCTACACGTCTTCGCTCGATCGGCAGCCGCCGGTGCGAGGCGTCGAGCTGATGCAGTTCCGCGAAGGGCGCATCGTGCGGGGTGAGGCAACGTACGGAGCCGCCGTCACCAGCGTGGCGCCGTGAGTCGCAAGGGCGCGCCCGCCCAGCCGTTCGAGCCGTTGCGCGCTGGCGCGAACGAGCCGCTGGCGCTGCTACATTTCGCGTTCCGGTCCATCGTGGCCAAGCCCGACGCCAAGCTGGCGGCGCTCGGGCTCGGCCGCGTGCACCATCGCATCTTGTTCTTCGTCGCCCAGACGCCGCCGCTACGCGTGGTCGATTTGATGGCAACTCTCGGCGTCAGCAAACAAGCCTTGAACGGGCCGCTGCGCCAGCTCGTCAGGCAAGGCTTGGTGCTGAGCGAGGCCGCTCCGAGCAACCGCCGCGAGCGTCGCCTGTCACTCAGCGCGGACGGCCGCAGGCTCGAGCGGCAGCTCTCCGGACACCAACGGCGCGCCTTCGCGGCTGCGTTTCGTCACGCCGGTCCGCGCGCGCACCGCGGCTGGCGCGCAGTGATGTTGGCGCTAATCCGCGCCAGATGAGCCGAATCGGGCCAACGACGCCCGCCAGGTCCACCACGGCCGGGATCTCGATGCGCGCGCCAGACTCCTTCAAAACGCGCCCTCGAACGCGATGCTAGGCACCGTGACCGGCCCAATCTCTTCGTATTTGCACTGGAAGGCGTTGCAGCTGCCGGTCAGCTGCTCTTTGTTCAAAGTCGTATTGAGGACCTCGAGGTTGAGCCCCCACCAACGATTCGGGCGCTTGATGTACCAGCGCTTTTCGATCTTGAAATCGAGCCGCCAGAAGGGGGGCGTGCGCGGCGGATGGCGCGCCGCCTCGATGTACGCGACCTCGGCAGGAATGCCCGTGTAGAAGAGCAAGCGGCTACCCAGCCGCCAATTCTTACCGAGATCGTAAGACGCCGCGACGTTCAACACGTGCGTACGGTCGGTGGTGGCGGGCCCGCTGACGCGCCGAGCAAAGCGCAGCGAGCGTGAAAGCGTGTACGAGATGAAGCCGCCCAGCTTGCGCGACAGGCTCCGCCGCAGCATGAGCTCGAGGCCGTAGGCGTGACCGCCGGTGCGAAACTCGTTGAAGTCACGTCCGTCGTCGGTCTGACCGCCGCGGTTTGCCGTCTGCTCCAGCTGTAGCAGGCTGATCAGATCCGTCATGTTGAAGAAGGCGCTCTGAAATAGCGCCAATGAGCCGGAAAAGCCCGCGGGCAGCTCGTAGTTGACGCCCGCGCTGTGCTGCACTGCCTTCTGCAGCCCGCCTTGCAGCGACGGCTTGAAGCCTGGGATGGGGCCAATGAAGCTGGGCGCCTGGTGAACGAGGGCCAAGCCGTGGACCACCTTCAGCTTCTTGCTCAAGGTGTACTCGGCCGTAATCCGCGGATCGACGCCGACGACCGCGCGCTCACCCGAGACGAACAAATCAGCGCGTAAGCCCGGCGTGATCTGAAGGCGGGGCGCCACGTCCCACACCAAGTCTGCGTACATGCCCAAAGAAAAGTCTTTGCGGCTGGCGTTGAAGCCCAGGCGCTCGGCGTCTTCTCGAGAGCGGTCACGGTTTTCGTCGTCGGGCAACGTCATGGGCGGCGTCACCGGCGGCATCATCTGGTCCGGCAACATGCCACCTGGCGGCAGCGCGCCGGGGTCGTTGCTCCCCGACGGATCATCGCCATCTTTGAGGCTCGAGTCGGTGAATTCTTGCTTCAGCGACTCGAACAACAAGTCGGCGCCAGCCCGCAATTTCACTGCTTTTCCGAGCTGCTTCCAATACTCGGAGCGCAGCCCGACCATGTAGTCGTAGACGTTGACTTGCCCATCGGCAAACCCCGACCGATCGCGCCCGACCATCAGCGCGTTGCGCCAATTTCCCTGCTCCAGGCGGTGGTCCCACCGCAGGTCCAAGCGGTGAAAGCCGATATCGACCAGCGTGGTCTTGCGCCGCTCGGTCCTGAAACGACCGTTTTCGTCGAGGACGGTGCTCTCGTCCATGAAAGTCGAGTAGTCGCCGGAGCCGAAACCAAAGACCTCCACGCTGTCTTTGGGGCTCAAGTCGTAGCGCACTCGCGCCTGGTAGTCCCAGTAACCCACCGAAACATCGGGAGCCACCAGCGAGATCACGAGCCCCGTGTACGAGAAGCGCCCGCCCACCATGGCCGAGCCGCGGCCGTCGGCGAACGGCGCCTCCACCATCGCGCCGCTGTCGATCAACCGCACGTTCCACTCGCCGCGCCAGCGATAACCGGGCGGCGCCATCTCGCCCGCCACGATGGCGCCGGCGAAGCGCCCGTAACGCACCGGGTAAGCGCCCGGATAAAGATCGACGCGATCGATGAACGCCGGATGAAACAGGCTCGGCCCGGCGGCAAAGTGGTAGAGAAACGGCACCGGAATGCCGTCGAAGAAGTAGCCGACGTTTCCGGGCGGCGCGCCGCGCACGTAGAAATACGGTAACCCGCTCACGATGGGCACGACGCCCGGCAGCGCCTCGATGGCGCGGAACGCGTCGCCGAACGCGCCGGGCATACGGCTGATCTCGGTGCGCGCGAGCTCGTGACGAATGGGCGCGCGCTCCCCGAGGACTACGATTTCGTAAGGCTCGGGCGCGGGCGGCTTGGCCTTCGTGGGCTTACCACTGGTCGGTGTATCGGGAGCCGAGGTGGGCTCGGGCTCCGCTTCTGGCTCGGCGATTTCGCGCGGGGGCACGAAGCGCACGAGGTAGCGGATCTTCGAGGCCACGGCCTTGCCGTCACGGGTGGCGGGCTGAAACTTCCAGCCCTTGACCGCCTCCAGCGCGCGAGCGGAGAAAGGTTCGGCTCCCTCGATGACCGTCGCGCCGGTGACGTCGCCCGTGACGGAAAGCGTGAGCTCGAGGGCCACGCTAGCCTCACCCTGCGCGCCCGGCGGATACTCGAGCGGCGTAGAGAGCGCCGTCGGTGGCACGATCACCGGTCGCGGCGCGGCCGGAGCTGGTGCTGGTGTAGGTGCAGGGGGTGAAGCTGGCGCCGGCTTCTCTTCCTCGATGGACAGCGACTGCGCAACGGCCAAACGAGGAACGAGCGTAGGAACCAGCAGCCAGCAAGCCGCAATCGACAGAAGCCGCCCCGACCCCAGAGGGGGAAAGCGGCGGGTAAGCACCCGCGAGCCCTCGCGACCAACCATCCTGTCAGTCGGTTACCACGAAAGAGACGCGCGCCGGAGCTATCGTTAGAGGAGTTGCTCGCCGTTGTCGTAACCCGTATGTTTGATGCAATGTCCGCGGCCTCCTTCTCGTCACGGCTGAGCTGGCTGGGGCGCGCGCTCGGGCTCGCGGTGGGAGCCGTCGCGGTTGCCTGGTCTGCGCCCTGCGACGCGAAAACGCTGTATTTTCCCCATCAAGACGCCCGCTTCCTGCATCGATTTCAGCACAACGGCGGCGCCGCGGTCGTGCCCGAGACCGGCAATTTTGCCGAACCGATGCCGCTCGTCGTCTTCCTGCACGGTACCAATCCGTCTGCCGAGCCGCACATGTGGCTCGGCGGCGGCGGCAAAGATCTGCGACCGCTCGCAAAACGGTTGATTGACAGCGGGGAGGTCGAGCCGTTCGTGCTGGCGGCACCGAGCCAAACCAAGAACGCCGCGCTGGCCGCGACGGTCTGGCGCGGCTTCGATCTCAACGACTTCGTCGATGACGTCGTGCGCGCCACCGACGGCAAGGTAAAGATCGATCGAGCCCGCGTCGTGCTGGCGGGGCACAGCGGCGCCGGCTGCAACCCGAGCGGCGGTCTCGCGAGCGACTTTTGGAGCGCAGGCGTGCCCTTGCCGCTCGCGCTCGTATCCATCGATCCTTGCCTCGATCGCAAGATGGGCGGCGCCTTCGCGCGGCGCCCGACCGAGGTGCCGCTGCTCCTCTGGTGGCAGCCGGCCATCTGGATCCGCCACCCCGCCAACTTCGAGGCGGCGCTCACCAAAGGCAAACCCGAGCAGCGCGTCGATCGCGTACGCGAGCTGCCGCCCATGGGCGCCAATCCGCACGAAGCCATCTTGCCAGTCGCTCTCGAAAGCGCCCTGCGCGAGCTACTCGGCAACGACGCCACCTCCACGCAGCCCGAGCAACAAGCCGAAGCCAAAACCGCCCGCGCCGACTAGCAACTCCCCTCACGCGGCACACCCTCCGCACGCGGCACGCCCTCCGCACGCGGCACGACGGCCCGCGGCACACCCTCCGCACGCCGCACACCCTCCGACCGCGGCACGACGGCCCGCGGCACACCCTCCGCACGCCGCACACCCTCCGACCGCGGCACGACGGCCCGCGGCACGACAACGCCAAGACCGCGGCGCCCACCGGCGGCAAGGCCGCGGCACGACCGCACTAGATCCCGCCAAGACCCCCTTTCTCTTCTCAAAAGTCAGTTCACTCCCGAACTGACCTTTAGACATCGTCCAAAGGTCAGTTCGGCGGCGAACTCACTCTTAGACATCGTGCAAAACTCATCGCTCAAGACTCCCGAACTCACGCTTAGACATCGTCCAAAGGTCAGTTCGGCAGCGAACTCACTCTTAGACACCGTCCAAAGGTCAGTTCGGCAGCGAACTCACTCTTAGACACCGTCCAAAGGTCAGTTCGGCAGCGAACTCACTTTTAGACACCGTCCAAAGGTCAGTTCGGCAGCGAACTCACTTTTAGACTTTGAGATCCGTTTGAAGGACGCCAATCGTCGGCGTGGTGCGACGTTGCACAGCCTCGCGGAGGTAACCGATTCAGGGGCGTCGAGCCACCGGCGCGTGGGAGTGGCCGAGCTGCCTCACCAGCGCCAACCGATTTTCAGGAGCATGGAGCCACCGGCGAGTGGACCGTGGCCGAGGGCTGCCGCAGCGGGGCCAACCGATTTCATTGGCGTCGAGCCACCGGCGCGTGGGAGTGGCCGAGGGCTGAGCATGGAGCCACCGGCGAGTGGACCATGGCCGATGGCTGCCTCACCGGCGCCAACCGATTTCATTGGCCTCGAGCCACCGGCGAGTGGACCGTGGCCGATGGCTGCCTCACCGGCGCCACCCCATTTTCAGGAGCATGGAGCCACCGGCG